>Ga0315286_10005572_pt1 | contig 12169 bp, 23 predicted proteins | sample YL17G10_0_MG_FD_205038 | JGI IMG/M metagenome (GOLD analysis project Ga0315286, IMG submission 205038) | Sediment microbial communities from Yellowstone Lake, YNP, Wyoming, USA - YL17G10_0 | ecosystem: Environmental > Aquatic > Freshwater > Lake > Sediment | place: USA: Wyoming | collected... | reverse complement strand
AATGGAATAACGGTGCTTCCTTTTGAGTATTCTGCCCCCAAAATATAGCGACACGCATACTTATCAGAGTATTTATTAAGAAAATTTGAGAGTTCCAGGCCACTATTGGCACAGGGGATTCTCGCTAATTGTACAACTTTAATCTTATTCATTTGACAATCCAACCCAGGGGGTAGTTTGCTGCCACGTTAATTTTGGCGTTCGCCAATCTCCATAATAAACTGTTAAAAATTTATCTGTATCTTTTGGAACATTGAATGTTTCATTTTCTAGTACACATGTATTAAAAGGTAGAACAACACTTTTATCAATACAACCATTATAAAAACCAGTACAATAAAATTTTCCATCTTTATCGAACCAAGAACTCCATAAATCAAGCAAAAAGGATTTAGATAATACTTTGGCGTGAATATGTCCATCACCAAAGTCACGACCTATCATTTTCTGGCGATTTAGTTCTTTGTTGATTTTATCTTTTTCTTCAACAATCTTATTCATTTCGTTATGTCTGCTTAAATATGCAATATCTATATCATAATCGTGGGCTATAAATTTATGTTCTCTATATGCCCCAAGCAACGTGCCATAAATTAAGTATGTATGTACTTTAAAATTGCGCTCAAACCAATTCATATATCCTTTTAACTCTTGGATAGCGATTTGTTTTTCTTTCTTGGTTCGCAATTTAAAGTATTGTTTTGTATCTACTTCTTGCATCGTATTTTCTCAACAATTGATTGTTTAATAAATGTGGTTGAAATTCCTTGAGTATATGGCAAAAAGAGAATTTGATTATTATCTCGTAACTGATTTAGTCTTGGAATGTCATGTCGGTCTTTCCAATCGCTTCCGATTATAAATAAATCACATCCTAATTTCTTGAACTGGTCAATATCAAATATCTGTCGCTCTTCAACAACTTTATCAACACACCGTAATGCTGCAACCATTCGCATCCTATCTTTAAAAGGAATAATCTCAATCTTCTTTTTCTTTATCATTAATTGAGAATTCGATACTGCCACAATAAGATAGTCGCCTAAACTTCTAGCTTTCTCAAGAATGTTTAAATGACCAGTGTGTAATAAGTCAAAGCATCCACTCGTATAAACACGCATTAGATAATTCCCAATCGTTTTTTAAATATTATTTTAATAGGTTCCATTCCATGTTTCTTTAACTGTTTTGTTGCCAATGTAGTTTTATGTCCTTCTAAGTGATAATAAATTGGATTATCTAAATAATAAAACTTATAATTCTGTCTAACAACCTCTAACCAAAAGTACCAATCAGAAAATGGTATGTCGTGTTTATAACCGCCAATACTTTCCCAAACTGATTTACGATAAACAGAAGAGAAGGGAAGATAATTTCCTTCTAATAATTTATCAAAGTTAATCTCTCTTTCATCACCCCATTTTCTCCATCCACTCTTTTCGTTACCAGCCCAAATAGGATAATGAACCACATCATAATCAGCGTAATTGTTTTTTATAAACTCAAATAAAAATTTTAGGTTTTCAGGATGGAAGCAATCATCATCAGTGAAGGGTAAAATAAATTCCCCTTTCGCCAACTGAATTGCATCATTCAACGCTTCTTCAACAGAACATCTCTCTTCTTTATAAATAACTTTACAATTCTTGGGTACTTCGATTTGCGTTCCAGTAACTTTATCGTTGATATGCAAGACCACTTCATTAAACAAATGGCTACAATTAAGAGCCTTTTGTAAGAGTGGTATGTTTGCTTGGTAAGTGGCGAGAACTAAACTAATGTTATTCATTTTTCAAACCACATAATATAAACTTTTTTAATAAAAGAAGAATCCCACCTTTTACAAATAGTATAACATATCCATACAGGTAATGTCAAGAGTATTACCAAAATAAGGAGAACACCAATTAAAACGCCGATTATAAGGTTATTATCCATAGCCACCATGCCCCAGGCTGCCCAAATTAACGGGTTTATAGGGGTAAAATTCAACGATAATTGTTAAAAGGTAAGTTTCCCTACCCCCCAAAATGAAAAAATAGGCTACATTTATTGTAACCTATTGATATTTAATACCTTACAGTTGTTTGGCTCTCAAGTGATTCAATCACCGCTTCAACCCCTATTTGTTTACTCTCTTCGAACACTTTTTCGTAGGGAACGGCAAATGTTTGAGCAATCAGTTTACACATTCTTGAAAGCAAGATTTCGTTCTTAATCATTTGGATTCCTCTTGTTTAATGATTATTTTTGCTAATTGGGAAACAATCGCTTCTTCATAAGAAAGCATGTTCTTTTTAGCTTTTTTGAAGTTAACTTTTTCACCACATTCTAATTTGGAAAGAAGCAATTCTAATCTTGTAGTTGCAGGGGTAAATAATACGTGGATTAATTCGTGAAGAATTGAATCTTTTAAGGTGGGAAGGTCTTGGTTTAACTTGGGGTTGATAGTTATATCAAATTTCTTGTCCTGATAATCATAGAGAACTTGAGCATAGATTTTTATCTTCTCATCTATCTTGACAGATACGTGCCAGTATTTCGGGATGGCAAGAAGGGTCTTGTAGAAATAAAACCATTTCCTTACTTGCTTTCTAAGTTGTGGGTCTACCATTATTTGTCCCTTTGTGCTAAACGAATTATAAATACAGCAATGGCTAGACCTGTTATAATTCCCCAATAAAATAATTGAAATCTTATACCCATTTCTGACATTTTAAAATTCCTTTTAAATTTTTATTAGGCATTATTAAATGGTTGCAAAAATTCTCTAATTTCTTTCTGAACTTCTGATTGATTTACTCTAATCTTATTCTGATTCAAAATAGTAAACATGGATTGGTAGCCAATCTTCTGGAACACCTGAATTCTCGAATCTAACGAAACATTGTAAATCATAGCATCTTCTACTTCAAAAGGTTTCCATAAATCGTTAATACTATCGTCAGAATTATTCCAAATGGAACTATTGTATTCTCCTGTTTCTTTTTTACCTACACCCGTTCTTTCCTTACCTTCATAATCATTAAAAACGCCAGCCCCTTCAATTCCTTGATACCAATGGGTCTTACCATTCACTTCACAACAGTCGAAGCCCAATAAAAATATTTGTTTAAAGCCTAGACTGATAGCTAAATGAAGGGTAAACCCACCACACAAAGTCGCTGCGTATAATCCATTTTTTAAAGGGTCTGAATTCCATTTTCCAGACCAAGGTAATAGTGTGAGCGAATCATGTTTTGGACAAGGAGTTGCGCCTTCAATATGCTTACCAATATGAGTATCAAAACACCCAATTGATAGCGGATGCTGTGAATATAAATCGAACCTATCTCGATAACAGCACCAATCCATAAACGTTACTGCTGTGGTATCAAAAAACTTAATAGATTCATTAATACCAAATACGACTTCCCTTTCAAGATAATTAGATAATCCTAAAGGGAAGCCAGAGGCAACTGAATTTCCTGAACCTAATATGATACAGCGAGAAGGAAGCATTATTTGCTTTCTTGTTTTCCAAGTTCAACAACTTTGGCCCCAGGAGGCGGTGTATTACGAACCTGAACGCCATTGTTATTCTGTGGCTGAACCTTTGGTGGATTTAAGCGTTGTGAGATGTTTGCTAAAATATAATCAATTTTCTTTTCATAATACTGTACAAGTTCAGGAGAAAGAACTCCTTTTTCATTTACTTCCTTTTCCATACGTCTACGCATGTGTCTGTTCACTTCATCTTGGTTCTTCTTGAGGTCTTGCTGAACAAACTGGATAAACGCATTGCCAGCTTTTACCAAACGATAATAGGCCTGGGCCTTTTGCAACTGTTCACGTTGTTTCACCGCTTCCTGCTTCTTCTTCAAATACTCTTCGACTTTTTTAAACATTTTATCTCCTATTGTTTGTATTTCCAAATAAATCCATAAGATGTATTTCGTTTACCTGTGCAACAGTTTGATATATGAGAGGACACAAACCCTAATTTCCTAACAATATCCATTGTTGATTTCCATTCTGTGATAAAGTTTCCTTTTAAATCAAATTGTAAAACTGTTTTACTTAAAACTCTTACATTTCGTTCGGCACTATTGTGTCCTTGTTCAATAAATCTACAGTTTTCTATACAATAATTCCCATCATTTTCCTTGCGGTCAATTGACGGTTTCTTCATGGTAAACGCTTTATCTCTAAACCAGAGAAACTTTATCTCGGATTCCGTAATCAAACATTTAATACCACGACCACCATAGTATTTATAAGCTTTATTTTTTGGATGTTCACAACGTTGTAAAATTCCTTTAAAAATATTCTTCCAAGGTTCTTTTTTATGATTAGGAACTTTAACTATTTTATAGTATTTTTTGTTTCTTAAAGAAATATACTTTTTTCTTTTTTTATAATATAAAATTTCCCAACGTCTTTTATCTTTTTTAGATTTAAATGGCATTATTCTTTTCTTTCATTAATTAAATACCATCTTCGTTTTTTATTTCTTTTTCTCTTGAAGTGGAGAATATATTTATCTACAAGAGGCTCTATCGCTAAACTCACATAATCGCCAAGTCCAGACCCAAAAGCGTAAGCCATAATAATCCAAAATGTGTTATTTAAGTCTTTAAAAATCGTTTGAATAACAAATGCCCATAAAAAAATCCTTACCATACTAACCAAAGCACACGCTACCTTATATCCTTTATGGGCTAGGCGATAATAACTTATGGAAATCATCTCTTCAAGAAATCCAATAACAAAAAGAATAGTGTATATCATTTCTTTTTACCTCTTCTTACGAGTTGTCTATCATAAACACAAACCATCTTCCATTTTTTGTTTTCCTTCATTATCTTTTTAAGTTCAATCAAGTCTTGTTTTGTCATAAAAAGACGATTTTTTTCCATGAAAGCGTTTAGACTAGACAAAGAAGTTCCACCAAGACGTTCAAGTTCGTCTAATTCTTTTTGCAAAATCTCAAATCCTGGGGCAGACTTTTCAAACATTATACCACCTGAAGGTTTGTTGTTTCATTTTCTTTAGTTATTAACCATAAATTATTCGTATAGGAAACTAATGTATCGTTATGGTCGATAACAAAGATAGATTTGTTTCTGCCTTCTTCATTTAATAATTCTGCAACTGCATCTCGGCCTGAATCATCTAAATGTGCAAACATTTCATCTAAAATCATAAGACCAAAAATACCATTTGTAATTCCATACTTCTGGCTAATCCATTTATTCAAACCAAGACAAAGAGGAAGATTACAGCGAGTTTTCTCTCCTCCCGACAATGCTGCATAATTAACAAGTTTATCCTTATAAACAACCTGAAGCCCAAGTTTATTTCTTTCAAGACCTGACCGAATCTTTGACGTTGGAGTAAATTCAACAATAAATTCACCGCCACTTACTTGATAGCAATACTTCTTCACTATGCTGTTGAACTCGTTAACGAAACGGTCTAGTAATAAAGTACGTATTCCTTTATTTGAGAACGTGTTATGCCAGAATTCATAAATAGCCAACTTGTCAACTAAAACAACTTTATCATTATTTAATTCTAATTTTTTGGCATCTAAGCAATCAAAAGCAATTGTCAAATCAGTTAATTGCTGTTGTTTAGCATCTACGTTAACATTTGCGAGCTGGTTAACAAGAGAAGTCTTACGTTGTTCTAACTGTTTGATTTGGGCTGTTAGGCTATCCTTACGTCCGTTAGTTTCAATTAACGTCTTTGTTATGGAAAGTTTTTTATAATGTAAATCGTCAATTTCTTTATCAAGTTTTGTAATCTCCGCATTTGTTGCGTCGATAGTTTCCTTATTCTCCGCTTCCTTGTCATACCACATGTCCATCTCTTTATCTAATTCAGGCGAATTACCCCTAATTGAAGCTTTCAATAAAATGATTTCTGCTTGCTCTTCTGCGAGATGTTTAACTAAATTATCACCATTAAGAATGGTTCCACAATAAAGGCATTTATTTTCTTTTAACGATTCAAAAGTAGCTTCGTGATTAGCAATAGATTTCTCAATCGCTTTACGTTCAGCTTCTATCTTAATTTTCTCTTTATCAATCCGATTCTGTTCTCGACTTATTTTTGTTGCTTCATTTGATAATAAATTTCGAGTTTTCGTCAATTCAATTTTACGACTATTAAGCGTAGAAAGTGAAACGTCTATTTCTTCAGTCGTTACACTTGGTACAACAATGTTACCCAACAAAGTAGTGAGTTCTCCTATTTGTATGGTAACGTCCGATTGTTCAGTATTTAATGAACATTGGGTTTTGAGTGAACATTCAATCTGTTCTTTTAAATTCTTTTGTTGTTCGCTATTCTTCCAAATCTCATTATTTAACTTTACACTACTTTGTTCTAATAAATCAAGCTGTAGTGTACCTTCTTTCTTTTTTAAATCCATTAAAGTATAAAGTGAATCATACGTTTCGAACCCAAGTAGGTTGGTAACTAAATTGGTTGTGTCGGCGCAGCCGAGCTGTGCAAGAGTAAGCAATTGCTCCTGACTGAAGTAACATGATGCTAAATAAGTGTTCTTATCAAAACCAAGAATCTGTTTCTCAAGGAACTCCTGGGCTTGAATTTTAGTCATACCAGCAACTACATTCTTTTCATCAACAGTAATCTCTAGCCCATTCTTACTGCTACGATGAATAAGATAAAAATTATCGTTATCTACCAAACATAATTCCCCAATTGCCTCTTTTTGTTGGGTAGGTCTGTTTCTAATCACTTCAGATTTAGCAAGTGACTTGGTAGATTCATCAAATAGCGTCCAAAGAATCCCTTCAAATATAGTGGTTTTACCACTTCCATTCTCTCCCATCACAAGCCAGAACCCATTCTTCAACTCAACTTTAATTTCATCAATAGAAAGGAAGTCTTTTAAATATACACTTTCAATCTTACCATTAAAGAATGTCTTAGCAACCTGAACTTTATCAGTAATATCTTTCTGAATCAAATCTAAATAAGTTTGCGGCTTCTGTTCTCTATCCAGCCATTCAACTAAAATATCCTGAAAGGAAGTAGCTTTAATTCTTTCCTCAAATTTTGTTTCTTCTTTTGAATCAATCTTTTCTAATTTCTTGAGTTCTGGATAATCAAGTTTAACAAATTCTACTTTCCAATCTTCTGAATTAACAAGATAACAGCCCCTTGTTTCTCCCACATCGTTCATGGTGAGTTGAAGGGGTGAGCCGATAACATAGCATGTCTTGGAAAGTTCCCTGCGTGTGTGGTCATGCCCGAAGAAAACTAATTTATTGTTCTTGGAAATCTTCTTCCAGTTAACCCCTTCCATTTTAAAGTTGTGCTTATTTGTTAATTCGGGTTGAGCATGAATAACAACCAAATCAAATCCCGATACTTCATCAATGTTATCGGTTGTATCGTAATCAACCAATCGAATTGTTGGCGTCAACAAAGCGAGGTCTTTATTTCTTTGCTCACGATTCTGAAATGGTGACAAAATGCTATGGGTTGCAGGACAGTTATTTCTCAAAATCATATCATGGTTGCCTAAAACCGAATAAAATTTAACATCTAATTTTTTACATTCTTCAAAAAACCAATGAATAACATTCAATACTTCCACTGGCACGTTTCCAACTGCGTGGCATATATCTCCACCGAATAAAATTATAGCGTCGTTTTCTATTGCTAAGTCTAAAATCTGTTGCAAAATATTTTTTTGGATTAAAAGCCTTTTGGATAGACGAGTGTCGGGGTCAATACCACCCGAATAGGTATGAAGATGCAAATCGCTAAATATCACGTATTTCATTTTAAGTTCTCCGATTCCAAGCTTCAACCGCATCTTCCTTTTTAACATACCAAAATAAAACATCATCCCATGCTCTAGGGTCATGAGCATCACCGCTGTGTCGGCTTTCATCAGACCCACTATAAAGATAGCATTCTTTAATTATGCTAGAACTACAAGCAATAGCATACATTACTTTTTCAAATGCTTGTCTACTGTTGACTAATTCTGCGTTACTTCCGCAAAATGGACAATTTTTTAATTTACTCATTCTGCTCTCTGATTATAATGATTAAGTGCATCTATTTTATTAACATATCCATCGACACAAGATTCACATTTTTTATCAGGACAAATCCACGCATGACAAGCCATATCTGTACAACCAATATCCCACAATTCATTAATTCTTTGAATAATAATTGACTTACTTCCGCAAAATGGACAATTTTTTAATTTATTCATTCCGCACCTACCCATTGACCACATTTTAAACAATTTCCTAAATCAATGTTTTCATGTAAACACGCTTCGTTAGTTTTTACTAATTCTTCTAATCTATTTCTGATTTCTTTATCTGATAAATAAAATAAATTCTCCACATTTGGATTATGTAGAGAATCAACTATTTGTCCGAATCTAAGTTCTGGGTATTTATGATTAATCTGATAGACTAAATCCATAATTTCATAAAAGTTATCCATTTTCATCTCCATAAAAGCGACAACGATTCTGATACCAAACTATTAAATTATGAGTGGTATATGGTTCAGATGCTTGTAAAAGTAAGACATAATAATGCAATGTTTCTACATAATCAATCATTATTCATTTTCTCCTTTAAAGCAATACCAAGTTAAAGGAAGTCCAATAAAAATAATTACTAAAACGATTATAACTAACATTGACCATGAAATAATATCCATTTTTACCTCCACAAGAATAAAGCGTTAGCGAACATTAAAAGTAAAATAGCACATTGGAATCGTGGGTCTGGATGCCAAATTGACATTCCAAGTAAACCAAGTAATGTTAAAAAATAAGCGTGTAGGTACATTATCGGTTCCCATCATAAAGCTTTTCATTGTACACGAAACGCCCTTTAACAATACGAATAAGATTAACATCAAACCATCCGTTCGGAAAGAGATAAAGGATTGCGACACCAGTAGCCCAATTGCTTGGCTTCGACTTCATGTAATCAGGTGACATGTGGCATAAACAACCGTTCACATAACCAACAACGCTGACCTCTTTGGCAGGGCTGTGAATCAAACACATTTCAGGGCTATGGGTATGGCCTACAAGCACATTTGAAAGCAGCTTGCTCGCATGGGTACGCGCAGGGGTTGTACCGCAATAAATACCATGTGTGACACAAAGCCGTCCAAATCGAACAATCTCATTGTAAGGGTAGACTTTATATCCTCTACCATCGAGTTTAAGGCCAGAAGCTATGTCAAATAAGCCATCAAGAGCAGGGTACTTCTCAATTAATTGGCCCATCCATTCTTCGTGATTTCCCATCAAGAAATGCTTCTCCGCGCCTTTGGGGAGCCTCTTATCAAACTCATCCAGAAGTGCATTACCAGAAATGTAATCGCCCTTTAATCGTTTACCTTCAAGGGTTTTATGTTTGTTTTCATTCCAATGGGAGATACAAGATAGGTTTAAATAATCTCCAAGATTAATAATCCCATCAAACTTAATATCGTCCATCAAATTGAGGACAGATTTAATTGCAATATCGTCTTGTTCGGGAACATGCACGTCGCCAACGATAATATATGTTCTAAATTTATTATTTGGATTCGCTGGCAATTTAGAAACTGGAACTTTCCATTGAAGAATAGCTGCTTCCTTTTGTTCTTCAAAATTGCTATCATCTAATTCATCCAAATCAAGAACAGGAAGCTCTTCAACCTTCTTGAATTTTCCTAAATTATAACGGCTGATTGCACCAGTGATTGCATCTGGTGACATTTTTAATTTAATCGCAATATCTTTTGGAAGTAATCCACCCTCAAGATATGCTTTAAGAATTGCAATCTTCTCTTTTGTCCATGTCAGCATAATTTTCTCCTTAAAATTGGTTATCTCTTTATCTTACTTTAAGTATAACATATAAAAAACCCTGTTGTCAAGGGCTAGAGGCGTTTTCTTTTCTTGTTCGAAATCCATGAGTTGCAAAAATAAGTCCAAAAATTTGGACGTTTAAAGTGTTGTAATCCTCTAAATTTATATGGATAATATAAATAAGTAACCCAATACACTCTTGCAATAGTAATTAATGGTAAAATATTAATAATCCAAAGAATAAAATCGTGAGGGTATAAAAAAACAATACATGTTATTTTTGCTACATCAATTGCAAACGCCTTGTTTAAAAACATTCTGGATTGAGATTTGGCAGTTTTCGCCTTAATAATTTTATGACGCTGTGTTTCGTATTTTTCCGCATCAAAAATTCCTGTGATTAAAAGAATAAATCTAAATATGTCTAAAATGTTTATCATTATTTTCCTTGGAATTCATCATAAATATGAAAGTATTCTTCCGCTATTTTATTATCATGTTTAGCATAATAAGCTTCTGCCTTCATAGCCAATTCAAACCACTTATTAGCATTAACAGTATCGCCAGCAGCTTCAAATTCTGCCGAACGTTCCATGCAACGTTTGATTAAAGGTAATTGAGAACTATCTTCCATTTTATCCCCCATTATCGCTGTCTATAGCGATTCTATTTTTGTTGTCGATAATAATATAATGGTTCTCAATCCATTTACCAGTACCTTTACAAAGAGGACATTCTATCATGTTTTTTTCTGCATGTTGATAACGTCCGTTTCCATCACATTCCCAACATTTCATTATATCTGGTTTAGTAATAAGAGTTGATTTTTTCATTTTATTAACACCGCCATTAATATAATAATAAACATTAATTCAAAAAATATAGCTAAAAGTAAACATTCAATCATAGTTTTACTCCTTCTCGTAATACGCATAGCGAACTAAAATTTGCTCTGCATCTTCTGCTTGGTCATAAATAATGTTGACCATTGTTTCCAGTACCTTAAAAGGTACGGGTTCATGAACTAGCTTCCATCTTCTCACTGTAGTAAGCCAATCACATTGTTTATAAATTTCATAGCCATCTGCTAAGAAACTTTTAACTATTAAATCGTATAACGTTCTATAATTATTCATAGAGTTTTAAATCCTTTAAAAACATTCTAATTGATGTGCTATCCACAATTAAAGAGTGGGTTATTCTTGCTTCTGGAATACCCATGAAACCAGGATAAACTTCAAGAGCAAACACGATGCCAACTAAATTACCGTACTTATCAAACACACCAGACCCACTGTTTCCATAAATACAGGGCATTTGAAGAAGCATAGATATACCATCATAACCTGCTACAACTCCTTCGCTGTACACGTTTTTTACTCGTAGCGGATTACCTACAACATAAACAGAATCTTGAATATTAACAATAGCAATTTTCTTAATTTCTTCTTTACCAGCTAATTTTCCAGAAAGCTTAATTACTGCTATGTCAACAAAAGAGTGTTGTTTTACAATTTGAGCTTGAACTTTCTTATCTCCATTTTCTACAAATAAAATAACTTCATCTTTACCTTTTCCTGTAATATGATTATTTGTAAGAATATATGTTTCTTTATCGGTAACCTTAATAACAACTCCCGTCCCTGCCCAACAACCGCCTTCTTCTTTTATTGGAAACATAGATAATTTTTTAGATACATCTATATCACCAGAACAACCAACGATAAAAACAGAATGTGATTTTAGTTCTGAATACGTTGGTTTTATTTTTGTAATAATAACTTCTACATTTGTTGTTTGTGGAAATAAACTAATAACAATTCCAAAAAGAATAGCCCAAATAATAACGGCTAGAACTAGGAATTTAAGTAATCTTTCTTCAGATAAATCAAAAATCTTTGGCATGTTTGGCTCCTTATTTCTTGGTGATTTGACATGTTATGGTGTATTCATCAGAGCCATCGACAATTGTAATAACCAAGATGGGTTTCTTCTGAATTGTTTTATATGTTTCAAAAAGGGAATCGAGTAAGCTCTTAGTTATGCGAAAAGAGTTAGTTCCCTTTTTAGCAGATTTATGCACTGTGAACGTATCACGATAAGATGTGGATTCTGGTGGAACGCCAAATAACTGTTCTATTTTTTTACGTTTCATTTTCTTTCCTTATCTTCAAAAATTTTTCCAATAAAATAAACACAAGCTAAAAAAATTAACGCTTCCATTTTAGAACCTCTTCTTTCCAATATGCTTAACTTCCTGGGCCTTTTTATCTTTAGGCATTTCATCTCTTGGTTTTACAACAATCCCATGCT
>Ga0315286_10005567_pt1 | contig 12175 bp, 20 predicted proteins | sample YL17G10_0_MG_FD_205038 | JGI IMG/M metagenome (GOLD analysis project Ga0315286, IMG submission 205038) | Sediment microbial communities from Yellowstone Lake, YNP, Wyoming, USA - YL17G10_0 | ecosystem: Environmental > Aquatic > Freshwater > Lake > Sediment | place: USA: Wyoming | collected... | reverse complement strand
CCACCCTTTACGACCTTAGCAACGCGGTTAATGTAGAGCAACTTATCGGTTAATGTAAGTTCCGATGGGTCGATTTTACTAGTACTTAAAACCATATCTTCTGTCCTGTATTAATAATATTTCTAGAATTTTAATCCTTCTTTGCGCGCCGCTTCCCCGAGTGCTTTGACACGCCCATGATAACGATACCCGCCCCGGTCAAAGGCAACCTGCGAGATACCTTTTTCGATAGCTCTTTTCGCGATTGCAGCCCCTACCAGTTGAGAAATCTCGGCTTTCTTCTTGCCGTCGAGTTGCGGCTTGATATCTTTGTCAAGTGATGACGCCATTACCAGGGTGCTACCTTTAACATCATCAATTACCTGGGCATATATGTTGTTCAAACTCCGGAAAACACAAAGGCGGGGGCGGGAATCGGTGCCTTTTACCTTTGCCCGGATGCGAACGTGCCTTTTTGCTCGAGCCAGTTTGCGATTAAACTGTGGCATTTACTTTCTCCCTATAGCCTTGCCGGCCTTGCCCGGCTTCAAACGGACTTGAGAACCCGCGTAGCGGATTCCCTTACCCTTATAATCATCGTGCGGTTTGATGGCGACTATTTTGGATGCTACTTCACCCACGAGTTCTTTATCAATTCCACCAACCTTGACCCTATTCGCGCCCTCAATTGCAAGTGTTACGCCGGTCACCGGCACGAGCTCCACAGGATGAGAAAAACCAACGTTCATCACAATTTTATCGCCAGTTTTCTGAGCGCGGTAACCGACTCCGACGATCTCGAGGGTCCTCTCAAATCCTTTGGTGACACCTTCAACCATGTTTGCCAGGAGCGCGCGTGAAAGGCCGTGAAGTGCACGTGCTTTCCCGTCATCGCTGGAGCGAGAAACAAGCAGGTGTCCATCTTCTTGTTTAATGGTAATACCTTCATTAAAGTGACGGTTCAACTCGCCTTTGGGACCTTTTACAGTCACCGAGCGGCCTTCAATTTTTATTGATACCTCTTTTGGTACGGTTATGGGCAATCGCCCGACTCTAGACATGGGTTATGCTCCTAAATCTATTACCACACGTAGCAGAGTAGTTCTCCGCCAATGCCTTCTTTCCAGGCTTTATTCCCGGTCATCACTCCTTTTGGAGTGGAAAGGATGGCAACGCCGAGTCCTCCGTAAACCCTAGGAATTTCTTGTTTCTGGACATAAATCCTTAAGCTTGGTTTGCTGATACGTTCCAGTCCCGTAAGTACAGACTGGTTACGGTCCTGATATCTGAGATGAATTTTAATAGCTTTCTGGGGTTTGCCTCTTACGACCTCAAAATCTTTAATAAAACCCTCTTCCTTAAGAATTTTGGCAATCGCCAATTTCATTTTTGAAGAAGAGACTAGTACCGTATCATGGCGCGCCATCGTGGCGTTCCTGATCCGGGTCAACATGTCTGCAATTGGGTCAGAAATAGTCACCCTTGCTCCCCCTTTGACCGTATTGTCATCACCAGCTCGACTTCCTTACGCCAGGGACCTTGCCGGCGAGGGCAAGCTCCCGGAAGCAGATGCGGCATAAGCCAAACCGGCGCATATAAGCGCGCGGTCTTCCACAAACCTGACAGCGGTTATGCTGTTGCACCTTGAACTTCGGTGGACGTTTCCATTTTGCTATCTCAGATTTTTTTGCCATGGAACTCCAATCAATCTTTGCTGAAGGGCATTCCTATCATTTCAAGTAAAAGACGGCCATCTTCATCTGTTTTGGCAGTTGTGACGATGGTGATTTCCAGCCCACGCACTTTATCGATTTTATCGTATTCAATTTCAGGGAAAATAGTCTGTTCTTTAATTCCCAGTGTGTAGTTACCCCGACCATCAAACGAGTTACGGGGAATTCCGTGGAACTCACGGAGTCTCGGCAGGACTACATTTACCAGACGGTCAATGAAGTCATACATCCGTTCGCGACGTAAAGTTACCTTCATACCGATCGGCATTCCTTCTCTTAACTTGAAGTTTGCTATAGACTTGCGTGAACGAGTAATGATTGGTTTCTGCCCGGTGATGATCGGTAGATCTTTTTCTGCACCTTCAAGTGCTTTGGCGTTTGTGATTGCTTCACCCAAGCCGATACCAATAACGATTTTCTCCAACCGTGGTACTTCCATAGTATTCTTGTAACGCTTTGTTTCCATGAGCTTGGGTGCAATTTCTTTCAGATATTTTTCTTTTAAACCAGCCATTTTAGTCTATTGCCTCTTTACATGAGCGGCAGATGCGGACTTTACGTCCATCGTCCAGGATTTTATATCCAATGCGTGCGGGTTTATTGCATCGGGTACAGATAAGCATGACATTAGAAAGTGCGATCGGAGCCTCACGCTCAATAAGACCCGCCTGCTTGACCTGCTGCCTTGCTCTGCTGTGTGTTTTGATCATATTCACGCCTTCGATAAGTACACGGTTTTTCCGTGTATATACGAAACGGACTTTTCCTTTTTTCCCCTTATCCTTGCCGGTAATGACAAGGACATTATCCTCTTTCCGAATTTTCATGTTTATTCCTTACAATACCTCCGGCGCCAGCGATAAGATCTTGGTAAACAATTTGTCACGCAGTTCCCTGGCAACCGGACCGAAGATGCGGGTACCTTTGGGATTGTTTTTCTCGGTGAGTATCACTGCCGCATTGTCGTCAAAACGAATATAAGTCCCATCTACGCGGCGTGTTGGTTTGGTGGTGCGGATAACTACCGCGCGGACTACGTCGCCCTCTTTAACTGATCCTCCCGGAATAGCTTTTTTCACAGCCGCGACGATCACATCGCCCGGATGAGCATATCTGCGGCCGCTTCCTCCGAGAACATTGATGCACATTATTTGCCTTGCGCCTGTATTGTCTGCAACTTTTAACCTGGTGTAAGTCTGAATCACGGTGCACCCCGAATGTATTTAATTTGTTTCCGCTGGTTTTTCTTCAGCTGGTTGAGCCTCAGCGGGAGATTCCTTGGGTTCCTCGCTCACCAGTTTAGGTTCAATCTCTTCAGGTTTGACTTCAATAGCCGCTGCTTTAATCATTATTTCACTTACGCGCCAGCGCTTCTCTCGCGAAAGAGGCCGGGTTTCCACAATGCGTACTGTATCCCCGATACCGCATTCATTTTTCTCATCGTGTACCTTGTATTTCACGACGTTCCGGATAGTTTTCTTATAAACAGGATGATGGCGGTATGACTCAACGGACACGACGACTGTCTTGTCCATCTTGTTGCTGAGTACCTGCCCCACCTTTGTTTTTTTCATTGCTGGCATAAGTTTAATCCCCTCTTTTTACGCCGGTTGTTCCTGACTCTCCAGCGCACGTTCCCTGAGAACTGTCTTTAATAAGGCAATCTGTTTCTTGACACGCGGGATTTCACGATGATTCACCAGCTGCCGCGTGTTAGCTTTCAGACGCAGGTCCCACAGCTGTTGATAAGCCGCCTGAAGCTGTTTGTTCATTTCGTCGGTGCTCATCGCCCGAATTTCATTCGCTTTCAACGGTCGCTAGCTCCTTGGCTTTACTCGTCCCGATAATTGTCGATTTTCTAGCAACAAATCTTGTTGGTACAGGCAATTTGTTGGAAGCCAGGCGTAAGGCTTCTTTGGCAAGCATTTCATCAACGCCCCCCATCTCAAAAATAATCCTGCCGCGTTTGGCAACGGCAACCCAATGATCAGGAGCGCCTTTCCCGGAACCCATGCGGGTTTCTGCCGGTTTTTTGGTAACCGGTTTATCTGGGAAAATTCGTATCCAGACCTTACCGCCGCGGCGTATATGATGGGTAATGGCACGACGCGCTGCCTCAATCTGGCGTGCTGTCAACCAGACAGATTCAAGTACCTGCAGTCCATAATCTCCAAATGTGACAACATCTCCAGAATGGGCAGAACCCTTCCGGTTGCCTTTTTGAACCTTTCGGAATTTAACGCGTTTAGGTTGTAGCATTGCCTTCTCCCTGCTTGTCCGCGGCTTCATCTGAAGCTGGTTTTTCTACTGTTTCCTCGCTCTTTGTTTCCTTAGGTTTCGCGGTAGTCCGCGGGGTCCGTTTTACGGCAGTCTTTGGTTTATCTTCAGTTGATTCTTCCGGTTTTATCTCTGCAGTCCCAGTCCTTGGTCTTACTGTCCTTCGGACGGCTGTTTTTGGCTTTTCTTCCGAACTTGCTCCAGCTTCACCAGGACCTGTCGCCGTTGTCCGAGGCCTTGGTGCTCTTCTCACGGTCTTGGGTTTCTCTTCTCCTGCTGGTTGTTCGGGGAGTTTTACCTCGGTAGGTTGTGATTCAGGAGTAACCGAGGCAAGTTCCGCGGCACCGGCTCCCAGCGCAGTTTCGACTGGTTTAGGTTCTGCGGTTGCTGGTGCAGTAGCCGCAGCCGTTTCAACCTCTTCCTTTTCAGGAAGGATGTCGCCCTTATATATCCATACCTTCACACCAATTCTACCCATAACCGTAGCAGCTTCGGTGAACCCATAATCAATATCTGCCCGAATAGTATGTAGAGGGACTCGCCCTTCATGCATGATTACTTTACGTGCGATTTCAGCTCCATCGAGGCGTCCAGCGACGCGGATTCTCATCCCTTTTGCGCCAGCCTGAATCGTGCGCAATAACGTCTGTTTCATAGCACGCCTGTAGGCAACACGTCTCTCCATCTGGTCGGCAACTGATCGCGCTACGAGAAAAGCATCGAGTTCGGGCTGCTGTACCTCTCTAATGTTCAATTGTATTTTTTTACCAATAAGCTTTTCGAGAGTGTTCCGCATTTCATCAACGCGTTGACCGCCACGTCCAATAAGGATGCCGGGTCGAGCAGTGTGTATTGTCAGGGTTACAGCATTAGCTTGCCGGTCGATTTCCACCTGGGAAACCCCTGCCTCAGGATACATTGACCTGATTACTTTGCGTACTTTCAAATCTTCCTGGAGATAGGTAACATAGTGTTTATCTGCATACCACTTGGCATCCCATCCCCGGATTATGCCTAGTCTGAAACCAACCGGGTGCACCTTATGTCCCATTAGCCCTCCTGCTCACTGACGATGACGGTAATATGACTGGAACGTCGGTGAATTGTACTGGCACGACCGCGAGAACGTGCTCGATAACGACGCAGCGTGGTTGCTTGATCTGCCAGTATTTTGACAATCTTGAGGTCGTCCATATTCAGATTGTGAGCCTTTTCTGCATCCGATGCGGCGGCTTTTACAACTTTAGCGACAAAACGGGCATGCGGTGATGGTGTGAACTTAAGAATAGTAAGCGCGTCATTCACTTTTTTACCGCGTACCAGGTCAACGATGACCCGCATCTTGCGTGCTGAAATCCCAGTATTTTTGGATACGGATTTGACTTCCATGTATCTCCTAAGCAGCCGGTGGCGGTGCTTTCTTCGCCGGGGCGGCTTCTTCCTTCATAGAATGCCCTCTAAAAGTGCGCGTCGGTGCGAATTCTCCTAAGCGATGTCCGACCATGTTTTCCGTGATATAAATCGGAACATGGCGTCTACCATCGTGAACACCGATGGTCAACCCGACCATTTCGGGTAGAATCGTACACCACCGCGACCAGGTCTTAATAATTGTTTTTTCGCTGGAGCGGCTGATTGCCATTACTTTTTTTACCAGCTTCGCATCTACTGCCGGCCCTTTTTTAGTTGACCTTGACATAGTCTACTTCTTCCCCCGACGTCTGATAATTAACCTATCGGAATATTTCTTATCCCGGGTCTTATGACCCAAGGCAGGTTTTCCCCAAGGTGTTTTCGGTCCGGGCATACCAATAGGAGTCTTGCCTTCGCCGCCGCCATGTGGATGGTCGCGAGGTGTCATGGCAGAACCTCTCACAGATGGTCGCCAGCCCATATTTCTTTTTCTGCCTGCTTTGCCGAGGCTGATGGAAGAGTGCTCCAGGTTGCCAACCTGCCCGATGGTTGCCATACATTCAGCTAGTACCAGGCGCATTTCTCCTGAAGGTAAACGTACGTGAACGTGTTCGCCTTCCTTGGCAACGAGCTGGGCTGTGTTTCCAGCGCTCCTGACCATCTTCCCGCCCCTGCCTTTAGTGAGTTCAATATTGTGTATCATGGTGCCGGTAGGGATTAAGCGCATAGGAAGGGCGTTACCCGGTTTTATTTCGGCAGTTTCGCCTGTCATGATGGTGTCCTTAACATTCAGACCAACGGGCGCCAGGATGTAACGTTTTTCTCCGTCGGCATAGAATATGAGTGCAATGCGTGCCGAGCGGTTCGGGTCGTACTCGATCGCCTCTACTTTACCAGGGACACCGATTTTATCTCGTTTGAAATCGATCTCACGGATAATGTGCTTTGCGCCACCGCCGTGATGCCTTACGGTAATCACACCGCGGTTGTTGCGTCCAGCTCGATTCTTTTTTGAGACGAGCAGCGATTTTTCCGGTTTATCCTTCGTGATTTCGTCAAAGGTGTAGCCGCTCATAGCCCTTCTACCGGGCGAGGTCGGACGAAATACTTTCACAGCCATTCAAGTTCCCCTTGTTACTGAACGTTCTCGAACAAATCGATTTTTTCGCCTGGTTTGAGGGTTACAACAGCTTTCTTCCAATTCGGAGTAATAGCCGTACCTTTCCCCATACGCTTACTTTTACCAGGCATATTCATAACGTTGACACCTAAAACCGTCACATTAAAAGCTTTTTCAACAGCTTCTTTCACCTGTATTTTGTTGGCGCGTTTGTCTACTTCAAAGGCATATTTCCCGCCCATTTGAAGTGTGGCGTTTTTTTCCGTGACTAGTGGACGTCGTAAAATTTCATAGAGCTGCATCGCTTTTTTCTCCAGAAGAATCCTTGCCCCACAGTTTTTCTGCTTCCCGTACTGCTGCAACTTCCATTAATAATGTCCTGTGTCCTAGTATATCAACCACATTCAATAGATTAGCTGGAAGCGTCTTAATACCAGGAATATTGTTGGCGGATTTCATCACATTTAATTCCGGTTTTGACATAACGACCAGCGCTGAGTTTTCAATTTTTAATGCATTGAGAACGCCGGTCATCTGTTTAGTTTTAGGCTCGTCAAATTTTATTGCTTCCAAAATCTTGAGTTCACCATCAGTTGTTTTGGCGGATAAGACGCAGCGAAGAGCTAGCTGGCGCATCTTCTTGGGCATTGCCTGACGGTAATCTCTCGGATGCGGTCCAAAAACAACACCGCCGCCTTTGCGGGTGGGTGATTTTCGACTGCCGGCACGGGCATTACCTGTACCTTTTTGTCTATATAATTTCCGCGTGCTGCCTGATACTTCTCCGCGAGTCTTTGTGCTGGCGTTGCCCTGTCGGGCATTTGCCTGTTGCCTGAGGACTGCCTGGTGGACCACACCTTCATTGAATGGAACGGCGAAGACAGCATCACTTATCTCGATATTGTCTACGACTTCACCAGCCAGGTTATATACTTGAGCCTGCATTTGCTTACTTCCTCTTTGTAGTCTTACTGATTAATAACAGACCATCACGGTTCCCGGGAACTGCTCCCCTGACCAGTAACATGTTCTTTTCAGGGTCAGCCTTGAAAACTTCCAGACGGCGTACCGTGACGCGTTCCAATCCCATGTGTCCTGCCATACGTAGACCTTTGAGAACATGACCTGGAGTAGTGGTAGCGCCGATGGCACCCGGTGCCCGGGTACGGTCGGATTGACCATGGGTTTTAGGTCCGCCTTTGAAATGATGACGCTTAACCACGCCTGCGAATCCTTTGCCCTTGGAAATCCCGGCAACACTAACGACGTCGCCTGGTTTAAAGATACCGACATCGATTTTATCGCCGACCTTCATAGTTTTGGGATCGCCAATTTCAAATTCTCGGAGGTGTTTGAATTTACCCAGTTCTTTAATATGTCCCTGTTCAGCTTTGCTCAGTTTCTTTGCCTGTCCAAATCCCATTTGGACCGCGTTATAGCCCTCTTTGTCGGCTGTTTTCACCTGAGTAACGGTACAAGGTCCAGCTTCAATCAAAGTTACAGCTTCCATTTGACCGTTGTCTCTGAAAACCTGGGTCATTCCTACTTTTTTACCAATAATCCCTGGAATCATCATTTAAATTCGTCCCGGTATTTATTACAATTTAATATCGAGTTCCACTCCAGACGGTAAATTCAATTTGGTCAAAGCATCGATCGTCTTGGAGGTGGTCTCTACAATATCGATAAGGCGTTTGTGAGTCCTTATTTCAAACTGCTCCTGAGAGTTCTTATCAATAAAACTTGCGCGGATGACGCTGAACTTTTCGATTCTCGTTGGTAAAGGCACTGGTCCAACGACTACCGCTCCTGTTTGCTCGACCGTTTCCACAATCTGCTGTGCTGATTGATCGACAACCTTGTGGTCGAAACCTTTAATCTTGATACGTATCTTTTGTTTAGGCATATGCTGGTCCTGTTCTCTCCACTACCTCTTTTACTAGGGATGCAGGGATTTCCTGATAGCTATTGAACTCAAGGGTATGAGAAGCCCTGCCCTGTGTCTGCGACCTGAGGTTGGTAGCATAACCAAAGGTCTCCGCCAGAGGGATAAGTGCCTGTATAATGCAAATATCACCGTGGGTCTCAATAGATTCAATATGAGCCCTGCGGGAGGTAACATCGCCGATAATGTCGCCAAGGAACTCTTTCGGCGTGACAATTTCCATTCTCATAATCGGTTCGAGGATGACGGGATTGGCTTTGTTTACGGCGTGTTTCAACGCAATAGAACCCGCCATTTTGAAAGCTAAATCGGAAGAATCGACCTCATGATAACTACCGTCGTATGCGGTTACTTTAACATCGACGAGAGGATATCCGGCAACGACACCGCCCTCCAGTGCTTCGCGGACGCCAGTTTCAATTGCCGGAATAAAATTCCTCGGAACAGAGCCGCCCTTAATCTTATCAATAAATTCCCAACCGCTGCCGCGGACAGCCGGTTCAATCTCCAACCAAACGTGGCCGTATTGCCCGTGACCGCCGCTCTGCCTGACAAATTTTCCTTCAGCCCGAGCTGAAGTGGTAACAGTTTCTTTATAAGCAACACGCGGTCTACCTACTTTAGCCGTGACGCCAAACTCACTGAGAAGGCGGTGAACAATTACTTCCAGGTGAAGTTCGCCCATACCGGCAATAACAATCTGTCCAGTTTCTTCGTTGAAATTGACCTTGAAAGTTGGGTCTTCTTCGGTTAGTTTTCTGAGGGCTTCCCCCAATTTGTCCTGGTCGGCGCGGGTGCGCGGCTCGATTGCAACTGAAATAACAGGTTCGGGGAAGCGGATGGATTCCAAGAGGACTGGTTGGACTTGACTGCAGAGGGTATCACCGGTGAAGGTATTTTTAAGACCGAGTGTAGCGACTATAGCGCCCGTATCGGCGACTTCAATTTCATCACGCCGGTTGGCGTGCATGAGGAAAAGACGTCCGATACGCTCTGTCTTGCTGCGCGTTGAGTTGAAGACCTGATCACTAGCTTTTACCTGGCCAGCATATACACGGAAATACACCAGTCTTCCGACAAACGGATCTGTGACAACCTTAAAAGCGAGGGCTGTGAAAGGTTCGTTGTCTTTTGCTTCGCGAATAATGGGTTTATTATCGTTAGTATCAACAGCACGGACCGGAGGCATATCTGCCGGCGATGGCAGATAATGAATGACCGCATCGAGCAGGAGTCTCACACCTCGGTTGCTGAGGGCGCTGCCACATAAAACCGGGACGGCTTTGTTCGATAGGGTGATACGTCTTAATGCAGCCTGAATTTCTTCCGGCTGAATATCCTTACCATCAAGAAAGGCTACTAATATGGGGTCGTCCAGTTCCGCCATCTGTTCTATTAGTTTGTGACGGAATTCGGAAACCTTCTGTTTTTCAGATTCGGGGATCGGGATTTCGGACGGCTGACTATCACGTTCACCATCCATTAACCAGGCACGGTTTTCGATAAGGTCGATAACTCCCTTGAAGTCGGATTCTGAACCGATCGGAATTTGGATTGGGAGCGGTTTCGCATGGAGCCTATCAATAATCATTTGAATAGTGTTATAGAAATCTGCCCCAACACGTTCCATCTTATTGACGAAACATATACGGGGGACATTATAGCGGTCAGCCTGTCTCCAGACAGTTTCCGACTGAGCTTCCACACCCTGGACTGCGTCAAAAATTACGATGCCGCCGTCGAGGACGCGGAGACTGCGCTCCACCTCGGCAGTAAAATCAACGTGTCCGGGGGTGTCGATGATATTGATGCGATGTTCTTTCCATGAGCAGGTAATGGCTGCTGATGTAATCGTAATGCCGCGTTTTCTTTCCTCTTCCATCCAATCAGTGACGGTTGTACCTTCGTCAACTTCGCCGATTTTGTAAGTGACGCCGGTATAATAGAGAATACGCTCGGTAAGCGTAGTCTTACCTGCATCGATGTGAGCGATGATGCCGATATTCCTTACCTGTTCCAGAGGTATTGTTCTGGACATAGTTTTATCCTTTGGTGCTGTAACCGGGTTAATCTTGAGCCTCCCTGCTTACCACCTATAATGTGCAAAGGCGCGGTTTGCCTCTGCCATTTTATGTGTGTCTTCGCGCTTTTTTACCGCTGTTCCTTGACCCTTGGCGGCATCGCCTAATTCCGCAGCGAGTTTTTCCGCCATTGACTTCCCACCCCTTGAACGTGCTGAGTCAATCAGCCAGCGTAGTGCCAGCGACAACCCTACATCTGGCGCTACCTCAATGGGTACCTGATAAGTAGCACCCCCAACCCGGCGCGATTTCACTTTAAGTTGAGGGGTAACATTCTTTATTGCTGTTTCTACATCGGTTATGGGATCTTTGGAGCCTTGCTGACTCATCAGGTCAAAAGCCCCGTAAACAACATGTTCTGCAGTACTCTTCTTACCGCGTTTCATTATGCGGTTAAGAAGTTTGGTTACCGTGATGCTTTGATATCGGGCATCCGGTGTTATCTTAGGTCTTTTTAGTGCGCGAGAACGCCGTGGCATGATTCCTCCTAAGCCTGCTCAACCGTCGCTTTGGGACGTTTAGCTCCATACTTGCTGCGTGCTTTTTTGCGGTTCTGAACACCAGTGGTATCCAGCGCGCCGCGGATGATATGATAGCGCACGCCCGGCAGGTCCTTGACCCTGCCTCCTCTAACCAGTACTACAGAGTGTTCCTGAAGTTCGTGACCTTCACCCGGAATGTAAGCCGTAACTTCGATGCCGTTGGAAAGTCTGACCCTGGCGATTTTCCGTAAGGCGGAGTTAGGCTTCTTGGGGGTCATGGTCTTGACCTGGGTACAGACACCGCGCTTCTGAGGATTACCTTCTCCCCAGTGAGTCCGGTTTTTCATAGCATTATAGTTATAATGTAATGCCGGTGCCTTGGACTTTTCGCCCTTGGTACTGCGTCCTTTTCGAATTAACTGGTTAATAGTCGGCAAGTGTTTCCTCCCGTGCTCTACAAATAAAAAGATGAGCCGTAGCTCATCCCCTCAGCATTTCCTGAGCAAATTTAACACTCGTGGTTCAAGTTGCCCTCGTCACTGCCGTACAAGTGAGCACAAATAAAAATAATAGCAGACTTGGACGATGTGTGTCAACATTTACAGCAGGGGGTTGATGAAAGGGTATAAAGTTATCAGTCATCAGTGTCAGTTTTTGGTGCGATAAGGCTGAAAAGTGTGGCTTGATTGATTATAAAGTCGTATCTGGTTTGGCACAACGCCTCATCCCTTCGATTACCTCAGTACAAGCCTCTGAACCGTTCTCCGCAAAGAAAGGGAAAATGCACTAAGAGGGAGCAGCCCTCTTTAACTTCTGCTGGAATTGACTTAACGATTATCAGAAAGATCTTAAATTTTTATATCTGAGTTTATGACAGCTTCGTCGCTACTCTCTCGCAATGCAATGTCACTTTTTCCAAACTAGCTCAGATGGTTCCTAAGGGAAAGTGATTAAAATTCACTCCGAAAATTTCGTTTGATTTTGTATCGAATTGCTTATTCAGAATATATTGTTCGCCTGAGCTAGTTCAGATAGATCCCGTACACTACAATAGTAAGGTATGAGGATAAGAAGTGTCTTAGCCCCGGGTAGCATCAAAGTTGGTCGGAGGATAGCCGACCTCTCGCCTGAAGCCAACAAACGGT
>Ga0315286_10005566_pt1 | contig 12175 bp, 12 predicted proteins | sample YL17G10_0_MG_FD_205038 | JGI IMG/M metagenome (GOLD analysis project Ga0315286, IMG submission 205038) | Sediment microbial communities from Yellowstone Lake, YNP, Wyoming, USA - YL17G10_0 | ecosystem: Environmental > Aquatic > Freshwater > Lake > Sediment | place: USA: Wyoming | collected... | reverse complement strand
TTGTCTTACCTCACTTTTTTATGCTGGATAGTATGCTAATGTGAGACTATAAGCTCCATTAGTGTCAGCAACTTTTTCTACGAAATAACGCCTATCAGTTCCGGTAAATGGGTCAATTAATCTAACTGTCTGTCCCACTTGTAGATAGGGAGCATAAACAACATCTACACTTAACTTTGTGTGATTCTTTATAAACTCTCTTAATATTGAAATTGCTTGATAATCTACTTGAACTTGTGTGTACAAAGTATCATCAGAAACATTTACATTCTTATACATTCTATCCCCCAAATGAGGAAGAAGTAAAGTATCATCATTAATTTCTGTATCATCATTCTTTACATGAGCATAAACTTTATCTCCTATTAAACCACTTACTCCACTTCCAACTGTACAACCAGTAAATGAAAACGCAGTAAGACCAGTATAACTGAATGTTAATCCATTTATTACGGCAGTATGTTCTTCAGCACTTTCTGGTTCAGTAAAGTTTTTCGTGCTAGTTACATATACCGTTGTATCTCCGCTTCCGATATCAGCAGTTAATTCAGTAGTTGGAACTAACTTTGCTTCACCTTTAAGAACTATATTTCCATAAGCGGCTATTTCAGTAAATGCAACTACATAAACTCCCTGTTCAGTTTTATAAGGTATATTCTTTACATCTTCAAGTACAAGTTTTAGATAACGAGTCTTAAAGTCTAGTCCTAAGTCATCTTCTTCAAAACTAGCACTCTTACCACCAGTCATCTCAACATTACTGCAAGTATCTCCTATATCATAGTAGTCTACATTGTCTAAAGAATATTGTAATGAGAATCTGAATTCAATATCAAATCTGCGTGTATCGTCTGGACGATAGAATCCAGCTATGATATCTAGTGCTTGTATCGAATAGATGGCACCTAAGTCAAGTATCGCATAGTTATACCCTGTTGGCGGTTCAGCAAAGAATTCTGTCTGAACTTGAGTATTCCAGCGACCATCTATAACATTTTTAATATCTCTAACAGAAGTCATTGACGTCCAATACATAAAAGTTGCCTTGATTGCCGCAGTATTAGGATTGTCTATCATTGATTGCTTAATCTTAAATATAACCGTATCATAGTCAATAACTACTGCATCATCTCCATAGAATACATAGTAAGAAGCCATTGAGGCTTGTTCTACTGTAGAATTCTGAGAAGAACCGGGAACATAATAAATCCCACGACCATAATCCATATTCCCATCATTCGCAGGAATTATCTGACTCTGGTCTGCAAAAGCATTCCAGATTGTAATTGGTTTATTCGGCTCTAAATTCTGATGAGCAAAATAAATACGATAAGTGTACTCTGTATAAGTCGTAGTAGTGGTAGAACTGCTAGTTCCTTCGTCTCCACCACCATTATGAACGAGTATATCATTAGCAAAGAAGTTATTGTTATCTTCAACAAAAGTAAGAGTATAAACTGCTTTTTCAGGCATATCTACTTCTACTAAATTTTTAATCTTATGCTCTACTAACTTCTCTTCGCCGTAAAAGAAAACAGTATCATCTATCGCAATCTTACGAACTTCAAAACCATATTCTTCAAATGTTGCTTCTGGGTCATAAGAACTCCATCCTTTATAAGCGACAAAAATTGGATGATTAAAAGTACAATAGGTAATACCCTTTCCCGGAATATCAAATTCAATTCCCAGCAATTTATCAGCTTTACCATTATCTACAGTAAGAACTTGTTTGTTTTCAATCTTTCCATCTTTAGTATTCCAACTCTTAACTATATCACCAGTTTCAATAGTTTCAATATCTTTTGTTGTTCCGTCGCTCATGCGTACCTGCGTACCTGCGACAAAACATTTGCCTCCACCAGAAGTCTGAGTGGTTGTGGATGTGGTAGTGGTCTTGGTAGTAACTTGCCACTTTACTGGAACCATCTCAAGATAGTGTAGAGCATTGTCAACCAATACATTGTTAATCCAAACTTTAGGTCTTAATGTCTGTGCTGATATATATCCGGCATCTGTTATGGGAGTCTTATACCAATGATAACCACCTTCAGTCTTTAGATACTCAAGACCTATTTCATTAGCTATTCCTCTATAATCATTACCAGTAGTTAAGAACGAGCATAATTCATTAAACATAATGTTAGTTGGGTTTTTATTCTTCCCATACCATACAACTCTAGTATATAAATCTTCATCTTCTAAGAAGTCAATCTTTTTGACAAGAGTTAATTCATAATCTTCTATCACTCTTTGAGTAAGATAACTCGCCCATATTTTATTATCACCAACCGTTCTAATCCCATAATTGGGAGCGAGATAATTTCTAAGTTTGGTAATTGCTTCAAACCTATTCTGTAGTTCTCTAGGTCTAAAAGAAATCTTATTTAATTCTATTCCAGTAGCTTGAAGAGTCTTAAAAGTATAGTTGGAATTACAAGTAACATATGCACCAGTAGTAATCGGTGCTTCTAAAATTATTCTTCCAAATCTCTTATCAAAATATCTCATTGTTCCAGTAGGTATAGTAAAATCACTTGCATCTAAGTCTGTTTGTAGATTAGAATAAGTAAGATACCATACTTGACCAAGTGGATAAGAAATCTCAAATTTAGCATAACTTCCTGCTTTATGCGCCCCTAGTGCGTATGCGCCTATAAGAGGAAGACCAGTTAAACATCCTACTCCTTTACCAGTCCAACTAAACATATCACCATTAACAGAACTAGTACCAGATGTAGTAAAACCAGAAACATCATCAAGGTAAAGAGTAGTTGGGTCTCCACCACTCTCAGGACTATAATCAACTGTTAATTTAGAATATACTGTAACATCACTCGCAGTATAGTTAGGTGTTAATACATCATTTGGTTTTCCTTCAACATTAAAGTAGTCTTCGATTAAATGATTATCAATAACTGCTTGTGCTGAAGTTTCTCCAAATAGATATCCACCATATCCATCAACTTGAAGAAGTATCTGTTCTAAAATATCTTCTGCATATAAACCTTTGGTGTAGAAGAAATAAGAACGAGCCATTAAGTCATAGTTATCTTTTGCTTGTAAAGGGGCACCTAATTTAACTTGTCCTACATCATATATAATTTCCATTCCATCCCAAGCAGGGTCTTCTTCTAATGAGATTTTATCTATAACGGTAAGAATAGGACGAGGATTATCAGCGATTGCATCATTGGCAAAGTTAAAGACTTGTGAATACATATCTCTTGGAGATTCAAGAAAATTTGGAGTTAGAGTTTCATTCTCCACCTTAATTTTGTCACCTTCCATCTGTAAATCTATATCAAGAGTTTGAAGAATAGAAATATAATCTAAACACACCAAAGTAATACCACGAGTACCTGCATCTTCTCTGATTAACTATTCCATAAAATCGCTTAAATTCAGTAGTATCGTTTTGATACTTTTCAATAAATTCAACTACATCACCGACAGAAACACCGTATATTTCTCCGTCATTGAAGTATCCATAGTTATTATCTAACTGAAACTGAGCAGAAGCAGAACCAAATTCTTTAGAAAAATCCAATGACCAGCCCATTATATAATCCGTAAAGACCGTACCATTTATTTTAAAGATAAATGATACGCCGAGTCTCTTTGCATTTATTTGATTAGTAATTGCTTGATTTAGTTGCTTTGCCATGTCTTACTTTTCCTCAAATCCCATTTTCACAATATACTTTCTTTCACAATGTTTACAGAGCATTTCTAAGTGATTATTCTTCATCATAAAAATAAAATCTTTAACATCATGAGAACGGCACTTGCACATGAAGTCAAAAGTAACTGCAAACTGGTCTTTAATTTTCCAATTCATAACTACTCCTTTATTCCATGCGTTCAAAGGTAGCTGATATATCGTAAGTATCAGCAACACCCTTTAACCACACTCTACTAATTTTTACAAACCTACCTATAAATTCTTCGGCAGTATGTGTAGTTATTCTTAAATAATCTCCATTATTAATATATGCTTCTACTTGCGCCTTCAATGTACCATCATCTTCTAACCAAATGAAAGTAATAGCTTCTTTAGTTGATTTAACTTCTGGATTAACATAGGTTGTAGAGCCATCAGCTAATGTTAGTTTAGCTTGAGTAGAACTCAAATCTACAGTTAAATTATCATTAGGTCTACGAAGAGGAGTGTCAGTATACCATGTACTTCCACTACCATAAATATCAACTTCCCAATAAGAATATTCAGCCATTGTACACTCCTTTATGAATTAAGACCACGTCTCGCATGTAGAGAGAACTGGTCTTCCATATTTCTTTTTTCTGCGTAGAAGGCTGATTCAGGTAAGACATAAGTTTCAAAAGTTGCCTTCATAGCCACTAAATTTCTATTTACAAGTTCAAGTTGTTTATTTGTAACATCTATTTTACTAGCTACTGCCTGTTCGGTAGTTCTAGATTCTACAGACGTAGTGGTTTGTGATTGTGATTTCTTACTACTACCACCAAATAGTCCTGCTAATAAACCAAGTAACATAATACCAGCACCTGCAAATGGGTTTGCGGCACTCACCATCATACCAACTCCCATTAAACCACCAGAAAGACCAGACATTATTTGATTACCGCCAGTACGTTGCATTGTTTGTTGATATTGAGAATATCCACCCATTAAACCGGCGGCACCAGCACCTATTAAATTGCCCCAAGTTGGCGCACCACCACTTTGTTTTCCTCCAGCACTAGGATTATACCACATGCCAGAATTTTGGTCATAAGCCATGCCTCCAGCGGTTGCAGGTTGTCCACCACCCCAAGCAGGTTGATTTAAGAAAGGCATCATATTACCAAGTATACCACCAGTACTGCCACCACCAAAAGTTGCTGAACCTACACCACCGACTTGAGCAAATCCTGGAATCGCATTCTCAATAGCGGCTTTATATAGAGCAGACCCATTTACAGAAGCATCATAAATCTGACCACCAAAAACACCTTTACCTCCGCTTTCTATAGCCATCATGGCAGTTCCAAAAGCTCCACCAATACCAGTAGTTCCAAATAATCCCTTAGTAATAGTTTTTGCAAACTCTTGCCGAGTAGTTTTGAGCATTACATCTCCAACACCCTGTATTGCTTCGCCCATTCCTTGTTCCCCAGCCAACATCTTTTCAATATTATCTTCAAAAGCTCCCTGTAAAATACCAGAGAAGGTTATCATCTTTTTGTTCAACTCATCTTGCACTTTTAATACTTGTTTATATAGTTCTTCTTGTTTCGCTAATTCAGTTCTATGCTCATACATTATTTTTAATTTAGCTGTTTCAATGTCTAAGCTGTCGGCACCATATATTGCAAGTAGACTTGTTTGCTGTAGTTCATAATCTAATCTACCCTTAGTTAATTCCCACATTTTAGCATATCCATCAACCATTGTTTTGTTATTAGCTACTGCTTCAGCATCAGCGGCTTTTAAAGCGGCTGGAACTTCTCCAGGTTTAGGAACGGCTCCAGGTTCTGGCGGAGTCATTTTACCAGTTACCATTCTATTAGCCTGCAAAGCAGATTGGTCAAACCAACCAAATTCATCATAGGCTTCTTGTTCGGTAAACTTGCCAGTATCTAAAAGCATTTTAAATCTCTTTGTTGGGTCGGCTTCTTTTACATAATTAGCAAACCAGGCAGTCCAATCCTGTTCTTGTTGGTCTCGTAATGTTTTAGCAACTCCGACCATTGGTTTTGGTGTAGATAAGGACTTTAATTTATTCATGACCTCTTCAGAAGGTTTTTTCCCAGACGCTAAAGCGGCAAAAGCCTCATTTTGAGCACCAAAATATTCTTCATATTCTCTTGCTCTTTGTTTTGCGGCGGCTTCAATCTGAGCCTTCTGCGCCTCCCTATCATTTGGAAGACCCATCTTGGCATATTCTTCAGATTTACTTGCTAAAAATTTCTCTTTTACTTTATTTGGATGTGAAAAAGCCATAATAGCGGGATTCATAAAATCACCTTCCATAAGTTGTCTCATGGTCTTAATAGGTGATGTAAATATACTATTCAATACTACACCTAAATTTAATGCCCAAGGAATAAGCCAGTTCTCCATAAAATTAGCAATACCTTTTAGAGCCTCAACAAAATTTGTTGCTCCAGTAATACCAGTGATAAAGGACTCTCCAACTTGTTTATTAAATTGTTCAATTCGTTTCATTTGTGTATCAATAGTATTAATCTGGATATTAAAAAGTTCATTTAAAACTTTAATTAAATCTTCTAATGGCATAGTATCAATTTGGTCTAAAGTTTCAATGAGTTTATCAAACTGAACAGTTAAGCCAGCGGCACCTCTAGCTCCTCTTTCTCCAAAGATTAACATAAGGTCTTTTTGAACTTCATTCATCTGAGTAGGGTCGCCAGATTTTAATTGTTCATTAAATTGCTTTAATAAACCAGTAAAGGCTTCCATCTTATTCATACCCTGTAATTCGTCAACATTAACACCGATAGCATCTGCCATTTCTTTGCTATTCTTAGTAATACCTTCAAAAATACGAGCCAATTGAGTACCACCAGTGGTACCTCTCTGCATAGCGTTGTTTAATACAATGGTAGTTACCATTGTTTCTTTCATAGTAAGACCTGCTGTTTTGGCTATTGGCACAAACTTATTTAAAGCCTGTATATACTCTCCCATATTTCCAGTATTAGATTTCCAAAGAACAGCAAAAGTTCCTGCTATCGTATTAAATTTATCTTGAGTGGACATAGTAGCATCCATTGTATCACCAAGATTCTTATATAAGTCAACTAACATTCTTGAGATTTGCTCCGTATCAGTAAAGGTGGCTATAGATAATCTTAAAGCAACATCCATACCTGTAAGTGCGGTTTCGGCATCCATACCACTTTCTGCAAAGCGATAGAAAATTTCACTAACTTCTTGTACACTTCTACCAGTTTCATTTGATAAAGCTCTAGTTTTTTGAGAGAGTTTTTCCATAAACTCCGGAATATTAGAAACACCCTGTACAACAGCTTGACTTTTAGCCATTGAGAGGTCAAATTCTTTAATATAATTAGCACCTTCTTTAATAGTGTTAATTACCCCCATAAATGCTTCACGCATGGCTAACCAAATAGGTATAGTAATGGCGGCTCTTGCGGCTAATTTTCCTATATCAATACCCATTGAATTAGCGGCTTGACCGCCTTCTTTCATAGCTTTAGCCGTCATGCTCACAGTAACACCTTGCTTAGCCATATCTTTTTGCCATTGTTCCATAAATGGCTTTAGCTGTTTAGCTCCGCTAAGGTCGCCTATGACTTTAATAATTACTGTACTTTGTACTGTGTCCATATTAGGGTTTTTTCGTCTTAAAATTCCAACTAAATTTACCTATATTATCAGAAGCAGACGTGTCTTTCTTTTTTATTTTTTCTTTACTCTTAGCTGTTTCTTGTCTTCTAGACTCTTTTTTATAGTGTAGATACGCATCTTCATAAATAAAATTATCAGTAACTATTTCAGGTACTTCACCTAAATAAACATCTAAGGATAGATTATTATACATACTAAGATAATTTAAGAATATTATTTGATAAAAAGTCAAATCTCTATCATTTTCAAATATTCTTAAAGATAAATCTTTAGCCTGAGCAAAAAAGGCTTGATAATAAGGTTTCTTAGCTAAAGCTCTCAGAGAGTCTAATATTTCATCTCCGGATTGAATATTCATATTAAAACTCTATAACATTTTTTATTAATAGAGAAGCATAGAATAAGACAGTATTAACTAGTCTTTCAGCACTAGAAGTAAAAGACTCATAACTATCCCAAGCCTTTACCCATGTTCCAGCCTCTACTTTACCTTCTTCTATTTCTTTTCCAGGTACAAACCTATCAGTTATCAGATATGTCATATAAGAATAAATATATAGTTGTATCTGAGTTTCTATAGTATTTTCAAAAAGAGATGATTTTCTTATTATCAGTTTTTGCTGTTTAGAAGTAAATTCTTCTATCTCTTTTTTCGTTCTTTCTAACTCAACTTCAGCTTTTTGATTTTTAATATCCTCACCTAGTTTATAGAGCATCTCATTTTTTCTTTTTTCCATATCATCAATTTCTTTAACTAAACCATCAATATCCATTCCTCTATCTTTATAAATTCTTTTTAAATCATCTTCAAAAAGAAAATTCTTATCCTTAATTAATTCAGTATATTTATGAGCCTGCTTCTTATAAACTTCCTGCCTTAATGCAAAGGTAGGACGCTTAACTTTATATTGAACATTATCAAAAGTAAAATTCAATTCATTACTTTGTATAGCCTGTTCAATAGCAGTACTATTAATTAACTTGGTAATTGAATTATGCATCTCGTTAATTTTATCAATAGACATATCCTGAGGGTCAATCTTTTCCATATCTTACTCCTTCTTTAGTTTAAAAATAGAAATATCCAAACCTTTATTATGAGCTATAATAAGGTCACGAAAGTGTCTAAATTCTTCATAGATTAGTTCTTTGGTTTCTTTTTTGATTGCTTCTTTGTCGTCGAGGATTTCAAAACGTTTGAGGGCCTTACCAACAAGAGACGAACTCACATAATCTATGAGTTCCTTTAGATAGGTTTCGTTGACTTTAAGTTCTCTATTTTCTGTCATGTTTTTTCTCCCGTACTTTATAGAAGGGGGAAGATTTTGGTCTTCCCCCCTCCGATTATATCTTACAAATCACCTTCAACTGAAGTAAAGAATCCAGTCTCACCTTCAAGAGTTACGTTTCTTTTCACATAATCATTGAGCGGTGTACCTGCATCAACTCCAGTAGGGGCGATGTCAGTAACTTTCATACCAAGCAAGAAGTTAGTCTTTGTGTTATCAGAGTATATCTTCACGATAAGTGAATTATTATCAGTGAATTTACGAACATCTATCTTGCCGTAATTAACACCAGCAACACCACGAAGTACCTCTTCAATCGTCCACTCTTCGAGTAAGCGACCTAAGGTTATACGGGCAGTCGTGTCACGAATACCACGTTGTACAACGTTGTAGTTACCAATTTCTTTTACGTCATATCTATCAAATGTTACATCTATTCCTACACTCTGTAGTCTATATACATACTGACCAGAAGTCAGTAGAATACTGCATGAATCTGCTGTAATACCAGCAACATCAACATCATTATTAGTAAACGGTGACTGACCTGACATATAAGCAGAAGCAGAGTAATAAGCTCTGATAACGTCTCCGGCAGTAGTTGTAGCTACTGTCAGTTCGTCTGTACCGCTATTATATGTATAATCAGTACCATAGACTAGTTCCGTTGCAATCCCAGCCACTAGACGCACTACTCTAAAGAGATAGTACGAACTATTGTCGGGGTCTTCTGTCGGAACAGGGTCATTAATTGTAAAGTCTTCATTCGTTCCGCCAAGTGCGGTAAAATCTTTAACGATAAAGTACTTGTTATCATTCTCTAATGCTATTTCATCTTCACCTACAAGATTGAAGTTTCTTTCGATAAGACCTTCAGGGTCACCTATTGTAACTCCGAATCCAGTAGTTCTTAACTTGGGATACCACATAGTGCCTAAGAAATTACCACTATCATCTGTCTTATACCCAGCGATATCGACCATTGAAGTTTTAAAGTCTGTTAACTCAACTTTAGTATTTGAATTACCTTTATTTGCTAGTTTATTCCAAAACTCCATTGAACCATATTCTAACTGTCTCATGGTAAGAGCAACCGAGGGGTTGTTCTTTCTCCATGCTATAATACCTACACGACCAATTTCTTCCAGTTTCGCTCTGTTTAGAGTTGTCGTGCCTGTTAATTCTTGTAACCTATCAATTTCACTCGATGTTCCTGTGCCACTAAAAGGGTAAACCCTTGGGCGATAATATGAACTATGAATCATTTTTAAGTCCTCCTATGACTTTTGCTTTGCGGTAAACTATTCTCTCCTATAGAGTAGTTTAGCAATTTTCTCTATCTGCCCATACTTTAACTTATTCTGACTTCGCCAGTTGAACTTATTTTTAATATTCTGACTAATGAAGCTAACCACACTCTAGTTGATTCAATATACCCCAAGGGGGGTAATATTGCACTAGAAGATAAACCATCTGGTAACATAAAACCATCACTTTGCATTGGATTATAATGAAATTTATTACCTTGAAAATATCCTGGAGTAAAATGATAAGTGCCACTTGATTTTGTTACTGAACCTCCATAATTAACAATATACCAATATGGTGCCCTCTCATTTAACTTATTGATACTTCCAATACCAGCGGCAACAAAATCTACACCATTTCCCCAATAATATACATCTATACTATCAGCTAAATTTCCGTATTTAATATCGTCAGCAGAACCAGTAATACGTTTAGTTTGAATTAACTCCTGCATTTTTTCTTTTGTTGCTTTGCCCAATGCAGTTACCGATTCTCTAACATTAATAAACTTTCTTTCAATCTGAACTATTATTTCTGCCGGAGTAAAATCTTGCTGTATGATTTGTACTGAAAGTCCTGGATTAATCATGGATTTAGTCTCCTAGTCTACTTCAGTTCCGGCTCCACTATTCCAGATACGGTCTATTTCAATTTGGTCTATTGGACCATCATATACACGAATATCATCTAAATCTCCATTATACCATGAACCAGAAGTCGCACCAATAATGTCCCAAGTATCACTAGAGGCAATTCCATTCTGTACAAGACCAGTTCCTATTTCTACACTATCAACATATAATTTGGCTGTAGAAAGTAAAGTACCAATTGCTGGTAGAATAAATACCCAGTGATGCCAAGTGCCGTCATTATAGGCAGATTGATTTTGCCAATATTTATAATTTCCACTATGTTGCATGATAGGTCCAGTAGCACCACCTTGCATATGAGTAAAGATACCAAACGTTGAAACATTATTAGTTAAAATTGGAACTGCTGTAGCAATGTTATTAGATTTCGACCAAAAAGCTATACTATTTGCAGTATTAATGGGTATAGTAGTATTTAGATTAACTTTATCACTACTACCATTAAAACTTAAAGCGGTATTAATTTTACCTGGAACAGTAAGCAGATTAGTAAATTGATTAGCTATTCCAGTATATGCCCATAAAGAATCTTCAACATCAGTAGTTGCAAAATTATCATTCATTCTCCAATGTGCAATCAAACTAGGTCCAACAGTCTCAATAGTACAAGTAATATTATCACTGATATTAATAGACTCAATACTAGAGATGGCATCTATAGGTAGACGAACACCGGGTCTAACCAAGACAGTTATATTATGACGGAATCTGTCTTTAACTTCAGTAGTGGGCATTAATTCAATTCTAGCATTTGTAACAAAACTCTCAACTGTTATTCGTCCACTACTTACTTTATTCAAAACTTCTCTATTACTTGGATTTTGACTATATAGTGAATAAGTCCAACCATCTTTCAAAGTACTTTCCACAAAATCTGCTAAGTCTAATCGTTGCCCATCACTATTAGCAAATATATCAATACTGAGAGAATAATGATTATCAAGAGTAGTGGCACCAATTTCTCGTCTATTATTAATAGTTTCACTTAATCTTATACACACAACAGGTAGTTTAATCGTATCTGCGTACACTTGTGCGAAAGACTTGACCGTAGTGACCCCGCTCCAAGAAGAATTAATACAAGCCTCTATATAGTCTATAGTGCTTAATTCTACATTTCTTGTTTGGCGAAAATATGACATTATTACTCCTTACGAGCGAGGGTCACTCGTATCATCTTATACGGTCTTTTCACGATACCTACTCTACTACCAGTAGTATTCTTGAATGTTTCGTACTCTATGCTATTGATAGTTATTTTATTTGCCATCTCAAACCAAGTCTTATATTTATCACTGCAAATAATCTCAACTACTCCCGCCTTTTGAATTCCATATTGTTTCCAAAAAGCAGATTCGGGACTTATTTCACGCATATAAACTTTAGCAGATACGGGATTCAAATTATCATAAGTATAATTCTTTTCCCTTGGGTCAAAATCGTCGCCTGCAATTTTTGAAGCAAAATAGAAGTACACTTTGGTAGTGAATTCACTATCCGTAAGCATCTTTTCTATGTCTGTCAGTCGCTTCATTTTAACCCTCTCTTACTACTTGATATTGATAAAT
>Ga0315286_10005565_pt1 | contig 12176 bp, 11 predicted proteins | sample YL17G10_0_MG_FD_205038 | JGI IMG/M metagenome (GOLD analysis project Ga0315286, IMG submission 205038) | Sediment microbial communities from Yellowstone Lake, YNP, Wyoming, USA - YL17G10_0 | ecosystem: Environmental > Aquatic > Freshwater > Lake > Sediment | place: USA: Wyoming | collected... | reverse complement strand
CTCATCCTTGTGAGATCTTATAAAAGAAGCGACGAGACAATGAAAGAGAAGATCTATTGGTTCTATCTGGACAATACCCGTTTTATTAACAACTGGGACCTTGTTGACTTAAGCGCAGAGCACATTATGGGCGCCCACCTGTTTAACCGGGACAGGAAACAACTGGTACAGCTCGCACATTCCAAGATCCTCTGGGATAGACGTATAGCAGTTATGGCGACCTTCCATTTCATCAGGAAGGGCCAGTTCACTTTGACGCTCACTATTGCAGAGTCGCTTCTGGGTGACAAGGAAGACCTCATACACAAGGCATGCGGCTGGATGCTCCGGGAGATTGGGAAACGGGATATTCTGGTAGAGGAGACATTTTTAAGACTGCACGGCAAAACCATGCCGCGGACCATGCTCCGTTATGCCATTGAACGGTTCCCTGAGGAAAAAAGGCTGAAGTACCTCAGAGGAACTTTTGATAGCCATTGATGTCATGAATCTTCAAGTATAATCCCAACCGGGCAATGGTCGGAGTCCATGACATCCTTGAGGATGAAGGCGTCCTTGAGCCGCGGCCTGAGCGCCGTGGAGATGCAGAAGTAGTCGATGCGCCACCCAATGTTTTTGGCCCTGGCATTGAACCGGTAAGACCACCAGGTATAGTTGTCGGGCTCCTGGTTGAACTCACGGAAGGTATCGATGAAGCCGCTTTCAATGTACCTGTCAAGGCCATGCCTTTCTTCGATGGTGAACCCGGGGTTGTGCTGGTTGGACTTGGGGTTTTTAAGGTCGATCTCCTTGTGTGCCACGTTCAGGTCGCCACAGAAAATCACGGGCTTTTTGTGCTCCAGTTCCTTTATGAACGAATGGAAATCAGCGTCCCATTTCTGGCGGTAGTCGAGGCGTAAGAGCTCATGCTGGGCATTGGGGGTGTAAACATTCACCAACTGAAAATCTTGGAATTCAAGGGTAATGACACGGCCTTCGCTGTCATGCTCGTCCATGCCTAATCCGTAGGATACGGATTCGGGTGGGGTAGTGCTGAACACAGCAGTTCCGGAATACCCCCTTTTTTTAGCGCTGTTGAAATACTGTTGATAGCCATCAAGGTCAACGTTAATCTCGTGCTGGGAGACCCGGGTCTCCTGAAGACAAAGGATATCAGGTTTCATGTCTTTAACACTCTGGATAAAGTTTTTCTTCAGCGCTGCCCTCAGGCCGTTTACATTCCAAGAGATCAGTTTCATACAAATATCCTTTGTTATGGAAACGTATTCATTTTAGTATACCAGGATTATAATACATCCTAATTATCAATATTATCAATGAAGGTAAAAAAATCTTTGACAGCACCATTACCTTTCAGTTACGTCTTTTGTTATGTCAACAGGCAAGTTCACCAAGGATCCGGCACATGAGCTTGAGAAGGTCTTTGCCGAGATCATGGATTATCAGGAGATGGGTGCCCTCTTCGAGGAGATCTTTACCCAGAAAGAACTCCGCGACCTTATCTTGAGATGGCAGCTCCTTAAAGAGCTTTATGAAGGCAAGACCCAAAGGAGCATCGCATCACGATATCGGATCAGCCTGTGCAAGATCACCCGTGGCTCCAAAGTCCTTAAAAAGAAGGGTTCTACAGTCAAGAAGATTCTTGATGCCCACTACGAAAAGGATCACAAGTCGGACCGGGAGAAATAATAGATAAAAATCTTCTGCCTCAAGGTCCACAAAGAAAGCCTCGGGCACATTTCAAGCGAGGGTCTATGGGGATATTCCCTTTGAAATGTAATCCCAAGGCTTGCCATATATGATAATCCCCATATGTGCCAAGTCAAGGGGGACATTTCTAAATTTCTAAAGAGCTTTGTCAGGGAAACAATGTCATATGTCATAATGTTTTAATAGTGTTTTCCCGATATGTATTACGATAACTCTCTAAAATAATTGAGGGAGACTTCAGATGAATCTGAAGACATTGTCCATTTTATGCAAAGGTCAAAGGCAGTGCGCTTTATCTTAACTGTAGACATTGCCTTAACCAGGGGGTGATGTAATTGTTCGACAAGCTAACCCATGAGGATATCGCTCAAAAAATCGACCAGATCAAGAGGGCATCCTGTGATGGTTCAGACATAGGTACTGAAATCTACAACAGCGTAAACGAGTTCATCTTCGAACATGATCTTAATGGTGTCTTTATGAGTATTTGCCCCCGGTTTGTGGGTTTCCTGGGTTACAGCAGAGAAGAAATGATTGGCCATAACATAAAGGATCTTTTAGCAGAGAAGTATCAAAAGCAGTTTCATAGTTATATAAGCAGGGTGGTTGAACATGGGCGCGATGAGGGGCTTATCCAGCTGGTTGCAAAGACAGGCCGGAAGCGTATTGTCGAGCACAAGAACTACCTTGCCACGTATCCCGATGGTACCAAGACAGTCCAGGGTATTGCGCGGGATGTAACTGATATGTTGGAGACCGAACAGGCCCTTATTGAGAGCGAGATCAGGTTCCGATCTATCCTTGATTCCATTGAGGATGGATATTTTGAAGTGGATCTTGGGGGAAGCTTTACCTTCTTTAACGACAACATCCCACAACAACTCGGGTATGCAAAGGATGAGTGCGTTGGGCTCAGCTATAAGAAATATGTCGATGATGCCAATGCGAAGCGCGTATTCGAGACGTTTCACAATGTCTTTGTTTCCGGCACTCCCACCAAATCCTTTGACTGGGAACTTATCAAGAAAGATGGATCAACAATGTATGTTGAGGCATCAGTTTCCCTCCAGCGTAACAGGGACGGAGACCCTGTTGGTTTCTGTGGAATTGTCAGGGATATCACGGATCGCAAGAAGTCGGAACACGAGCTTGCATACCTGGCTTACCATGATGCGCTCACCGGACTGCATAACCGCAAGGCCTTTCTTGAAAAGTTAGACGAGGTACTCCGTGAGGCCAAACGTTATGAGAACTTCAGGTCCATCCTGTTCATAGACCTGGACCACTTCAAGAAGGTCAACGATATCTATGGCCATGAGGTTGGTGACAAGCTGCTTATGCAGGTAGCTACACGTCTGACTGAGATACTTCGTGATACAGACTACGTAAGCAGGCTAGGAGGGGATGAATTCACCATAATTCTTGGCGGTCCTGTAAAGACAAATCTTGAGAAGGTTGCTGCACGGATTCTGAAGACTTTATCCAAGCCCTATACTATCCAGGGTAGTAAGATTGATTTCGTGACACCGAGTATAGGTGCCAGCACCTATCCTGAAGATGGACAGGATGCGGATATCCTCTTGAAGAATGCAGATGGAGCTATGTATAAGGCAAAAGAGAAGAGAAACTGCTTTGTGTCCTACTGTAAAGAAGCTCCAAGCCCGGAATCCCCGAAGATAAGAAAAGTTGGTTAAAATTAAAAAAATTCTGCAGGTTGATCAATCCAGCTAAAATTAATTCTCCAATAGTTCTTTTTAACCTCATCCGGGTTTATTCCTCGCAGCTTGCTGCGGGGGTGATTCATTCCAGATTTTGCATATAAGAAAAGAAAAAAACCTGATCCGTTCAATATCTCAATCTTGCAGCCTTCAGGACTGATAAAATTAACGTTCCACAAAGGCTGCAAGATTGAGATATTGAACGGACCTATTTAAAAACAATTCCATGGCACTATGAGTTTTATGCTTAAGGCCTCCTGAAGCGCATAAAGTATGTATGCTTACATTCAGATGTAAAATCTGAATTTATAACCACTTTGTTGAACCCTTGAAATATGACCTTTTTTAGGCTATGGTTCGCGCCAGGTCGTTGGCTTAACGCTTAAGAAATCAGACAAATAGGTGAGCATAACGTGAGATTAGATCCCTGCATGAAGCACAAGCTGGTCCGCAAGGCGGTCCGTGAATTTTCCGAGGCAGAGCTCGGACCCATTGCCTATGAGATGGACAGGGATGCCCGCTTCCCCTGGGAAGTTGTAGAGAAGATGCGGCCCCTGAACTTCTTCGGACTGCAAGTGCCAAAAAAATACGGTGGGGCTGACCTCGATAGTATCAGCTACGCCATTGCTGTAGAGGAGATATCCCGTGTCAGTGGCGCCATGGGGCTATGCATAACTGTTCATAACAGTGTGGGTATATATCCCATCGTGAGTTTCGGCACAGACGAACAGAAAGAGCGCTTTGTCCCCAGGCTTGCAAGCGGAGAGTGCATCGGCGCCTTCTGTCTGACCGAGGCAAATGCAGGCTCGGATGCATCGGGTGTTGAGACCCACGCAGTGGCATCCGGCAGCGGATATATCATCAATGGTACCAAGATCTTCGTCACCAATGGGGGGGTGTGCTCGCTGCCGCTCATCTTTGCCGTGACCAATGCAGCTGAACCTTTACGCAGTGCCAGTGTATTCATCCTGGAAAAAGATATGCCCGGTTATTCTGTCGGCGAGATCGAAGATCTCTGCGGCATGAGGGCAAACCCCGTATCTTCACTGTTTTTCGAGGACTGCCGTGTACCCCAGGAGAACCTTTTGGGCAAGATCGGGGATGGGATCAATATTGCCCTGGCAACCCTTGACACGGGACGTATCGGTATTGCAGCTCAGGCGCTGGGCATAGCACAGGCTGCCTTTGAGGCTTCGGTTAAATATTCCAAGGAGCGCCAGCAGTTCAAGAAGCCTATTGCAGCATTTCAATCCATTCAGAACATGCTGGCAGACATGGCCACTGATATTGATGCGGCACGGCTTCTGGTTTACCGGGTATGTGCCTTGAAGGACGCCGGCAAGCCCTTCGGCAAAGAGGCGGCCATGGCCAAACTCTTCAGCTCTACAGTAAGCTCAACGGTAACCAATAAGGCTGTACAAATACATGGCGGCTATGGCTACAGCAAGGAATATGACGTGGAGCGGTATTTCAGGGATGCCAAGGTCACTGAGATCTATGAAGGCACCAGCGAGATCCAGCGACTGGTTATCTCGCGAGCCGTGATGAATGAGCTGACGTGAGGGCAGGGGAACACTTTAATGGTGAAGATGATTGTATGCATCAAACAGGTCCCCATGGCAACCGAACTGCCCTGGGATGCCAAGAGTGGGACCCTGCGGAGGGACCTTGCGGACGGCATGATGAACCCTGCCTGCAAACATGCGCTTGAGGCTGCTCTTACCCTTAAGCAGCAGCATGGAGGGCATATCACTGCCATTACCATGGGCCCTCCCATAGCAGAGGAGATCCTCAGAGAGGCTATCGCCATGGGTGCGGATCGGTGCCTCATGCTCACCGATGCGGCCATGGCGGGTGCAGATACCCATGTTACATCTTATACCCTGGCACGGGCCATTGAGATCTTTTGCCCTGATTTTGATCTTATCCTTTGCGGATGCCACACAACAGACAGCGAAACTGCCCAGGTAGGACCGCAGCTTGCCGAGGAGCTGAACATACCTGAAATATCCTACGTGGACCACCTGCATTTGGAATCCAGGACCCTAAGGGTCAAACGGTTTTCCGACAATTTCCTTGAGACACTCGAGATGGATCTGCCCTGCCTGGTGAGCGTGAACACCCAGCACTTCCAGCCGCGTTATATCCCTCTGTCCGGATTGCAGGATGCCTTTGAAGACCTCAATATCCTGGCAGTGAGCGCATCAGACCTGGGTCTTGATCCGGCTGTTATCGGCATCAAGGGTTCTCCTACCAAGATCATTGACGTGTATATGCCAAGGGCGGAAAAGGAGAACATCGTGCTCAAGGGCGCCCCCAAGAAGATTGTAGAGGAACTCTTCGAGCGCTTTGAGACCAGGATAGGCGGTATCATCAGAAAAGACCTCAAGTGGGAAGGGTAAGGGAGTCTATGACACTGCATGCACCTGAGATCTGGGTATTCGGGGACTATCGCAATTATTTCCAGAACCGGGTAACCCTGCAACTCCTCTCGCGGGCCACTGTCCTTGCATCCAAGCTGGGTGCATGTGTATGCGCCACCGTGTTCGGCCACCAGGTGGATGAATGGGTGGGTGAATACATCGCTCATGGGGCACAGAAGGTCTATGTGATTGAGGATAAGTCCATCAAAGACTATTCTACTGACCTCTATGTCACCCTTATGGAGCGCCTTGCCAGAGATCGCAGGCCCGAGATTATCCTGGTGGGGGCAACAACATTTGGCAGAGAGTATGCGCCTCGGGTTGCCAAACGGCTCGGAACAGGGCTGACTGCCGACTGTGTAGGCCTTGACATCAACGAGGATGGCCTGCTTGTACAGACATCACCTTCCTTTGGCGGTAACATGCTCACCAAGATCATCACCCCTGAGAAGAGGCCTCAGATGGCCACGGTGAGACCGGGGATATTCCAGGAGATCCCCCATAACTACCAGGCAACAGGGGAGATTGTAAGGATATCACTTCCCAAAGACCTTCCTAAGGATCGTATCCGCCTTATCAGCTCCGAGCGCAAACCGCCCACAAGCCAGAAGCTTGAAGAGGCTGCAGTTGTTGTGTGCGGCGGCAGGGGCATGGGCAGCCGAAGCAAATTCAAGAACCTTTATGAACTTGCCAGGGTCCTGGGGGGGGAGGTAGGGGCCACGAGGCCGGCAGTATACTCTAAATGGGCTGACGAAGAAGCCCTTGTGGGCCAGGCGGATAAGCACATCAGGCCCAAGGTCCTCCTTTCCTTCGGCATCAGCGGCGCCATACAGCATACAGCCGGGATCATCGATGCCAGTTTCATTATAGCAATAAACAAGAACCCCGGCGCTGCCATGATGAAGATGGCGGATGTCGCCATAGTAGCAGATGCAAACCAGGTCTGCCTGGCACTCATCAAAGAGCTCAAAAAGAGACTGCGGGGCTAATTATCTAATGAGCTCATCCAAAGAGCTTGGCAGCAATAGTCGCCACATGTCTGCCCTGGAAGCGTGCCCCGGTGAGCTCATGGGTACTTGGTTGCCTGCTCCCATCACCCCCTGCAATGGTTGATGCCCCATAGGGTGAACACCCTGTTATCTCATGGATATCCATCTGCAGGTCAAAGGAATAGGGCAGGCCTACGATGATCATCCCGTGGTGGAGCAGGGTAGTGTGGAAGCTCAGGATGGTTGATTCCTGGCCGCCGTGCTGGGTGGCTGAACTCGTGAATACGCTGCCCACCTTGCCAACCAGCGCGTTCTTAGCCCAGAGCTGGCCTGTTGCATCGAGGAACTGCCTCATCTGGCCGCACATGTTGCCGAACCTTGTTGGTGTTCCGAAGATGATTGCATCATAGGAAGCGAGTTCACCGGCCATACAGACAGGGATATGGGCAAATGCCTTACGGGCCTGAAGAGCACCCATTTTATCAAGGACCTCATCAGGCAGCGTCTCCGGGACCTGTTTCAGATCCACCACCGCCCCCTCGACCTCGTGCACACCTTTCATAACGGCCTGCGCCATCTGGTAGATATGTCCGTACATGGAATAGAATAAAACCAGCACCTTCATGAGCTATCCTCCTTTACCTTAAGTTAATGACCGGCATTCCATCGAGTGGGAAGCCATCTCAGTTGAATATATTACGTTCAGGAATAAAAAATTCAAGGAGGGCTTTGACAAAAATTCAAGGATGGTTGCCATAAATGCAACGCATATGAGCCACTTGCAAAACCCCCAGAGTGTCATTCCCGCGTAAGCGGGAATCCAGTATTTTCAACCCAGATATTTACGGTTAAGAAGCGCAAAAAACTTTTTCCCTTCAAAACCTTCATCACGCAGCCTAAGTGAAATGCTCATTTTCTCGGTCCAGAGGACTGACTGCGAGATGAAGGTTTTGAACGGACCTATTAAAAACAATTCCATGGTCACTATGAGCGTTATATATACTGCTTGTGCAGTAATACCGGGTAAGCCTATGGTAATGGATATGAAGAAAAGGGTTATGATTCTCCTTTTGGTGACAGGGGCCATTGCTGTTTTCTACATTCTTGACCTGCAGCAATTTCTGACACTGTCGAGCTTGAAGGAGAACAGACATGCCCTTTTGATTGCCTATCAGGCCCACAGACCCGCCTTTACCATAGGGTTCATCCTGATCTATATCGTACAGACCGCACTCTCACTTCCTGGGGCTGCGATTTTGACCCTTGCAGGTGGCGCCATATTCGGGGCTGTCATGGGGGCTCTCTGGGTCAATATTGGGGCTTCCACAGGTGCGCTGCTGGCATTTCTCCTGGCGCGTACCCTGCTCAGAGATTGGGTTATCAATCGGTTTGGTCAGAAGATGAAGGCCTTTGACAGGGGTTTAACGCAAAACGGTCTTTCCTACCTGTTATTTCTCAGACTCGTTCCCATTTTCCCCTTCTTCCTGGTGAACCTGGCCTGCGGGGTAACCGGTCTTTCAATTAGGACCTATCTGGTGGGGACCGTAATAGGCATCCTCCCGGGCAGTTTTGTCTATGCCAATGCAGGGGCAAGCCTGGCCAGTATCGAGAATATCGGCCAGGTAGCCGGCCCCAGGGTGCTCACCTCTCTTGCCTTGCTCGGTATTTTTGCCTTGGTCCCAGTGATTTATAGAAGATGGAATAAGGCAAATGACATAGCTTCATAGTTCTGGAAAATGCCGTTAATCTATGCTACACAGGAAACCCTTGCCAAAATTGGATTGTGTATGCTTTGTAAGCCATGGCGGCAGAAGATATCAGGTGAAAGGAGTAGTAATGGCGTCCAAGTTGAAAAATGTCAGGGAATCTCAGAAGGCTCAATGGGAACTTAAGCTGAACCAGCGCCTGGAGATCCTGAAGAGTGAAGGTGTAAGCGCAACAGTGGTAACTAAGGATACCGTGGTCCGAAAGATCAAGGCAAAGATCAAGGACACTGCATCCAGGTTAAGGGCTATTCTAGCCAAGGATGAAAAGATCAAGGAAATGGCCAGGATCAAGGAAGAAAAGAAGGCCGCCCCGGTCGTGAAGGAAAAGGGTAAAAAGGCGGTTGTAGAGGCCCCTGCGCCTAAGAAGGAAAAGAAGGCCAAGTCTGAAAAGGGCCCGAAAGAGCCTAAGGCCGAGAAAGAACTCAAGGCCGAGAAAGAGCCTAAGCCTGAGAAAGAGCCCAAGCCTGAGAAAGAGCCCAAGCCTGAGAAAGAGCCCAAAGCTGAGAAAGAGCCCAAAGCTGAGAAAGAGCCTAAAGCTGAGAAAGAGCCTAAGCCAGAGAAAGAGCCTAAGCCAGAAAAAGAGCCTAAGCCAGAAAAGGAGCCTAAGCCAGAAAAGGAGCCTAAGGCTAAGGCCGAGAAGGAACCTAAGGCCGAAAAGAAAACCAAGGCAAAGGAACCCAAGGCAAAGGAACCCAAGGCCGAGCCTGAGGCAGTCAAAGTAGAACCTCAATCCGACGGTCCCGAGTCATAATCTTATAGCAGCATTTTTCCATGCCCGGCCAGGTCCTGTTGCGGAAAGGAACTCCCTAACCGTACAGGACGGGCCGATATAATAACCCAGCCATTCAATATTTATTTCATAATCGATCAGGGGAGGTCTTACCTGGTCGCTGACTCCGTACAAAGGTATCCCCTCACCTGCATGCATAGTAAGCAGACTGAGAATACTCTCAGGTCTTACAAAGAATAAAGATGAACTAGGGCTTGGCGAATAACTATGATTTATGGTAATGAAAAGTAATTATTTTCGAGGTTATAAAAATGAAAGATGAAAGTAGTGACTTATTGACAGTAAAAGAGGCATCAAGGTTCCTCAATATCAATGAAAAAAAGCTCTATGCCCTGGTTAAGGAAGGAAGACTACCCGGGACAAAGGTAACAGGCAAGTGGCTTTTTCCAAAGGCCCAACTCGGACAATTTGTAAAGGGCAAGGCGCTGGAAACGGTAAAAAAATCATTCTGGGAATCTCTGGTCAACAAGAAAGTACTCCTCATGTGCGGTTCTGACGACCCGGTCATATCCATTGCGCAGGGGCATTTTCACAAGATGTTCCCGGACTTCATCTTATTCTCGTCTAGCGTGGGAAGCAGGGAAGGGATCAGGCTCTTAAAGGAAAGTTTCTGCACTATTGCAGTGAGTCACCTCTACGATAATAAACAAGATGACTTCAATTTTCCCTGTATCCGGGAGTACTTTCAAAACGCAGAGGAACTGGTTGTGATAAACCTCTTCTACAGGACTATTGGATTTGTATCGAGAGAGGTGGCAGTCCAGTCCATGAAGGAATGCGTGGACAACAAACTGCGTTTCATCAACCGGCAGGAGGGCTCGGGTGTTCGGGCCCTTGTTGATCATCTCATTGAGGATGAAGGAATCAAGCCGTCTGAACTCACCGGGTATGATAACCAGGTTTACACCCACTATGACGTGGTGCGGTCTGTTGCAACAGGCCTAACGGACGTGGGCATAGCTGCCGAGTCGGTTGCTGTTAGTTCCCGACTGGTATTCTCACCTATCTTTGAAGAGCGGTTCGACATGGTTGTGAAAAAGGAGGCCTTCTTTGATCGCCATGTCCAGGCATTTGTAGAGTTCATAAGGTCGGATCATTTCAGGGACCTGCTTGATATGATGAAGGGATACAACGACAGAGAGACAGGGAAGGTCGTTTATCCGAAATAATCTTAGGAAGAGTAATTGGAACAATTTAAGGAGGAGGAATCATGAAAAAGTGGCTTCTTGTAGTTGTGTACTGTTTGATCGTCTGTCTGCCGGCATTTGTACATGCTGAGAACAAAGGGTTCATCCTCATGGCCAGTACCATCGGTCCAATCGACTCGGGCATTGTCGATGTTCTCGAAAATAAGTTCGAGAAGGAGACAGGCATACGCGTGCGGCATGTGGGTGCGGGTACCGGTGAGGCATTGAAGATAGCGGGGATGTGCAATGTCGATCTCGTCCTGGTGCACGCCAAATCGCTCGAAGAGAAATTTGTCAGTGAGGGCTATGGCACCGAACGCATCCCTCTTATGTACAACGACTTTGTCATAGTCGGACCTGCTGCCGATCCTGCAGGCATCAAGGGCATGCAGTCGGCCACCCAGGCACTCAAGGCTATTGCTGACAAGGGTGTGTTGTTCATCAGCCGGGGCGACAAATCAGGAACCCATATTGCTGAGATGGATCTTTGGGCAAAGGCCGGTCTCAACCCGAAAGGTACATGGTATTCGGTTTATGAAAAGGGGGCTGAAGGCAATGTGCCCACCTTGCTCTTCACTGACCAGAAAGGTGCCTATACTGTTATAGACCGGGCCACATACCTCACGGTAAAGGATAAAATAAAGCTTAGTGTTCTGGTAGAAGGGGATGAAGTGCTCATCAATCATATCTCGCTCATCCCGGTAAATCCCAAGAAATGTCCGCGTGCATATAACAATGACGCTATGACATTTGTGAACTGGCTTGTGAATCCAGATAAAGGACAGAAGGTCATTGAGACCTTTGGTAAGGACAAATACGGTATGCCTTTGTTCTTCCCCGAATCCAAAGCATGGAAAGAAAAACATAAGAATCAATAAGAAAATTTATGAGAGAGGAGTCTATCATGAGAATGCGTAATCTATTGTTTGCATGGATATTGGCATTATGTCTGGCAAGTGTGTTCGTAGGCACAACGGATGTTATGGCCTCGGAGCAGAAAAATCTTATCCTGGCCACCACAACCAGCACCCAGGACACAGGACTGCTGGATGTGCTCAATCCGATTTTTGAGAAGAAGACCGGTTTCTTTGTAAAGACCATTGCAGTAGGGTCAGGCCAGGCAATGGCCATGGGCGCTAAAGGCGAGGCCGATGTCCTGCTCGTGCACTCACCTGCTGCTGAGAAGAAGTTTATGAGCGAAGGAAACGGAGTTAATCGCATGCTCGTCATGCATAATGACTTTATCATAGTCGGTCCGCCATCCGATCCGGCCGGGATCAAGGGTATGAAATCGGCATCCGAGGCCTTCAAGCAGATCGCGGCCAAGGGTGCTGTCTTCATGTCGCGGGGCGACAACTCAGGCACAAATGCCAAGGAGAAAGATGTCTGGAAGGCAGCCGGGATCAACCCTGAAGGCCAGATATGGTACCAGCAGACCGGGCTCGGCATGGGCCAGACCCTGAACGTGTCGGCTGAAAAGAAGACCTACACCCTGGCCGACCGCGGGACCTACCTCTCACTCAAGAAAAATCTCGGCATGGATATCCTTGTCGAGGGAGATAAGGTTCTCCTGAATATCTACCACGTCATCGA
>Ga0315286_10005564_pt1 | contig 12179 bp, 11 predicted proteins | sample YL17G10_0_MG_FD_205038 | JGI IMG/M metagenome (GOLD analysis project Ga0315286, IMG submission 205038) | Sediment microbial communities from Yellowstone Lake, YNP, Wyoming, USA - YL17G10_0 | ecosystem: Environmental > Aquatic > Freshwater > Lake > Sediment | place: USA: Wyoming | collected... | reverse complement strand
GAAGGGCACGTGGGTGCTCGTTTCGTCGTTGTGCAGAGTGTCGTCCGAATCTGGGAAAAGGGGTGCAAGTGAGCGTGTCCACCCTCTGGATTTCCATGTAGGAGATTCGCATGAAGTCGAGGCTGATTGGTTTCTCGAACAACCCCATCCGGGAGTATTTACCCCGTTTTTTGCCAGCCCCAGCACAAGATCGGCGACCGCTGCGGAGTCCGTACTGTCTACGGCAGCAGATCCTGGGCGAGCAGGCCTAAGTAGCTCTTCACCCTTCGCGTATACTCTACATAGAATTCAGGGGCCAGCGAGTAGAATTGCTCACGGTGCACGAAGTTTCCTTGGGCATCCCTCTTGCCGACGGTAGCATAGCAGAAAAGGCGAAAAAGCGCGTACTTCGGATGGGGGCTCGCCTCCGGTTCGGATTCGTATTGTTTCAGGCAGTCCGCCGCGAGCGTGGATCCTTCCCGCGCGTTTTCCCTGACAAAATCGTAGGTGTCGTCCCACCATGTTCCGAACATTTTCCGGTCCACCTCAAAGAGGACATCGGCAAAAAGTTCTTGCAGATAGGGAGATATCTTAAAATGAATCATCCCCCCCGTGGCCCGCTTCAGAGCCCGTCGAGTGCGCTCGGACAAATCGTCCCCTGAGTGGCAATCGATAACGACGCCATCTCGGTCAGCGAGGCGGTGAAGCGCCCGCGTTCTTGCCTCCAAACCCTCGAGGCCGTCTCGGTATCGGTAGTCGACGTGTTTTTCCACACCCAAGTTCGGCGCGATGTGAGTAAGGCGACTACCCCGGCGCTTCATCTCTGCCAGGATAAAGGCCACCTCCACTTCCGAAGTGAGGCAGTCAAAGGGATGTATCTCAGGAGGATGTTCGTCGATACTCAACTCCAGGTCAAAAGACTCGTTACTCCGCATGCTTTTTATGAACGGGATTAGAATGTCGATCGCCTCCATTGCCTGCCAGTACTTACCTACAAGCCCTTCGAGCTGAGGTTCGCTTAGACGGATAGAATGACCGTCCACTTTCAGTGCCTTCCTGTGGTAGACGAGCACATCCTTTCTAATTTTTTCATCACCGATGCAACGCTGAATGAGATCTTCGCCTGCTCTCACCTGGCCGTTGCTGAGAAATGCGGAGTAATCCAGAATATCCGAGACATCAATGGTGAAAAAGGAATAATAGCGTGCGGCCGTGAGTACCTTTTTAGCTTTTTCCAGCCCATCGATACCCCGTTTCACCATGATGTGGTCCGCATCAGCCCCATAGGGTCGTGCCACCCCGGCTTTCAAACCCTCGGTGACACCGCAGAGCCAAAGCCCCTCGAACGTGCTGCCGGTATGACCCTCCGGCACGAATCCGATCCCCGGATAGTACAGCCGCTGCCCTACCTTGCGTGCTAGCAGATCCTCCAGCAGATTCAGCTCTCTGCGGGAATTCTGGATCGTATTGGCGCTGAAGGAAAAGTCATTCAGCGCCTGCCAGATACCGGGCCACACGGCTTTGGACATGCGTGTGCCTATACCTAGTCGCGGGGTCATTGGCAGCGCCTGCGGCAGTTTCTCCGGCGCCGCCTTGCTGTAGACCCGGTGAAGGTTTTTCGCGTTCGCTTCATGGAAATATATGATCGCCCCGTTCGACAGCTTCTTGTGCAGCAGGGGGTTGTCCACCGCGGCCCCGCCGCCGTGCATCGCGAACTCAACGAGTGCGTGTTGCCCGTCCTCGATCTCCAGCAGCAGGTAACTGTTGTTCCCCAGATGCCCGCTGGAGTTCTCGTAGAGTTTGATGCCGGGAGCGTCGGGCAGCGGCTTGCCGCAGCGCATGGCCGTCAGAGCTCTCTCCCAGAACCCCTGGGTTTGCGCTGACACGCTGCGAAGGAGTGATTCGGTACTCCACGTTAAGGTATCGAGCACCGCGGGGTTTCTCGCTGGATCGAACCAGTGCGTTCCCGGTTTCCATTCACCCATACATCTGCCTCCACACGCGGACATTCAATAAAGAATGCCGCCTACAACTGGAACTCCTGGAGTGACTTCCACCCGCTATCTATGAACTGAGAAAGGGTCCGCTGCGTCGGGCCGAAGGTGATCATTTCTTTCTCCGAAAGGCCTTGTGGACTGTACGCCCTCATGAACTCCGGCACCCGATTGAGCTTCTCAAGGATGGCTTGGGGAACCGGTTCAGCGATCTGTTTCTCGAAGACGACCGGCCCCAATTGAAGGCTCTTCTGATAGGTCGGATGAATGGACATAATCAGATTTCCACCGGCAAGTCCGGTCATGTGGTAGTTTCCGCGGAGCGCCGCAATCAGGAGCACCGCCTCGTAACCGTTTTCCTGATACAACCGGTATGCGTTTTTGACCACGCTCAAACCGGCCATCTGGACTTCCTGCTCCGTGATGACCTCCTGGTTATCCGAGAACACTTCACGCAGGTAATCGTCCAAGCGGCCTATCATTATCACGGCGAAGCACTTCCCTACCTTGCTTCCGGCCTTTCGCTTTCGTATCACCTCCTGGTACCTCTTCCCCGCGGCGTACACCTGCGGAACGCAGAAGCTTACGGTGACGGTCACGGTTATCCCCTCGGCGCAGCACTTCTCCATTACGTCCAGTCCCCCCATCGTGGCCGGGAGCTTGACTGCGATATTTGGCGCCCAGGCGTTGAATCGCTTCGCCATGGCGTACATCGCCTCTCGATCGCCAGCGAGGGAAGGATCAACCTGGGCGCACACGTAGCCCTGTTTCCCTTGTGTAGTGCGATAGATCGGCTCCAACTGTTTTGCCGCCTCAACGACAACAATCCTCATGAGCGACTCCGCCTTTGCGCTCGAAGACTTCTCCGTGTCAACCACTCTCTGTATGTGCTCGCGCCATCTTTCCTTGTTGTTTTTCAAGGCCTGCGCGCACAGAACAGGATTCGTGGTAACTCCAACTGCCCCATTGGCCAGCCCCTGTTTCAATTCCTCCGGGTCCCCGGAGTCGTGCCACCACGCCGTGTCGGTTGAGCCGGACAGCCACTGCAAGTAATCGTTCTTAGGCATTCCATTCTCCTTGGGAAGTTCTATAACAGGCTCCATTTCCGGGGTCTACCGCATGAACATTCCGCCATTGACGTCGATCGTCATGCCGCTGATGTAATCGGACAGATTCGATGCAAGAAATAAAGCCGTGCTGGCGACATCGGCGGGTGTTCCGAGCCTCTGCAGCGGTATGTCTTTGTGCTCGCCCCGCAGGATCCCTAGTTCCTCCGCCATCTGTGTTTGAATCAACCCTGGAGCGATCGCGTTTACATTGATGTTGTACTGCCCCCCGTTCAGCGCAAAACATTTCGTGAGTACGATTACTCCCGCCTTGGCCGCAGAGTAGTGTGCGCCGGCAAACCGCCCGCCGCGCTCGCCCGCAAGCGAGGCAATATTGATGATCCTTCCGCTCCCCTGGCCTTTCATTACCCTAAAGGCAGCCTGACTGCAGAAGAAGGTTCCCCGCAGATCGACGTCCAGTACTCGGTCCCAATCATCGCCCTCCAGATCCTCAATAGGCAGGTTCTGGGATATCCCGGCGTTGTTTACCCAGATATCGATCCTGCCGAAATGCTTCACGATGGCGCTGCATTGGCCGCGGATTTCCCCGATGTCGGCGATATCCAATCGAACACATTCCGCCTCCACGCCAAAATCCCGAATTTCTCCTACGAGAGCGGCGGACCTGCTTATATCAATATCAGCGACCGCTACATTCGCTCCGTTCTCGGCGAATTTCAGTACGATCGCTTCTCCAATACCCCGACACCCTCCTGTCACCACGGCGACTTTGTTCTCCAGTAGCCTCATCATATCTCGGTTCTCCTCCTCCGGCTCCAAACCAGCTCTCTGCTTTGCCGCCGCCCCGGCAAGGTCCTCTAGGCCCTTTTGCGAGCTATCTCGGTTATCTCCACCACGCCGACCATCCCGGCGACCTGCGCATAGAAGCTCCGTCGGTATCCTATGATTTCATCTTCGGCTTCAGCCTCGAAAGTGATCTCCGCTCCCACTTTCCTGAAATGATCGAGCCAATCTTCATATTGTTTTGTATAAAAAGCCACGTGATGCAGTCCTGGCCCTTTTTCTCTGAGGAATTGAGCATGGGGTGTCGCGCCAACGAGAGGTTGAATCAGCTCGATCTTGCACCCATTTATAAAACTGCCGATGGCAATGCGCAGTTTGCAGGGGAACAGCTCTTTGCCGTTAACCCAGGCTCTTCCGGGTACGTAATCATATGCCCGGAAATTGTCAATCCCCAATATCTCGCGAAACTTGGCTACGTTCCTGTCGACATTCTCTACGATGTAGCCCAAATGCCCCAAGGGCGGTAGATCCTTGGCAATATCGATCACCTGACTCCTCCGGACAGAATCCGCAGCAGCTGTTCCCCCCCTATTCGGGTTTGAAGAGGATTTTCAGTCCCCTCCTCTCGGCATGCATGCGGAATGCATTTTCCCAATCATCGAGAGGGTGCGCATCGGATATGAGCAACTCCGGCGTGACCGCTTTATGTTGGATAAGCTCTATCGCGCGGCGCCAGGAAACGTCCCGCGAGGAGATCGATCCGGTGACCCTGAGTTCCTTATAGGCCAGCGTGTCGAACCGCAGTTGCATGTCTCGCCCCAGCAGGCCTAGCTGTAGGTACTGGCCCTGCTTGCGCAAAGCGTCAATTCCACTACGCACCGCCTGGTCGTTGCCGGCACATTCGATCGCTATGTCCACGCCCTTTGCCGAAGTAATCTCGCGGACCTTCTCGCCAATATCCTCCGAACTCACGTCAACGATGAAATCCGCCTTTAAGGTCTTTGCGATCTCGAGCCGCTTGCGGTCTTCCGCCGTGCCGGAAATGATGACTTTCGCCCCATTTGCCTTCGCTATCTGCAGCGCGGTGAGGCCGATCGCGCCCGGCCCCGAAATGAGAACGAAGTCGCCCTTCTGAATCGTTATGAGCTCGCAGACTCCGTGCACCACACAAGCGGTAGGTTCGATCAGCGCCCCCTGCTGGAAGCTGATCTCGGGTGGCAGCGCGTGCAGCCGTTTGGCGGGTACAACCGTGTATCGAGCGAACGCGCCATTGTACCAGTAGCCTAGAACTTTCCTGTTGCTGCATAAATTGTAGAAGCCGGAAGTGCAATAGCGACACGCGCCGCACACTTCGTAGTTAGCCTCGGCGACGACCCGATCCCCGATCCTCCATCCCTCCACCCCGGCGCCGACCTGATCGATAACGCCGCTGAACTCATGGCCCATCACCACCGGGGGTTTGATTGTGATGGCGATATCGTAGTTGAGGATGTGTAGGTCGGAAGCACAGATCCCGGCGAACTCCACCTTGATGCGCACTTCTTGCGGGCCAGGCACCGGAACGGGAACCTCGCGCAATTCAACAAAGCCTTTGCCTTCCCTATACTTGACGATTGCCTTCACTCCAGCTGCCTCCTTGCCTTGCTTCGAAGCTTTGCCGATGCGGCGCCTGTTGAGTTTTCCAGCGCGTCAGCCGGCGAATCGCGGCTCAGGGACCCCCTTGACCCCGAGATCGTAAACCGCGAACAGGCTGCCGCCCTTCGGTTGGGTCGGCCCAAACTGTTCACACCATTTTCCCATGGTCGTCACATAAAGGACGTCCAGGTTTTTCCCACCGAACATGACGCTGCTGCACTTAATAATGGGGAACTCTATGACCCGATCCGTCTTGCCTTCCGGCGTGTAACGGACCAGGTAGCCGCCATAGATCTGGGCGTTCCACAGGTAGCCTTCAGCATCCACCGTGGACCCATCAGGAGCTCCTTTCCGCTCCTTGGTATTCGCGAACAGCCTCTTGTTGCTAAGGGTGCCCTTGTCCAAATCGTAGTCGTAGGCCACTATTGTGTAGGTCCAGGAATCCGTGAAATAGAATATTTTCCCGTCAGGGCTCCAGCAGGGGCCATTTGATACCCTTATGTTGCTTTCGATCTTGTGGCAGGAAAGGTCCGGATCGAGCCTGTACAAGCCGCAGATGGACTTTCCCTCGGTTCTATCCATCGTTCCGGCGATGAAGCGGCCCCTCTTATCGACCTTCCCGTCATTGACCCTCGTCTGGGGAAGGTCCGGCTCCGGATCGAGGATCTTTTCGGACTTCCCGGAATCGAAATCGAAAAAATAAAACCCGTCAGCCAGGGAAAGCACCAGGCCGCCGGACTTCCGCAGAGCGAGGGAGCCGATGTCGCCGGGCACTGGGCGGCTCTCGAAGTGGCTGCCGTCCTCTCGGGCTCTGTACACCTCTCTGCCTATACTATCAATCCAATAAAGACGTTGCTCGTCTACGTCCCACACCGGTCCTTCTCCAAGGACGCTCCGCCTGTCAACGAGGATCTCTATTCGCATTCCTCCCTCCCCTTCAACCCCATATGGCCGTTGATTCAGGGCGGGCAAGGCTCCGCCCCAACGCGCGTAAGCAGCACGAGCGATCGCAGGAAAGGGACCGGGGGGACGAATCGATGCCTTCCGCGCATCTGATCGCCCCCCGTGGTCCGCGGTCCTACAGACGCAAAACTGCTACTTCTTGGTAGCCCTTCCGGTCAGGGCCATGTTCAGGTCCAGTCCGGGGGTATACTCTGGGTGGTAGATGTTTGCGAAAAACCCGGGTCCTACCAGATCCGGGGACACCACGTTCGCTCCGGCCGCAAAATCCTCGGCGCTGCCCGTCTTGGTCAACTTCAGCTGTCCCTCCGTCACAAAGGGGTAGGGGACCAGGATCCTGCGCGGTACCGACTTGTCGCCTTGGAGAATCTTGAGCCCGTAATACAAGGCCGCAGCCGCCTGGTACAGGGGAGACCCGTAGCTGCAGGCCGAGAATCCCTTTTCTTTCAGCGAGGGATCCATCATCATCAGGCGGACCATGTTCTCCGACTCGTTGCCCATGGGGACCAGCTGGTGTCCGGCGTCCAGCATGGCCTGCACAGTGCCGGCACCGCCACCCTGCGTGAAAATTCCGTTTCAAAACTGTGATGGGTGATTCCGTGACGGTTGTTGCATTGCTCCAGCTCGCCGGCAACGTTCCGATAATCCGTATTGCAGCTCGGTTCGCACAGGGATTTGTACTCCATCACCTCCCTTGCATATAGATAAGATTTAGAAAGATTGCTCAACGATTTGAATATGCCGCTTACATAGATCGAAATCGTGAAATCCACTCTGTTATTAGCTCTCTCAGAGTGTTCCTCATAGCGCCTATTCTGATCACTGAAGAAGATCTGTTCTCATTTCATATGCAAAATACCTGACTCATTTTCTATGATAGAACCGACGTTTGTCTTCACCAAGCAGTCGTGCAAGAAATCTAAAATCTCTGCGAAAGGAAGTTCTGGCTTTCACCATTCAAACATGCACTATCTTCGGCCTCCAGAATCATTGATAGTAATTATTCTAATTTGAGTCACACTCTCATTGGCACACATACGTCGCGAAAAACTTTTGCTTCTCACCCAAAAGACAGCAAAATACTTCCACCGTTGAAAAATGGTCAACTACTTGTAAGTATTCTACTTGTCTATGAAAACGCTTGACCATCCTAAATATAAGCGATAGCGTGGGTAATTGTGTTCAATAATCCGCATTACCGGAGGTTGTTTAATGTCGAACCTCAAGAGACTGCGTCTATTTATCAACGGAGAGTGGAGGGACACTAAGAGCGGCCAGTACACCCCCGTCTACAACCCGAGCACCGGTGAGGTAATGGCCGAGGCGCCCCGGTGCACCTCCCAGGAAGTCTCCGAGGCCGTCGAGGCCGCAGCCGCGGCTTACCCTGCGTGGAGGGACACTCCGGTCACCCAGAGAGTGCAGGTATTGTTTCGCTATAAATCCATCCTTGAAAACCACCTCGGCGAGCTCGCCGTGCTCGTGTCGACCGAGATGGGGAAAAACCTGAGCGAGGCTCGCGGGGACGTGCTCAAGGCCATCGAGGTGGTCGAGCTCGCCTGCGCGGTGCCGGTGAGCATGGCCGGCTACTCCCTCGCGAATGTCGCCAGCGGATTCGACACGGTCGCAAATCGCGTCCCCCTCGGCGTCTTCGCCGGGATCGCCCCCTACAATTTTCCCGCCATGATCCCCATGGGGTGGATGGCGCCCCTCGCGGTCGCAACGGGGAATACCTATGTCCTGAAAGCCGCGAGCATGGTCCCCCAGTCCGCCCTGAGGATGGCGGAGCTCTACATCGAGGCCGGCCTCCCGAAAGGCGTTTTGAACATCGTGACCTGCTCGGCAAACGAGGTCGAAACCCTCATAACCCACCCGAAGGTGAAAGGGGTCACCTTCGTCGGTTCCCTGAAGGTGGGGCAACTCGTCTACTCCAAGGCCGCCGCAGCCGGCAAACGCGTGCAGTGCCTGGTCGAGGCGAAAAACCACGCCCTCATCCTGCGGGACGCGCCGATAGGGGCGACCGCGCAGAGGGTGATCAACTCCGCCTGTGGGTGCGCCGGTCAGCGCTGCATGGCCCTTCCCGCGATCTGCGTCGAGGAGCCGATCGCGGACGAGCTCGTGTCCGAGATCGTTCGTCTGGCGAAAAACCTCAAGATGGGCCCCGCCTGGGACTCCGCGACAGAGCTCGGCCCCCTGGTTACGGAGGAGCACCGACGGAGCGTGATCGATTGGATCGAGCAAGGGGTTCGGGAGGGGGCGAAACTCGTCCTCGACGGCAGGAGCGTCACGGTGAAAGGATTCGAAAAGGGGTTCTTCCTCGGGGCCACCATATTCGACCACGTGAAGCCCGGTATGAGGATCGGGATCGACGAGATATTCGGGCCCGTTCTCAGCGTCAAGCGCGTGAAGGACTTCGAGGATGGGCTTGCGGTCATGAACGCGAGCGAATACGGCAACGGTTCGTCGATCTTCACATTGAACGGCCACTACGCCCGCGAGTTCACCCAGCGAACGGAGGCGGGCATGGTGGGAGTCAACGTCGGCATCCCTGTGCCAATCTCAGTGTTCCCCTTCTGCGGCCACAAGAAGAGCTTTCTCGGGGACCTGCACGTCATGGGGCGCGACGGCGTCGCCTTCTTCACGGAGACACGATCGGTCACGACCTACTGGTTCATGGAGAAGGATTTCACGAACGAAAAGGTAGGCACCTGGGAAGGCACCATAGCCCGCAAATAAGGGCCGTCTACACTGGCTCAAACAGCCCCGATTATTTTTTCAATACACACAATCAGATTTATGGGAGTGTGAAAGAATGGGAGCGGACAATGGGCAATCGACGAGGCGGGTTTTTCATTGGTCTTTTTCTTCGACTCTGTCTGCGCCTTTCCTTCACCGCCAAATGGGGCGAGCGAGCCCTTCCTTGAGCCCCGCCTCTGCGCCGCTGTTTCCTTCACGGGCGCATCAAGACCTCGCAGGGCTTTTTATGGAGCGCGGCCGTCGAGCGGACGCTAAACCATGCAGTTCCCTCCGCAGGCGTTCACCCTGATCCCACGCCCCGCGACCTCGAGGGCGAGGCTCTGCGTGAACCCGACGACCGCGAACTTCGAAGCGCAGAAGTGCGCGAGGAAGGGCGCCCCGAGCTATCCGCCCGCCGACGAGATGTTTATGATCTTTCCTTTGACGTTCTTTTCGATTATGCGCCTGACGACGAGCTGGGACATGATGAGGGTCCCTTTCGCGTTTACGTCCATGTTGTGGTCCCAGGATTCGTCGCTCAGGTCCACGACGAGGTGCATGTCGGACACCCCGGCGTTGTTCACCAGTATCTCGATCCCGTCGAGTTTCTCTTCGACCTTCGCGACCGCTTTTTCAGCCTGCTCCCGGTCGGTGACGCCGAGGGTTTCATATATCGCCTTCGCCCCCATCCCCGAGAACTCTTCAACCACCCCTCTGCCCGCTCTCTCGTCTCTCCCCGTCACCGCGACGGCGCACTTCTGTCCAGCGAAGATTTTGGCTATCTCCTTCCCGATGCCCCACGTCGCGCCCGTGACGAGCACGACCTTCCCCTCGAGCTCGAGAAAAACAACCCTCCCCATCCGTTCCTCCTCGACGGTCAATCCGCGGTTCGAAGGATCTTCAGCCGTATCTTGTAGTGGGCTCCACATTGAGAGTGAACGGTCTGACACTCATGTCAGACCTGCTACTCATTATCCGAATGTTTTTATCTTCTTTTTCAATAATGCTTTCCCTCCGATGCTATAGCCTGTATTCCCGCCGGACGAAGGGAAAGGCCACTAAAGAGGGAAGCTTAGCAAAATACGGGAACACACCCGCTCCCCAAACGGTCTGTGAACATGCTGCCGATACAAAAAATGTATGAATGCCTGAAACGAAACAATGCCACGTCTTTCTATAAGGTTGCACTGAAAGTCGCCGGATATTCATTTCCTTAGACATCAATGAGAGAAGAAATACCCGGGTATGAAGAAGACCTGTCCTTATTTTCAGAAATGCCCTGGCACCTACTAAAAATCTCGATTCTTGACAATACGTGCAGTTCCGGGTAGAAACTTTACAGGAAAAGGTAGCCGTTTTTCGTCGGTAGGAAATATGAGAAGCACGGCTGTCTCGCTCGTGTTCTTCTCTCTGTTGACCGGTACGGCGCTCGCGGCGCCTCCCCGCAGCGTGAACGACATCCCGGTCTTCCAAGGGCGCAACGCGGGACCTCGCCGCTGAGCAGGATTTCATGCAGTTCGCGGCCGGCGTAGCGCGAGTGTACCGGACCTCGGCACCGGCAGAGCAGGTCTTCTCCTTCTACGAGGAGAGGCTCGATGCCAGGCCGGAGGCCTGGGCCGAAATGATGAGAGGTGGTTCGGCTCCCGCGGCCGGCTCGTCTGGGTCTATGTCCTACAGTGTGGAGCTCTACGAGAAGGGCGAGGAAGGCGCAGGGCCGCAGCTCGAGGTCCGCCGGTCCATGCGTGAGGCGCGACTCGACGCGAGAGGGTCCGGTGGGTTACCTGCCGCCGCCGAAGATCCCTGAACTGGACCGGCGGCGCGACGTGGCGGTGACCCGCGGCACCTGAGCCTTCCAGGGCGCTACCTGCATCGGTGGCCCACTTACCGGACAGGATGAGGGCTTCAGCTGCATGACCGTCGTCCTCGACCTCGACGACGGCACATACGGTGTCGATCTCTCGGGGACGGTGACGGCGTGCTCCCGGGTGTCGATGCAGGTGGCCGGCCAGGACGTGTCGTATGACGCCGATGACGCTGCCTTCACCGTAATGCCGGACGTGCAAACATCCCTCCCGCAAATTCCAAGGGACGGGCTCTACTTGAACCTCTCATCCCCTGCCCTGGTCGCTGCCGGTCAGGGACTGCCGCTTGTGGGCGTGGGGAGGCTGCTTAGTCCAGCTCGGCAGAAGAATTGGCGAAGATAGAAATATTTTAAAAGATCAAGAAAAAAGTCTTATTGTAATACTTGTGGAAACTCCTTAGGGAGTTGTAACAATCCGGCTATTAATAAAGGAGATCATATAATGACTTCGAGGGAGAGAGTACTAACCGCTCTAGCTCATAAAGTACCGGACCGGGTCCCGGTGGATTTGGGAGGTTGCAGCGCTACCGGTATTCAGGCAACTGCTTTACACCGGCTGAGGAAAACCTTGGGGTTAGAATCGCACCCGGTGAAAGTATGGGAGCCGATGATGATGTTGGGAATAGTAGAGGAGGATGTGCGCCGCGCCATTGGCTGCGATGTTATCGGCATCAACTCTCCGACCACCTTACTCGGTTACAGGACTGAGAATTGGAAACCCTGGAGACTGCCGGACGAAACAGAGGTTTTGATGGGCGGGGGCTTCACCTGCCGGAAAGGTGCGGATGGATACATCTATGCCTATCCAAAGGGAAATACCTCCATACCACCGAGTGCAAGGATGCCTGCCGATGGATTCTACTTCGACAGTATCATTCGGCAGGAGGACCTGAGCCAGCACCGATTCGATGCGCGTGTGGATTATGCCGATCATCTGACAGTATTCAACGAGGAGGACTGCCGCTACTACGAGCAGGTTTCTAAAAAATTATATGAGGAAACCGACTGTGCACTGTTCGGCAACTTCTGGCAGGGTGGGGTCGGCGACATTTTTCTCATACCCGGCCCCTGGCTGGAAAAGCCGAAAGGTATACGGGATCTTCAGGAGTGGTACATAGCCTTCCTCGATCACCCGGAATACATCAAAGAGTTCTTTCAGATGCAGAC
>Ga0315286_10005563_pt1 | contig 12179 bp, 10 predicted proteins | sample YL17G10_0_MG_FD_205038 | JGI IMG/M metagenome (GOLD analysis project Ga0315286, IMG submission 205038) | Sediment microbial communities from Yellowstone Lake, YNP, Wyoming, USA - YL17G10_0 | ecosystem: Environmental > Aquatic > Freshwater > Lake > Sediment | place: USA: Wyoming | collected... | reverse complement strand
TCTTCGCCCATTGCTCCTGCTTGAGCTGCTCCCTGTACCTCGCCTTGACGGCGGGGTCCCTGTCCTTCATGTAGAACTCGTTGAAGAGGGCGAATACCTCGGGGATGGCGACGCCGCTGGGGCAGGAGGTGCAGTACCCGCATCCGGTGCAGCCGACGAAGCCCATCTCCCTGTACTTCTTGGCCACCCTGTCGATTAGGCGTAGGTCCTCCTTCGTGAGTTTGTCGACGCCGCTCCTCCCCGCCGCCTTGACGTTCTCCTCGACGTGCCGCATGGCGCTCATGCCGCTGAGTAGGAGGCTGGCTTCGGGCTGGTTCCAGACCCATTGGAGCGCCCACTCGGCGGGTTTCCAGCTGTGGTGGCCCTCCTTCCATAGTTCCTTTATGCCCTCCGGGGGGTTGATGGCGAGGCGCCCACCCGCGATGGGCTCCATGACGACGACGGCGAGCCCCCTCTTCGCGGCGTAGCGGAGCCCCTCGGTGCCCGCCTGGTACTTGGTGTCCATGTAGTTGTACTGTATCTGGCAGAACGTCCAGGGGTGGGCGTCCACGATCTCCTTGAAGAGGGGGAGTTCGTCGTGGAAGCTGAACCCTAGGTGCCCTATCTTGTCCTCCTCGAGCCTCTTCTCCGCCCACTTGAGGACGCCGAGGTCCCTGACCTTCGGCCACCGGTCCTTCCCCAGACCGTGGAGGAGGTAGAAGTCGATCTTGTCGGTCTGGAGCTTCTTCAACTGCTCGTTGAAGTACTTGTCGAAGTCGCCGGCGGTGTTGACGAGCCAACACGGCATCTTCGTGGCGAGCTTGACCTTCTCCCTGTAGCCGTCCTTGAGTGCCTTGCCGACGACTATCTCGCTCTGCCCCTTGTGGTAGCCGTAGGCGGAGTCGACGTAGTTGACGCCGTTGTCGATGGCGTACCTGATCATGCTGATGGCGAGGGGCTCGTCGATCTTCCCAGCGTCGCCGTCGAGGATGGGGAGCCTCATCGCCCCGAAGCCGAGGGCCGAGGGCTTCCAACCCAGTTTACCGAACTTCCTGTACCTCATCTTGGAACCCACAGAATAGGTGAAGCCAACGGATCAGGTGCTTATAGAGGTTACCCCCGCACGGTTTTTACCACCCGGCGACGAGAGATACCCGTGTCGACACGAACAAGGCTCGCAGCCCTGCTGGCCCTGACGCTCATCATAGTCGCCTCCACGCTGACTCCCATGCTAAGCGGCACCCCCAGCCGAAAGAGCGTCGAGATCAACGGGGATCTCGCTCTCAACGGCTCCGATCGAATGCTGGTCGAGGACACCGACCTCATCGTTCGGGGGCAGGTCAACGTCGGGGGGGACTCGTCGCTCACCCTGAGGCGCTGCTCCCTTACCATAGCTCCCCCCGAGTCGCAGGGGCAGGGCGGCTTCGTCCAGGTCTCGGACCATGCCACCTTCGAGGCCGTCAATTCCACCATTGGTTCAAAGTCCCAGACGGGGGTCACGGCGAACGGGAATGCCAGGCTGAGACTGGAGGGGGTCACCGTCTCCGTCGCCAACGCGTCCAAGAGCATCCACTACTCCCTCGAGGACTGGACGTTCTCCGGGATCCTCGCCCCGTACCACGAGTTCAGCGGCGTCAGCGTTTCCCAGAACGCGAGCCTCACCGCTGAGGGACTGGTGGCGGGCTATGTCAGCTCCTCCTCGAAGAGCCTGTGCAGCCTGAGGGACTCGGAGATAGGCGTCCTCTCCCCCGTGAGGCAGGGGGTGACCCTCCTCAACGGGACCAGCGTCAACCTCCTCCAGCTCCTAGGCGCCGGAAGCGGGCCCATCACGGGTTCTCACGAGGGGTACCACCGTGCCTGGAACTCCTCCCAGCTTGGAGATGTCACCCTCCCCGACGTGAGGCTCGTAGACTCCACCGTCCGCCACATCTGGCTCACCGCCGTCGGGAACGTCACCTTCAAGGACGCCACCCTCACTGTAGCCGTCCTCAACGGAGGCAGGTACAGGGTCGAGGGAGGAGACATCTGGCTCCTGGCGCTCCTCAACGGCGAGGGCGTATCGGAGGTCACCGGGACGACCTCGGAGTACCTCGCGGTCTTCTCGTTCGGCTCACCTGACCAGGACTCGGTGGTGCTCAGCGGGGTGACCGCCCAGAACACGAAGTTCTACTCCCCGTTGGGGAGGAGCATGGACATCCACGCCTCGGACAGCTACCTCGGCGGGTGCATAGTGAACTGGGGCGGGCCACCAGGGTCCAGCTACACGTTCAACGGCTGCGACTTCAAGAACATGACAATATTGGCGAGTGATGGCCTCGAACTCGGTTTCGGTGGCTCAACCATCTCCGATGGGCTCAACATCCGCTCGGGCGAGGCGCCGACCTCCTTCTCCGTCTCCGGTGACCTGACACTGGGATCCACGCTCGACTTCGAGACGAACCTATCCGGCTCAATCCGAGTGAACCGCGAGTTCTCCTTCGAGGTCAGGCGGGGTGAGGCGCCCGTGGAGGGGGCGAGCCTCGACCTCAGGCGCGCCGACCAGACTATCTGGGCGGGGGTAACCGACTCCACCGGAAGAGCCCGCGTAGTCCTCAGCTTCGCCGAGCCGGGCTGGCCCGAGACGGGGAACCTCACCTCGACCCTCCGCCTCTTCACCGTCGTCGGCGGAGACCGGATCATAACACCCGTCGGGTTCCTAAGCGACACGCCTGTGCGTGTGCAGTTCCCACAATACAGCGACCAGGAGAGGAACTTTATAGCTGGGGCCAGCCTCGCGGCGCTCCTCGTCTTCCTCGCCTACGTCGCCCGGAGGATACGGGTCGCCTAGGGCGCCCCCTTTTTATTGCGTGGGCCGCCCTATCCATAGCGACCGAAGATGGAGTCCGAGAGATTCGACCGCGTTAAGGCGGTCATGGAGAGGAAGGTCCCCGACCGCATCCCCTGGGCGCTCTGGGGCCACTTCCCCGCCTGCAAGTGGCTCAACGGCTACAGCTGGGAGAAGACCACCCGCGACGGCGAGGAGTCCGCGAAGGCCCACATGGCCCTCCTCAGGGAGCTCGACTACGCGATGGACCTGCTCAAGGTAACGCCCTACTACCGCTTCATGGCGATCCAGTGGGGGAGCAAGTTCGAGTTCATAAACAACGAGGAGGAGGCCGCCACCAAGGAGGTCGTCGTCAAGAAGACGAAGGACTGGGAGAAGCTCTGGGTCCTCGACCCCAAGAAGGAACTGCGCGAGTTCGTCAGGTGCAACGAGATACTGGCGCGTGACCTGCGCAGGGTACCCTTCATCTACACCATCCCCAGCCCCATCATCCAGGCGATGAACGGCGTCTCCACCCCCGACCAGGTCCTCAAGGACATGAAGGAGAACCCCGACGCCCTAAAACAGGGGCTTGAGACGATCACGCAGACGACCATCGACTTCGCCAAGGCGTGCGTCGACGCGGGCGCCCCCGGCATCTTCCTCGGCATCGGTGGCGGCGGCCGCATCTGGAAGGCACTCGACAAGAAGCAGCTCGAGACCTACGCACTCGGATACGACAAGAAGGTCCTCGACGCCGTCAAGTGCCCCATCAAGCTCATGCACATCTGCAGCACCCCCGAGGGTGACCCGCAGAAGCTCTTCGAGGAGGGCTGGTTCAAGAAATACCCGGTGAACGCCCTAAACTGGGCGAGCCACTCCTGGACGCCCGTCAAGAAGGGCAAGGAGCTCTACGGTGACAAGTTCTGCATCTGCGGCGGGCTAGACCACGAGGCGGTCCTCAGGAAGGGGACGCCGAAGCAGGTCGAGGACGCGACAAAGAAGGCCATCGATGACTGCGCCGAGGGCGGCGGCTTCATGCTCGGCCCCGGCTGCACCGTCTACCAGGACATGCCCATCGCCAACTACAACGCCGTCGGCAGGGCCGTCTGGAAGTACGGCGCCTACAAGAAGTAGGCTCCGCCCCATTTTCTACAACTATTCCCCTCTAGCTGAATTGTCTCAAAGACCAGAGGAGATTTGAGACAGTCTCGTTAAAGGACACGCTTTTAAGCCCTCGGCCTAATCAGCTACACAGAGCGATTATTCTGAAGGGAGCAGGGTGGCGGACGACCTCAAGCTGAAGGGCCCGGTCAGGGAGATCGGTATTATAAGGGACAACGACAGGCACGACTCCTTCAACATCACCATCGGGATCACCGTGAAGACCGAGGGGAAGGTCACCTATGAGGAGGCCGAGCGCCTCTCCACCAAGTTCCGCCGCGAGTACCTGGGCAAGGACGTCGAATTCGTCTCGGTCAGCATCCCCTGTCCCGTCTGCGGCAAGATCATGAACAGCGAGTCCGGCCTGAAGAAGCACGTCGCGATGAACCACCCGGGGAAGGTGGAGTTAGTCAATCCCCCGAAGGTGGCGGCGAAGGTGGAGAAGCCGGAGAAGAAGACACGGGGGAAGAAGACGGAGAAGCCAGTCCAGGCAAAGAAGGCAGGGAAGCGCAAAGGCAAAGCGAAGCCGGTGAAGACGGAGAGGGCGGGGAAGACCACCAACGCGAGGAAGCCGAAGGCGGTGAAGGCCAAGACAGAGCCAAAGGCGAGGAAGACCCGTACGACGCCGAAGGTGGACGCCCCGGAGCCGGTGAGGAGTAGGGTCAAGGCGGAGCCGCCGAAGCCCGCGCCGATGCTCAGGGCGCCCGCGAAGCGTGCCCCCGTGAAGGCGACGCCAAAGGCGAAGCAGCTGACACTCGCCTAGAAGATGTGGAGCCCCGGACGGGATTTGGACCCGTGACCTACAGCTTACAAGGCTGCCGCTCTGACCACTGAGCTACCAGGGCACACCACCAGAAAACACTCGAAGCCCACATAAATGTTTCACCCCTGCGGCCTCGATAAGACACTTATTCCGGCGCATCCCCATGATTCGGGATACCCATGACCGTGAAGATCACGCGCACAGAGGGCGATCAGTTCAAGGCCGAGTCCGACGGCTACCAGGTCCTGAGCGGCAGGCTGAACGAGCAGACTCCGCCGATAGGCATGTCCCCCGGGAAGTTGATGGTGGCGAGCCTAGGGCTCTGCAGCGCCTTCCACGCCACGTGGTACATGAAGAGACACAGCATCGAGGCGTCCCGCCTCGAGATCGAGGTCGACGAGACGAACGATAAGGAGCCGAGCAGGGCCGCCGGGTTCAACATTACTATAAAGGTGGGGGCGAAGCTCGACCAGAGGCAGACCGAGGGACTGCTCGCCGAGGTCAAGCGCTGCTACGTGGGGAACACGATGCGTGGGATGCCCCGGTTCAGCTACGAGATAAGGACCACATCTTAGATGACTATAGCTTCGCGCCGATGTCCCGCGCCCTCTTCATGAGGGCCTTCCGGGTCTCCACGGGCTTCTCGCCGGTGTTCTCGGCGGCTATGCCTCGGATGTTCTTCATGCCGTAGCTCTTCTCCATCTCCTTCAGCCAGTCTAGGACGCCGTCGTAGATGTGGGGGTCATCCCAGCCGTAGGTGATGACGTTCACCGCCTTCGCCCCCTTAGGCCACTTCGCCTTGTTCTCCTCGCTGTAGTAGCCGCTGTACCAGTAGAGGCGCTGTATGAAGGCGTGTGTGCGGGAGTCGACGGTGCTAAACCAGATGGGTGCGCCGAGGACGAGCGCCCCCATAGACTCTATGTGGGGCTTCATCTCCTCGAAGTCGTCCCGGGGGAACGTCGTCACCCCGTCCTTGTCCCCGAGGTGACCGAGCTTCGTGTCGACGAGCTTGAAGAGGGCGGTCTCGTGCCCGGCCTCCCTCGCCCCCGCGAGGACCTCCTCCACGAGCCTCACCGTGTTGCCGTTTCTCTTGGCCCCACCAACGATGCCTAGAACCTTCAACCCTACACCGGTTGTTCACCGGCTCGAAACCGTATTAAACTATGCCGGGGTGCGCCGTTCTCAGAAGGCGTTAATTGAGAGTCTATGCAAATAGTATTGGAACCTAGGCAGTGGTTGTATGGATAAGGGTAAGTTCGCTACGAAGGCCGTCCACGCTGGTCAGCACCCCGACCCCGTCACGGGGGCCGTCTCGGTCCCCATCTACGCGTCCTCAACATTCGTCTTCCAGAGCGCCGAGCAGGGCGCCGCGCGGTTCGCGGGGAAGGAACCCGGCTACATCTACAGCAGGCTCGGGAACCCCACCGTGAGGGCGCTTGAGGAGAGCATCGCGGCGCTCGAGGGGGGCGAGGACGCGAGGGCGACAGCCTCCGGCATGGCCGCCATCTCTACGGCCGCCATGGCGGTGGTGAAGAAGGGTGACCACATACTGGCCGGGGACGCCCTCTACGGTGGGACCCACAAGGTCTTCACGGACATCCTCAAGGGCTACGGGGTCGAGTGCAGCCTCGTCGACACCAGCGACCTCAAGGCGGTTGAGAAGGCGATCAAGCCCAACACCAAGCTCCTCTACATCGAGACCCCGTCCAACCCGATGATGAAGCTCACCGACATGAAGGCGGTCTCCAAGATAGCGAAGGCACACGGCATAACGACGATCGCGGACAACACATTCATGAGCCCGTACCTCCAGCGCCCCATCGAGCACGGCGTCGACGTAGTCGTCCACAGCATCACTAAGAGCCTGAGCGGTCACAGCGACGTACTCGGCGGAGCCATTGTGGGCACGAAGGCGTTCCTCAAGGCGATGGACCCGATGTACAAGAACATGGGCGCCAACCTCGGCCCGTTTGAGGCGTGGCTCACCCTGCGCGGGATAAAGACGCTACACGTCAGGATGGAGCGCCAGACCGAGAGCGCCGGGAAGATCGCGGAGTGGCTGGAGGACCACCCCAAGGTGGAGTGGGTCAAGTACCCCGGCCTCAAGAGCCATCCCCAGCACGCCCTCGCCAAGAGGCAGATGGACGGCTTCGGCAGCATGATGAGCTTCGAGCTAAAGGGAGGCGTCGAGGCCGGGCGCAGGGTGATGAACAACGTCAAGCTCTGCAGCCTCGCCGTGAGCCTCGGCGCGGTGGAGACGCTCATCAGCCACCCCTCCTCGATGACCCACGCCATCGTCCCGAGGGAGGACCGCCTCAAGGCCGGAATAACCGACGGCCTCGTCCGCCTCAGCGTCGGCATCGAGGGCGTCGACGACATAATCGAGGACCTCGACCAGGCCCTCGCCAAGGCATAGACTACTAAGCGTATCCCCGGGGCTGGAAAGGTTCATACGGTCCCGCCTCTTTTTCAACAACCCATGAGCGCCAAGATAGAGAGGATAGAGGGGACAAAGTTCAAGGCCAACGTAGACGGCTTCGAGATAGTGACCGGTAGGGCGAGCGACGATTCTCCCCCGGAGGGGATGGCGGCCGGCGCGGTCCTGTTCGCCGCCATAGGCCTCTGCACGGGGACGAGGCTCGTCGAGCAGATGAAGAACCGCGGCTGGGAGGTCGGCGCCATCCGTGTCAACGTCAAGCCGAAGGTGAGCAAGGACATGAACCGCGCCACCGAGATCGCGATGGAGGTGGAGCTGGAGGCGGACCTCACCGAGGAGCAGAGGCAGGAGATGCTCAGGGAGGCGGGGCGCTGCTTCGTCAGCAACACCATCAAGAACCCGCCCGAGATCAGGGTCGAGCTAAGACTCGTCTAGGCCGCTAACTTGGCCTGCTCCTCGGCCTCGGGGAGGCGGCCCAGCGCCTTGAGGAGCTGGGCGTAGTTCTCATGCGCCTTCTTGTGGTCCGGCTTCAACTCTATCACCTTCCTGTAGTGTTCCTCTGCCTCTGGGAGTCTGTGGAGCTTGAAGAGGACGTTGGCGTACCAGAAGTGGCCGTCGGGGAAGGCGGGGTAGAGTCCCAGGGTCCTCCTGAAGTAGCCCTCGGAGTCGGCGAACTTGCCCTGGTTGAGGAGGTTGAGCGCCGTGTTGTACTGTGGGGTGACCCAGGAGGGCTTGAGGTCCGCCGCCCTCCGCAGGTGCTCCTCGGCCTCCTGCACCCTCCTCCTCTCCCAGAGGAAGACTCCGTAGTCGTTGTGTGCCTCCGGGGAGTCGCCCCTCATCTCCAGCGCCTTCCTGTATAGCGTCTCGGCCTCCTCCGGGTTCGCCTGCTTGACGGCGTTCGCCTTCTTCAGCGTCTCCATGGGGTCGTTGAGGCGGTACCTGAGCTTGTCGTACCGTGCCTTGACCTCGGGCCACTCCGGGTGGATCTCCAGCGTCTTCCTGTAGCGTTCCTCGGCCTCCTTGAATTTGCCCGCGCCTTCGAGGATTATGGCGTAGTTGAGGTGGATGTTGGCGTCCCCGGGCTTGAGTTCGAGGGCGTGTGCGACGTACTTCATGGCATCGTCGTGGCGCCCCCTCTTCCAGAGTATGACGCCGTAGAGGGAGTAGGCGTCGCCGCTCGTGTCGTCGAGGAGTATGGCCCTCCGCACGCTCTCCTCGGCGTGTTCGAGGTCACCCTTCTGCTGGAGGACCACGGCGAGGAGGAGCCTGTAGCCCGCGACGTCCGGGTCGCCGGCTATCACCCTGCGTAGGAACGCCTCGGCGTCGTCTAGGCGCCCGCTCCTGATGAGGTACTGGGCGCTCATGCTCGTGAGGGGGGCGTCTCCGGGGCACGCGGCGAGGCCCGCCCTGAGGCACCTCTCCGCCTCCTCCCTCTTCCCCACCCTCTCCAGTATCTCGCAGAGCAGGACGTAGGCGGCGCCGACGCTCTGGTCGGCGAAGACGGCCTTCCTGGCGTAGAACTCGGCCTCCTGGTAGTCTCCTATGTCCTTGGCTGAGGATGCCCGTGCTATGAACTGCCAGACCGGCTCTATGCCCAGCGCGTCGCTCATGTGGGTCCCCCTATTCTGTGTTGGGCTCCGTTTAATGGGTTTCTAGAAGGATGGAGGCCCGAGCGGGATTCGGACCCGCGACCTACAACTTACGAGGCTGCCGCTCTGACCGCTGAGCTACCGGGCCGCTCCACCATACGGGTGAAGCGCCTGTTTTTAAGAAAATCGGTATCCTAGGTGGAGGCGACGACGCCGTTGTTGATCAGGTCATCGATCTGGGCGTCGCTGAGGCCGAGTATCCCGCTCAGGATCTCCTTGCTGTGCTGGCCGAGGGTGGGGGCCGCCGTCTTCCTCTCCGTCGGGGTGAGGCTGAACTTTATCGGGTTGTTCGCCGTCCTCACCTTCCCCGCTCTGGGGTGGTCGAGGTCTATGAACATGCCACGCGCGGCGAGGTGGGGGTCCCGGACCGTCTCGTCGAGTTGATAGATGGGGGCGGCGGGGAGGTCGGCGGCGACGAGTTCCTGCACCACCTCGTCCCTGTTCTTGGAGGCGACGTACTTCTCGCAGTCCTCCTTCGTAGGCTCCTCTATGTTGAGGAACTTCTTCATGTTCTCGATGGCTGAGGGGCTGAAGGCGCCGACTCGGACCCAGCCACCGTCCTTGGCCTTGAATATGCCGCCTATGCCGCCGGTCGGGTACTTCTTCCTCATCTCCCACATGGGCATGCCGCTGAGGAAGTAGCCCGTTATCCCCGGGTTGAGGGCGACCATGCAGTCGAGCTGGGCGACGTCTATCATCTGGCCGAGGCCGGTCTTGTCGCGGTAGCGGAGGGCGGCTATGATGGCCATGGCGGCGAGGCTACCCGGGGCCATGTCGCCGTAGGCCATCGCCATCTCAATCGGTGGCCCCATCGGGTCGACGCCGTCCCCCGTCATGCGGGTGTGGCCGCTCATCGCCTCGGCGAACATAGCGTAGCAGTTCCTGTTCTTGTAGGGGCCGTACTGGCCGAAGCCGCTGAGGGCGGCGTATACGATGCCGGGGTTTAGCTTCTTCAGCTCCTCGTAGCCTAGGCCCAGCTTCTCCATGGTGCCGACGCTCATGTTCTGGACGACGACGTCGCTCTTCTTTATCAGCTCCTTGAGGAGGTGCATCCCCTCGGGGCTCTTCAGGTTGAGGGTGAGGTCCTTCTTGTTCTGGTTTAGGTGGTGGAAGGTGTAGGGTGCCCCACCGTAGAGCATGCCCTCGCTTATCCTGTCTATCGCCCCCCAGGGGGGCTCGATCCTTATGACCTCGGCTCCCATGTCGGCCATCATCATGGTGGCCCAGGGTCCGAACCAGACGTGGGTCATGTCGACGACTCGTATGTCTTCGAGGGGTTTGCGCATCAAGTCATTCACCGGGTGGTTCTATATCCATCCGGATGGGCGTATAAGATATTTTTCAGGAAGCTTCCACCGCATCCTCATAGTGGATGCCTTTAATGGACGTGGTTCTCCTTCGGCTCATGATCTTCGGCAGGCGCGTAAACGCGAGGAGAATAAAGAGGGCTAAGAAGACGTCCTCTAGGTAACTGATCGGGAAGAAGATGATGCTTTGGAGGATAAAGTTGCCCTCATTCTGCATGTGAGATAGGGATGTGATGAAAAATTCGACGACGAAGAGTAACCCGGTGCCCACGATTATCCTCCACCTCCCACCAGGTCCACCTAGGGTTATAGCAACGAGTGGTAAGAAGAGCCAGGGCCAGTTGTGGAAGGACGATTCGACGACGAAGAGGTAGTAGAAGCCCCACAATGCCCCCGCGAGGGCCATTATCCCCGATGTGTAGAAGACCACGTCACCGCGGATTCGTACGACGTCCTTACCAACGCTTGCTGCGGTGATGGGGTTATCCCCCGCGGCTGCGACCCGCCTCCCCCACGACGACGCCTCCAGCCTCTCAAGAAGGAAGTAAACCCCGATCACTATGGCGATTAGGATCACTATCCACGCCGCGTGCTGCATCCCCGGCATAAAGGCGAGCAGATCAGGCACAGACACCCCCATTGTGCCACCGGCGGCCCAGATCGTGTTTCTGCCGAGAACGCAGCCGACGTCAGTGAGGCCGAGGGTGACCATCAGGATCAGGACAGGGGTAAGCCTCAGGGTCACCCTGGCGAGGAGCCAGCCGCTGAGGCCCCCCAATACCATGGATGCGGCGAATGTGAAGAGGATCAAACCGACGCAGAGCGCAGGGTTACCCGCGAGGAACTCGTTCACGAGCCGCACGTTCTCAACGTTGTTGTACACCCAACCCTGGTCGTCGGCGTAGTTGAGTAATTGCACGCCCGCCGAGGCGGCGACGGCGAATATCAGCCTCATCGAGACGGCGCTCACCGTGAAGGCTCCTACCAGCACGGGTATCCTGTTGACGAACGCGGGGACTCCGGCGTGGTTGAGGAGGTGGTCAAAGGCGAGGGCGACTATGAGTATCATGCCGCCGAAGATGACATAGTATTCGAGGTAGTCGAAGCCGAGAGCCGTGTTATCCCCTTGCTGAGTATTACACTCAGTGGAGATTTAATCATTAAGACCAATCGCTGGGTAGATGCTTATAATCGCCTGATCTGATTCATAGGCATGGCCACCATCGCCGAGGTCGGGGAGCGGGAACTCATCAACAGGATAATGAGGCACCTCACGCTCATGCCGGGGATGCCCGTGCCTAACTGGGACGACGTCAACGCCATCAGCCTCGGCGACGGTCGAGCCGTCATCCTGAAGACGGATATGCTCGTCTGGAAGACCGACATCCCCAAGGGGATGACGCCCTTCCAGGCGGGGCGCAAGGCCGTTGTGATGAACTTCAGCGACCTCGGCTCGAAGGGGGTGCAGCCCCTCGCCTTCCTCGCCGCGCTCGGCGCACCCAGCACGACACCCGTCGACTGGGTCGAGGAGATAGCGAAGGGCTTCGAGGCAGGCGCCAGGGAGTACGGCGGCTACATGGTTGGCGGCGACACGAACGAGGCCTGCGACATAATCATCTCGGGGATGGCCTACGGCCTAGCCGAGGAGAGGCGACTCGTCCTAAGGGGCACCTCCAAGCCGGGGGACATGCTCGCGACGACCGGCGGCTTCGGCAACACGACCGCCGCCTTCAAGATACTCCTCGACGGAGTGGATGCACCCAAGGCCCTCAGGGACAGGCTCGTCGAGTCCATCTACATGCCCCGGGCAAGGGTCCCCGCTGGTGTAGCCCTCGCCGCCTCGGGCGCCGCGACGAGCAGCATGGACTCGAGCGACGGCCTCGCGGTCAGCCTCCACGACCTCCAGAGGAGCAGCGGGAACGGCTTCAGGCTCACAAACGCCGCCCTCACGAGGGACGCCGAGGCCTTCGCCGAGCTGTACGGCCTCGACAGGGCCGCCCTCGCCCTATACGGCGGAGAAGAGTACGAGTTGGTCTTCACGGTCAAGCCAGACATGGTGGAAGAGGCGAGGAAGGCG
>Ga0315286_10005562_pt1 | contig 12180 bp, 8 predicted proteins | sample YL17G10_0_MG_FD_205038 | JGI IMG/M metagenome (GOLD analysis project Ga0315286, IMG submission 205038) | Sediment microbial communities from Yellowstone Lake, YNP, Wyoming, USA - YL17G10_0 | ecosystem: Environmental > Aquatic > Freshwater > Lake > Sediment | place: USA: Wyoming | collected... | reverse complement strand
GCAAAATGGAGAAGCCAAAGGAATACGGCGCCCAGGCAAAATACCTTCTAGGGTTATGGGAGGAGAGAGGACTCCCAATAGACACACCGGATATACAATGGTGTAAATGGAACATCGAAGCAGCGGAGAAGCTGAACAGAGGCGAAAGGGTTGAACTCGACACAAGGAAGCCGGAGCCCTTCACCGATGGCGAGATGCTGACGGTGAGGAAGCTCCTATACGAGAGGAGATCCATCCGCCAGTTCAAGAAGGAGCCTGTACCAGAATCGATGATCAGGGAGATCCTCTACGCCGGCCTCATGTCTCCGCAGGGATGCAACGTCGACTCGAGGAGGTTCCTGATTCTGAGGACTCCCGAGGAATGGAGACTCGTCAGCAGCGACCTGCCGGTGGAAAACTGCGTCATGATCCTTGTCCTCCAGGACATGAGGGTCTACAAGACACTGAGGTTCGATAAACGTGCGCCACAGAACATGTTCTACGACGCCGCAGCCGCCGCTGACCATATCTGCCTGATGGCTCACGCCCTTGGACTGGGCGCGTGCTGGCTCACACACGGAGAGGAGACTCAGATAAAGGTAAGGCAACACTTCGGTCTGAACGAGGACATCGTGAGTCGACTCCACATAATCGTAGGGTGGCCAGATGAGGCCCCAGCGAAGTCTCTTAGAATGAGCCTAGACGACGCAATAATCGAGACTTGAAAATAACCAAACAACGCGCATACATTGATCGCGCGCGGAATGGAGGGCTTCATACGTAATTATGATCGAGTCGAGGAACCTGTTTACTCTCACCTTGAGCCCAGATGCGGGCGGTGACTGTGTGCGAAAAACAGGCCTGGCTGAGTACAGGTGAGGCGGTGAAGCCACGTAACGCGTGCTCGATCAGGCAGAGTTACTAAGCGCGCACGACATAGAAAAGGTCATGTATGCTCTAGTGTTAAAGTTTTAATATATGTTCTCTGAGAGCCACTGCCACCTCGGCGACATGAGCCCCGGGGACGTGAAGAGGGCGGAGGACGCGGGACTCGCCCTCATGATAACCATGGGCCTCGACGAGGCATCAACCGCCGTCGCCCTCAGGCTCGCGAGGAGGCACCCCAGCGTGAGGCTCAGCCTAGCCGTCCACCCCTGGTACAGCGACGAGTTCACGGAGGAGACCCGCAGATTGTTCCTGGGGCTCGCGGAGAACCATGAGGTCGTCGCCATCGGTGAGACGGGTCTCGACTACACGGGGAGGATGAGCCACCAGTGGGTGCGGGAGGAACGGTACGTGGATAAGGAGACCCAGAGGGCGACCTTCCGGGAGCACGTGAAACTCGCCAAGGAGCTGAGCCTCCCCGTCATAGTCCACGACAGGGCGCCCGACCCGGAGGCACTCGACATCCTCGAGGAGATGGGCGCGGCGAAGACAGGCGCCATCATCCACGGATTCGCCAAGGACGAGGCCTACGCCCGGCGCTGCGAGAGGCTAGGCATCCACCTCTCCCTCGGGCTGAGGACGCTTCAGGCTCCCCCACCCGGCCTCGAGGCGGCGGTCAGACGCGCCCCCATGAGGCTCATCGTCACGGAGACCGACTCCAACAAGCCGTGGGAGGTGGTGAAGGCCTGCGAGATCATCGGAGGGATCAAGGGGGTCGCCGCCGAGGAAGTCGGCTCCGTCGCAACGGAGAACCTGAAGCGGCTCACAAAGCAGTAGGCCGTAGTCTCAGGTTTTTTATCGTCGGGGCACACCTATTCTTGATTCGTCATGTCGAGCGACGTTTTCTCAAAGGACGAGAAGTACAGGATCCTCAGCTTCACTAAGCTTGAGCCGATCGCGATTGTTGGGGGCGAGGGGGCCACCCTCCGGGACATGGAGGGGAAGGAGTACCTAGACTGCTACGCCGGCATATCCGTCGTCAACGCTGGCCACTGCCCACCCAAGGTGGTGAAGGCGGTGAAGGATCAGGCCGAGAAGTTGATCCACTACGGCCCCTACGTCTATCATAGCCCCGTCGTCACGGAGCTGGCGGAGAGGCTCGCCGGTGTCGCCCCGAAGGGGCTTGTGAAGACCTTCTTCGGGAACAGCGGCGCCGAGGCGAACGAGACCGCGATGAAGCTGGCGAAGAAGTTCACGAAGAAGCGGGAGCTGGTGGCGCTTGAGTGCAGCTTCCACGGGCGCACCGTGGGGACCCTCAGCATCACGGGCCAGTCGAGGCGGAGGCGCAACGACGTGGGCCCCTACCTCAGCGGCGTCAGCTTCAGCGCGGCCGCCTACTGCTACAGGTGCCCCTTCGAGAAGGAGTACCCCGGCTGCGGCGTCCTCTGCGCTCGCCGTCTAGAGGACGTGATCAACTACCACTCATCCGACGACGTGGCGGCCCTCATCGCGGAGCCTATAATGGGTGAGGGCGGCATCGTCGTCCCACCGCCCGAGTACTTCAAGATACTGAAGAAGATACTCGACGCCCACGGGAGCCTGTTGATTGTTGACGAGGTTCAGAGTGGCTACGGGCGCACTGGGAAGATGTTCGGCATAGAGCACTACGGCGTCACCCCAGACATCATGACGATGGGCAAGGGCATCGCCGCCGGCTTCCCGCTGAGCGCCTGCATCGCCCGCAGCGACGTGGGCGACTCCCTCCAGCCCGGCGACCACCTCTCGACGTTCGGAGGCAACCCCGTCTGCTGCGCCGCCGCCATAGCCAACCTCGACATATTCAAGGAGCAGAAACTCGTCGAGGCCTCGGCCAAGAAGGGCGAGTACCTCGTCAAACGGTTCAGGGAGCTTCAGGAGAAGCACCCCCTCATCGGCGACGTGAGGGGCAAGGGCCTCATGGTCGGGGTGGAGCTCGTCAAGGACAGGAAGACGAAGGCGCCGGCCGCGGATGAGACGAACAAGCTCAAGGAGGCTATGCGGAAGCGGGGTGTCCTCGTCGGCACCGGCGGCGTCAAGGCGTGCGTAGTCAGGTTCCAGCCTCCGCTCGTCATCACGACGGATGAGCTCGACAGGGCCGTCACGGTGACGGGTGAGGAGCTGGGCAAGATCGAGAAGGGGGCCGCGTGATGGTGCCTGTCATCAGCCACTGGATCAACGGGCGCGCCGTCGAGGTCTCGCCCGAGCAGACCGGCCCAGTCTTTAACCCGGCAACGGGTGAGGTCATAGCGCGGGTTCCCCGGGGTGGTGCCCCCGAGATCGAGGCGGCCGTGGCCGCCGCGCGCAAGGCGTTCCCCGCCTGGCGCGATACGCCGCTCATCGCCCGCAGCGCGATTTTCTTCGCTTACAGAGAACTCTGCTGGAAGCACCGGGAGGAGATGGCTCGGCTCATCACGCGTGACCATGGGAAGACCTACCCGGACGCGCTCGCGGAGGTGACGCGCGGCCTCGAGACGGTCGAGTTCGCCTGTGGTCTGCCGGTCCAACTCGCCGGAATGAATACGCCAAACGTATCGACGAACGTGGACGTCCACACGCTGCGCCAGCCCCTCGGCGTGGCGGCTGGGATTACACCGTTTAACTTCCCGGCGATGGTCCCCATGTGGATCTACCCGATCGCCTTAATGTGTGGCAACACGTTCATCTGGAAGCCCTCTTCGCATACTCCGGGCGCCACGCAGCTCCAAGCTGAACTGTGGAAGCAGGCGAGTCTGCCCGATGGCGTCTTCAACGTCGTCTACGGTGGACGCGAGGCCGTGGACGCTATCCTCAATAACCCCGGCGTCGACGCCATCCAGTTCGTCGGCTCCACGGCGGTGGGTAGGATGGTCCACGAGCGCGGCGTCAAGGCCGGCAAGCGTGTCGGGTGTTACACGGGCGCGAAGAACGCGATGGTCGTTCTCCCCGACGCGGACATGGAGCTCGCGGCGGACTCCGCGGTCGCCGCGGGCTATGGCTCGGCTGGAGAGCGCTGCATGGCCCAGTCGCTCGTCATCGCCGTCGGCGACTCGGGTGACCGCCTACGGCCGCTGATGGAAGAGCGGATCGCCAAACTGAAGATCGGTCCGGGCACCGAACCCGGCATGGACATGGGCCCGATCTACTCGGCGGAGCACCGGGAGTCGATCATCAAGTGGATTGACAAGGGCGTCGCCGAGGGGGCGGAGCTGGTGGTCGACGGCCGCCCGTTCCGCCACCCGACTAGCCCCAATGGGTTCTTCCTCGGCGTCACACTCTTCGACCACGTAAAACCGGAGATGACGATCTACCAGGAGGAGATCTTCGGGCCCGTCCTCGGTATGGTGAGGACAGCCACCTACGATGAGGCACTGACGCTGATCAACAGCCACAAGTACGGCAACGGGACGGCGATATTCACCACGAATGGCGGCGCGGCGCGGCACTTCGAGCTCGAGGTGGATGTCCCGATGATCGGCGTCAACGTACCGATCCCGGTGCCTGCCGGTTACCTTTCGTTCGGCGGCACGAGGGCGTCCGTGTTCGCCGACCTGCAGATGCGCGGCGAGGACTCGATCCGCTTCTTCACGAAGCAGAAGGAGGTCACGGTCCGCTGGCCCAAGCCGGGCAAGCAGGGACCCCTCAGCCTCGTCTTCCCCGGAAACAAATAACCTCCCTTTTCCACATTCTCAAATAGAATACGCCATTTTTTTCAGATCTCTACCAAACATATTATTAGAAAAGTCCGTAAATTGGAGACTGATGTATCATGATCAAGTTTGATTACAAGGACAAGGTGGCGCTCGTCACCGGGTCGAGCAGGGGAATAGGCTACGCGACCGCGAAGATGCTTCTTGACTCGGGGGTCCGGGTCATGATCAACGGGGTGGACGAGGCTAGGCTCGGGGCCGCGTCGAAGAGCCTCAGCAAGTACCGGGGCAGAGTAATCGCCTACCGGGCGGATCTGAAGAGCAGGGCCGAGATAGAGGGCATGTTCAAGGCGCTCATCGACCGCTGGGGCGGGATAGACATACTCATCAACAACGCCGCCGACCGCCCCGTCGTCAAGGTCGTCGACATGACGGACGACCTGTGGGACCGGAACATGGACACGAAGCTCAAGGGAGCCTACATATGCTCCCAGCTTGCTGCCCGCCAGATGATTAAGCAGGGCAGGGGCGGCAAGATAGTCTGCGTCTCATCCGGGAGCTGGAAGGTGGCGCGCGAGGCGGCGGCCGCCTACTGCGCCTCGAACGCGGGCATGGTCATGTTCGCCAACTGCCTCGCCCTCGAACTCGGGCCACACAATATAAACGTCAACTGCGTCGCGCCGGCGCTGATCGACGTTGGCGAGGAGCAGACACCGTCCAAGATGGCGTACGACAGGGCCACCGTTAACATGACCCCCTGGGGGCGTATAGGCAGACCCGAGGACATCGCCAACGCGATCTTGATGCTCTGCAGCCCTCAGGCGGACTTCATGACAGGGGTCGTGGTGAGCGTTGACGGCGGGCTGAGCGTCGGCAGATACGGCATACCGGTTAGCCCATACTAAGAACTAAGCCGGGCAAGCAGGGGCCGCTGAGCCTCGTATTCCCCGGAAACAAGCCTCACCACCATTTATTGTTACGATGCTATTTTTTCAATTAATGGGGAGTATCAGGTTCATTACCCTGCGATTAAGGTCTTTTAACCACTTCAATATTCTTTATACCCATTTCAGCAATCTCTTTTTTAAAGTTGTCAAGAGTTTGGTGTTTTAAGACGTTATTGAGGTCGTACATCCAGACGTAGAGTTTTTCATATTCCTTCGAGTAGCTATGTAACTGACCTTTCAACGCCATTAACTGTGAAGCGCCATTGATTAACTTCAATTCGATAGCGATGTCTCTTCCAATCACTATATCCGCTCTTCCACTTCTCCCTCTTTGCTGATAATCCACTTTTTCCTTTGGGATAACGGCCCTTAATGACTGGACGAGCTGCCCCTCTACGTCTTTTTCTTTCATATCTTTTTTTATTATTGGTTCAAAAGTCCGGACTATTTTTGAGACTTCTGTATCAAATTCGATTTCTCTCGTTTTCTTTTTAATAGTTGTTCTGATTTTTTCTGTTCTCTCTATTTCTTGTTCGACTTCAACATCTTCCTCTTTTACTTTTCGTTTAATAGACTTAGAGACTACTTCTTTTGTCTTTGTTTTTTGAATAGCTGTTTTCATGATATCCTTTACTGTGAGTTCCTTACAACCTGCTAAAGATGCGATCATGTCTTCTTTAGCATCAGATTTTGAGACTGGGACACCATGCTCCACTGCAAGTTCTAATAACTGGTCTTTGGTAAGATTGTCTAGAGCTTTTTCTTTGTCTAAGCGTTCTTTCTGTTCTTGGATTTTTACTTTTGCGAAATCAGTAACCTTTTGGAAAAAATCCATCACATCTTCGCCTTTCAGGTGTAAATCAAACTATATTCTATATGAGGTTTACTTATGCGCTTTTGTAAATGAAATTACTAAAGCGTAATTTTTCATTGTTAATAGTGTCTCACGAAAGACTTGAGATTTCACTCTGATCTTGAAAAAGAATGGGACACTTAGGATATGGAACTACTTTCTCTCGTAGACTATCTTCCCGCCGACTATCGTGGCGTCGACGGGGATGTCCTTGATCTCCGCCGTGGGGACGGTGAGTATGTCCTTGCCGAGGATGACGAAGTCGGCGAGCTTGCCCTCCTCTATGCTGCCGAGGCGGTCCTCGTCGAAGCTCTGGTAGGCGGAGTTGACGGTGTAGAGCCTGAGCGCCTCCATGACGGTGATGCGCTGGCTCCTGCCGATGGGCTTCCCCGCCTTCGTGGTCCTGTTGACTAAGGCGTGTATGGCCATGAGTGGCGGGAAGGGGGCGCAGGGGTGGTCGCTGTGCGCCGCGAGTTTTATGCCCTCGTCTAGGAATGTGCGCGCCGCGAACATCCTCTCCAGCCTCTCCTCCCCGAATGGGACGAGCAGCTTGTCACCGTGGTAGTAGGGGTAGGGGCCGAAGATGGTGGGTAGGATGCCGAGCCTCTTGATCTTCGCCACAAGCTCACTCGTGATCACGGTGCAGTGGATGTCCCTGTTGCGGGGGTCCTCCCGCGGGTACTCGGCCTGCAGCTTCTCCATGATGTCTAGGTACATGGCTATGGCGCGGTCACCGTTGGCGTGGCAGCTCACCCTGTACCCCGCCGCGTATGCCCTCCCGAGCAGGTCCTCCGCGATCTCCCGAGTCGTCGACATGATGCCGTAGAAGCCGGGCTTGTCGCAGTAGGGCTCAGTCACCGCCGCGGTGCGCGCCGAGATGGCGCCGTCGAAGAAGAACTTGAGCCCGCAGAGCCGGAGCATGTCGTCGCCGAACATCTGGTGGACGCCCGTCGCGTTGAGCTGGGGGAAGAGATCTATGGTGGCGTCCATCCTCATCCTAATCGGGAGTTCACCCCTCGTGTTGAGGTCGATCAGGGCCCTGATCTGGGGCCTGTCGACGAGATCGTAGACGCAGGTCAGCCCGACGGACGCGCAGTCCTTGAGTATGGCCTTGGCCCCCTCGTAGCTCTGCTCCGCCGTGGGCTCCTCGGCCTCCCTCGGTATGAGGACGTTGAGGGCCTTCTCGTGGGCCCCGCCGGTGATCTCGCCCTTCGCGTCCCTGTCGTACCTGCCCCCGACGGGGTCGGGGGTCTCCCTCGTGACCCCCGCCATCTCGTATGCCTTGCTGTTCAGGATGGCGAAGTGACCGCCGACTGTGGAGACGCTTATCGGGTGGTCCTTACTTGCGACATCTAACTCCCAGCGGGTGGGGTGCCTCTTCTCGGCGAGCTTGGAGTCGTCCTCCTGGTAGCCGAATACCCAGCCCCCCTTCGGGGTCTTCTTCGCCCGCTCCCCGAGCCTGTCCTGTATGTCCTTGATGTTCCTGACGCCCGCCTCCTGGCTGAGGTCGACTAGGCGTATCCTGCCCGCGCCCTCGTCGGCCATGTGGCTGTGGGAGTCCATAAGCCCGGGGATCACAGCCCGCCCCTTGAGGTCGATGACCTTCGTTGAGGAGCCGACGTAGGAGTCGATCTCCTTGTCCCTGCCCACGGCGATGATTGTGCCGTACTTTACGGCGACCGCCTCCGCGATCGTCTCCCCCTCATCGACGGTGATTATCTTCCCGCCGCTAAGAACCAGATCAGCCTTCAACCGCAGAACCCGGAGTAGAATCACCCACACCGAGTATAAATCGTGGTCGCCGGGCGCGGTGAAACTCTCAAGCGCCGAGGATTCCCAGGGGTTACGAACGGTGCCCCTGTTTGGACCCGACTCAAGCGGAAGGGCAAGCAATAAGTTCCCGCCCCGCGATCCGCTAGCCATGCACGAGAAACTCGCCTCGAAGATCGAGGAGTTCAAGGCGATGGGAATCCAGTACACCTTCGACGGCTTCGCCGTCGCAGACTTCCTCACCCAGCTCGACAACCTCGCAGCCATCAACTTCGTCGAATTCAAGGGCAGCCGCCTCTCCATCTGGCTCGGAGAAATCAAGGGCACACCGAAGGAAGTGATGGGCCTCATCCCCGCCGCCAGCCTCTTCGGCGCCATGACCTCAGGCGCAGAGGAGACCCCACAGGGCTACAAGCTCTGGTTCGAGTGGATGCTACCCAAGGACATCCATTACGAGAAACAGGTCTAAAAGAGGGAGAGGGGGAGACCCCAGATGCCCTATTTTTAAACCCCTCCCAACCAAAAGAAGCCTGAAAACGACGCCGATGACGCGCCGATCCACGCAGAATGAGCACACGTCACCCCCCTTCCGTGACCCACCACGAGACACATTCAACACGACGAACATCCACCGTCCGCCACCATCAACAGACCCCAAAAAACACCCCAAACAGGAAAACAAACCCAAAAACCCGGAATCATGACGACGACGAAATACCCCCCTCCCCCCCACGTGCACGCACACACAAACCAGATGAACAACATTTTTATGGCCTCAAGAACCTCCCCATACCGGTGCCACAGGTGTCCGGTGACCGCCAAATCTAGCCGAAACACTCAAGACCCCCACAGCACCAAGATTCTAGACCCAACCGAGGACCAGAGATGAACTTCCAACCCATAGACAGCAAAGTGGACATAGCCGCCCTCGAGCGCGAAGTGCAGAAGCTCTGGAGGGAGACCCACGCATTCGAGAAACGGCGCAGCCTAAACGAGGGCAAGCCCAAGTGGAGCTTCATCGACGGACCCATCACCGCCAACAACCCCATGGGCGTCCACCACGCCTGGGGCCGCACATACAAGGACCTCTGGCAACGCTACTGGGCGATGCGCGGACGCGACATACGCTACCAGAATGGCTTCGACTGCCAGGGACTATGGGTGGAGGTGGAGGTCGAGAAGGAACTCGGATTCGAGACCAAACGCGACATCGAGGCATACGGCGTCGCCGAGTTCGTCAAGAAGTGCAAGCAGAGGGTCCTCAACTACTCCGCACGGCAGACGGAGCAGAGCATACGCCTCGGCTACTGGTGCGACTGGAACGACCCCGACGAGCTACGGAAGCTCGCCGAGGCGATGGAGACCCCCATGCAGCCGACCACATACGTCGGCTCCCACGGACCCGTCCAGGGCACAGCCGAGTATCTCGTCGGCCAACTCGGCATGCCACAGGTCGGCGGCAGCTACTACACCCTCAGCGACGAGAACAACTACATGATCTGGACCGCCCTAAAGAGCTGCCACGACCGCGGCTGGATATACAGGGGCCAGGACTCGATGCCATGGTGCCCCAGATGCAGCACAGGCATCAGCCAGCACGAGATAGTCACAGAGGGCTACAAGGAGATCACGCACACAACCGTCTTCGTCCGCTTCCCCCTAAAGGACCGCGAGGGGAGCCTCCTCATCTGGACGACCACCCCCTGGACCCTCACCAGTAACGTCGCCGTAGCAGCCCACCCCGACCTCACATACGTCAAGGTCAAACACGGCGACGAGATCCTCTACCTGAGCAAGGGCACACTGGCAAGCGTCTTCACCCAGAAGGGCAGCTACCAGATCCTAGCGGAACTCAAGGGCAAGGACCTCGAAGGCTGGAGGTACTCCGGCCCATACGACGACATGGAGCTACCGAAGAAGCTGGGCGTCCCCGAGGCGCACCGCGTAATCATGTGGGACGCCGTCGGTGAGACCGAGGGAACCGGCCTCGTCCACACCGCCCCGGGAGCAGGAAAGGAAGACTTCGAACTCGGTAAACTCAACAAGCTCCCCACCCCCGCCCCCCTCGACGAGTACGGCGTCATCATCTCCGGCTTCGGATGGCTCACAGGAACCCACGTCTACAACTCAGCCGAACCCATCTTCGACGACCTCAAGGTACGCGGCTTCCTCCTCCGCACACAGAAGATCACCCACCGCTACCCCGTATGCTGGCGCTGCGGCTCCGAGCTCGTCTTCCGCCTCGTAAACGAGTGGTTCATCAACATGGGCGAGAAACTCGACAAACCATACGAGGAAGTCACAGAGGAGGAGAAGGACCACAACCTCCGCTACCAGATAATGGACTCCGCCAACGACGTCCGCTGGGTTCCCGAGTTCGGACTCAAACGCGAGCTGGACTGGCTCCAGAACATGGACGACTGGATGATAAGCAAGAAGCGCTACTGGGGCCTCGCCCTCCCCATCTGGCGGTGCAGCTGTGGCTGGTTCACAGTCATCGGCGACAAGGAGGAGCTCAAGAGCAAGGCGATCTCAGGCTGGGAGGAATTCGAGGGGCACAGCCCCCACCGCCCATACATAGACGCCGTGAAGATCAGGTGCGAGAAATGCAACGGCGTCGCCAGCAGGGTCCCGGAGGTAGGCAACCCGTGGCTAGACGCCGGCATAGTCGGCTACAGCACCCTCAGGTACCGCAGCGACCGCGCCTACTGGGAGAAGTGGTTCCCCGCCGACTTCATAACCGAGTCCTTCCCGGGCCAGTTCCGCAACTGGTTCTACGCCATGCTCGCCGAGAGCACCATCCTAGAACGCAGGACCCCCTACAAGGTCTGCCTCGGCCACGGCAGCGTCCTAGCCGAGGACGGGCGGGAGATGCACAAGAGCTGGGGGAACGCCATCTGGTTCGACGACGCAGCCGAGACCATGGGCGCAGACATCATGCGCTGGATCTACAGCGGGACCAAACCCGAGAACGACGTACTCTTCGGCTACACCAAGGCCAACGAGGTGAAGAGGATGTACTTCATGACCCTCCTCAACGTCTACAACTTCTTCACCATCTACGCCAACCTAGACAAATGGACGCCCGAGCAGCAGCCGAAGGAGTACACGCAGCTAGACAGGTGGATACTATCCCGCCTCAACAAACTCGTGGCGAACGCCACGACTTCGCTGGAGAACTACGACGCCTACACGCCGACGCAGGAGCTCGAGAGGTTCGTCGACGCCCTCTCCAAGTGGTACGTCCGCAGGAGCAGGCGCCGCTTCTGGAAGACTGAATCCGACGACGAGAAGAAGGCAGCCTACGACGCCCTGTATCAGTGCCTGAGAACAGTCATCCTACTCATGGCCCCCCTCACCCCCCACGTCGCTGAGGCTATGTACCAACGTCTGATACGCTCCGCCGAGCCGGGCGCCCCTGCGAGTGTCCACCACAACGACTGGCCCACAGCCGACGAGTCGGCTATCGACGAGGCACTCATGGCGGAGATGGACCTCGCCATGAACGCGAGCAGACTCGGAAGAGCGGCGAGGGCGAAGAGCCAGATAAAGCTCCGCCAACCCCTCAGGGAAGCAATCGCAGTAACCAACAAGGACCAGATAGAGGTGCTCAACAAGATCGCCCCCCTGATCAAGGATGAGCTCAACGTCAAGGAAGTCAAGGTAACAAGTGAACGGGGCATCCTGCAGAATCACATCGCCAAACCAGTCCCACGCATCCTCGGCAGAAAACACGGAAAGAACTACACGGCAGTCGCCGAGGCGATCAAGGCGATGACCACCGAACAGACGGAGACCCTGGCAAAAGGCAAACCCATAACCCTCAACGTAAACGGCGCAGCGGTCGAGATACTCCCCGAAGAGGTCGAGCTAGAATCCAAACCCATCGAAGGCTACTCAATAGTCGAAGAAAACGGCCTACTCATCGGCATCAACACGACAATTGACGAAGCCCTGAACAGCGAGGGACTCGCACGAGACATCGTGCGCAGGATACAGGCACTGCGTAAGGAAGCCAACTTCGACATAAACGACCACATTGAGACTTACTACCGCGGAGACCCCGAGATGATCGAGGTCT
>Ga0315286_10005556_pt1 | contig 12188 bp, 10 predicted proteins | sample YL17G10_0_MG_FD_205038 | JGI IMG/M metagenome (GOLD analysis project Ga0315286, IMG submission 205038) | Sediment microbial communities from Yellowstone Lake, YNP, Wyoming, USA - YL17G10_0 | ecosystem: Environmental > Aquatic > Freshwater > Lake > Sediment | place: USA: Wyoming | collected... | reverse complement strand
TGGTGTACCTCTATATGGACCGCTTCCAGTCCGCCCTGGCACGATGGTTCCCCAGCCTGACTTCCCGCAAGCCGGCCTGAGCCGGTAGGGGGGTCTCCCCCCTCGTGTGGGCAACTCAAGCAGGCTCTGGGCGGGTCGCTGAACCCCACGGCCATTGCTCACCACGTAGACCAGAAGGGATGACCCCCCAAGCTCCGACGCGGGGTCTTCCTGGGAGAATCGAGAAGAATCCCTGGGGATGCATTCCCGGCGACTGGGTGATCACGATACTCCTTGCGCATTTCGTTCATCTAAACAGCAGGAGGGAAGCGGTGATGGATGGAATCCGATTGAACTGGCCGCTCCTCGGCGGCATTTTCCTGAGTCTTTTCGTCTGGTCCTGCATCTTCATGCTGGTCTTCTAGAGAGCCTGAGGAGGGCTTGAGCATGCAACTCGGCTCCTGGGCAAGGAGGACATTCACGAGGGACAGACTTCGGTTCGCTCTGGTGGTCCTGTCTCCCTTCCTCGTGCTGGGCCTCCTTCTGCTCTGGGTCCAAATGGCCCTGAGCCATCTGTAGAATTGCCGCATGCGGAAGGACTGCAAGCGCCGGCGCTCTGGCCGCACCCTGCGAGTCTTAGCCTGATCTTTTCCCCTGCTCCGGCGACAGAAAGCAGACGCATAAGAAGGAGGGTTCATTCATGGAAACCTTCAGAGACAAGACAGCCGTCGTCACGGGGGCAGGCTCCGGCATCGGGAAGGAACTGGCGCTGGCGCTGGCCGGGGAAGGCGCCCATGTGGTGATTACGGATATCGTGAAGGAGCGCATCGATGAAGTGCTCCCTCAGCTCCAGGGCAAGGGCGTGAGAGCCGGTGGGTACCGGGTGGACCATTCCGACCTGGAGGAAACAAGGGCTTTCGCAGACCGGTTTTTCAAGGAGTGGGGCCATGCGGACATCCTCTGCTGCAACGCGGGTGTGGGTCATGGCGCCAGGATCGAAGAGACTTCCCTGGAGGAATGGAAATGGGTCCTGGGAGTAAACCTCTGGGGCGTCATCTACATGGTGCACTTCTTTGTGCCGAGGATGATCGAGCGCCGCCAGGGATCGATTCTGATCACAGCGAGCCAGGCCGGCCTCGCGCCTGCTCCCGGGATGGCTCCCTACAATGTCACCAAGGGCGCGCTGGTCAGTCTCGCCGAAACGTTGCGCATGGAACTCGTCAGCCACAACATCGGGGTGAGCGCTCTGTGCCCCGGCATCATCAACACGAATATCATTCGAGATGGGAAAATCCATTTTGCTGACGAAACCAGCGTGCAGTCGAATATCGCCCAATTTTATGCGACCAAGGGCACGGATCCGGCCGTGGTGGCCAAGGACGGTCTCCGGGCGCTGAAGCGGGACATCGCGATCATGCCCACCCCGTTGCATGCCTGGCCCCTGTATCTCCTCCACCGGATCTCACCTTCTCTTTTCCAGCGCCTTGGCAAATCTCAGTGGAAAAAGGGGAAGGCCTTTATCATTCCCGTTCAGCGGAAACCCTGACCGTCAAGAGAACCCTGCCTCCTGAATTCCCTCGGTAAGGGATAGCCGGACATTCCCGATCCGGCTATCTCCACGTAGCCATTCAACCAAGAAGCCAGAGGATGATTTCTATTGACTCCGACGGAGGGTTACCGTATAAATCTTGATGAATCTAGTTCAATCAATGAGTTTTGTTCAAGAACCCCTGTTCCTCCATCGGAATCTTATGAACCGTCCATCTCCGCCCCAAGGATCCTCTGTCACGGCACAGAGGCGGCAGAGGGAAAAGGAACAACGCTACCAGAGTATCTTGCAAGCCGCAGAACGCCTCTTCTGCGAACGGGGCTATCCCAACACGAAGATCCAGGAGATTGCCCAGGCAGCAGAGGTGGCTGTGGGCACCGTCTATTTCTACTTCCGAAACAAGGAAGACCTCCTGCTCCACCTGATGGATGCCATCGCGCTGGATGTCCGAGGCATCCTGGGGCAGGGCTTCCAGAGAGGAAAGACCCCTATTGCGCGATTTGAAGAGGCCGGCAGAGCCTTTTTTCAGGAGTTCTGCCTTGCTCGTCCTTATCAGTTGATCATCCTCCTCAGGGAATCCGTGGGGATCACGCCCGAGGTTGAAGCCCGGAGGAGGTCGATCTTTGAACGTTTCAACCAGGATGTCGCTTCGGCGATTCAGGAGGTCATGGGAGCGATCGGGACCCCCAGCCGTTTCGTGGCCGAGGTCATCTCGGTGGCCATTGGGGGCATGATGGAAGGAGTCGCCTACCAGTACCTCATCTGGCAGGATCGTTCCGGCGAAATGGAAACAATCGCCAAGGAGGCTCTGGCCTTCATCCGGGGAGGGCTCCTGTCGGTCTTGAATGACCTCACGAGAACCGAGGCAGGACAAGGGTCCTCGTCGAAGGCACGGACCAAGAAGTGAAAACGCCTCTCGCTCGCAACAAGTGCAGCAGATGGGCGTTTTCCAGCAGCCTGTCCGGACGAGGGTGAGAAGCAGGATGCTGTTGAAGGGAGGGCTCCATATCCATACAACCTGCTCCGACGGAGCACTGACGCCTCAGGAAATTGCGGACGCCTATGCAGAGAGAGGGTATGATTTCATCGCCTTCACGGACCACGATCACCTGCTCAAGCCGAACTATCGGGAGATCTATGCTCAGGTGAAGAGCAATCTGATCATCTTTCATGGGATCGAGCTGACCGTGTTTATCAAGGGATATGTCCATGTGAGCCGGATCGAGGGGGAGACGGAGGTCCTCCACGTCTTCAACCACATTGGCGAGTACGACTTGACCCTCGAACAGATCCGGGATCGCACGGAACGCATTGCAGAGTCGTTTCCCCTGGATGCCATCGAGATCACCACCAAGGGATTTCGTGAAAAGGAACTTGAATCCCTGGACCTGCCTTATCCCAAGATCGCATCCGATGATTCACATACCCTTGTGGGTATCGGCAGGGCCTGGATCGAACTGGATGTGCGGGCCGACAAGGACAGCATCCTTCGGGCCATCAAGAAGGGCGAGTTCTGGAATTGTTACCTGTAACGAAGAGGAAACAGGGAGGTGAAAAGTCATGGGCAAGCGTGTGGCGATTTGCGCTATGGCACAAATCAAGAACGAACCCGACATCTGGTACAAGCGTTTTCAGGGCATGTTGCTGGAGTGTCTGGAGCCCATCCTGGAGAAGACGGGGGTGACTTTTGACAAGGAAAAGGGGATCCGAGACGTCGTGACCTGTTCGGATGACGTGTTCGACGCAAGAACCATTTCAGACAGCGGGATGACCGATGTCGTGGGCGCCAATTACAGGGGTGAGGAAAAGGTGGCTCAGGACGGCCTGAATGCCCTCGGGTACGCGATGGCGTGCATCCTCTCCGGGCACGACGATCTTGTGCTCTTCATGGGCCATTGCAAGGAGTCTCAGTCCGAGAGCAAGAAGATGTGCACGAATCTCGCCTATGATCCCTTCTACCTGAGGCCCCTGGGACTGGACTTCCTGAGCGCCAATGCCTTGCAGGCCCGTGCTTACATGGGGAAGTCCCATGTGACCGATGCTCATCTGGCCGATGTGGTGGTGCGTTCGAGAAAGAATGCTGCCAGGAACCCCTATGCCCGGGACAACAAGATGGTGGCGACCAAAGAGGTGATGAGTTCTTCCTATCTCGCAGACCCGATCCGGGAACTGCACTGCTCTCCGATCACGGACTGGGCGGTTGGCATGCTTCTCTGCTGTGAGGAGCGTGCGCACGAGTTCACCGACAGGCCCGTCTGGATCACCGGATTCGGCAACTGTATGGACAGGTACTTCGTTGGTGACAGGGACCTCGCATCCAATTTCAGCCTGGAGAAAGCGGCTGCACGGGCTTACAAAATGGCGGGGATTAAAAACCCGAAGACCGAGATCGACCTTTTCGAGCTCAATGATGCCTGTGCCTACCAGCTTCCCATGATCGCCGAAGGCGTTGGGCTCGCTCAAAAAAGACAGGGAGGGAAATGGATCGAGTCCGGCGGTCCGGACAAACAGAACGTCAATCTCTCCGGCGGGATGCTCAACGGGAACCCGATCATGCTGGGCGGTGTTGCCAGGGCCGTGGAGGGATATCTCCAGCTCAGAGGTGAAGCCGGAGAAAGACAGGTCAAGGGGGCGAGACGGGCGCTCGCCCATGGGACCACTGGCGGGGCAGGCCAGCATCAGACCGTGTTGATCTTGGAAAACTAGGGAGCGGGGTGAGAGCCATGAGCCATAAAAAGAAAAACAGAAATGTTGCGGTCATCGGTGTAGGGCAGACCAAGCACTCCAGCCACCGGGAGGACGTGAATCAGCCGGAGATGGTCCACGAGGCGGTCCGGGCAGCCCTGGACGATGCCGGTCTGACCATGGATGCGATTGATTGCGTCGTTCACGGGAACATGGAGCTCTTTGAAATGATCCACCAGCCGGACCTCTGGCATGAGCTGGGCACGGGTGCCTATGGAAAAAGCGCCTTTCGCCTGACGACCGGAGGGACGACGGGGACGACCCTTTTCTGCGCAGCGGACATCCTGGTTGCCTCCGGCATGTATGACGTGGTGATGGCCATCGGCTTTGAGAAACTCCAGGAAGGAAACACCACTGCCGGCATCACCAATATGGCGGATCCTTTGTGGGCCAGGAACCTGCAGACAGGGGCACTCACCGGTACCTGCGCCTATGACGTGATCCAGGAATTCGGTGAAGAGCGGGCCAAGAGGGCTTCCATGATGTACAGGGTCATCATGGACAAGCATGCCGGCCTGAACCCGAACGCCCACCGTCAGTTCGGTCTCGAGTTCGACCAGATCGAGCACCTGATGGAGAGCTCTGCCAAGCTGGTGGGAGAGCTCAGGATCATCCACATGTGTTCCCAGTCCGACGGAGCCTGTGCGGTCATTCTGGCTTCCGAAAAGAAGGCAAAAAAGTTGTCCAAGAAGCCTGTCTGGGTGCGCGACCACATTACGGTTCACAGGGAAGAAACCTTCAACCACCTGGGATACGACAATCGGTATCCCTTGGACAAGACGCACAAGGTGGCCGCACGGGAGCTGTTCCAGAGGAACGGCATCAAGAAGCCTCTCGAGTACTTCGATGTCTTCGAGATGTACGATCCTTCGTCATGGTGGGGACTGGACTGGATCCGGGATTTCTTCATGCTCGAAGGCGACGAGCACTTCAAGCTCGTCGAAAACAAAGAGATCATGATCGGCGGAAAGATGCCCATCAATCCTTCCGGCGGCGTGATTGCGACCAATCCCATTGGTGCAACGGCCCTGATCCGTCCTGCTGAAGCCGTCCTTCAGATCCGGGGGGACGCCGGCCCGCACCAGATACCCACGCCCGTGAAGCACGGCCTCGCGTCGGGCTTCGGCGGCACCATGTGGACCGTCTTGATCATGCTGGAGAAGGAACTCGGCTGGTAGGAGGGACAAAGAGATGAGCGAAAAATTCGGCGTCAAGGTTGAAGAGATATTCGGCACCATGCCGGAGCGTTTTCGTCCGGAGGCGGCCCAGGGAGTCAGTGCCAGCTACGGTTACGACATTATCGGCAGAGGCAAGTGGAAGCTCTCGGTCAAAGACGGGGCGATGAAGGTCGAGAAAACCGAGAACTTAAGCGGGTGCGTGGCCGTGACCAAGGCAGACCCGGATACCTTCGTGGGCGTCAACATCGGCAAGGTGGACGGGACGCAGGCATTCACCACCGGCAAGCTCAGTGTCGATGGCGACCTCATGGCCCTCGGCACGACCACCAAGATGTTCAAGAAATACGTGCCGCCCAAGAAGGAACTCTCCACCCGGGAGTACGTGCTCGACATGTTCGGAACCCTCGAGAAGCGCTTCCAGCCCAAGGCCGCGGAAGGCTTGAGAATGACCGTTGCATACGACATCGGAGGGAGCGAAGGCGGACAATGGACGGCCGCCATCCAGGAGGGCACATGCAAGGTGGCAGAAGGCCTCTCTTCTGAGCCCACCCTCAAGCTTTCTCTCAAGGCCAGGGACTGGGTCGACCTCATGCTGGGTAGAGTGGATACCATGACCCTCCTCAGCACGGCCAGGGCGAAGTTTGATGGCGACTTGCAGGTGGCGATGAAGCTCGGGGAGATCTTCGCCAAGTACACGCCGCCCGGAGAAGAGGTCAAGGAGGAACAGGAGCTGCTGGTCTTGAAGAAGGTGATCTCCGTCGATCAGCGGTTTGCAACCGGGCCCGTCATGGGCAAGTTTCTCAAGGGTCTGAAAGAGAAGAAGATCCTGGCCAACAAGTGCCCGAAGTGCAAGCGTCTGCAGCTTGCGCCGAGAGAGGTGTGTGCCGAGTGCCGCGTGCGTGTCGAGGAGTTCGTCGAGGTGGGCCCCAAGGGCAACGTGAGAATGCTCGAGTACACCTATTTCGCCAGCCCTGACCCCCTGACCGGAAGAACCCGGGAAACACCTTACGGATCCGCGTATATTCTGCTCGACGGGTGCAAAGGTCACGAGATCTTTGCCCATTACATCCGCCCCGACCATCTGGATCGTATCCAGATCGGCTGGAACGAGAGGAAGGGGACGATCGTGCGGCCGGTCTGGTCCGAGGAACGCTCCGGCAGTCTGTATGACATCAAGTACTTCGAAATTGACGAGTAAGGAGTCCGAGCCATGAAACCCGGCGTAGATACATCAGACAGCTTCATCGTGCACGGAAAAATTGCGCTCCCTTACACGTACTTTGCCGGAAGGGTGGGAAGCAAGTTCCTGACCACCATCCGGGACCAGAAAAAGATCCTGGGGATCCGGTGCAACAAGTGCAAGAAGGTTTACGTACCCCCGCGCCAGACCTGCGACGTATGCCTTGAGGACATCCGGGAAAACTGGGTGGATGTGAAGAACGAGGGCGAGATCAAGAATTTCACCATCGTCAGGTACCAGGACAAACACCTGCCCAAGAAACCGCCGTACGTTCTCGCATTGATCAAGCTCGACGGTGCGGACACCTCACTGGCCCATGTGGTGGAAGGGGTCGACTTCGACAAGGTCAAGATCGGGACGAGGGTCCGGGCGGTCTTTGCCAAGGAAACGACGAACACGATCCTCGACATCGATCACTTCGAGCCGGCCTGAGGGGCCGCGCCGCCAGGCTTTTCCTGGCACACGGCATTGCGGGGCACGTCAGCGCCGAAGCAATGTCCCGATTGGGAGGGCCGTGGTCTCAAGCGGCGCAGGTTGCCGCGGACCCTGACGCCCCCCGAAGACGCTTCTGCCTGCAAAGGCCGGGATGCCGCCTCGGGCACCCGGCCGCGTTGTTTTCCAATCCCCCTTGGACAGGCAAACCAACCCTCTTTCATGAAGCCGTTCAAAATGAGGACCACCAGGAAACGATGGGCTACTTGAACTTCAGGGGCTCCTGCTCGAGAACGCCCAGCTTCCTGCGGAGCCTTCCTACCTCCCTCTGCCTGCCGAGACGGGTCCAGATGGCGATCGCTTGGCCGTACTGCTTCATCCCTTCGTGGACCCTGGCGATCCCCTCGAGGTCGTTCACCTTCCGGAAGCAGCGCATGGCGTCCTCGTACCACTTGCCTTCCCGGTACTCCTTCCCCGCTGCGCCGAAATGCCCGGCCTTTTCCAGGATGGAGCCCGCCGCCCTGTAGTCACGGTACCGATGACAGAGCAAGACGGCTTCCCTCATGCGGCCCTGGTCAACCTGGTAATCGACCGCCTTGCCATGATGGAGCACGCTTCTCAAGAAGATCTCGAGGTTTCTGCCCGTCAAGGGAAGATCCCCGAGGAGAGTCTCATATCGGGCCTTATCGTGCGCGTACCAGTAGCAAGCTAGGAGGTTCCGGTCGTCGCGGGCTTCGCCTTCCTTTCTCACGGCCTCAAGGAAGGAGCGAACTCTCGGGGAAAGGTTCTTCAGATACTTCTGAGAAAGGACCGCACGAAAGATGGTGTTGTAACTCTTCGATTCGAGAGCCAGTTCGAAGTAGGAGTCGGGAACGACCTCTTCGAGCTCATCATAGGGATACCCGAAACGAGACAGGAACTCCTCGACGAGCCCGTAAGTCTCTTCGTCCCGGTGGGTCTTGAGCCGCTTCCGCAACAGATGCACGACGAGGTCGATGGATGCCTGTATATCGGGCCGATGCAGAGGGCCTGTAAGAGGTGGGCTCCTGCTGAGCCGGCTCAGCAGGTCGAAGGAAATATCGAAATCCCCTGCTTCCTTCAGGTACCGCACGCCGTAGGAGGGCAGGCCACTCTCCACAAAATAGAGGAGGGCTTCCTCATGGCGCCCCAAGGCCAGACAAGCCCGGCTTATCCCATCGGGATCTCGAACCGCCTTGAAGCGGGCGAGAGCGCTTTCCCGGGCGCCCGACTGGAAGAGGGTCTCGGCTTCCCGGCATAACCTCTCCGCAGGTTCTTCCTGACGGTTACGGCTCTGCGGACGGCCGACGGTTATGACCTCCTCGGTCTGGATGTATCTCCCCAGGAGATAGGTTACCCTCTCCCATTTCCCCTCTTCCTGAGCTTTTTCCAGCTCCAGAGCCGCTTTATAGAGCTTTCCCTGCTTTTCATAGAGATCCGCCAGGCCGGCATGATCCTGCAGGGTACGGTACTCGAGGATCGCCCGTTCCTGGAATCCTTTCTTTACGTAGATCGGAGCCGATTTCTGGTAGAGGGACAAGGCCGAGTACCTCAAGGCCGACTTCAAAGAACTGCGGCCTATGTACCGTTCTGCTTCCGCGAGGAGCCTGCTCCGGTTTTCCTCTGTTGCCTCGGCAAACCTCCGGAAGCTCCCGACCGCATCCTCGATCCGCTTCGCTTTTTCGTAGAGAAGGGCGGCGGCATGGTGGTCCTTCAGAGCCAGATAGCACTGGAGGAGTCGCTCCGGCCGCTTGAGCTTCTTGTAGATGGCGACGGCGCTCCGGAGGTCCCCTGCCTCGAAGTAGCAGTCGGCCGCCTCGGCCGGTTTCCGCGCCTTGCGGTAATAGGAGGCCGCAGCCGCATATTCCTTTGCCCGTACGAACGCTTCGGCAGCTTTGCCGTATTCTTTCCGAGCGAGATGGTATTGCGCGATCTTCGCGTGGTTGCCGGCCTTCTCCCAGTTCTCCCGAGCCTTCTCGTATTCCCCGAACTTCTCCCACTCCTCCGCCGCCCAGGCGTAGTCTCCTCGCTGCTCGTAGAGCCGGATTCTGCATTTCCTCGCACGCGCTTCTTCGCGCAGGCCTTCCCAAAGATCCAGGGCCCGAGCATAGTCTCCAGCCTTCTCGTAGTTGTCGGCCGCACGGGTGCCGAGGCCGTTTTTCTCGAAGAGAGGAGCAGCTTCTGAATGGCGGTGCTCGCCTTCGAGCACGAAGGCTGCCGCAACTTCCATCTTGGAAGAGTTGCCGGCGTTCTTGTAGCACTCCACCGCTGCCGGATAGTACTGGCGCTCGAAGAAATAATCCCCCTGGCTTTCCCACTCCGCAGGCGTCGAGATCCGCTGCCACACCTCGGTCAGGACGCCCTTTTCGGAAGACCGATAGAGTTTGTCCCGGAAGAGATCGAGGCTCCAGACCCGTCCCGGATCTGGCCCGTCGTAGATGACCAGGGTATTGCGCGCCCGCGTCACCGCCACATAGAGGAGGCTGAGTTCGTGCCGTACATGAGGATGATGGCTCGTATCCAAGCCCGTGCCATCGCAGATCTTCCTCCACAGGTCGGCCGATTTTCCGCCTTCCGAGAACCTCCAGAGGAGGACCGAGTCGAACTCCAGCCCCTTGGCCTCGAAGACCGTAAAGACCAGCTCGGTCCCGAGGAGCCGCTTGAGCTTCTGCTGCTCCTCGAGGCTCCGGGTGAGGACGATCTGTCCTGCCCCGGTGAGACGGAACCTTGCCAGGAAATCCTCTTCCTTGAGGCCATAGACGAGGACGGGAGGCTTGCCGCTGAACTTCCAATCTTCCTGGAGTTCGGTGTCCGAGAGGCCCACGAGCTGCTGTTTGAGATCCAGCAGCGCGTTGGAAAGCTTCACGATGCTTCCCACGCACCGGAAGTTCAAGTTGAGCCTCAGGACGCCCGGGACCGGCACTCCCCGGTCATAGAACTTGTTCCTGACCTCTTCCCACCGGAACCCGCTCGGGTTGATGATCTGCTTGGGGTCGCCGGCGAGAAAGACGCTGCGGCCATCCCGGGCCAAACGGAAGATCAGGGCGATCTGGATGTCCGAGAAATCCTGGACCTCATCACAGACGACCAGGTCGTACAAAAACCGGTCCGACGATGGGCCAAGGACCTGAAGGGCCTTCTTGCACAGGTCAACCTCGTCCCAGAGCCCCTGTGCTTCGAGCCTTCCCTGATAAAATTGGGCGACGGAGTAGATCTCTTCCCGGTCGTAGACGAAGTTCGGGGCCCTCTTTCTCCCGAGAGACACGTATTCCTGAAAGGTAAGCAGGGGGTCTGTGAAGCTCGCGGACTTCTTTTCAAGGATTCTCAGGATCTCCTGAAGGACCAGCGGGACGTGATCTGCCGAGGAAGAGGCGCTGCCTGACTCGAGGGCAAGCAGGAATTCCTCGTAGGAGCGGTACCCGGCTTTGAGGACGACCAGCTTTTCGATCTTCCCCATGATTTCGAGATGCTTGAGCGCCAGCAGGTGCTCCTTGAGCTCGCTCAGACCGGACCGGGAGAGACCCTCTCCGAGGTAACGGGCAACGAGTCTCCCGAATCGGTTCACGGAGATGGGGGGCTTGGCTCCTTTGATGATGGACCGGATCTCTTCCCACACGAGCTCGGTGTCGTACTTCCGGCAAAGCTTGTGCTGGCGGAAGATCTCCTCGAATTCCCGGAGCCCCACTTCCCTTTCGGCCTCGTATTTTCCGCCGCTGCCCTCCAGGATATGCAGCAAGAGGTCCCGAAAGACATAGAATTCGGGCTTCGGCTCAGTATGTTCCAGATCCGAGTGCCGGATGAGGCCGGCATGGATCTGCTCCGAAAAACGCTTGAGGTGGGGGCTATAAGTCAGAAAGATCCGCCTCTTGTCCGCGAAGCGCTGTCCAAGGAGGTAGTAGACCGCGATCGTGGTCTTGCCGCTTCCGGCTGTCCCGGCAAGCAGGATGGGCGGATCCTGGCGGAGCACCGCGTGCTGCTCTGGAGTCAGAAACAGGAAGAGCTCCATGCCGTCCGGGTCTGTGGAAAGGAGGATGCGCTTCCACTCCTCGGGCTGGAGAATGAGCCATTTCTGGGGTCCGTAGTCGTCGGGGGACTTCTCCGCGATGTCCTCGGTAGTAAAGTACTCGGCCGGCAGGTCGTCGATGCTGACCTCCGTGAGTTCCTCCTGGGCGATGGGCTCGAAATTCAGAAAAGGCGCGTTCTGCGGCAGGATCCTTCGCGCCTCGGCCTGGACCTCCTCATGCTGCACGACCCCCCACAGGTAGATGGCTGTCTTGCCGGCGTGTTCGCCCAGGGTGAACAGGATCCTGTCACTGCCCGTCGACCGGGCTTCGAAAATCACCTTGTCCGAAATCCCCTTGAGTTTCTTCACCCGGGCGCCGGAGTCCCACAGCCCGTTCTCGAGGAACTCGAACTTCTCCTGGAGCCTTCGCTTCTCGCGGCTGCTAAGGCCGATCAGGTGCGCCTTGACGGCCGAGTTCAGGAGCAGGATGTACTGCCGGCCCACCATGTGGATCTTCCCCTCTTGAGGACTCCGTTGCCAAGCTCTTTTCGTCTATCGGGTCGTCAGGGTTTGGCGTTCAAGAGACAGACCTTTGATCTTTCCGTAATCCCTCATGTCGGAGGTGATCACCGCGAAGCCGAGAGAAATCGCGGTTGAGGCGATCATGAGGTCGTGGGCCCCTTCCATCTATCCCTCAGTGAATTCCGCCTCTGCAACGGACTTCATGGGTTCGGCTGTCGAGGGTCTTTTTGCGCCCCTTCCGATGGGCTTCTTGGTCGACATGGTTCCCCTCCTTTCGTCAGAGTCCGGCATGGACTCACTTGCTTCTTGTCTCCGATTCGCAACCTTGTACAGGGAGTACCCCGGACGGGTCAAGACACGCAAGAGGTTCAGGGGGCGCTGGCAGGATAACGTCATGTTCCCCGTGAACTCTGTGTTCCGTCTTGCTTTGCTTGGGCTCCGACGTTCCGGCCTGATCGTCCCTCATCCCGGGCCTGCCGCACAGGGCGTCCATGCCCTGGGCGGCAGGTGCGGAACGTCCCT
>Ga0315286_10005553_pt1 | contig 12190 bp, 10 predicted proteins | sample YL17G10_0_MG_FD_205038 | JGI IMG/M metagenome (GOLD analysis project Ga0315286, IMG submission 205038) | Sediment microbial communities from Yellowstone Lake, YNP, Wyoming, USA - YL17G10_0 | ecosystem: Environmental > Aquatic > Freshwater > Lake > Sediment | place: USA: Wyoming | collected... | reverse complement strand
GTGAGATCGTATGTCCGCTTGGACCTACCGTTCGTCTAACGGCAAGGCCGCCCCAAAGATTGTTCCACCTCGTCTTCGAATCCCATGATGGAAGGGCCTCGGTGCCGATTCCGAAGAGAAGCACGAGCCCGCGAGCGGCGTCGACACTGAATTGGTGGATAGTCTGAAAGCGCTTGACCCCGAACCGCCGATTAGAGAAGCGGACATCTACACCAGCGGCGGATCAAACTCCCCACACCTGATTAGCTCTGCGGGCGAGCATTCGGAAAGAAGAGCTGCTGGCCGTCGATCTTGTAGTCGGCGATTGCGCGCTGTCCCTCGGGACCGGTTAGCCAGTCGATGAAGACTTGACCCTCTTTGGCCCTCACATTCGGATGCTTCAAGGGGTTGACCAGGATCGCACCATATTGGTTGAACAGCTTGTCGTCGCCTTCGACCAGAACCTTGAAGTCGTCCTTATTGGCGAAGGCGAGCCAGGTGCCCCGATCCGTCAGCGCATAGGCTTGCTTGCCGACCGCGGTGTTCAACGTCGCGCCCATGCCGGAGCCGGTCTCCAGATACCAGCTTCCACTCGATGTTTTCGGATCGACGCCTGCCTGCTCCCAAAGTTTGAGTTCGGCCTTGTGGGTCCCGGAATCGTCCGCCCGGGAAGCGAACGGCGCCTCAGCCTCAGCAATCTTCTTCAGAGCCTCTGGCGCTTGCTTCAGTCCAGCGATCTTGGCGGGATCGTCCGCCGGGCCCACAATGATAAAGTCGTTATACATGACGGGGTAACGCTTCACTCCCCACCCCTCCGCCACGAACTTTTCCTCGTCCGGCGAGGAGTGGACGAGCACCACATCGCCGTCGCCGTTCTCCGCATTCTTCAAGGCCTGCCCCGTGCCCACCGCGACCACGCGGACCTCGATTCCGGTCTTCTTGGTGAAGAGCGGCAGGATGTGCTCAAACAGCCCTGAATTCTGCGTGGAGGTGGTCGACTGGACGATGATGAATTTTTCTTCGGCTCGCGAGCCTGGCGCCGCAAGGGCGAGAAGCGCGAAGCCTGCAAGTGCGAATCTCAGAAAATCTCGTCGTCCGAATGCACCGGCCATGCACGAGCTCCCTATGCTCAAAGTACCAGCCCCCCGGCCATGAAGGCGCGCGCGGCATCGCTTTCAGGCTGCTCGAAAAAGCGCGGCGCCGGCTGATGCTCGATAAGCCGGCCGTGATGCAGAAAAATGACGTCTTGCGCCAGTCTGCGCGCCTGACCCAATTCATGTGTCACGACAAGCACCTTGATGCCACGGTGCTTCGCGTCGATGAGCAGCCGCTCGATGGCAAGCGTCGAGGCGGGGTCGAGGCTCGCGGTCGGCTCGTCGAGAAAAAGGATGTCGGGATCAAGGCTGAGGGCGCGCGCAAGGCAAAGCCGCTGCTGCTCGCCGCCGGAAAGTACCCGCGCCGGCGTGAATGCGTGTCGCTCGAGCCCAGCAAGTTGCAAGGCCTGGAAGGCACGTAAGCCGCGCTCGTTGCGCCTAACGCCGCGCAACCCGAGCGCGTAGGTGATATTGGCGACTGCGGTGCGGCGGAGCAGAACCGGCTTCTGGAAGACCATTGCTTGGCGACGTCTGATCTCTCCATTCATCGGCGTGCCGGCCCAGAGGATGGTTCCCCCGGTCGGCGCGATCAGCCCATGCATGAGTCTAAGCAGCAGGCTCTTGCCCGCGCCGTTCGGCCCCATGATGACGCTGATGCCAGGGGTATCGACCCGAAGATCGACGCTGTAGATCAATCGCCGTCCGCCTGTCTCAAGCGAGAGCCCGCGCAGCTCGAGCGGCAGGAGGCTCTCGGAACAAAGCGCGCCCGCCTCTGGAGGTGATCTCGGATTATCAAGCATAGGCAAAATGGGAGGCGAACCTCCTGATCCCCATCAGGGCCATATTGATGGCGAGCGCAATGGCAAGAAGGATCACGCCCAAGGCGAGCGCAAGGGCAATATTGCCCTTGGAGGTCTCAAGCGCAATCGCCGTGGTCATGGTCCGCGTCACATGGTCGATATTGCCGCCGACAATCATGACCGCTCCAACCTCGGCGATGGCGCGTCCGAAGCCCGCAAGCACGGCCGTGACCAACCGATAGCGGCCGTCCCACAAAAGCGTCGTCACGATCTCCGCCGAAGACGCTCCGAGCGAACGGAGCTGCTCGCGATACTCCTCGAGCAGATCCTCGCAGGTCTGCCGCGTCAGCGCGGCGACGATCGGGGTCACCAGGATGACTTGCGCGATGATCATGGCTTGCGGCGTGTAGAGGAGCTGGAGCACGCCGAGTGGCCCGGCGTTGGACAAGAGCAGATAGACGAAGAGGCCGGCCACGACCGGTGGAAGCCCCATCAAGGCATTCAGAATGGCGGCCAGCGCCCCGCGCCCGGGAAAGCGATAGACCGCCAGCACTCCGCCAACAGCAAAGCCGATGATCGTGGCAACCGCCACCGCTGCCAGAGTCACCTTGAGCGACAGAGCGATGATCTCGATAAGCTGTGGATTTAGGGCGGCGGTTTGCCGTAGAGCGGCGTGAAAGGCTTCGGCGAGATCTAACATTACAGGGCACGACCCTAACGGCTTGGGTTGAAGGGCGGGCGTATGTGCGCCTGAGATTAGGCCCTGAGGCCTGAAAAAAAAAGGCGGACGGTGAGCTTACTTGCCGGTCGGGACCAAGCGCTGTATCAAAATGCGCAACCATCGTTGTGCAGCCATTGGCGGCCCTGCCTCCAGGATAGAAAGTAAGCGGAGCGGATAGAGAATGGAGCAGAAGACCGCAAGCAACGGTGGTCCGGACCGACCGGCCGGCAACGTGGGGTCGCGGAAGCGGGCCCGGGCCTTTCCTAAGGGCCGTCAGTTCGAAGATACAGCACTTCACGAGGTGCGTGAGCTGCTTGGCTCCCGGCCTCGTCGCCCCGATCTGCTCATCGAGTTTCTCCATCTCATTCAAGATCGCTATCACTACCTCTCGGCGCGTCACCTGCGCGCGCTTTGTGAGGAAATGCGCCTACCGCAGGCTGCTGTTTACGAGGTCGCGACCTTCTATTCCCATTTCGACGTGGTGAAGGAGGGCGACACACCCCCTCCGCCCACAACCATCCGTGTTTGCGATTCCATCACCTGCGAGCTCAAGGGAGCGGAAGCACTGCTGGCTGCGCTCAAGTCGCGCGTGAACCCTAAAGAGGTCCGCGTTCTCAGGGCGCCCTGTATGGGGCGTTGCGACACTGCGCCCGTATGCGAGGTCGGTCATCTGCATGTCGACCACGCCACGGTCGCCGCAGTGGAGGCAGTCGTCGAGAGCGGAAACCGCCAGCCCAAGATTCCCGCTTACCAAAACTTGTCAGAGTATTTGGCAGCAGGCGGCTATTCCGTGCTCGCGAGCTGCCGCTCGGGCGAGCGCACCTTCGACTCCATCATCGGCGATCTCTCCAATGCCGGTCTCAGGGGATTGGGCGGGGCTGGTTTCCCTACTGGGCGCAAATGGCAGATCGTACGGTCCTATCCCGGCCCGAGATTGATGACCATCAATGGCGACGAGGGCGAGCCTGGAACCTTCAAGGACCGCTTCTATCTGGAACGTGAGCCGCACGGCATGTTCGAAGGCGCGCTGATCGCGGCCTGGGCGGTCGAAGCAGAGCGGATCTACCTCTATATGCGCGACGAATATCCAGCCGTGCTTCACATCTTGGCGCATGAGATCGCCGCGCTCGAAGCCGCCGGTCTGATCGAGCCTGGCCAGATCGAGCTCCGCCGCGGCGCCGGTGCCTATATCTGCGGCGAAGAGTCGGCGATGATCGAGTCGATCGAAGGTAAGCGAGGCTATCCGCGCAACCGGCCACCCTATATCGCCGAAGTCGGCCTCTTCGGGCGCCCGACCCTCAACCAGAATGTCGAGACGCTCCATTGGGTGCCTCAGATTCTTGCCAAGGGCGCCAAATGGTTTGCCGACCGCGGCGTCAACGGGGCCAAAGGCTTGCGCTCATGGTCCGTATCGGGGCGCGTGAAGGAGCCCGGCGTCATCGTGGCTCCAGCCGGGATAACCGCCAACGAGCTGATCGAGTTCGCGGGCGGCATGGCGGATGGGCAGACCTTCAAGGCGTACCTTCCTGGAGGTGCCTCGGGCGGCATCTTGCCCGCAAGCCTCGCGGATTTGCCTCTGGATTTCGGAACCCTCGACAAATATGGCTCGTTTGTCGGTAGCCACGCCATTGTCATCTTCTCCGACCGCGACGATATCGGCGGGGTTGTTCTCAACCTTTTGCGGTTCTTCAAGGACGAATCTTGCGGCCAATGCACGCCTTGCCGGGTGGGTTGCGATAAGGCAGTGGCCCTGCTCGAAAGGCGGGACTGGGACGCTGAGCTGCTGAACGAGCTCGCCCAGACTATGCGCGATGCGTCGATCTGTGGACTTGGCCAGGCGGCTCCCAATGCCTTCATTACCGCCATGGAGCATTTTACGAACGAACCGGGCCCGACCGACGTGGCGGGCCCACCGGATCGATACTAGATTGGACGCGGCGCCTAAAATTATCGAAACGATGAGGCCATGACAGACCAACTGCTCTTCACCATCGACGGCAATGTTGTGGGCGCCTGGCCCGGCGAAACCATTTGGCAAGTGGCTCAGCGTGAGGGCATCAACATCCCGCATCTGTGCTGGCTACCGGAGCCCGGCTATCGCGCCGATGGCAATTGCCGCGCCTGCATGGTTGAGGTCGAAGGGGAACGCACCCTGGCCGCTTCCTGCATCCGCAAGCCCACGCCCGATATGGTGGTGAAGACAGCAACCGATCGCGCCGTGAAGGCGCGCAGAATGGTCATGGAACTCCTGCTGGCGGATCAACCGCCGCGAGAGGACTCCCCCGACCGCGTATCCAAATTCTGGCACTGGGCGGAGGCTCAGGGAATCGATACCTCCCGCTTTCCCGCCCATAGCATCCTGCGACCCGATCTTTCCCACCCGGCCATGGCGGTCAATCTCGACGCTTGCATCGACTGCGGCCTTTGCGTGCGCGCCTGCCGCGAGGTTCAGGTCAATGACGTGATCGGCATGGCCTTCCGCAACATCGGCGCGAAGCCGGTGTTCGATTTCGATGACCCGATGGGCCGCTCAACTTGCGTCGCCTGCGGCGAATGCGTGCAGGCCTGCCCGACCGGCGCGCTGATGCCAAAATCGATCGTCGATCCAATCACCCAGCACGGTACCCGGGAGGTCGACCGAGAGGTCCATTCAGTCTGCCCTTATTGCGGGGTTGGCTGCCAGATCAGCTACCAGATCAAGGACAACCAGATCGCCTTCGTCGAGGGTCACAACGGGCCGTCCAACGAGAACCGCCTGTGTGTGAAGGGCCGCTTTGGCTTTGACTATGTAAACAATCCACAGCGGCTGATGAAGCCGCTTATCCGCAAGCCTGGGCTGCCGAAGCGACTCGACGTCGATCCCTCCAACCCATTGACCCATTTCCGCGAGGCGAGCTGGGACGAGGCCCTGGACTTTGCGGCGCGAGGCTTAGCCCAAGTGGCCGAGCAGCACGGCGACGAGGCCGTTGCCGGCTTTGGCTCGGCGAAATGCTCCAATGAGGAAGCCTACCTCTTCCAAAAGCTGGTCCGCACGCGCTTTCGCAATAACAACATCGATCACTGCACGCGGCTCTGTCATGCTTCGTCGGTTGCCGCGCTCATCGAGGGCATCGGCTCCGGCGCCGTGACCGCGACGTTCAATGAGGTCGAGCACGCCGACGTCATCATGATCATCGGCGCCAATCCGACCGAAAACCATCCCGTCGCTGCAACTTTCTTCAAGCAGGCGGTGAAGCGTGGCGCCACCCTGATCGTCATCGATCCGCGCGGCACGGCGCTGCGCGAGCACGCCACTTTCATGCTGCAATTCAAGCCGGCCAGCGATGTCGCGCTCTTGAACGCCATAATGCATGTGATCGTGGAGGAAAGGCTTTACGACCTTCAGTATCTGCAGGCCTATACGGAAAACTTCGAGAGCCTGAAGGAGCATCTGACCAGCTACAGCCCGGAATCCGTGGCTGCGATCTGCGGTATCGAGGCCAAGACCATCCGCGCGGTCGCGCGCGCTTTCGGCCGCGCCGAGCACGCGATGATCTTCTGGGGCATGGGCATATCGCAGCATGTGCACGGCACCGACAATGCGCGTTGCCTGATTGCCCTCGCGCTGATGTGCGGGCAGGTCGGCCGGCCTGGCACTGGGCTGCATCCGCTGCGCGGTCAGAACAACGTGCAGGGCGCCTCCGATGCGGGTCTGATCCCGATGTTCTATCCGGACTATGCCGACGTTAAGAGCGTGGAGGTCCATAAAAAATATGAGGAACTCTGGCAGACACCGCTGTCGACGAAGCCTGGTTTGACGGTGGTCGAGATCATCAACGCCGCGAACGCCGGCGAGATCAGAGGCATGTATATCCAGGGCGAGAACCCTGCCATGTCCGACCCGGACGTCGACCACGCGCGGGCTGGCATCGCCAAACTCGACCATCTCGTGGTGCAGGACATCTTTCTCACCGAGACGGCGATGCTCGCTGACGTGGTGCTCCCGTCCTCGGCATGGCCCGAGAAGTCGGGTACGGTCACCAATACCAACCGGCAGGTCCAGATGGGCCGCAAGGCGCTCGACCTGCCTGGCGACACGCGCCAGGATATGTGGATCATCGTCGAGCTGGCCAAACGCCTGGGCCTGCGTTGGACTTACACCCATCCCTCACAGGTGTACGCCGAAATGATGCTTGCCATGCCCTCGCTCGACAACATCACCTGGGAGCGGCTGGAGCGAGAATCTTCGGTCATCTATCCGTGCCCAGCGCCTGACCAGCCCGGAGAGGCGGTCGTGTTCGGGGATGGCTTCCCGACCCCGTCCGGCCGCGCCCGGTTCGTGCCGGCTGACGTGCTGCCCCCGGCTGAGGTCCCCGATCGGGAATATCCCTTGGTTCTGATGACCGGGCGCCAGCTCGAGCATTGGCATACGGGAGCCATGACTCGCCGCGCCGAGGTGCTGGACTTGCTGGAGCCTGGACCGACCGCGAGCCTCAACCCTGTCACTCTGGCACGGTATGGCGTGGCGCCTGGTCAAAGCATAAAGGTGACCACGCGGCGGGGATCCATTGAGCTCACCGCCCGCGCCGACCGGGCCATCCAGGATGGCACGATCTTCATCCCGTTTGCTTATGTCGAAGCGGCGGCCAATGTGCTCACCAATCCCCAGCTCGATCCGATTGCGAAGATCCCCGAATATAAATATTGCGCCGTGAAGATCGAGCCAGGTCACGGCAGAGAACTGCCCGCCGTCGAGTTCAGTCGTAACGTGACAGCGTCCAGCCTGTAGCCCTAGACTCCGGGAATGGACTTGCCTGAGGGTGTTGTCGGCATTCTCCTCGCTGGCGGCAAATCGAGCCGTATGGGCGGTGGCGACAAATGCCTGCTGACGCTCGCCGGTCAACCGCTCCTCGCTCATGTTATTGAGCGTTTGAGGCCCCAGGTCTCAGACACCGTGATCAATGCCAACGGTGATCTTTCTCGATTCGCGTCATTCGGTCTGCCTCTCGTCCCGGACCGCCTCGGCGACCACGCCGGTCCTCTTGCGGGCGTTCATGCCGGAATGGAATGGGCGCTTGCCAATCGGTCCTGGAGTCGCTTCGTCATCACCGCTGCGACCGACACGCCCTTCTTTCCCGTCGATCTCGTCAGCCGATTTTGCTCAGCGATCAACGGGAATGAGCCCCGGCTGCTCGTGGCACGGTCGGAAGAGGGTGTGCACCAGGTCTTCGGGCTTTGGCCTCTTTCCCTTGCTCCCGATCTAGAGGATTCACTCAAGCGGGGCTTGCGAAAAGTCGGGGATTGGGTAAGGCAGCATGGGGCGGAAGAAGTGTCCTTCCCGGCCCTGTGCATTGGGACCCGAAAGATTGACCCTTTCTTCAACATCAACCGACCGGAACACCTCGCTGAAGCTGAAGCGTTCCTGCAAGGGACCGTCACGTGATTCCGCCCGTGTTCGGCATCACCGGATGGAAAAACTCCGGCAAGACGACGCTCACGGCACGGTTGATTGCTGAGTTCACCAAGCGCGGTTATGTCGTCTCCGCAGTCAAGCACGCCCATGAGAGCTTTGACATAGACCAGCCAGGTCGGGATTCTTACAGGCTGCGGGAGGCTGGAGCCCAGCGGGTGGTGTTGTCCTCGCCCAAGCGTTGGGCGCTGATGCATGAGCTTCGCAACGAGCCAGAAATGCCGCTCAATCAAATCCTGGCTGAGGTTGGTGACCCCGACCTGGTACTGATCGAGGGTTACAAGCGGGAGCCGTTTCCCAAAATTGAGATACGTCGGGACGGCGGGACATCGCGGCAACCGCTGGCTAAGAGCTCACCGCAGATCGTGGCGATCGCCTCCGACCGCCCCAGCGAGGAGGACGATGGTCTCCCCACTTTTCATCTCGACGATGTTGGCGGTATGGCTGACTTCATCGTCGACTATTTGAGACTTCCATCAGCATGAATATGAAGCTCGCAGACGATTGCTTCTTCCACGACAAGGACCGCATTCCGCATGAAGAGGCGCTTACCATCTTGAAGTCGCGCGTGCGGCCGGTTGTCGACGTCGAGAACATTTCTTTGGACAGAGCCGTGGGGCGTTACCTTGCCGAACCCATACTGGCTCCGAGGGACATACCGGCGCACGACAACGCCGCGGTCGACGGTTATGCCCTTAACCATTCAGCCTACGATCAGCAGGCTGGCGCGCGGCTAAAGGTCGTCGGCGAAGCGGCGGCAGGTCATCCGCATTCGACCGCTCCATCTTTGGATAGCGCCGTTCGCATCTTCACGGGTGCGGTCATCCCTGAGGGATACGACACGGTGGCCATGCAGGAGGATGTCCGCATCGAAGAGCGAGGCGAGGAACGCTGGGCACTGATACCCCCCGGTCTGAAGCGAGGGACCAATCGCCGACTTGCTGGTGAAGACTCCAAGACCGGCGACGTATTGGTTGGGTCCCGCGCACGACTTCGCCCGCAAGACGTGGCGAGCGCGGCCGCTTGCGGCCTTGCTCAGCTTCGCTGCTATGCCCCACTCAACGTCGCCATCATGTCGACTGGCGACGAAATCCTGCGCGCGGGCGACCCATTCGTGCCTGGCAAGGTCTATGACGCCAATGCACCAATGCTGGAGGGACTGATCAGTGCTGTGGGGGCGGAGCCGGTGGACCTTGGGGTGTTGCCGGACCAAGCCCAGCCGGTGCGAGCAGCACTCACAGATGCGGCATCGCACTACAATGTGTTGGTGATCTCGGGAGGGGCGAGCCAGGGTGCCGAAGATCACGTAGTCAAGGCGATCGATGTCTTAGGGAAACGCCATCTTTGGCAAATCGCTATCAAGCCCGGCCGGCCCATGAGCTTCGGCCAGATCGGCGATTGCGCGATTCTCGGTCTGCCCGGAAACCCTGTCGCCGTCTTCGTCTGTTTCCTACTCTATGTGCGGCCAGTGCTTGCGTGTCTCGCAGGGGGCACGTGGGCGGAGCCCGTGCGCTATCCTGTGCCTGCCGCTTTCACGCAGACCAAAAAGGCGGGCCGGCGCGAATTCTGGCGCGCAAAACTGACGAGAAAAGATGGGCGGCTCTCCGTCGAGAAGTTCGCTCGTGACGGATCGGGTTTGATCTCCTCCTTGCGGGAAGCAGACGGTCTGATCGAGGTCGCAGAGGATGTGACCGAAGTTAGGGAAGGCGAATTGGTCGATTTTATTCCGTTTGCAGAGTTTGGGCTGCAGCCGTCATGATGCGTCAGGCCACGTGACTGGTCAGCGCTCCGTGGACGCGATGGGGATGGGTAAAGACCTCAAACCCGTCCCTGCGAGCAATGCCCACAAGTGTAATACCGGCGGCATCCGCCATGCGCACAGCCAATGCTGTGGGGGCTGAGACGGCGACAATCGTCGGCGCTCCAATAGCGGCTGATTTCTGCACCATCTCGACCGAGACGCGACTCGTGAGCACGACAATGCCCTGTTGCGCTGTGACGTTCTCGCGCACGAGCGCGCCTGCAAGCTTGTCGAGTGCATTGTGACGGCCGACATCCTCCCGCACGGCCACTAGGCCGCGAGCTGGATTCCAGTAGCCTGCGGCGTGCACCGCGCGGGTCTCATGGTTCAGCACCTGCAAAGGGAAGAGCGAGTCGATCGCAGTCATGATCTGGTCCGGCGTGAAGACAACACCTTCTTGCACCTCAGGGGGCGGCCGCATCGCCTCCTCCAAGCTTTCAATGCCGCAAAGTCCACATCCTGTCGGACCTGCCATTTTTCGGCGGCGTCCCATAAACTCGGCGGCGTTTGGTGCCTTCAGCCAGATCCGCAGTTCGATGCCGACATCGTTCTCGACGATTTCCACGCTCTCGATGGCATCACTCGATGAGATCACACCCTCGGTTAGGCTGAATCCGACGGCAAAGTCCTCGAGATCCTGCGGCGTGGCCATCATCACCGCGTAGGATGCAGTATTGAAAGTGAAGGCGACCGCCGTCTCCTCGGGTATCGCGCGTTCGCTACGGACCTCGCCGCCGGCGCGCCAACTCGAGCGGCGAACGCGAACAACAGGACAGGTCAAATGGTTGCTCCCTTTGAGGCAATAGTCTCCCGGGGTGGTCATTCTCCTTATGTTTACAGGCATCGCGGGTCAACCTGGAATCCGCGTCGCACAGCCGGCCTGCTGACAACAAAGACCCCGCGGCACTTCCGCTGGTGCCGATTTTGTTGCCAAAAGCAGACGTTCTCGGCGAGAGACCCACCGATCGTTGTCCGCTTACGTCAACCGCTTTTCGCCCAACAGGCTAAACGGCTATTTGGGTACGGATTGCCTCGTCAGCCGCCGCGTCACTTCTTGTAGCCGACGAAATAAACACCAATGATTGCTCCTGATGCGTCCTTGATCGGCTCATAGCCGCTGATATAGGGCGTCCCAAGAACCGACACCTTGCCGTAGTATGCATTGCCCGCTTTGATCGACTCGAGGGCCGGGCCAGTCAGAACAGTTCCAATCCCACGCCCACTTCCTACCCGCGTCGACACGTTCGTCGCGACGCGGATGTAATCATCGCCGCTCTTCACGAACAGCGTCGCCGCCATCCCTTGTCCGCCTTCCTCCGCAACCGCATCTACCACGGAAAAGTTGTTGTTCAGTTTGGTCGAGCCGAAATACAGAGCAGGAGCATCCCTGCCGCCGACCGCATCTTTTCCATCAATCTTCGGCGCTCCTAATTTCGCGGTCTGGTCTTTCAAAGCCGCCATCGATTTCGCGACTCTTGCATCCTGAGCATAGCCAGCACTTGGCATCAGCATGGGAGTTGCAAGGATGCAAACGGCAAGGACGAGCATGCCACCCACAAGCGTCTTTTTGGCAAGTGGCCTTACTGCGGCAGGCGCCGCAAATAAGCGTGCGAACATAGGATTCATTTGGCTCCTCCCTGGATTGAGCGGCGGCTTCATGCCCATGCAACGGTGGCAACCACCGCGCGGCCAACCCATTTGCGCTTGGAAATAATATCACGGACGCGCATCAACGGCTATGACGTGGGAAGTCCTTCTCGCAAACCTTTGGCGTCGGCGTCACCGGCTACTATTTCGAGCAGATCCAAGGCGATGACGGCACGGTCTCTGGACCGATCGATGTCAGCGATTTCCGTGGTTGCGGTGCCGCACTGGGCCCTTCCGCCATCGTCAATGTCCCGGTCGGCGGAACGACCGTGGCGGTGATCGGCAAGGCCCTGTTCGACATCGACAACGAGAAGCGCTTGGACGGCAATCTCTACATGCTGTCCGGAGCAACGCCTTTATCGACAGCATCGGTCAACTGCTGACCTCGCATCGCCCCGTCGAGTAGGTCAGTTTTGAAAAGGCAAACCTGCCATTTTTGAGCTTAAGCTGATGATGTTACTGCGTAATTAAATGGTGCCCAGGGGCGGACTACGCCAACTCAATCAACTCAATGACTTACGCGAAAGTGGGACAATCACTCTTCCCACATGATCATTATGCTTTCCGTGGCTGTGATCGGCCCCCACCGAGTGGTCCGGTGGCAATGTTAGTTTAGGGACGGTCTCGGCGCCAGCGGTAGCGTGGCCGGCGGAGCTGGCCGGGGTTGCGCAGCCGGCCACGCGGCGAAGAGTGGCACGA
>Ga0315286_10005552_pt1 | contig 12190 bp, 11 predicted proteins | sample YL17G10_0_MG_FD_205038 | JGI IMG/M metagenome (GOLD analysis project Ga0315286, IMG submission 205038) | Sediment microbial communities from Yellowstone Lake, YNP, Wyoming, USA - YL17G10_0 | ecosystem: Environmental > Aquatic > Freshwater > Lake > Sediment | place: USA: Wyoming | collected... | reverse complement strand
GTCCAGTGACCGACCCTGCCTTCATGCGCGATGGCCCACCACCAGTCCCAACCGACAAAGCAAAGCCAACCCTTGAGAAACATCCGATCAGGCTGGTAGATCAGCGTGAACCTCGGACTCACCTCCCCGGTCGTCAACCATTCTCGTGGCACGACGCGCAAGTAGAAGTTCCACTGCGCGGCAGGGTCAGAGATCCTTAACTGTGACCGGTGGCGGTTCGTCCTCGTTGTCGTCCTGGGGAGAGAATAGGGCTGGGATCGAGCACGACGAGGAGGACGCGCCGCTGCCGGGAAATCCGTGTCGGGAAATCCGTTGCCAATTCCGGGGGGACGTGAAATCCTCACGTTCAAGATTGCCCCGTTAAATTGTGTCGCGTAACGAAAGGCCCCTTATGATGACTTCTTCCCTCACCTCCCGCTGCGCGGGCTGCCCGCTGAATCGCCGCAGTTTTCTCCTCCAGGGAAGCGCCGCCGCCGTGGGCGCGCTCGGTGTCCTGACCGCCCCCCGGTGGCTTCGCGCCGCCGAACCGGCCGGGAAGACGCGTATCCGGATCATCTACGCGCTCCACGCCGCCGAGCAGCCCGGCCCGGACTGGCCGAACAAGGGCTTCGATTTCAAGCCGGTCATGGAGCGGGTCAACTCGACCCTGACCCGCCAATGCGCCGGCTTCGAGTTCGTCCCCTCGTTGGCGACCGGCGAAGCGCAGGCCAAGAAGATCCTGGAAGAAGATAAGGCCGCCGGGGGCATCGACGGCTACCTCGTTTACCAGATGAACGCCTGGAACCAGGTGGTCCAGACGATGGCCACGTCCGGCAAACCGGTTCTCTACGCCGATTTCCAGTACGGCGGCAGCGGCGGCTTCCTCGTCTATAACGCCGCCTTCCTCCGAAGCCGCGCGCCCAACGTCGGCTTTGTCGCTTCCTCGGACATCCAGGACCTGGTCGCGGCCGTGAAGTGCTTCCAGGCCGTTAAGCAGGGCGGCTCGGTCTCGGACTTTGTCGCGGCGACGGCCCAAGCGCGCCGGAAAACCACACCGAAGCCGGGGAAGCTCGCCGGCAAGAAGGACGACCTGAAATGCCTCTCGGCGGACGAGTGCCTCCGGCGTTTGAAGGAGTCCAAAATCCTCGCCGTGCGCGATCAGACCGCGGGGACCGAGCCGTCCATCGCCGGCATCACGATCGAGCGCATCCCCTTCGCCGCCCTGAACGAGGCGTGGGCGAACGCCGACAAGGACGAATCCCGCGCCGCCGCCGACCGCTGGCAGAAGGATGCCCAGAAGGTCGAGGGGGTGAGCCGCGAGACGCTGGACACCTCGGCGGCGATGTACATCGGCATGAGAAACCTGCTAAAGAAGCACGGCGCCAGCGGTATCACCGTCAACTGCCTCGGCGGGTTCTACGGCAATCACATTCACGCCTATCCGTGCCTGGGCTTTTACCAGTTGAACAACGAAGCCCTCGTGGGCGGGTGTGAGTGCGACGTGCGTTCCGCCGCCACCATGCTCATCGGCACGACCCTGACGCAGGGACGCCCGGGCTACATCTCCGATCCGGTGATCGACACCGCGAAGCGGCAGATCATTTACGCCCACTGCGTCGCCTCAAGCAAAGCGTTCGGCCCCGAGGGCAAGTCCAATCCGTTCCAGATCCTCACGCACTCCGAGGACCGCCAGGGCGCATCCGTACGGTCGATCCTGCCGGAGGGCTATCTGACCACCACGGTCGAGTTTGACCAGGGGCGGAAAGAAGTCCTCTTCCATCGCGCCAAGGCGGTGGGAAATGATCCGGACGACCGCGCCTGCCGGACGAAGCTTTGCGCCGAACCCGTGGGCGACCTCGAGAAGCTCTTCGCTGAGTGGGACCAATGGGGCTGGCACCGCGTCACGTTCTACGGCGACCTCAAGGAACCCATGTTTGCCCTGGCCAACGCGCTGGGCTGGAAGGTGGTCGAGGAAGCCTAGTCCGTCGCGAAAGCCGAACGCCACGAGACCTCACCGGCTCGATACGAACCTTGCCTGATCTATGCCCGTACGCCCCGGCTTCGACAACGAGCGGTATCTGGCCCAACAGAGCGCTGCGATCCTGGAGCGGGTGAAAGACGGCACCAGCCGGCTCTATCTCGAGTTCGGCGGCAAGCTCCTCTTCGACTATCACGCCTCCCGCGTCCTCCCGGGCTTCAACCCGGACGTCAAGATAAAGCTCCTCCAGAAGCTCAAGGACGAGTCGGAGGTCGTGCTCTGCATCTTCGCCGGCGACATCGAGAAGAAGAAGATGCGCGCCGATTTCGGTATCACCTACGACACCGACGCGCTGAAGACCATCGACGAGCTGGGCGAATGGGGCGTGACCGTGCGCGCCGTCGTGATCACGCGGTTCGACAACCAGCCGTCGGCGGTTTCGTTCAAGAACCGGCTCGAGCGCCGGGGCATCCGCGTCTATACCCACCGCGCCACCAAGGGCTATCCGACCGACGTCGAAACCATCGTCAGCGAGGAGGGCTACGGCGCCAATCCCTACATCGAGACCGAGCGGCCGATCGTCGTGGTGACCGGTCCGGGGCCGGGCAGCGGCAAGCTGGCCACGTGCCTCGCCCAGCTCTATCACGAGCACCAGCACGGCCGGCGCGCGCGCTACGCGAAGTTCGAGACGTTCCCCATCTGGAACCTCCCCTTGCCCCACGAGGTCAACGTCGCCTACGAAGCGGCCACTGCCGAGTTGAAGGACGTCAACCAGATTGACCACTTCCATCTCGAGGCCTACGGCCAGTCCGCGGTCAACTACAACCGCGACATCGAGGCGTTCCCGCTGGTGCGCCGCATCCTCGAGCGCATCACCGGCCAGCCGTCCATCTACAAGTCCCCCACCGACATGGGCGTCAACCGTGCCGGGTTCGGCATCGTGGACGACGCGGCCTGCCGTGCCGCGGCAGGGCAGGAAATCATCCGCCGCTACTTCAACTACGCCTGCGAATACGCGATGGGCTTGGTGGACAAAGAAACGGTGCACCGCGTCGAACTGTTGATGAAGGATCTCGGCCTGACCGTGAAAGACCGGGTGGTGGTGCGGCCGGCGCACGAGGCCGCGCGCCAGGCGCAGACCCTGGGCAAAGGCAGCAACGGCGTCTTCTGCGGCGCCGCCCTCGAGCTCCCGGACGGCCGGATCGTCACCGGCAAGAACTCACCCTTGATGCACGCGGTCGCCAGCCTCGTGCTCAACACCGTCAAGACGCTGGCGAATCTCCCGGACAACATTCACCTCCTGCCGCCGATCGTCACCAACTCGCTCAGCCACTTCAAGAAGGACGTGCTCAAGGGAAAGACCATGAGCCTGGACCTCGAGGAAACGCTCATCGCCTTGAGCATCAGTGCCACCATGAACCCCGCGGCGGAAACGGCCATCGAAAAGCTCAAGGAACTCAACGGTTGCGACGTGCACCTGACGCACCTCCCCACGCCGGGCGATGCCGCCGGCCTCCGAAAGCTCGGCGTCAACACCACCAGCGACCCCGAGTTCGCGACCAAGCATCTGTTCGTGGACTGACCGGGAGAAGGGCGGCAACCACAGAGAACACACGAAACGGGCCTACTGATAACTTGAACAGCGAAGGCGCAAAGGGCGCAAAGAACACAGCGCGGCAAAGCCGCAACCAAAAATCTTGCTGCAAAAACAAGATTCTGATGAATAGCAGTGCAGAGAACGCAGAGTCGCGCTGCTTCACGGTTCTGTGTTCCTTCCGTGTGGTCAGTGTGTTCCGTGGTTTAACTGGGGCTTCCTACGGCAACTCCTCGACCGTCATGTCCTTGTAGGACACCTCGGCCTTGGCGCCACCATGAATCTGCAGGCCGATCCGCCCGTGCTGCGGGATTGCGGCGTCCGGCTCCGTGTAGTCGATCATTGGCACGCCGTTGATCCAGGTGCGGATGTGTTTGCCTTCGCAGCGAATCCAGTATTCGTTCCAATCGCCCGGCTTGAGGGCGTTCTTGACCTGGGCCGGATCGGGCGGCATGAGAACCTTGTTGCGCCGCGACTCGTCGTAGAGCGCGCCGTACCAGCCCTCGCCGATGTCCCCCTGGTAGCCGCGCATCTCATTCTCCGGCTCGTTCAGCCGCTCGCTGCGGAACTGTACGCCGGCGTTGATGAACCCTTCGGTGCCGACCAACTTGAACTTCAGCCGCAGAACGAAGTTCGTGTAACTGCGCTTCGTGGCCAGGAACTCGTTCTGCGGCACCTGGGTTTGGAGCGAACCCCCGACGAACGCGCCGTTCTCGATCCGCCAGCTCTTGTTGGTGTCCCCGTCCCAACCGGCGAACGTCTTGCCGTCGAAGATGGGAACGCCTTTGTTGAGCTCGGCAGCGGACAGGGCGAGGAGTGAGAGAATGAGGGCGAAGGTGGTGAATAGTGGTTTCATAGGGAACTCCGATCCTGAGGAACCGCGGAACACGCGAAATACGCGGAAGAAGGCGAGGCGCTCGTGAGTTGTCCGAATAGCAGCTTCGGGTCAGGCCGGAAGGCTGCCTGCGGTCTGCCTTCCGTGTGTTCGGCGTCTTCCGCGGTTTCGATCTCGGGAATCAGGTGCATGGCAGATATCTCCGATTGACAGGAAGAACCTCTAGCGCCCGCCCCTGAACCTGTCGAGCCAGGAGTGGGCTGCAGATTCAGCTCGGCCATCTGGATCTGAGAGCGGCTGGAAGGCTGGGCCAGCCGAGAGGATGCGGAATGCCGGATTGATGATGGGGCCTTCGTGTTCTATCCTGACGCGATCATGATCCGGAAGCGGTCGATTCTCACTTGGGCGGTGCTGGGTGGTGCCTTCGCGGTCACCTTCGCCTGGCTGATGAGTTACGACCCCGGTGAGGACGGCCGATATCGTGAGCTGGCTCGCACCCAGCGCCTGTGGGCTCGCGTTGCCCGATACCGGTTTGCAGCTCTTTTCTCGACCGGGAGCCCGACGGTCGCACAAAGGATCGGCCGTCACCTCGAAGAGCGTTTCCGCACGAAGGCCGAGCAGTTGGAGCGGTCGCTTTTCAGGTCGGGTGGCCTCGTGAGCGTCAGTTTCTACGCGCCCAACCTCCAGCACCGGCAAACCCAAATCCAGAAGCAGTTAATGGAAATATGTCGAAGCCGCCCGTTCACGCCGATCTTGGAGTACAGCTTCTTTGGCAGCTTCTCGGGCGATGCCAACACCATCCACATGCTCTGCCGACCGGAGGACGTTGCATTCTTGCAGTCCGCGTTCTGTTGCGACGTCACCAACCGCGTGGCTTTCGGCGTTCTGAGGCGGCTGGGAGGTTCCAGGGACGACGTGGTCTGCCGCCTTCCCGACCGTTCGGTCGTGGACTTGGATGCCGGCCACAAGTGGCTGAACGAGAGTGTCGCCGCGGGCTGGATGGTGGGTGTCAGCTCTGAGATCGACGGTTCAGGCTACATTCGGATTGTCTGCACACGAAAGAAGCCAGCATCGGATGGAAAATGAGAATATTGGCCATCGAGAAAGACGGTCCCGCGGCAGGTCGCGGCGACCTGAAGAGCTTCTTGCAGGAGGAGGCCCGGTGTGTCTGGGAACTCTACCAAAGCGAAAAGATCCGGGAGATCTGGTTCACGGTATCGGATCGGCGAGCCGTGCTCCTGCTGGAATGCGCCTCTCCGGAGGAAGCCGGCGCCCTGCTGGCGACCTTGCCGCTCGTGCGGGAGCGGTTCATTTCGTTCGAGATTCTGGCGTTGAAGCCCTATGACGGCTTCGAGCGGCTGTTCCGCTTGCCGGAATGAGAAGGCCCCGACTGATCCCGTGAATGGGAGCCAGCGGGTTCGCACGATTAAGCGGAAACGTCCTCAGAGGCGGGCTTCCGTCTGGCGAGCTCCGTTTGCCTTTTGACTTTGCGCATCCTCCGTCCTACGGTTGCCGCATGTCCAGCCCATCGGGAACGATTCCCAGTTTGTCGGCCAATCGCCACCTGACGAGGGAGTCTTTCCCGGTAAATGAATAGTCCAGTGAGGAATCTATGATCATCGCTCAGATCGCCAACCAGACAGCACACACCGTCACCCAGACCGGGATCGGACTCGGTTCGGCGCTCGCCGTGGTATGTTCTTGGCAGCGCAATCGTTCGATCCTGTGGGCAATCCTTGCGGGTGTCTTCTCGTGGATCTATGTGATTTACTTTGCCCTGACCCGAACACCCGAGGAAACGAAGTGAGGAACCTGGCTATAGGATAGTACGGCTGGGCGCTGCCGCAGAACACAAGCGAAGGGAGCCGGCTCCGAGTTCCGTCGGTGAGGAAACCGTCTGCGAGTTCTTCCCGCCGAGAGATCGGCACTACCGTTTCCAGCGCATCAACCGGAGTGCGTTGCCAATCACAACGAGATCGGAGACGCCCATCGCCAGCGCGCAGATCACCGGGCTGAGGAACCCGAGCGCCGCCAGCGGGATGGCCGCCGCGTTATAGAAGAACGCCCAGAAGAGATTCTGCCGGATCGTCCGCAACGTCGCCTGCGCCAGCCCCAGCGCTTCCGGGATCGCCTGGATGTCGGACTTGAGCAGAATGACATCGGCGGCTTCCTTGGCCGCGTCGCTGGCCCGACTGACGGCGATGCCGAGGTCCGCCTGTTCGAGCGCCGGCGCGTCGTTCAGGCCGTCGCCCGCGAACGCGACGCGCTCCCCGCGCTGTTGGAGTTGGCGGATCATCTCCGCCTTCTGCTCGGGCCGGACCTCGGCGAACACGTTGGCCTCGGCGATGCCGGCCGATTCCGCGATGGCCAGGGCGGTGCGCCGCTGGTCGCCGGTGATCAGGCAAACGGATTTGCCCTGGGCGGTCAACTGGCGCACCACGTCCGCGGCGTGCGGCTTGAGTTCGTCGCGCAACGCGGCCACGCCAAGCAGCCGCTGGTCCTGCGCCAGGCCCAGCACGGTTGCACCTTTCGCGGACCAGGCCTCCTCGAAGGGTGTGGCGGGCGTCCGGTCCACCTCGCACTCGCCGAGCCAGCGCAGCGAACCCAAGCGGAACACGGCTCCCGGCGCGCCGGCGAGCTTCGCCTCGATGCCGCAGCCGCGCAGTTCGCGCCAGTTTTCAACACCCGGGAGAGAATCTGCTGGCAGCCCGCCGCGCCTTGCGGCCCCGGGTGGCGTCGTTAGCAAGGGTGAGCTCGCCTCGAATGGAGCGAACTCACGTCCGCTGCTACGAGATTCATGGAGAGAACCGGGCTCCGCAGTGTCGCTCTCATCGGCCAAGGCCCGGCTCACCGGATGGTTCGACGGGCGGGCCAATAGTGCCGCGATCTGTCGAGCGGAACCTGCCGCCGCGGGCTCGCTGGAGAACTCCTCGAAGGCCGCCACGCTCAGCCGGCCCTGGGTCAACGTGCCCGTCTTATCGAAGACGATCGTGGTGAGGGCGCCCGATTTCTCGAGCGCCTCCCCATCGCGGATCAGGATGCCGCGCCGCGCGGCCGCGTTGGTGCCGGCCATGATCGCGGCGGGCGTGGCCAGCCCCATCGCACACGGGCAGGCGACGATCAGCACGGCGGCGGCATGGATGAACGCGGCCGCCATCGCCGTCTCCGGGAAGTGAACGTGCCAGAGGAACGCCGCCAGGGATTGGCTGAGCTGCAGGGCACTGTCGTGGGCGAACCCCCACCAAAGTCCCGTGAGCAGGGCGAGGCCGACGACGATGGGCACGAACACGCTGCTGACGCGGTCCGCAAGCCTCTGGATGCTCGCGCGGCTGGCTTGTGCGCGCTGCACCACGGCGATGATGTGGGCCAAGGCCGTGGCTTCACCCGTCGCGGTGACGCGCATCATCAGCCGGCCGTCCTGGTTCACCGTGCCGGCGCAGAGCGGCACACCGGCGGACTTCTCGACCGGCAACGATTCACCGGTGAGCATCGACTCATCCACGGCGGAACGGCCTTCCAGCACTTCTCCATCGGTGGGCACGTGGTCGCCCGGCCGGAGAACGACGCGGTCGTTCACCTGGAGTTCGGCCACCGGCACGTCGGTTTCGGCGCCGGTGGTGTCTAGGCGGCGGGTGGTGGGCGGCATGAGATGCATTAGGGCGCGGAGAGAGCTGGCGGCGCGTTCCCCAGCCAGTGCCTCCATCCAGTGGCCCAAACTGATGAGCACAATGATCGCCGCCGCCTCCATGAAGTAGAGATGCCCGGCCCAGCCGGCGAGCAGGCCCCACGTGCTGAACCCGAAGGCCACGCTGGAGCCCAGAGCCACCAACGTGTCCATGTTCGATTGACCGCGCCGGAGCTGCCGCCAGGCGCCGGCGAAGAACCGCTGGCCGCAGACCACCATGACCGGCGCGGCGCAGGCGAAGCCAAACCAATTGAACCACTCGGCGGCGCCGAGCCCCAGCGCCCACTCGCCCAGCATCAATGGGAGCGTGAGCGCCGCGCCGAAGAAGACGTTGAACTGCCAGCCCACGAGCGGCGAGGCGACCAGACCGTCGTGGGGGCCCGCGCCTGCCGGTCGCTTGATCACCTGGGCTCGGAAGCCGGCTTTGCGGATCGCCTCCACGACTGGTTCCGCCGCCGGCGCCGCATCGGCCTGCCAGCGCACCGTGGCCCGGCCGGTGTCGAGTTGCACCGCGGTGCTGGCGACGCCGGCGACGCCCTGGATGGCCTCCGTGACGTGCCGGGCGCAGTTGCTGCAGTTCATGCCGGACACCGCCAACTCGGTGGTGACGGGACCAGAGTTGGCGGTCTGCTCGGACAGGGTGTTGGATGCCATACGGACCGATGAATGGTTGCCGCTCTCGGGGGTGGCGTCAAATGGCGGTTGCCGCGTAGCAACGTGGAGGGCGGGTCAGCGCCCCAGCGGCAACTCGGTCGGGGGCGACTCCGAAAACGCGACCGGGCGCAGGCGGCGCTTGAGATACCAGCCCACTCCGACGAGGTCGTAGAGGCCGCGCCACAGCCGGTTCCAGACGCCGTATTTCGACACGCCAGCCGCGCGAGGCCGATGATTCACCGGCACTTCCCGCACGGCGACGCCGGTGCCGTGAACGAGCACCGGCAGGAATCGGTGCCAGCCGTTGAAGGGCAGCACGCCGTCGAGGGCGCTCCGGCGGAAGACGCGCAGGAAACAGCCGGTGTCGCGGAAATCCACACCGAGCGCCGCGCGGCGAGCCCGGCGCGCCACGCGGGACGAGACGCGCCGCAGCCAGGTGTCGCGGCGGTTCACGCGCACACCGGAGACGAAGTCCGCTTGTCCCAGTTCAGCGAGCAGCTTCGGCAGGTCAGCGGGATCGTTCTGCAGGTCGCCGTCGAGCGTAGCGACGAGGGGGGAAGTCGTGGCTCGCAGTCCGGTCCAGAACGCCGCGCTTTGGCCGGCATTGCGCTGGTGCCGCACGCCCTTGACGCGCGGATCACGTCGCCGCGCGCCTTGAATGCGCTCCCAGGTCCGATCGCGGCTGGCGTCGTCCACAAAGACCAACTCCCAGGAACACGGCTCGCCGGCGAGGGCGTGGTCAACCTGTTCGGCCAGCGGAGCGACGTTCTCCTCCTCGTCGAAAACGGGAACGATGATGGACAGCTCGACGGGCACGAGCGCAGCGTAGCGGCCCGCGGCGCGAAGTTCAAAGTCCAAAGTCGAGCCCCAAAAGGGACACGGGAGAGCGGGACATTGCCCGCCCTCCCGTGCGTGTTCGCGGAAGGGGATGCGGAAACGGAGCTACGCCTTGCGACCTTCGGTGTCCTGGGTTTCGTGCTTCGCCTCGTCAGCGGCATCGAACGCGTGTTGCAGCGCCACGAGGTCCTCGCCCGGCTTGAGGGCGTCGAGCACGGCCTGCTCGGCCTTGAGCTGTTCGGGTGAGTAGTTCGCCGCCTTGATCGAAAGGCCGATGCGGCGGTCGCTCCGGTCGATCTTGATTACGCGAGCGGTGACTTCCTGGCCCGGTTTGAGCACGTTCTTGATCTTCTCGATGCGTTCCTCGCTGATCTGCGAGATATGGACCAGGCCGTCGATGTCGTGCTGCAGGCCGATAAACGCGCCGAAGCTCGCCAGCTTGGTGACATTGCCGGTGACGAGGTCGCCGACCTTGTAGTACTGGTCGATGTTCGCCCACGGGTCCACGCTGAGCTGCTTGACGCCCATCGAAATGCGCTGGTTCGTCCGGTCCACCTCGAGCACGATGGCTTCGACTTCGTCCCCCTTCTTCAGCACTTCGGACGGATGGTTGATCTTGCGCGTCCAGGAGATGTCGGAGACGTGGATCATGCCGTCCAGGCCTTCCTCGAGCTCGATGAAGGCGCCGTAGCTGGTGAGGTTGCGGATCTTGCCCTTGACCTTGGTGCCGGGCGGATACTTCTGCGGGGCGGTGTCCCAGGGATTGGCTTCGAGCTGCCGGATGCCCAGCGAGATCTTCTGCTCGTCTTTGTTGATCCCGAGCACGATGGCTTCGACGTCCTGATCCTGCTTGAGAACGTCGGACGGCTTGGCCACGCGCTTGGTCCAGGAGAGCTCGGTGACATGCACGAGGCCCTCCACGCCCGGTTCGAGTTCGACGAACGCGCCGTAGGGCACCAGGTTGACCACCTTGCCCTTGACCCGGCTGCCGACCGGGAACTTGGTTTCGATGTTGTCCCACGGGTTGGCCATCTTCTGCTTGAGCCCGAGGCTGACGCGCTCCTTCTCGCGGTTGATGTCGAGCACGACCACGTCGAGCTCCTGGCCGACCTTGAGCATTTCGGACGGGTGACCAATCCGACCCCAACTCATGTCGGTGATGTGCAGGAGGCCATCGAGGCCGTTGAGGTCGATGAACGCGCCGAAGTCGGTGAGGTTCTTGACGGTGCCCTTGCGGATGTCGCCCGGCACCATTTCAGCGAGGAGCTTGGCGCGGCGCTCGTTGCGCTCCTGCTCGATCAGCTCGCGCCGCGAGAGGACGATGTTCTGGCGGTCCTGGTTGATCTTGACGACCTTGAAGGCGTAGGTGTTGCCCAGGTAACCCTGCAGGTTTCGCGGCGGGATGATGTCGATCTGCGAGGCGGGCAGAAACGCCTCGACGCCGATGTTGACGAGCAGGCCGCCTTTGACGATCGCTTTGACCTTGCCCTGGATCGTGCCACCTTCGTTGCAGATGGTGAGGATCTTGTCCCAGTTCTTCTTGAACTCGGCCTTCTCGCGGGAGAGGACGACCATGCCGTCCTTGTCTTCAAGCTTCTCGATCAGGACGTCGATCTCATCACCGACTTTGAGGGCGGCGAGGTCTTCGAATTCGATGGCGGCAATGGCACCCTCGCTCTTGTAGTCGATGTCCACGAGGACTTCTTTGGGCCGGACTTCGATGACGGTGCCTTTGACGATTTCGCCCACGGCGAAGCGTTTGGCGCTCTGCTTCAGGGCCTCTTCCATGGTGAGCATAATGAACTGTGTGATCTGGCTGCGGGAGCGCTCGGTCGGGCGCGGACGCGCCCGACGAAGGCTCCATTGCCTAACGGACCCGACGTTGCTGGGGGCAACGGAGGTTGAAGGTTAGGTTGTTTGTTAACTTCGCTTTTCTCAGCCTTAATGAATCGCCGCCGCTGCGGTGTTCAGGCGGAGAGGGAAAATAGGCACCTTCTCGGGCAATGCAAGCGCGAATTTCGGCTGATTTTTGACCGACCGAAGAATGGCATTGTCGCCACCCCGCCTCCGTTTCTAGGATGCCGGCATGTTCTCACACGTTGTGATTTTCTGGACGGACCCCGCCAAACCCAACGCCGCGGACGAGCTCGTGGCCGGCGCCCAGCGCTACTTGACCCAGGCCGCCGGCATCCAGCACTTCCACGTGGGCAAGATGTCCTCGAGCCCGCGGTCGGTCGTGGATCAGAGCTACCAGGTGGGACTCAACATCGTCTTCGACAACAAGAAGTCCCAAGACGACTACCAGAGCCATCGATTGCACCTCGAGTTCGTGGAGAAGGTCTTCAAGCCGAACTGCCGGAAAGTGGTGGTTTACGACTTCGAGGGTTAGCGGAAGCGGGGCGAGTTTGGGCTCTTTGACCCTCGCGGTGCCGAGGTGAATGGGCCCCGTTCGGTCCGACGTCCGCTCCGACGAGCCAGACTCACCGCTGGCCTAAATCCATGCTTGCTTTTGAGGTCGGTTTGTTTAGGTTCTGGCCTGCTTGATCGGAAGCGAGCGTAGCTCAGCCTGGTAGAGCATCACGTTGCCAACGTGAGTGTCGAGGGTTCGAATCCCTTCGCTCGCTCCAA
>Ga0315286_10005551_pt1 | contig 12190 bp, 7 predicted proteins | sample YL17G10_0_MG_FD_205038 | JGI IMG/M metagenome (GOLD analysis project Ga0315286, IMG submission 205038) | Sediment microbial communities from Yellowstone Lake, YNP, Wyoming, USA - YL17G10_0 | ecosystem: Environmental > Aquatic > Freshwater > Lake > Sediment | place: USA: Wyoming | collected... | reverse complement strand
AAATTTAAACCTTTTGAAGCCGCTCTTTTTGTCCTTCGGGGACTGGTCCGGCGGTACCGCGGCCTCCCCCCCATCCTTCTCCATCTGCTGCAGAAGTTCCCTTTGCCTCGCCGTGAGGCGCTCCGGGGTCCTGACAACGACCCGCACATACATGTCCCCGCGGCCGGACCCGTCGACATGGGGCAGGCCCTTGCCCTTGAGCTTCAGCATCGTGTGGGTCTGTGTCCCGGGCAGCACTTCCACCTTCACACGCTCCTCGACGATCTCCGCCTCGATCGTGCCGCCGAGCCCCGCCTGCGTGAAGCTGATGTAGGCCTCTGTTATGAGGTCGTCGCCGTCGCGCGCGAACCTTTCGTCGGGAAGGATCTGGACCCGGACGTAAAGGTCCCCGCGCCGGCCGCCCAGGATGCCGTCGGCCCCCTCCCCTGGGACCCTCAGGGTCGCCCCGTCCGAAACCCCGGCTGGGACCTTCACATTGATGGTCTTGGTCCCTGTGACCTTGCCGGTCCCGTCGCAGTCCTTGCAGGACTTTCCGGTCACCTTGCCGCTGCCCAGGCAGCGCGAGCAAGACTGGATGCCCATGTGCCTCGTCATGCCGCGGTTCTCGATCTGCTTGATCTGGCCCAGGCCTCCGCACACCGGGCAGCGCTCGGTCCCGGACCCGGGCATGCCGCCGGTCCCCTTGCAGGTGGCGCAGGCCGTAATGGTCTGGACCTCCACGGGCCTCGATGTCCCCTTGAACGCCTCCTGCAGCGATATGGCCACCGGGTGCACGATGTCTCGGCCCATCTGCGGGCCCTGGTACCTCTTCCGGTGGGTGTAGACCTCCGAAGGGCTCGCGTAGGCCCCGAAGATGTCCCTGATGTCGTCGAACTTCGTGAAGTCGTTCCAGTTGAAGCCTTCCTTGAACAGCTCCTTCTCGCCGCCGCTGGTGTCGTAATCTGCCCTCTTGATGTCGTCGGCGAGGACCTCGTAGGCCTCGGAGATGACCTTGAACCGCTCCTCGGCGTCGGGCTCATCGCAGACGTCCGGGTGGTATTGCTTGGCCAGCCTCCGGAAGGCCTTCTTGATCTCGGCCTTGGTGGCAGAGCGCACCACCCCGATTATCTGGTAGTAGTCCTTCGCCATGGCGGTCCCATCTTGGCTGACCGGTACATCCTTTATAATAAATATAATGATGATTGGCCAGACGATGGACTAATCTTTTATGCCACCAGGCCCTTACCCGAACTTGATGTTCGAGCTCACCATCGACGTGCTGGACCCGGACATTTCCAGGTTCCAGCTCTACCTGGCCATTTTCATTGCCCTGGTGGCCATCTTCATCACGGTCCTCAAAACCCTTGTGGCAGAGCGCCAGGCGGACAGGCACCGGGTGGTCCTCGCCGAGATGCGGGAGTACAAGGAGAAGGCGAGACAGGAGGAGGCCCGCCGCCGCCAGGTGGACATGAGGAAATGGGAACAGGGCGAGGACTGGCCCGTGGGCGGCAAAGGAGATAGCCCAGCTGACGAGAAGGATGGTAAGGACAAGGGGGGTGAGGGCCATGGCAAAGAATAAAGCCAAGGGCGGCAAGGCCCCGCCGGCCGAGCCCGACGACGGCATCCGCCGCCACGACCGAAAGATCCTCGACACGTTCCTCGGCGAGGTCGAGGATGGGCTCTGGGGCGTTGGCCCGAAGGACCGCGAGAAGGCCCTGAAGGACCTCAAGGCCCACATCATGGAGAGGTACAGGCCCCACCAATCCGACCACGCCATGGAGATGGCCGTATCATCCCTGGGCAGCCCAGAGGTCCTAGCAAAAGGCATCCGAACGCTCTACGGCTACGGTACGCGCTTCAAGGCCATTCTCGTTGTCTTGTCCTTCATCTTCGGCCTCGCGACCATCCCGATGGTCGGCGCCTGGTCGCTTATAGGGCCCTGGTCCATACTCGGGCTCCTGGCGACCTTCCTGGTTCTTTCGTCGGTCGGCCCTCTGGTCGGCCTCAAGTGGGGCGGCCTCATGGGCCTCGCTGCGGCCTCGTCGAGGGTCCTCCTGTTGCTGGGGCTCATGGCCTCCCTTGGGGACGATTACACCATCGGGACAGGCCAGGCCGTCGTGGACTTCACCCTGGTCTCCCTGTTCCTTTTGCTCGTGGGCCTGTTGGCGGGACACATAAGGGAGACGTCGATAAAAGATTACATCCAGGGCGAGATCGTCTGAGGCCAGAAGGGCTCACTTTTCTTTTCCTTTCAGAACAAGGACCTCTCGGACCAGCCTCGCCGCCAGGGCCGCCGTGTTGCCCTTGTCGAATGTCGGGCAGACCTCCACCAGGTCGAGCCCGACCATCCTCGGGGCGGCCTTGGTCAGCAGCAGCTTCAGGTCCCGGTCCGTGAGGCCGAAGGGCTCCGGCGTCCCGACGCCGGGCGCGTATGCCGGGTCCAGGCCGTCGATGTCCACGGTCACGTAGATGTCCTTGGGCTTGAGATAGGCGAGCGCATCGTCCACAACGGCCGCCATGCCGCGCTCGAAGACCTCGTCCGCCGTGAAGTACTTGAGTTTGAGCCTCCTTGCATCGGCCATCTCGTCCTTGCAGATGGACCTGACGCCCACGATTGTGAGGTTGCTGACGCCCACGACATCGGAGATCCTCCGGGACGCGCATGCGTGGCTGTTTTTCTGGCCAAGGTACTCGTCCCTGAAGTCCAGGTGCGCGTCGAACTGCAGGACACCGACCTTCTTCTTCATGGCCCTGAAGGCCTTCAGGACCCCCGATGTGATGGAGTGCTCGCCGCCTAGCAGTATCGGGAACTTATTGGCCGAGAGCATTTTCGTGACCTGCTCCTCCACGGCCTCCACCGTCGCGTCGGCGCTGCCGCACTCCTCCAGGTTCCCGGCGTCGAAGATTGGCAACTCATCCAGGTCGAAGTCGTGCTCCTGGTGGTAGATCTCGAAGTTATAGGATGCCTCCCGGATGGCGTTGGGGCCGAACTTGGAGCCTGGCCGGTAGGAGCAGGTACCGTCGAACGGGACCCCGAGTATCGCGAACCGGGCCTCGTCCCATTCAGCGTTGGCCTCGGCGAAATGCAGGAAACGCGCCCTTTGCATGGCGACCACTTCCCTTCTCGTAAAACATTGAATTATGATGTCGAGGTCGGCGGGCCAAGGCAAGGCCCGCTCGGCCAAGGACTATTCCTCACCACTGGATATCCTCATGATCTTTTTGCGGCCCATGGCATCCATGTACTGGACCTCCATGCCCGGTTGGAGCTGGGCCTTGGTCGCCTCATCGATGCCAAGGTCGAAGGTCTCGTAGGTGGCCATGTCCATGAGCTGGACCTCCTTCGCGGCTATGGAAAGGACCTGGGCAGTCCTCTTGTCTATGAGCGGCACGTCCACCTTGTGCTTGACTGGGTGGACGACGCACCGCTTCTGCCCGTCGAACAGCCCGACGGCATCGATCTTGGCCTTGGCTTCGCCGTGTTTCCCTGGCTTGGAGGTGGAGATGCTGAGGATCTTGCAGGGCTCCCCATCGATTATCATGTAGCGGTTGGGCTTGAGCTCCCTGACCTCGCACATCGTCTTGGACATCGAATCCCTCGTCCAGGTATATCCCCGGCCCTCCATATATATCTTTTAGGGCACGTGTTCATTCCTCGGGTAATATTCAAATAGTCAATAGGATTCTAATGTTCAATGGGGGTCTCGCGTCCATGAAGTTCGCGCTCATTGGCAAGCTAGAGAGGGGGCTGGTCACGAAGACGGCCCAAAAGGTCTACGAATTCCTCATGGCCAAGGGGCTCGAGGTCCAGGTCGAGGAGGAGTTCGCCAAGTACCTGGGCGTGACGGGCGTCCACTGGAAGCAGATCAGCGCCGACATCAACATAACCGTCGGCGGCGACGGGACCATCCTGAAAACGCTGGAGGTCCTCGATGGGATGATCTTCGGAATAAACGCCGGGCGCTACGGCTTCCTCACCGAGGTCATGCCCGAGGACGCCATCACGGGCCTCGAGCGCGTCCTGAGGAACGACTACTTCGTCGAGGAGAGGCACAAGCTGGGCGTGACATTGAACGGCACGAGGCTCTACGACGCCCTGAACGAGGCGGTCATACACACATCGGTCATCGCGAAGATGCAGATGTTCGACCTGCGCGTCGATGGCATCGAGGTGGACCTCTTCCGGGCCGACGGCATGATAGTATCGACGCCGACAGGCTCGACAGGCTACTCTATGAGCGCCGGAGGACCGCTTGTGGACCCCAGGGTCCACGGTTTCATAATCGTGCCCATCGCGCCCTTCAAGCTGAACACGAGGGCCCTGCTGGTCCCCAACGAGGCCAAGATCGAGATACGCCTCATGGAGGCCAAACCCAGCGTCATGGTCCTGGACGGCCAGTACGAGAAGGTCGTCACCGAGGGCGACAGGATACTCTTCACAGCCTCGGAGAAGGTCGCGAAGTTCATCAGGTTCAAACCATCATACTACGACCTGCTCAGAAAGCAGTTCTATCCCGAGCGCAGGGACCGTGGGAGTGAGGGCGAGGATGAAAGTAAAAGGTTTCAAGAACCCGGGGAAGGCGGCCACAGGAAGCCGTAGGCCCTGGGCCATCAAGGCCAAGGTCCTCAAGCTCATCTTAGAGGCCTCGCGCGACACCTACCCAAACGAATTCTCTGCGGCCCTCCGGGCCGAGGACGGGGTCATCACCGAGGTGGTCATGCTGCCGGGTACCCTCCAGGGCGAGGCCGCGGCCATACTGCAACTGCACATGCTACCAGCGAACTATGGGGCCTGCGGCACGGTCCACAGCCACCCGTCGGGGGTCATCAGGCCCTCGGAGCAGGACCTGCGCCTGTTCGACGGCTTCGGGCTCGTCCACATAATCGTTGGGGAGCCCTTTGCCGACGATTCCTGGCACGCCTTTGATGCCTTCGGGAAACCCATGGAGCTCGAGGTCCTAAGCTAGGGCGCGCTCATTACTTCTTCATCTCGGCCCGGGCCCTCTCGATGTATATCCTGGCCTTGTCGGGCTGCTTGCCCTTCAGGAATGAGCTGGCCAGGGTCGCCAAGCTCTTGGCCTTCTTGATGTCTTTGCCGCCCTTCTCGAGCCCCTCGATCTCCTTGGACAGGGCATCGAGCTCCTCCTTCAGGGCCTCCTCCGCGGCCTTCTCAGGCCTCTTCGCCTCGGGCTTGGCCTCGACCTTGGGCCGCTCCTCCGTCTTCGGGGCCGCGGGCTCCTTGGTGAGCGCCTTGTCCTTGGCGATCTTGGACCACACGATCTTCTTCTTGCCCGCCTCGTCCTCCTTCTTGAGCTCGGGCACCTTGACGGGCCTCAGAACGGCATCGCAGCTGGGGCAGACCTTCCAGTCCGCCTCTACCTCGTCGCCGCACTTGGGGCACTTGCCGGCCACTGCGGAGGGCGCCTCCACCTTCTTGGGCACCTCCCTGGGCTTGACCTTGACCTCGGGCTTGGGCGGGGCCACGGGCTTGGGCGGCATGGCCTTCACGCCCAGCGGCGCGTCGCAGCTCGGGCAGACCTTCCAGTCCGCCTCCACCTCGTCCCCGCACTTGGGGCACTTGCCGGCTACGGCCGGGGGGACCTTCTCCATTATCTTGTCCACAATCGGCAGGGCCTCCTTGGGCTTCTCCACCGCCGGCGGCTTGGGGGGCACCTCTGCCTTGGGCACAATGTCCGCGTCGCAGCTTGGGCAGACCTTCCAGCCCGGCTCCACCGCGTCCCCGCACTTGGGGCATACGGGGCCCTTGGGCGCGGCCTTCTCGACCTTGGGCTCCTCCTTCGGGGTGGCCCTGGCATCTTCCTCGGCGATCTCCTCCGGCTTGATGGCCACCGTCTCGGCCAGCTCCGTTTCCGGGGCCGCCGGGGCCTTGAAGACCATGGTCTGTCCCGAGGAAAGTTCGGCGTTGCACTCGGCGCAGTTGGCCAGCCTCCCGGCGCAGCGCTTGTGGTACCTGGCCTGGCACGACGAGCACTTCAGCACGGACATGCCGTCGTTGAACATCACGCCGCAGTCGGCGCAGGCATCGTCGCTGACGTAGCCCACGGCCTCGTGCTTCTTCTCGACCGCCTCCACCTCGCCCTTCTCCGCCTTGCTGAAGTTGAAATGACAGTACGGACAGGTGAACATATCCTTGGAGACCTCGTTGCCGCACACCGGGCACGACATCATCGTCCGCTTGTGCTCGCGGGCCCTCCTGGCGGCCGCGCAATCGTCGCACAGGCCGCTCGGGTTCGTGGTCGTCTTCCTGCAATCGATGCAGGGCCTGGGTTCTGTGGCCCCAGGCCCGAACTTGAAGTCCGTCCGGTCGTAGGGGGACGCCTCGGCCTGCTTGGGCTGGTAGGTCGCCGGTTTGGTCTTGGCGTCCATGATGGCATTTACGGCCGCGTCCTCCTTGGCATCGGCCGCCTTCTTCTTCTTGTAGAGAACGAAGGCCACCACGATGACAAGGACGATGACGAGTATGATGGACCCCAGGACCAGCGGGTTCAGCAGCGGGTTGAGGACCACCGGCTTGGGCTTTGCCTGGACATCGATGACCACGTTCTTGTTGGAGTTCCCGTCGATCTGGTAGGCGGTCGAATCATCTAGGACCGCCCACAGCGTGCTCCTGCCCGATGTGTCAGCGACCCAGGTGGTCGTGGCCGTCACCGTGTTCCCGACGGTGATGTTGTCGACGGTCTTCTCGGACGTGGGGTTCCCGGATATCGACCCGAGATAGAACTTGACCTTGACATTGTGGGCGTCCGCATCGCCCGTGTTCTTGATCTGGACCGAGATGTTGATGACCTGCCCCTCCTTGGCTAGGATGGGCGTATAGGTCACGTCCATAAGCTTCAGTTTGGGTATCACAACGGTGATGTTGACGGTCCTCGTGACGGTCACGTGTCCGTCGGAGGCCGACAGGGAGGCCTGGTAATTCCCGGCCGTGTTGTATATGTGGTTCAGGTCCGTCTTCGTGTCTGTCTTGTGGTCCCCGAAGTCCCACGAGTAGGTGAGCGGGTCCTTGTCCAGGTCGTAGCTGGACGAGGTCTTGAAGTTGACCTCCTCGCCGACGAGGAACGAGTCCCCCTCCTTGGGTCGGTCTATGACGACCACCGGGGGCCTGTTCATGTTGCTCACGACGACCTTCCATTCGGTCTCTATAGAGAGCTTCCCGTCAGTGACGTTGACGCTAACGAAGCACGGGCTGCACTTGGACGAATCCCATCCATCGGCCGGCAGGAAGACCGTCTTCAGGTCAAAGGTCCCCGAGCTGCCGTTGCCCGTGGCCCTCTGGACAGAGTTGATGGACCAGTTGAACGTGAGATCGTTGTTGTCCGGGTCGGTGGCCTCGAAGGAGAACCTCTGGGTTTCCCCCTCCTTCATCAGGACATCGGTCTCGCTGGGGTCAAGGGTCGACAACACCGGCGGGCGGTCCACGTCAGTCACCGTGATGTTCCACTGGACGGAGTCCGACGCGATGCCGTCGCTGACGACCACCTTGACGAGATAGTTGCCGGCAAGGTCGTACTTGGGCGGGTTATCGTTGAAGGTGTAGGTGTTCGAGTTCTTGACTGCCGTCTGCTCCACGCCGTTCAGGAACCAGGCGACGGTGAGCACCTGGGTTTGCGTCGGTGTGTTGTCAGGGTCCATCTTCTCGATGGTGAATGTCGCCGGCTGGGCCTCGGTGATGGTGACCCTCGACGATGTCTCGGGGTCCGTGTTGAAGATCCGCGGGGGCCGGTTGATGTTGTTGACGTTGACGGTCCATGAGACCCCGATCTCCGGCATGCCTCCGAAGTACGAGTCCTTCAGCGTGAATTCTATTGTGTGGGAACCCTGGGAGACGAAGTCCGCGGAGTATGTCAGGTTCGAGTAGAAGTGGGTCTTGTTGAACGCGAACTTGTGGTCGATGGCTGGCTTGCCGTCAACCTTCCAGCTGGCTACGACGCTCTCGTTCTTCTGGTCAAGGTTGTCGTCGTGCCACTTCACAGAGAACGAGATATCCTTCCCCTCGTCGATTGTATTGCTGGACTGGGCCGGCGTGTATCCCTCTATCACCGGCGCCACCTCGGCCTCGGAAACGGTTATCTTCCCGTCCTTGACGGTCTCCGAGATCCCCTCGTCGTCGAGCACCGTGAAGTTGACGTAGTATTCCCCTGGGGCCAGGTTGTTCATGTTGAGGACGTCCAGAGCTCCCATGTCGTAGGCCTTGGTGTTCAGGTAGAGGGTCCTCTTGAGTGTCGATAAGTTGTTGTCGGTGGAGGTCATCTCGAACTTAATATTCTGGCCCGTCTGGTAGACCTCGCCATCCTTGGGGCTCTTGACTATAACTATATGCGGGTACTTCTGGGGGAGGTTGGCCACATCGAAGGTGTTGACCTGGGATGCGAGGGGTTGGGGCCAACCGCCGATGCCTACCCCCGTACCGGCGTTGTCCTCCCGGACAAAGAGATTGAACCCCTTCGAAAAAGAATAGCCCAATGTGCCTCCCAGCTCGTCCAAGGGCCCGTCGTAGGGTATCTTGTACTCCTGGAACCTGTGCTGCGTCCCGGAGTTCGGGGTGGTCACAAAGCCCGCGGCAATGACGGAATTGCCTCCCTGGCCAACGGAATATGTGACGGCACCGGTCACGGCGGAGTTCCAGAAGGTCCCGTCGCCCCAGGCGATGAGGCCGAAATCGGCGTTCTTGCCGCCAAATGAGATGCCAGACGAACCGGGCGCGTTCGGTTGATAGGTTATCTTGCCGTCGTTGTTGCCGTCCCATATCATCGACGTGTATTCGAGCTGGTTCGCCGACCCGTCCATGTCCTGGTCGATATCGGAGACCACGTCCACGGCGACATAGAGCCACACCCCATCTGCTTCGATGTATAGCTTGACCGTGTTCGCGTTCACGCCCACGTCTATCACCTTGGCGCTGTTCCATTCCGTGGGGTTCACCCAGGTGCCGTCTATGGTAGGAGCTGCCCAGGACATCCTTGGGATTAACACCGCCCTGGGTCCCGCCATCGGGCCGTCCCCCGCCCCATGGAGCAAGGCAGAGGCCATCGATGACATGCCTAGGACAAGGATGAGGACCATTGAGATACTAATCAGCCTCTTGGACCATCCATGCACGGACACCACCCTCACATTCTGAGGACTTCTCAGATTGGCCTCTCTGCGGAACGGGGTAATCAAGTTCAATATGACTAATCCTATATATATCATTCCTATAATAATATTTATTAGGATAAAGATGAGAAACGGAATTCAAGATAATGGACAACAAAAAATGAAATAAAAGAATAAAAAAGAAAGATTTTGAGCGCCCTCACTTCTCGGCCGGAGGGGCCTCCTCGCCGCCGCCCTCCGCCGCCTCTCCGCCACCCTCCCCGCCGCCCGTGCGGTCCTTCTTCTCCCTGGCCGCCCTCCTCCGCTCGAGCCTCTTCTTCCTCCTTTCTGCCGCGGTCTCGGCGCCCTCGGCGGATATCATCGAGAAGGCCTTGTCGTACCTCTCCTTGACCTCGCTTGCAATGTCCTCGGCCTCCTCTGATTCCTCGAGGGCCACCTCGAAGTTGCCCGCTTTGAGGGACGCCTTGGCGTTGTTCAGCAGTGCGTCGGCCTCGTCCACGTCGATGCCCAGCTCCTTGACCTCCTTGATGGCCTCATCGGCGTACTTGACCGAGTCCTTGGCATCGCACGAGAAGCACTGGACGCCCAGCTCGGTCGTGGGCTGGCCGCACCGCGGGCACTTGAAGGACTGGTAGGATGGCGACACGTCTCCATATCCGCCGACGCCACCCACCTGTCCGCCATATTGGTCGTACGTGCCATAGCCGGCCCCTCCGTACTGGCCATAGGGGTCCGCCCCGGCGGTCCCGCCGGTCAGGTCCGCGAAGTCTGCCTGCATCTGGGCCTTGAGCTTCGCTTCCATTTCGGCCTTCTCCTTCTTGGCCCTCCGCTCGTGGGACCCCTGGGCCGCCTTCACGCCGAAGTAGCCCACCAGGGCCAATACGATGATGACTATCAGGATGAGGGCGAAGATGGTGTAGTCCACGGGCTTCTTCTCGACCACGATCTGGGCGCAGTTAACCGTCTGGCCGCGGGTACCCGGGGGCACCACCGATGTGCACAACTTGTGTATGCCAGGCGACGGGGTCCAGGAGATGTTGATATCCGTGGGATGCGAGGTCCCCATGGGCACCTTGGGGATGGTCGTCGAACCGACGGGCCTGTTTCCGTCGTTCAGGACAACGCCTATGTTGGTGGCGTTGACCGCCCCGTTATTGGTGACCGTTATGGACACCTGCACCTTCTTGTCCTCGACGTACTTCAGGCTCGGGTCGAGGGTGATCCTCACAATCAGGTTGGGCTCCTTCGGGGGAACGAGGTTGATCATCACCGTGGCGTAGGCCTGCTCTACTGTGGGAGTGTACTTCACGGTAAGACGTATGTTATGTGTTCCGACCCCGCCTAGGTCCTTCGGATTGACAATTAGCGTACATCCCGTGCCTATGTTCCTTCCGTCCACGAGCCATGTGTAAGTGAAGCCGTCGAGCTTGCAGTTCGGGTCGAAGTTCGAGTGGCCCTTGAACGTGATGCTGCTCACGCTCGTATTGTACTCGGCCCCGGCCGTCGGGACCTCGATGATCGCCTGCAGGGTCTCCTTGTAGTGTATGGCGATGTTGCCGATATGGAGGGCCCCGACGCTGTCGGTCAGCAGCTGGACGGGCACGTCCACGAAGCCCTTGGCGTCGGCCCTGTCCTGGTTGGCCTTGACATATAGGCTCAGGGCGGTCTTGAGGTCGGGCTTGGCCTCGTAGGTGTAGGTGACATTGACCTTGTCGAACTTCAGTGTGCCCGGGTACGTGGCCGCGATCTTCAGGGGCACGTCTACAACGAGGTTGCCGTAGGGGTCGTAGTCCTCCTCGGCCGCGTGATATGTGTCCAGGTACTTCTGGACCTCGGCCTTCAGGACGCCCCCATCGTTCTTCCCTATGGTCTGCGCGAAGGGCCCGAGGTTGTTGTAGTAGATGGAAATGCCCTTGGCACCGCCCAGGATGATGTCCATGGCGTTGTCATTGTTGAGGTCGCCCAGGGCGAGGGAGTTCTGGTCCTGGCCGACCTGTGCGAGCTGCCTGCCGTCCTGCAATATGCCGTACTCGTTCTTGACGCTGTATATCCAGCCGTCGGCGTTGAGGCCCAGTACGTCCACATCGCCGTCCAGGTCCAGGTCGCCGGCCGTGATGTCCTTCATGGTCTCGAGACCGCCCCTCAGAGACTGGGCATCCTCGAAACCGCCGCCCAAGTTGTAGGCCACGTAGAACGAGCCGTCCTGGCTGCCGGACACAAGGTCCGGGCTGTTGTCCCAGTTCAGGTCCACGACCGCGAGCGAGGTCAGGTCGCTACCGCCCGAACGGACCGGCTTGGCGTCCTGCCAGCCCTTGGCCGTGTTCTTGACCGTCCACCAGGTCCTGTCGTTGTTCGCCCCGACCAGGTCGTTCATGGCGTCCAGGTCCGTGTCCACGACCTGAACCTTGTTCATGGCCCCCGTTCCGGCCTTGACCTCGATGGGATTCTTGAACTGCGATTTAGTATTATCATAAGTGGAGACGAAGAACTGGCCTCTGAGGTATCCGCCGACGACGTCACCCCAACCGTCGCCGTTCACGTCGCCGAAAGCGACGCTCTCCATCCTGCTGTTGGCGTTCGGTGATGATACCATGAACCCCGGATACTGCAGGTTGCCCATGCCGTCGTTCAGAAGGACGTAGATCTTCCCGTCGGCCGCAGATAGGGCCAGCTCGTTGCTGATGTCTTGGTTGAAGTCTCCCAGGGAACAGTCCAAAAGTTCTGGTACGACGTTCCCCTGGCCCACGACGATGGACGTGGTGTTGGGGCTGTAGCCGTTGGGCTCCAGCTTATTGTGCAGGAACACGAAGAGGTTGCCCCCGTTCCCGGCCGCGACTATGTCCTTGTACGTGTCGAACAGGAAGTCCAGGTGGTCGACGCAGACCGAGTTGATGCCCACGGGGTTCCCGTTGAAGTCCTTGGTCGGGATGAATGGCCCCTTCGAGAAGCCTATACTGCTCTTGTACCAGACGGTCTTCGTGCTCTGGCCGACGGTCATCCTGTACTCGTACTGCCCAGACTGGGTGTTGTTGACATCGAATTTAATGTCCTGTATCTTGGCCCCCACGGGCAGCGGTATGTAGAGGTACTGCGT
>Ga0315286_10005549_pt1 | contig 12192 bp, 16 predicted proteins | sample YL17G10_0_MG_FD_205038 | JGI IMG/M metagenome (GOLD analysis project Ga0315286, IMG submission 205038) | Sediment microbial communities from Yellowstone Lake, YNP, Wyoming, USA - YL17G10_0 | ecosystem: Environmental > Aquatic > Freshwater > Lake > Sediment | place: USA: Wyoming | collected... | reverse complement strand
ATGATGTCAGGGCTTCAGTATATCTGCATTAGAATTCTGAAGCCCTGACATCATTGGCTTCTCAAATGTTTAACATTGATATAAAAATCGTCAGATTTACTTTAAGAATTGCATTATGCTTTCTTTAATTATCCGAAATATTCTGCAGTTTTTTCTTTAAGATGCCAGCTTTTGCCTAGCTGGTTGCTTACTGCTTTCAGATTGGCTTTTAATTTTCTCCATTCTTTGGATGCCTCTGAAATGAACTTCGCTTCGTTTTTTTCGTTATAGTCTAAATCCAAATCGATGGATGCAATCTCAATCAAAGAAACTTCCCTGTAGAGATTTTCAATCTTCTTTTTTGTATCAGGATTAACATCCTTGAGCAATGAAAGAATAAGCAGATTTGCTTCAGTAGGATTAAGTATCAATTCAAAGAATCTTGAAACAGATGACATTTTTTCAAGCATGCATCTTCTAACATGCCTTAGAAGAACTTCAGTCTCTTTTTCAGCCAGCTTTTCTATCTCAAATTCTTCGTTCAATTCTTGGAAACTAGGCAGCTTGTACTTTTTGGCAAGCACAACATAATTTTCCTTTAATATTTTCAGCTTTTCCATGATATTTGATTTCTCAGGCGATATAAAAAGCTATTTGTTTAGAACTAAGTGAGTTTTGTCACATTCCACAGATAATGGCTTCTTGGACAGGAATATTCCTTGCCCTGGTCGAATTTGTATTTGTTGACAATAACTTCTTTTCCGTCATGCCTTTTATTGCATCTTATACAGTAGAATGAGAATAATCCCTTGTTTTGTATTAATTCCTCAAAAATATACTGTATTTTTTGTATTCTTATCTTTTTTCCGTTAGAGGAAGTAGCATCAAAAATATTCGCTTCTATGACCTTATCTTTTTCAAACATTAATCTAAGAACTTCCGCTAAAGCTCTTAATTCTTCATCAAGGCTCTGTTTGCATGTTTCTATGAGTATATCTGCATCAAATTCCAAGACAGAATGCTCTCCGAAATCACCTAAATGAACAATCAGCTCTCTTTCCATGATTGTTTCTGCATTTTCCCGTTTAAAAAATTAATTATGGTAATGCATAATATTTATAAATCGCCCCCCATAAGAGATATCATGATGATCCTGATATGGATATTGATCGTAATCGCAGCAATATTGGTATTGATGTTTATCACATATTTCAATAAATTCGTAATTCTTGGAAATAGGATTGACAACAGCCTTTCTCAGATTGATGTTCAGCTGAAGAAGAGAGCTGACTTAATCCCTAATTTGATTGAGACTGTAAAGGGTTATGCTAAGCATGAAAGGGGCATAATGGAGAAAGTTAATGAAGCAAGAAAGGCCATGATGGGTGCTAAGGATCTTGTTGGAAGAATGAAGGCTGGAAATGTTCTTGAATCTGCATTAGGCAGATTATTCGCAATCGCTGAAAATTATCCTCAATTAAAGGCAAATGAAAACTTTTTGCAATTACAAGAAGAGCTTTCAGCAATTGAAGACAAAATTGCTTATTCAAGGCAATACTACAATGATTCAATACTCTCTTACAATAATTCAGTTCAGACTTTCCCTGGAGCGTTATTTGCCGGAATTTTTGGAAAGAAACAGAAAGAATACTTGAAGATGCCTGAAGTCCAGAAAGCAGTGCCAAAAGTAAGCTTCTAGTTTTATTCTACAATAATACTTAAAAGTCTCTGTTTAATTAGAATAGAATGGTTTTGCAAACACATTATGGAGAACTTTTTGAAGAGGCCAAGGTTAAATATGGCCTTTTGAAAGATTGTGATCATGTCATCAAAAATTCAAAAGAGATTGAAAAATTCACAGTGAATTATGTTAAAAAATTATGCGATGAAACATCAGCCATTCATCCAGAATACAGAAATAAAGTACAAGGCCTTGATAAACTGCTTACTGAATTATCAGATTGGGTATTAAGGAATCAAAACCCTTAAAAACAAAATTTCTTATATATAAACATGGAACAAGCGCGAATTTCTTTTTATGACCAGATAGACCGAAACAAAAGAAAGTCCTGGTTTCTAATGTTCTTGATTTTTGCAGTTTTTCTTTTGTTGGGTTATGTCATCTCACAGATTTATTCTGCGGGCTCATTTTTTGTCATAATGATCCTTTCAATAATAATCTCTCTTTCATATATTCTTATCAGTTATTACAATTCAGACAAAATAGCCCTTGCCTCTGTTAATGCCAAGCCTGCAGATAGAACACAATATAGGCGATATTACAATCTTGTTGAAGGTCTGATTATTGGAGCAGGATTGCCAATGCCTAAGCTTTACGTAATGCAGAATGAACAAATCAACGCTTTTGCCACAGGAAGAAATCCAGAGCATGCAGTTATATGCGTTACAACTGGAGCCCTGCAAAAATTAGAGGAGCATGAATTGGAGGGAGTATTAGCACATGAAATGAGTCACATAGGGAATTATGACATCCGTTTCATGACCCTTGTTGCAGTAATGGTGGGAATGATTGCGATAATCTCTGAGCTGTTTTTGAGAAGTTTGTGGTTTAAAGGAAAGGATAATAATGAAGGAAAAGGAAATGCGATATTCTTAATCATCGGAATTATTCTTGCAATCCTTGCTCCGATTGTCGTCCAGCTAGTCCAGCTTGCCATTTCAAGAAAAAGAGAGTTTACTGCTGATGCAAATGCTGTAAAAATTACAAGAACTCCAACCGGGTTAGTCAAAGCATTGAAGAAAATAAAGGGTGACAAACCTATGAAAGTTAACAAGGCCATGGCGCCGTTATTCATGGCTGACCCTGCAAGAAATAAGCTCGCAAATCTTCTTTCAACACATCCAGACATAAATGAAAGAATCAAAATATTGGAGAAGATGTGATCAGGTTCATCGTGCTCATGATAAGCGTGACAGGATAATCCCCTCAGGATCAACGATAATCTTTTATGAACATTTAAAAATCTTTAATTCATTATACAATTATGGCCAAAAAAACCGAAAGGTTTTTAGGGCCCTAAAAAATAAGAGTTTTTATGGCAAACAAAGTAAATGCGTCACACATTCTTGTGAAGACTGAGACTGAAGCATTGGCTATACTGAATGATTTGAGAAATGGAAAGGCAACTTTTGCAAGTTTAGCTGAGCAAAAAAGCCTTTGCCCATCAAAGAAAAAAGGCGGAAGCCTTGGATGGTTTGGAAGAGGCCAAATGGTCAAAGAATTCGAAGTTGCATGCCTTTCAGGAAATGCAAAGAAAGGACAACTGATAGGGCCAATAAAAACTCAATTCGGTTATCACGTCATAAAAATAGAGGATGTAGCATAAAATGATATCTGTGCTACTCTATGCTTTAATTAGTATTTTCATTATCAGCCTGCTTTCTTTTATTGGTTTAATCAGTTTTGGATTCAAGCCTGAAAAATTAAAATCCTTTTTGATTTATGTCATCAGCTTTTCAGCAGGGGCATTGCTTGGAGATGCTTTCATTCATCTTCTTCCTGAATTAAGCTTCACCTTGGACACTTCTTTGTATATTCTTCTTGGAATATTGATATTCTTCATTCTAGAGAAAGTTGTCCAATGGAGACATTGTCATATGCCCATAACTAAACAACACATTCACCCATTTGCATACATGAATTTAGTTGGAGATGCACTGCATAATTTTATTGATGGGATAATTATTACTACAAGTTATTTGATCAGTATTCCTGCAGGGTTTGCAACAACTCTGGCGGTTGTTTTTCATGAGATTCCACAAAAGATAGGGGATATAGGCATACTTCTTCATGGGGGATTTTCAAGAAAGAAAGCATTGTGGATTAATTTTGCAATATCCTTAACCGCATTTATAGGAGCAATACTCACTTTCTGGCTTTCAGGAATTCTTCAGCATGTTGAGACATTCTTAATTCCAATAACTATCGGGGGATTCATCTATATCGCAGGAAGCGACTTAATTCCAGAAATGCATAAAGAAAAAGGCCTTAAACAGGCATTTTTCCAGACAATTGCTTTTATTTTAGGAATTTTAGTAATGTTAATTTTAATGTTCTTTGGATAGAACGGCAACCTTAAAAATCCTATTTTCTATATCTTCATATGGATAAAAAAGGGGTAAAGGAAGAAATAGAAAAGGAAAACTTGCTTAAGGCTTCAGAAATAGCACTTTGGCTTGACACATATGATGATATTTTTTCTGATTTTGATCCAAGGCCTTTTTCACAAAGAAGTTTGTCAGTTGACTTTCTTGATGAAATAAAAAGAGCTAGCCGAGATAAAGTTTCCGGAGAAATTGAATTAAGATTCCTAATTCCACAAACTTTAAGGGACAATAAATTAGAGGACCAAATAAATAAAAGATTAAAGGACCATTTTAAGAGGCATTATGCTATGCTTGAAAAAGAAACAAAGAAAACAATAAGTCAGGGAATTTCAATTGCGGCATTGGGCTTTGCATTCATGTTTCTGGGAATATTAATTAATTACAGAGTCTCAGCAGAGCTTACAAGAATTATATTGACGACTTTGCTTGAGCCGTCAGGATGGTTTATGATGTTTTTTGGTTTTGACACAGCATTTTACGGTATGAGACAAAAACAACCTGAAGTTGAATTCTATAAAAAGATGTCTAAAGCAGAAATTACCTTTATTTCTTATTAAAACCGTAGTTTTTTGTAAGCTAAAAATTTCTATTTTTTCTTATTAATCAAATTGAAAAAGAGTTCAGTACACCGGCGAAAGTTACCCATATCAAATATGGAATCAACAATAAACTTGATCTTCTGTCAATCTTCCAGTTGTAAATTATCAGGCTGAGAATTGATATCCAAAGCAGAATCAAATCAATGAAGGCATACATGGGATTTCTCATTCCGAAATAAAACATGCTCCAGAAAATGTTAAGGATAAAGTTAATCTCAAAAAGCAAGGCAGTCATTCCCCTCTTCTTGCTTTTCATCAATGAATAGAATAATGAAAAAGCGATGAGTATGAAAAGGATTGTCCAGACAACCGGAAATACCCAGTTTGGCGGAGTCAAGGCAGGTTTTATGCTTTCATACCATGCACTTTTCACTCCACAGCTTGTAAACAGACTTCCAAGAAATGCGACTATTGCAACTATCACAAAACTTGTTAAGAATACTCTAACTTTATTCTGCCTTATTTTTTTCAAATTATTTTTTGGCATTTTATTTGAACTTAGCTAACCTTTGCATTGCAGAAAATGGGAAAGGCCTTTCATTTGTAATGAAGGTCATGTACTTAGAGAATCTGTAAAATTCTGTATTGAAATACTCGCAGAATTCAGCCATCCCCTTGTCCCTTTTTGCTGTGAATAAAACAATAAAGAAATTAACGATTATCAAGACTCCAACCAGATGAGCGAATACGCAAAGAATTATTCCACTTACTATAAACACAGGAATCCTAAACAGTCCCTCTTCTGCCTCTTTTTTCATGTATTTTTAAGGCATTTATGCAATTTAAATCTTCTGACAAGAAAATTTAAATCCCCTGTTTTTCTGCATTAGACATGGGCTTTTTTGATTTTTTGAAGAGAAAGAAGGAGAAGATTGAAGAGAATGATAAAGTCAAGTTTGAAGAGCTTGAAAGCTGGATTCAGGGAAAAATCAAGAAAAATTGGCAAAGAGAAGAAGAGCTTTTGAGTCTTGTAAAGCAAAGAATCAGTCTGCTTGTAACTGAATTTGGGGATGAGCTTAGGATTCTTAAGAGCATGGATTTGAGAAATAAGAAAGCAGAGGATAAGATAAAATTTCTAGTTAATGAGAATCTAAACAGTTACATCGCTTTCTTGTCAGGTTTAAGGGATAACTTGAATGATCTGGACAAGAGCCAGAAAACTCTTGAAAGTTTAATGGCAAGAATGAATTTTGTGTTTTATGACTTCAATAAAAAATCGTTCACAAGCTATGAGAAAGCCACATTCTTGATTGGAGATGAGCTCAGCAAGGTAAGAGAGAGCATAAGGGTCTTTTTGAATGACCTGAATGGCATTCTTGAGAATGATAAAAGCATAGTCCAGAATTCAAAAATATTCAATTTAGTGCTGTCAAAGCTTTCAGAAGTAAAAGAGAATGAGACATCAAAAGCTGAAATTGAAGAGAACATTAGAAAAGTTGAGCAAAAATTAGCTGAGGCTGAAAATAAAGCCAAAGAAATAGAGAAGAACATTGAAAAAACAATGAATTCAGAAGAATATGCTCAAAGAGTTAGGAAACGAGCGGAGATTGAATTGAAAACAAAGGAAATCAAGAACGATATGATCAAATTGAAGGAATCATTTGATTTCAAAGGACTTGCGAAAGCGTTATATGGGGATGAAAAGAAAATGAGGATTCTCAAGGACTATGAATTAAACTTTTATGAATATCTTGAAGCTGATAACTTGTCAAATCTTCTTTCTTTGATTGAAGAATCCAAGAAAAATATTTTGATTAAGCAAGTAACTGATATAATCAACAGAAAAAAAGAGCTTGGAGTTATTGATAACAAAGATGAAACTTCTCCTTTGAAAGGGGATCTTGAAATGGCAAACTCAGCAAGAGATGCTCTGCTCAGGGAAAAGTCTAATGAGCTGAAAAGAATCCAGAAACTGGCCGAGCAAAAGAAGGAAATCATTGATATGATAAGATCCGAGCTTGCCAAGATGAAAGTTGAACTAATCTAAGCCTCCGACGAGGATTGAACTCGTGACCTCGTCCTTTTTGTTTAGTCAATCTCGCAGGGAGATTGGTAAAGAACCGTAGGTTCTTTGCATACCAAGGACGCGCTCTACCACTGAGCCACGGAGGCATATTTAATGATATAAAATCAATTTTATCTTTATTTTTTAAAGGTATTGCTTTTAATAATTTAAGCATTTCGCTTCTTGGAACATAAATCTGATGGTATATCTGCCCATTATACTGCCAAGGACATGAATTATATCTCAACCCCATTTCTTTGAATATCTTAATGCAAAATTCAGCAAGATAGGGGCTTGCAGTTGAAAGTCCAAATCCATCACCTTTTCCCCCCCATATGTATCTAATAATCCTGCTAAAAAATCATAGTTGTATTTTTTAGGCATTTTAATTGGAACTTTTGCAATCTTAGCTTTTCTTCCTATTGTAAATCCTTTATTCTTTAGAAATTCATAAACTGCCTTAGATTCTATTCTGACTTCATATAGCTGATTCTTCTTATCTTTTCTCTTAAGGATATGAGGATTTATGTTTCTGAAGTTTAGATCTCTTTTTTGTTTTGCGCATGCCTTTTATCAAATATGCCACACAGACAATCATAAGAATTACTATTGTTGTGCATGCACTTCCTTGCACAGCAGATTCTTCCATTATGACTGCGCCTGTAATGCCAAAATAGCTGTATAATGACAGATATCCTTTTAATGTAAGCGAAGCAATGTCTGCAACTGCATCAACCTTTATTCTGCCCCCATTATAGCAGTCCATTATTGTCTTTCTTGTGTTGTTCGACCCATAGATCTCTATAATTTCAGCCCGATTTGATTCTATCTTGATATCTGGATTTGAGACTTGGCTTATATTGATTAATCTGTTATTGACAACGCTAAAAGAATATTCTTTGTTCAAGTCGCTAATTATGAAATTTATCCTGGGAGCATCACCTGTCGGAGAGTTATGCAGATTATATGCGCCTATTTCATTCAGAAGATATATCAAATGAACAGGGCTTATTATCTCGCTATCCTGCTCATTTTGCACAGGAGAAGGCTGCTGAATCTCTGGCTTCTCAAGCATAGGGGCCTGAACATTTAAAGGGGCTATAAAATAAAAATAAGCTGCACTTGCGATGCCTCCAAGAGCTAGAAAAAATAGAAACAAGCATGCAAAGATGATGAAGATTAACTTTCCTGTGCTCATAGGATTCAAAATTTTGTTGTATGCCCCGTCAATCTCTCTTCCCGGCCAGCCTTTATTGAGAAGATCTCCTTTGATGTCTGAAAAAAAGCGGGTTTTAAGCTGCTCTTTTATATAATCTTTTATTCGATCAACCATCTTTTTATCCAGCTTTAGGAATCCAGTCAAGCTTGACTGTATAAGAAGTTATAGAATAAACATTCTTGATGACTTTTTCTGTCCAGCCAAAATACGCTTTTGCAAATCCTAATCTTCCTGCCCCAGTAGAAAGATTGTAATCATTTGATGAAAGAATAACAACTCCTGCCAGAATTATCAATATGGTTATAATCATCAGTATTTTTCCGATCATATATTATTTTATACTATGTGAGCTTAAATATTTAATGAAAATAAGAATTGACCCTGATATTGATGAGATAGCTACATTGCAGAAGGCATATCTTGGTAAAGAGGTCATAGTGAAATATGGGGTTAATAGAAACAAAAAGAGAGGAATAGCAGAATCTTTTAATGATGCCGCAATCATACTGAGACTAGGGCCATCTTTAGTGTTTGCAGTTCCTTATAGACTTCACCTTGACATCAATCTTACAGATAATGCAAAGAGCCTTGAGCAAAAAACAAATAACTTTTAAAAGCTCTAGTTTTCTTACTAATATACAGCCCTATAGTCTAGTGGTCAAGGATCCGGCCCTCTGGTACAAGAAACTCTTAGTTTCTTGTAATCTCCTTAAAAAAGGATTGGGGAAAGGCTGGGACCTCGGTTCGAATCCGAGTAGGGCTATCTAGCTGGCGGATTCGAAAGGTTCGAATCGCAAAAAAATGCTGATGCATTTTTAGGGCCAAGAAATTAATTGTAATTTCTGGTCCTTGAAGGTTGAGACTTTTACGGCCCTAAAATCGCAAAGCGATTTTTTAGTCACGCAGAACACAGGAAATCAAATGTTTCCTGTGCCCTAAAAAGCCGATGCTTTTTTTGGCATCAGTTCGAGTGAGCTTGAAAATCTAAAAGATTTTCATGACCAAAGAATTGCAGTCAATTCTTGGATCCAGGAAATTCGATAATTTCCTTGGCGACCAGGGCTATCTATTTCAGCTCAACAGAACTTTCAGGTTTCCCAATTCTTTTATCATTTAAGTTTGATTTTGATATTTCCTCAAAAATAAGCCTGTTTAAAGCATTGTTTCAGCGTAAAAAATATACCCTATTCAGCGTTGTTGGAAACAAAGAGATTATTTTGCTTATGTGCTTCAAAGACAGGGAAGAGTATGAAAACGAACTTTCTAGATTAAAAGAGTCCCTTAGTAAGAATAATTTATCTTATAATCAGCAGAGCATTCCTTTTCATCTGCAGAAGCATAATTTCCTGTTTAAGATGGACATGGCTTCATTGACAAAAAAGTTGGTATTTCCAGAAAGCTTTTAAACCAAATCTATTTTCTTTTTATTATGCCCCTGTCGTCCAGTAGTCAAACTCTTTTATGTTTTAAAAAATATTAAGGGGACTAGAGACACGGCCTTCTCGAGGCTGGAACCCGGGTGCGAGTCCCGGCAGGGGCATCAGACAAAGGCGTTTTTAGTTCTTGAAGATTAGGCCCTATCGCTCGGCGCTGCGGCGCCTCGCATTCTAGCGCAATAATGCTTAAAAACCCTGAAAATTAAAAAGATAAAATGACATATAACATCGCTGTTTTGGAGGGAGATGGGATAGGCCCTGAAATAATGCAAGAAGGGATTAAAGTCCTTAATGCTGTTTCTAAAAAATATCATGATAACAATTTTTTCTTAACATATGCCCCTTTCGGAGCCAAGGCATATTTTGAGCATGGTCATCCTTTTCCGGATGTAACCAAAGAAGTTTGCGATAATGCAGATTCAATACTAAAAGGACCAATTGGTCTATCTTTAGATGAAATGAAAAAGATTCCTTTAGAATTCTCTGCAGAGAGTGCTGTTTTGGCTTTAAGAAACAGATATGGTACCTTTGCAAATTATAGACCGGTTATTTTACCAAAATCATGCGCAGATTTTTCCCCTTTAGGACCAAATGGAGTTGGAGATGGTATCGATATACTAATGATGAGGGAGCTTCTTGGCGGTATTTATTTTGGAAATAAATTAGAAGGAAAAGATACAGGCATGAAATATGCAAGTGATGATTGCACATATACAAGAGAACAAGTAGAAAGATTTGCCCATTTATGCTTTAAAGAAGCTAAAAGAGCAGGAAGCAAACTTACAAGCGTTCATAAAGCAAATGTCATGGCTACCTCAAGATTTTGGAATGCTATTTTTGAAGAAGTTTCAAAACAATATCCAAATGTAAAGCTAGAATCTATGTTAGTTGATAATGTTGCATATCAATTAGTAAAAAATCCAACCAAACTTAATGGTGTAATGGCCTTTGAAAATAAAGATGGGGATATTATAACAGATTTAGGTGGAGGAATTTTAGGCTCTTTAGGATTAATGCCTACGGCGTGCTTGAATTCAGAAGGGAAAGGATATTATGAGCCTGCTCATGGTTCTGCTCCGGATATTGCTGGAAAAAATATTGCTAATCCTTATTCAATGATAGGGAGCGTTGCTCTTATGCTGGAAAAAAGTTTCAGATTAGATAAAGAATCAAAAGATATCTGGGATGCACTGACAAATGTTTTTGCCCAAGGCTACAGAACAAGAGAATTATCCAATAAAAATACTCCTTTGGATAAAATAATTTCAACATCCCAATTTGGAAATTTGGTTGAAAAAAATATTTTAGGAAAATAAAATGTCAGGACAAACAATAACTGAAAAAATATTGGCGAGACACTCTGGAAAAGATAGGGTAATTCCTGGAGAAACAATCGATGCAAAAGTTGATGTTCTAATGATGCATGATGTTACTTCTACTGGTGCAATCAAATTATTAAAAAAGGAATTTGGAAATAATATTGCTAAAGGCTTAAAGATTGTTGTTGTTCCAGACCATTATGTTCCAAATAAAGATATAGAATCTGCTAAATTATATCAAGAATTAAAAAGTTTTGTTGAGGAACAAACAGCAAAAGGAGCAAAAATTGTTTCTTATATGATTGAAGGCGGAGATTATGGCGTCTGTCATGTCATGCTGCCTGAAAAAGGACATGTTATCCCAGGGCAGGTGTTAGTTGGCGGAGATTCTCATACTTGCACTTATGGCGCATTAGGCGCATTTTCTACAGGAATAGGCACAACTGAGGCAGGAAATGTTTTAGCAACTGGAGATTTATGGTTCAGAGTTCCAGAATCCTATAAATTTGAAGTTACTGGAAAAATGCCAAAGAATGTTATGGCTAAAGATTTATTCTTGAGAGTTGTTGGAGATATTGGTGTTGATGGTGCATTATATCAGGCAATGGAATGGACCGGAGATACAATAAAAAATATGTCTATGGATGAAAGAATGACTTTGACAAATATGGCAATTGAAGCAGGAGCAAAATCAGGAATAATTGCTCCAGATGAAAAAACCCTTAAATATTTAGAAGATAGAAAGATGGGGTTATATCCATTTGGTACAAATGTCATTAGCTGGATGAACTTTTTTAAGGAGATAGAAAGTGATGTTGATGCTCATTATACTAATACCAAAAAGATAGATGTTTCTGGACTTGAACCTTTAGTGGCAAAGCCACATTTACCATCAAATGTTGTTCCTGCATCTGAACTTAAAAATATAAAAATAGATCAGGCATATATTGGAAGTTGCACTGGTGGAAAATATGAAGATTTTGTTGCAGCTGCAGAAATTTTAAAAGGAAATAGAACTGCTAAGGGAGTAAGATTATTGATTGTTCCTTCAACAGCAGATATTCAAAGAAGATTAGTCAAAGAAGGATTATATGATTTGTTTATGGATGCAGGTGCTATTTTCTCTGCTCCAACTTGCGGTGCTTGTCTTGGCGGCTATATGGGCATTCTTGCGCCTGGAGAAAGAGCAATAAGCTCAACTAATAGAAACTTTAGAGGAAGAATGGGGCATCCAGAGTCAGAAGTTTATCTAGCATCTCCTAAAACTGTTGCTGCAAGTGCACTTGAAGGTTATATTAAAGGGGCTGAAAAATGACAGATGTGATTAAAGGAAAAGTATATGTTGTAAAAGATAATATTGATACTGATGTAATTATCCCTGCAAGATATTTAACTTCAATGGACCCAAAAACATTGGCAAAACATGCAATGGAAGATTTAGACCCAAAAAATTATCCTCTCCCTTTCTTGAATAAAGATGGAACTTGCGATTATAAACTAATTATAG
>Ga0315286_10005548_pt1 | contig 12192 bp, 8 predicted proteins | sample YL17G10_0_MG_FD_205038 | JGI IMG/M metagenome (GOLD analysis project Ga0315286, IMG submission 205038) | Sediment microbial communities from Yellowstone Lake, YNP, Wyoming, USA - YL17G10_0 | ecosystem: Environmental > Aquatic > Freshwater > Lake > Sediment | place: USA: Wyoming | collected... | reverse complement strand
CGGTAAGCTCGGCGAAGGTTCCTTCGTGCTTTCTGTCCTCGGAGCAAAACCCCATGCCGGCCATCATCGCGCCGCGGGGAGCGCTGATGTTCGCCTTCTTTCCCTTGACTTGGATTTCACCCTGGTTCGCGCCGTCGATGCCGAAGATGAGTCTCGCCATTTCCGTCCTGCCGGACCCCAGGAGCCCGGCGAGACCGAGGACGTCGCCTTCGTTCAGATCGAGATCGAAGGGCGCGATCGAACCCCGCAACCCGAGTCCCTTGACTTTGAGGAGATTCTTTGCATCTTTGCTGACCAGCGCGAACGCCTTTTTTCTCTCATCGCTCCCCATGGCAAAGCTGAACTCTGACAATTCCTTGCCGAGCATCTTGGCGATCAAATCCAATTTCGGGAGCGCTTCGGTCCTGAACTCCCCGACGAACTCTCCGTTTTTCAATATCGTGATCCGGTCTGAAATCTGGTATGTCTGGTCCAGGAAATGGGTGATGAACAGGATCGCCAATCCTTCATCCCTCAATGACCTGATGACTTTGAACAATTGTTCCACTTCGGTTTCATCGAGACTGGAGGTCGGTTCGTCCAGGATGAGTATTTTGGAGGAAATGTCGAGCACGCGGGCGATTGCCACCATCTGCTGAATCGCGATGGAATACGACGAGAGGATCTGGGTGACATCGATCGCGATGTTCAAGCGCTTCAGGATTTCTTCCGCTCTTCGGTTGAGCGCCTTCCAATCGATCCCCGCGAATCGCATCGGCTGTCTGCCGACGAAGATATTCTCGGCAACCGACAGGTTCGGGCAGAGATTGATCTCCTGATACACCGTGCTGATTCCCAGCTTTTGGGCGGCGAGGGGAGAATCCGGCCGTATCGGCCTGCCTTCCAGAAGAATCTCGCCGGAGTCATGCTCGTGCACTCCGGTGAGAACCTTCACCAACGTCGACTTTCCCGCTCCGTTCTGGCCCATGATGGCATGGACCTCACCTTTGAAAAGGCGGAAGTCCACGTCGGACAGGGCTTTCACGCCCGGAAATACCTTGGTGATTCTCTTCATCGATAGGATGGGCAGTTCGTCGGACATTCCCACGCCTCCTCTCGTGATATGATAAGCAGACGCCGCGGTTCGTCAACTCCCGCCCTGCGGGATGGCGGCATGGGACCTTTCTGAAGGCAGGACCACCCCGAAGGCGGGGTGGTCCTTCACGATTTTGAATCAAACGCCGATGTCTTCGAGATTAGTACTGGCGGCTCGGAAGTGCCGCGGCGGCATTCGTCTCATCATAGATGCCTTCGATCGTCCAGATCCTGGCGGGAAGCTTTTTCCCGTCCCTCAGATCCCTGACGGCCTGCACCGCCTGGGGTCCGAGCAGAGGGCTGCACTCGATGGAAGCGTTCATCTCGCCGGCGACCATCGCCTCGAAGGCGCCTTTTACCGCGTCGACGCCTACTATGATGATGTCCTTGCCAGGCTTCAGGCCGGCTTCCTTGATCGCCTGGATAGCGCCAAGGGCCATCTGATCGTTGTGAGCGTAGAGAACCTGGATGTTCTTGTCGGCTTTCAGGAAGGCTTCCATGACCGCCTTCCCCTCAGAGGAGGTGAAGTTGCCGGTCTGCGAACGGGAGAGCTTCCAGTTGGAATGCTTCGCCATGATGGTTGCGAAGCCGGTCTTTCTCTCGATCGCGGGAGCCGAGCCCGTGGTTCCCTGAAGCTCGACGATGTTGATCTGCTTGCTGCCGTTATCGATGCCCTGCTTCTTCAGATAGTCGGCGAGCCAAGTCCCGGCTTTCTCGCCTTCCTTGACAAAATCGGAACCCATGATCGTGAGCCGCAGACCGCGGTCTGCCACCTGCACGTCCCTGTCAATCATGACGACGGGAATCTTCGCATTCTTTGCTTCCTGGAGGACGGGACCATAGCCGGTTTCAACAAGAGCGGTAAAGAGAATGCAGTCGACTTTCCGTGTAATGAAGGACCGTACTGCCTTGATCTGATTCTCCTGCTTCTGCTGGGCGTCGGAGTAGATCAGAATCATGCTCGGATCCTCATTGAACGCATTTTGAACGGAGATGGTATCGGCTGTCCTCCATTCGCTTTCGGATCCGATCTGCGAGAACCCGACGTCACACGTCTTGGGCGCGGCGATCGCGGCCGCCGAAAACGCCATCATCGCCACGACCACTAGTGCCAGGATCTTTCCCCAATTCTTCATGAAGCTTCCTCCTTCAATACAACCCATATCTTTCTTGCGATACTCCTTTTCTCCATCTGTTTCTCAACCCCGAGAACCGATGAAGAAAAGCCCTGGAACGTACTTCCCGATTGCCGTCAATACCCGACGGACACCCTGCTCCGTTTCTCTTCTTTCCCATTTCCCTCCTTCATACCGATCATCTCGGGACGTTCAAGAACTTGTACAGTTTCTGGTTCGTGAGCACTTTTTCCACGTCGAACTTGAGCGGCCCGATGACGGTCGTGACCGCTCCACTGGCATTCATGAGCGTAACGGTGCTATTGATGGCGATGATCGTTACCTTCCCCTTGATGTCGAGAATGTCGCCGTACTTGATGTCATTGGTATCACCCTCGGCCGTCATGTAGATGTGTCTTCCCAGGTACTGGGTGACAACCAGCTTGTCCTTGAGCTTTGGATCGGGCGTCGTGCCGCTTGGCTTGGGAAAGCTGACAACCTTTGGCTTGCCTTTCAAGATGTCCGCCACCTTCTTGATGACATCTCCCGATTCGCTTCCAACGATTTCGTACACGGAGTTGGGCTTGTCGGATGGCGTGAGCTCTATCCAATCCCTGTCCACGTTGACCCTGATTTCTGCGTTGGCGGGAATCTTGTCAGCCATCTTGATGACGACCCACGCTGCGCTGCCGACCCTGTAACTGACGGAGCCAGCGGCGGTTTCCGAATACAACCCGACGCATGTCAAGGTGCCGGCCTTCGCTTGAGCGGCGCCTATTCCTGCCACCGTGATCAAGAAGAAGAGTACCGCTCCACCTCGAAGGATTTGTCGCATGACCTTGCTCCTCTGCTCCAAGCTTTCTTCATGTCAAATTGGTCAGCCAAATTCGTCAATCGATACGGATCCGTTTACCTTTTTAGCATACTTGCGGGTCGGGGTATTTAGACGAATCGGCTATTTTGTGCACTTTTCGGGCAAAGCCAGGGATGGCGCCCTCTCGCCAGGGATGCGGACGATCAGTACTTGCGGGTGGGCAGGACCTTGCGCGCCACCTCTGCGGGGTAGACGCCCTCCGAGGTGATGAGGCGGACGGGCAGGTCTTTTCCGGCCATGAAGTCCTTGACCGCCTTCATGAGCTGCGGGCCGAGCAGGGGGCTGCATTCCACGGAGCAGTTGAGCTTGCCCGCGATCATCGCCTTGAAGGCGTCACGGATTCCGTCCACGGACACGATCACCACATCCTTCCCCGGCTTCAGGCCCACCGACTCCATGGCCTCGATCGCTCCGATCGCCATGTCGTCATTGTGCGCGAAGAGCACGTCCATCTTCGCGCCTTTCGTGGCAAGGTCCTTGAGGATCTGCTGCATGACCACCTTGCCGATGCTGCGGAAAAAATCGCCGCTCTCGGAAACGATGATCCGGTAGTTGGGATGGTCCTTGAGGACCTCCTCAAACCCGATCTTTCGGTCGATCGCGGGGGCAGATCCGATCGTGCCCTGCAGCTCCACGATGTTCACCGGCTCGTCGGTCTTCATATCGTCGACCAGCCACCGCGCGGCGCGCCGTCCTTCTTCCACGAAGTCCGAGCCCATGAAAGTCGTCCAGAGGGACTCGTCCTTCACGTCGACCGTGCGATCGGACAGGAACACGGGTATTCCCGCGGCCTTTGCTTCGCGGAGCACGGGCTCCCACCCCGATTCGACAATCGGGGAAAAGGCGATGATGTCCACCTTGCGCTCGATGAAGGACCTCACCGCGGCGATCTGCTTCTCCGGCCGCTGTTCCGAGTCGACGAAGACGAGGTCGATCCCGGCCTGCCGCGCCGCGGTCTTGATGGACTCGGTGTTCGCCAGGCGCCAGTTGCTCTCCTTCCCGACCTGGGCGAATCCCAGCACGATGCGATGGTCCTCCGCGCGGGGAAGAGGCGGGTGCGCGGGTCCGGCGAGAGCGCCGCTCCCGATCGTTTCCTTCGTGACGAGGGATGTCCGGAGAATCATCTTCTTCGGGATGCCCTCCTCGTGGTGGAGGATGTCCCTCGCGTAGATGATGGCCTCCTTGCCTCCCGTCGGGCAGGTGAAGGTGGCGGATAGGGCTCCGCCGCGCACCATCTCGATGCCGCCGTTCGGCCCGGACAGCCCGTCGATACCGATGACCCGGATGCCCTTGATTCCCAGCTTCACGGCCGCCCGGCGCGCCCCGTCGGCCATGGCGTCATTCTGGGCGTAGATGACGTCCACCGGGCCGTTCTTCTTCAGCCAGGCCGCCAGTTCGTCCTCCGCCTTGTCGCGCAGCCAGTCGGCGACGATCGTGTCCACGACGGTGATGGTGGGCCACGGCGAGATGGCCTCCCGGAAGCCCACGCTCCTGTCGAGCACCGGGGGCGATCCGGACCGGCCCATGATCTCCACGATCTTCCCGCCTTTCGTGCCCAGCAGCTCGGTGACGTACTGCCCCGCCTGCTTGCCGATGAGCCGGTTGTCGGGCCCGATGAACAGGGTGTAGTCGAACCCGATCACCGACCGATCCAGGAGGATGACGGGGATGCGGCGGTAGGCCTCCGCGATGACCGGCGAGAGCGCCTCCGAATCGTTGGGCGAGATGATGAGCAGGTCGATCCCCAGGCTCAGCAGCGTGTGCACGTCCTGGATCTGGCGGCTGTTCGAATCCGCCGCATCGGCGAACACAATGCGAAGGTCGCCGTAGTGCGCCGCCTCGCCGTTGATCTCGTCCCTCATGCTGATGCGCCACGGCTCGGTGAGGTTGGCCATGGAGACGCCGATCACATAGTCGAACGGCTTCGCATCGCGTCCCGAGGGACGGCAGGCTGCGAGCACCAGGAGCAGCGGGAGCAAGAGGAGGCGTGGCGTCTGCCGGCTCATGTTCCGCCCTTCCGGTATTCGACCGGTGGCCGTCCGAACACCCGCTTGAACGCGCGGCTGAAATAATGCTGACTCTGGTATCCGACGGCCTCCGCCACTTCGTAGACCTTCACTGCCGGGTCGTTCATGATCTGCATCGCCTTGGTGATCCTCACCCGGGTCAGGTAATCGACGAAGGAAAAGCTGGTCTCCAGCTTCAGGAGCCTGCTGAGGTAGCCCGGGCTGATCTGGGCGGAGGAGGCCACCTCCTCCAGGGACAGCGCCGGTTCGCCGTAATGAGCGTCAATGTAGCGTTGCGCGAGGACCACGAGGCTTCGGTGGCTTCCCTTCGCCGAGACTTCGGCGCTCAGCGCCTCGTACGCGTCGGGCACGCCCTGTGGTGTGTCCTCCACGGTGGCGTGGGCGACGACCAGCGCCTGGCAGAGGGATGGGACCACGCGCCCCTCGATGCGGGATGCCGCCTCTCCCCAGGCCTGGCCTCCGCAGGAGTGGGCGAGCACGACGATGTCGTCATGGTCGTCGAGGAAGACCCACCGCGGCGTGAACTCGCCGAATGCCTCTTCCACCACGGAGCGTACCGCGTAGAGGGCAAGCCGCCGTTCCCGCTCCTCGGGCTGCGCCGTGGCGACCCCGCGCTCCACCACGTGGATCGCGGCCATCGCGAGCCGTCCGGAGGTTTCCATGCCCAGGAACCGCGCCTGCTCGGCGATCTCCAGCGGCGAGAGCCGGGCGCGAACCCAGTCGCGGAGGAACTGTTCGCGCAGCAGGGGCATGTTCCGTTCCAGCTGGTCATGCGCCCACGCGGTGTACTGCCGCAGGCGCCGCGACTCGGTGAGCGCCTCCGCGGCCCGGGCGAGAACGCTCGCGAGCACCTCCTGCGGCACCGGCTTCAGGACGTACTCGAACACCTTCAGGTGCAGGGCGCGCTGGGCGTATTCGAACTCGTCGTGGCCCGACACAACGATGATGATGCAGTCGCTCAGGATACCGTTGATCTTCTCGATGAGCTCGAGGCCGTTCAAAAACGGCATGCGGACATCGATCATGAGGATATCCGGCATCTCCTTCTGCACGAGGGCGAGCGCCGTTTCACCGTCCTCGGCCTCCGCCACCACCTTCATGTCGGGCCGGATGCGTTCGATCGTCGTGCGCAGCCCGCGGCGGATCTTCGGCTCGTCGTCAGCGATCATCACCTTCCACATCACGCTACCCCCTCGGGCGGCAGGCGGCTCCCGTTGGGAGACGCCGGGAGCCCCTCGCTGGTCACCAGCGGATGGAGGATCTCCACGGTCGTGCCGCGATCCGGCGCGCTGTCGAAGCGCAGGCCGTACCGCGTGCCGAAGGAGAGCTGGATCCGCTCGTGGACATTGTGAATTCCATAGCCCGCAAGCCCCTCGCTGGACGGATGGGCAGAGGAGAGGAGCGCGCGCACCTCCTCGAGCCTCGCCGGCGTCATCCCCACCCCGTCGTCGCTCACGCGCAGGACGAGCATTCCGTCGCGGCGGAGCGCCTCCACCCGGACCGAGCCGTGGCCCCGCCGCTCCTTGATGCCGTGGTAGATCGCATTCTCCACCAGCGGCTGGAGGGTGAGCTTCAACACCATGCACGAGAGGGCATCCTCGTCCGTGCAGAGGGCGAAATCGAACTTATCCTCGTAGCGCGCCTTCTGGATGATGAGATAGCTGCGCACGTGCTCCATCTCGTCGGCGACACGGATCATCTCCTTGCCCTTCGAGAGGCCGATGCGGAAGAGGCTCGTGAGCGCGCCGACGACCTTCACGATGTCCTGGGCGTCGTGTTCCTGCGCCATCCACCGGATGGTATCGAGGGTGTTGTAGAGGAAATGGGGCTTGATCTGCTCCTGCAGGGTCTTCAGCTCCGCCTCCCGCTTGCTCTTCTGCTCGCGGTAGACCATGTCGATGAGCTTCTGGACCTCCTCGATCATCGTGTTGAAGCTCTTGCCGAGATGACCGATCTCGTCCTCCTGCCGCCCCTCGAACCGGACGGCGAGGTTGCCCTCCTCCGCTTCCTTCATGAGCGACCGCAGCTTGATCACCGGCCGCGCGATCCCGCTGGCGAAGAAGACCGAGACGATGAGCGCCACGAGCACCGTGACCCCGGCGATGATCAGGGAGTAATAGCGCATCGTGCTGACCTGGCGCATGATCTCGTTCAGGGGGAACACTCCGACCGTCTTCCATTGAGTGTACTGCGAGCCCTGCGAGACGATCTGGTAGTCGGCCCCCTTGATGCGCCGCACGCTGCTCGTGCGCGGCGTGTCCAGCCACTCGTCGCGCACGCGGTAGACGATCGGGTTCACCGGCGTGTAGACGATTGCGCCGCCCGGCGCCACGATGAAAAGGAAGCCGCCCAGGCCGACGGTCAAGTCGCCGAAGATGGCCTCCATGACCTTCAGGCGCATATCGATGAGCACGACGCCGCGGACCTGGCCCGAGCCCGGGTCCACGACCGCCTTCACGATGGAGACCACCTCGTCGGCGCTGTATTCCTGGCTGCTCCTGAGGTTCCTGCCGATGGGCCGGGGGAGCAACTGCACGGTGCCCTGGTTGTCGACCGCCTTCCTGTACCAGCTCTCGTCGGTGAGCGGGTCCCGCGTGATCGGCTGGATCTCGTTGCTGAGGGGGCGGTTGTCCGTGCTGACCACGAGGATCCCTGCGATCTCAGGATGCGCGTCAGAGATCGATTTCAGGAGCTGCCGCGCCGCCGCCCGGGCCTGTGCGGAAAAGGGCTGGACCGATCCGCGGAACGACATGAAAGCCTGCACGTCGGGGTTGGCATCGACGATGGCGATGATGCTTTCCGTCTGGCGCACGTAGAACTCGATGTTCCGGGTCACCTGTCGGATGAGCTGCACAGTGTGGTTGGTTGTTTCGCTTTCGATCGTTCGCGCCGAGATGTAGGGCCCGAGAATACCCAGGGTAAGGAGCGGGAGCAGGATCACCGAAACGAAGGAGAAGAGCAGTTTCCACCGAATGCTTCTGAGTCTCAGGGACCGGCCTCCAACGCGACCCTCATCCTATGGCTTTGAAGGGGTATTGTGCAAGAGAGGAAGCCGGCGGGCGGCGCGGCATGTACCGCCGGTCCCTTGCCATGCCCAGGCACCGCCTTTATAGTTGCCGGCATCGTCAATGGCGCGTTGACCGCAAAGGAGGCCGGCCCATGATCAAGGAGATCACCGCCCAGGAGCTGGACACCGGGAGCTTCATCGCCGAGAAGGTCGAGGACATCCGCAGGGCGGTAGGCGACGGCAGAGCGATCAATGCCCTCTCGGGAGGCGTCGACTCCTCCACCGTCACCATGCTCGGGCACCGCGCCCTGCGCGCCCGCCTGCGGACCGTGTTCATCGAGAACGGCCTCATGCGCAGCGGCGAAGCGGACAGGGTTGTCGCCCTTTTCCGTGAGCTCGGCGTCCCCGTCGAGGTGGTGGATGCGCGCGAACAGTTCTTCGACGCCCTCAAAGGGATCAGCGACCCCGAGCAGAAGCGCGAGGCGATCACACAAACCTTCTATAAGAAGGTGTTCGGGCGGCTGGTGAATGAGAGCGGGGCAAAGCACTTGCTGCAGGGCACGATCCTCACCGATGTCGACGAGACTGTGGCTGGCATCAAGCGTCAGCACAATGTCTTCGAGCAGCTTGGCATCGATCCGCAGGCGGCCTTCGGCTACCGCATCCTGGAACCGCTGGTTGCCCTGCGCAAGGACGGGGTGAGAAAGATCGGCCGGGCCCTCGGCCTGCCGGCCGAGCTGTTCGAACGCATCCCCTTCCCGGGGCCGGCACTGGCGGCTAGGGTAATCGGCGAGGCCACTCCCGAGCGCATCGAGACGGTCCGCAAGGCAACGGCGGTGGTCGAGCGGCTGCTCAGCGGCAGCGGCGCCTTCCAATACCTGGCCATCCTGCACGAAGACAAGGTGACCGGCATGCGCGACGGCAAACGCCAGTTCGGGGGCCAGATCGAGGTGCGCTGCTGGGACAGCGTGGATGCGCGCACCGCCGCCCCGACGCGGCTCGCCTTCGAGCTGCTGGAGCGCCTCGCCCGCGAGATCCTTGCCGAAGTGCCCGGCGTCGTCAGCGTCACCTACAACATCGCCTCCAAGCCGCCCTCAACAATCGAAGCGGTGTAACGGGCAGGCTCCAATGAGAATCCGCACAAAGGCGTACATCATCGCCGGCTTCTGCCTGCTGTACGGCATGCAGGCCGTCATGGCGATCCTGCTCATGACCAGGGATGGCATCCGCATGCACGCCCCCGTGCCCGGCATCACTCTCCCCCGGGAGACGACGATGGTCGGCGACGCATGGATCAAGTCCGGGATTTCCCGCATCGACGTCCATATACGCAGCGAGGCCGGCGGCGCTTCCTGGTCGGTGCCTGCCGAGCGGGATGCCATCAAGTATCGGGGGGAGGTGGTCTCCCTGCTCGCCGCGTGGCGGGCAAAGGTCTCGTTCCCGTCCGACGGCAGCTACTCCCTGAGCGCAATCGCCACCGGTTCCGACGGCCTCGTTCTCGAGACCCGGCCGCGGCGCATCTCGATCTCCTCGTCGGCCGCATCGCGGGAGTTCGTCTTCGGCTCCCTCGCCCACCTCGTGCCGCTCGCGGTCGTGCTGGCGCTCTGTATCGCCGTGCCGCTTGTGGTGCGGCGGGCGCGCAGCGACAAGATCCGCGACCGGGTGGCGTTCGTGATCACTCTGGTGCTCTGGGTGCACGAGGTCGTGTACGAGATCTACTGGTTCGCGATCGGCGCATGGACGGTGGGCAACTGCCTCCTGCTGCACATGTGCTCCCTGGCGCTCATGTTCCTTCCCGTCCTGTACTTCTCGCGGGACGGAAGCTTCCGGCAGACCCTCTTCGAGCTGTTATACTTCTTCGGCCTGGGCGGAGCGATGCAGGCGCTGTTCACCCCGGACATCGGGATGCACGGGTTCCCCGAGCTGAAGTATTTCGACTATTTCATCTCCCATGGCACGATCGTGCTCGGCATGGTGTACGCGGCCGTCCTGTACCGGTTCGAGCTCACGTGGAGGTCGTGGGTCCGGTTCGCGGTCGGGACGATCGGGGCAACGATGGCGGCGTACGGCCTCGACCTGCTGCTGCGCTTCCTGCCGCCCTACGAGGTGGGCAACTACTTCATGATGGGGTACCCGCCTCCGACCGGGTCGGTCATCGACGTGTTCGCGAGCATCTTCGGCCCGGCGCCGCGCTACCTCGCGGGCCTCGCGTTGATGGGTCTCGCGCTGTTCGGCCTGCTCTACCTGCCGTACGCGATCGGGCGCCTCGCACGGCGGAGGTCCGCGGGCGTCACGCCGACTCGCTGAACAAAGAGGCCGCAATCCCCGCCATGATCGCGAAGGTGTCTCCTTCCTGGTTGCTGCCCTACGGGCGTCCTATTGATCCCCTCACGTTGTCCACGAGCCAGTCCATTGTGGCAGGTGCGCTGTAGTCCAAGTATCTCGACCTCAGCCGCGAGCCGTTCGGGACTCGGATCTTCCCGTTCTGGTCTTTTATCGGGCCAGTGAAAGGTTCGAAAGCTTCGTACTTCATCTGCTCCGCGCGCTTTTGAACCAGATCCGGAAGCGCGAGCTCTCCGACATCAAGCGTCTTGACGCGAACGGCTCGCAGGAGCGGCAAGATATCAGGGTTGAACGGCTCGCCCATGCCGCCGAGCCTGAGCGCTCCTTCTTTAAGGCTCCACGAAAGATCTGTTGGGCTCCACTTTCCGCCGCGGACGTCGAGGAGCACCTTCTCGTACAGATCGCTCCAGTTCTCCCAGGAGCCGACGACCATGATGTCAGACCAGGGTTGCCACGGTTCTCTCGTTCCGAAGGCGAAAATCTTTCTCGACAGCGACGAGGCAGCCCTGGCGATCGGGAAGACCCACGGAAGCTCGGTCGGAGCAATCACGTCGCAGCCGTCCTGTATGAGAGCCTCGATCGCTGGACGGGACACCGTGGGATCCCAGTAGTCGGCGAGGAGACGCACCACGACGACTGCTCTCGGGTTCGTAACCTTGACCCCCAGCGCGAATTGATTGACTATCCCGAAACAGTACGAGTTGCGTTCCCACACGGGGAACGCGACTTTTCCGCTCCGGGTCAAGGCGCCCGCAAGAAGTCCGGCCAAGTAGTAACCCTGCATGACGTCGATACGAAGCGCCCCGACGTTCGGCAGGTTGTAGTCCCAGCCGACACCTTCGAACACGACGTCGGGGTGCGCCTTGGCGGCAGCCACGATCTGCTCAGTCATCCAGATATCAGGGGAGATGATGACCTGGCAACCCTGCTCCGCGACGAGCCGGTCGACCGTGCGGCCGAACTCGGTGGGTTCTACCAGTTCGACGAAGTATGTCGCCAGCCACTCGTTATGCTTGCTCTGAAGAAGCAGCCGCGCTGCTTCCGGAGGATACGGCTCGCCCTCGTCGGCTGCCTCGCCGCCATAGACGAACCCGACGGACAGCTTCCCCGCGGCAGCTCGCGGCTCGGAAGCGGTCGCCGTCGGCGCCAGCGCGGCATCGACAGAACCGCTGCTCCCGGCCAGTTTTTTCCCTACCGCACGCGCGAGGTCCAAGAGCACCAAGAGCTTCCCGCTGCCGCGCTCGGAGGCTTGCCCGGCGATGACGCCGGATTTGACCTCGATCATCTTGGCCACCAGGAAATACGATCCGCCGACGGACTGGGCCGTGCCGGCGATCACATAGTCGGCACCGAGATAGTGCCCGGCCTCGACGATCTGGTTGTCGCTGACCATGCCCGAGAGCTGGAACTCCTTCTCGGTGAGAATCTGATTGACATAGTTCCTATCGAGCACCGTAAATGCTTTGGAGACCACGAACTCCTCCATCACGGTCTCCGTGATGGGGATCGCCACCGACTGGTCGATGTCTTTCGCGACCACTATACCGAGCACGGCTACCTTCGGCAGGGCCGATGCCATGATCGAAACCACGAGACAAACGAATGGGATGAAGATCCGCTTCATAGTCTACCTCCACGAACGTCGCGTTCGGTTTCTCGATCCCCTTGGGCGTCCACTCAGCACAATTCCCGAAAGGCGTGGATGGAAGTGTTTCCGGATTGTGCGTGCCATCCTTCGTGAAGCCGCCAAGA
>Ga0315286_10005547_pt1 | contig 12192 bp, 13 predicted proteins | sample YL17G10_0_MG_FD_205038 | JGI IMG/M metagenome (GOLD analysis project Ga0315286, IMG submission 205038) | Sediment microbial communities from Yellowstone Lake, YNP, Wyoming, USA - YL17G10_0 | ecosystem: Environmental > Aquatic > Freshwater > Lake > Sediment | place: USA: Wyoming | collected... | reverse complement strand
GGTCCATGAGCCGCCGGCCGATGGAGACCGCGCCGCGCACGGTCACATCGTGGTCCGGAAACTCTTCCCGGGCGACTTTGGAAGCGGAATAGACCGAAGCGCCGCTCTCGTTGACCAAGACCAACGGGATCGCCCCGGGAAGCGGCAGGCTGCGGATAAAGGCCTCGGTCTCCCTTCCCCCCGTGCCGTTTCCAACGGCGACGGCCTCGATTTGAAACTTCGATAGAAGTTCCAGGACCCTTTGCGCGGATTCTTCTCTCCCTTTATCGCTCAGCAGGGGGAAGATTGTTTCGTTGTGCAGAAGCTTTCCCTGCCGGTCGAGGCATACGGTTTTGCACCCGGTTCGCAGGCCGGGGTCGATGGCCAGGACGTTCTTCTGTCCGAGGGGCGGCGCCATTAAAAGCTGCCGGAGGTTGTCCGCGAAAACCCGGATCGCTTCTTCATCGGCCCTCTTTTTCGTCTCCAGACGGATCTCCGTTTCCATGGAGGAGGAGAGGAGGCGGGGATAACTGTCCTCCATCGCCAGCCGGACCTGGATGGAACAGGCATTCTTTCCCTTGACGAAAAGGCGTTCGAGGATGGCCAAAGCTTCTGGCTCCGGCGGCAGAATTCGAAGGATCAGAATCCCCTCATTTTCCCCGCGCCGCATGGCCAGGATTCGGTGGGAAGGGGCCTTGGGAACCGGCTCTTCCCAGCCAAAATAATCGCGGTACTTGCTTCCTTCCGCTTCTTTGCCGGTGATGACCTTCGTGCGAAAGACGCCGCGGGAGGTAAAGAGGTCCCGGAGGGCGGCCCGGGCGGACGGGTCTTCGGAAATCCACTCGGCGATTATGTCCCTGGCGCCGGACAGGGCCTCCTCGGCGGACGGTACGGATTTTTCCGGATCGACAAAGGGAAGCGCCTCGGCCAAGGGATCCTTCTCTTCCTGGGCGAAAAGAATTTGGGCCAAGGGTTCCAAACCTCTTTCCTTGGCCACCGTGGCCCGGGTGCGGCGCTTCGGCCGGAAGGGGAGGTAAATATCTTCCAGTACGGAAAGGGTTTCCGCCTTGAGGATTTTTCCCTTCAACTCTTCGGTGAGGAGCTGGCGTTCTTCAAGGGATTTGAGGATGGCCTCCCGGCGCTTGTCCAGCTCGGCCAGCTGGTCTACGCGGTCGCGGATGGCCGTGATCTGCACTTCATCCAGAGAACCGGTAACTTCTTTTCGATAGCGGGCGATGAACGGAATGGTAGCCCCTTCCCTGAGGAGCCCGGCGGTTGCCTGAACCTGCGGGACATTGAGTCCCAGTTCTCCGGCAATCTTCGAGATATGTCTTTCATCCATTTTTTCTTCAGTCTCTTTCTATTTCTCTGCGGAATATTTCAGAGAAAATTCATGGCTTCGTAAAAAGTGCGGTGCCACGTCATTGCGAGGAGCGCAGCGACGAAGCAATCTCATGAAATCAAAGAAAAAAAGGAGATAAGATTGCTTCGCATCGCTCGCAATGACTCATTTTTGGACTTTTTACGGGATCATTAAGATTCATTTTCCCTGATAACGGGGAATGTTTTTCATAACAAGTTTTTCGGAATTGCGCAATGAATATTATTCGCGAACCATTCCTTGATGGTCTCGTAAAAAGTCCATCTGCGGCGTTGCGCTTCAACTTCGTCGTTGCAGCGCACCTTGTAAGTGCGCTTCACTCCTTAGTCTTTGCGCGCCTTGCATCTGGAGCTTTTTACGAAACCATCGTCTTGGCGACTTTTTACGAGATCATCATTCCTTGGAAAATAGGGTTGCGATCGCCTGCTAAAAAAATTCCCAGATTCGTCTTGTCCACCCCTTGAAGTGCGAAAAAAATTAGCGCCACGCCAATGCTTTCCTAAAGGAAAAAGCTTCGTTCAAAAAAATATCCTCTTAAGTTATGGGCGGTTGGGATTAAAAAATGATAATGGGAGCATTCTGGCACACTCCTTGCCACAGAAAGAACAAGAAATATCTGGAGGGATTTTAAAATGATTGAAAATTGCCGTCATTGTGGAAGGGAGACCGAAGAAGAAGGGGGATTCTGCCCGGAGTGTCGAAGTCTTGCAGGAGAGAAGACGAAAACGCGCCGGATATGGGTTTTCAGCATCCTTTTCTCGGCCGCCCTCCTTTTCTTGACCGGGTTGATGGTTTGGCACGGCGGGTTCAGTAACTGGAGCCTTCCCCTTGCGGATCTTTGGGGAAAACCCGCGGCGGTGATCAACGGCGAGTCCATTCCCAGGAATGAGTTCAAGGCCCGGATGATGAGCGTCAAGAGCGCTATCGAAAGACAGTACGGGAAGAACACTTTCACCGGCGAGAGAGGGGAGGCGCTGCTTGGATCACTGGCGCAAGAAGTTTTAGACGGGATGGTGGAAGAGCGGCTGGTGGCCCAGGAGGCGCGCAAACTGAAGGTTGAAATCCGTCAAGACCAAGTCGAAGGAGAAGTGCAGAGAATATCAAAAGAAATGTATGGCGACCGGGAGAAATTCCAGGATAGGCTCCGCGAAGATGGAATATCACCGGATGATTTAAGAAAGCACATTCATAGCCTTCTGCTTTACAACGCTTTAAGAAATGCTAAGACTCCCGCCGGGGCCGACCCTGAAGTCTCCTTCAATGCTTGGCTGATTCAGGCAAAGCAAAAAGCAGACCTTGTTATATATGAAACGGGAAACCGAGGAAGTGCCGCTTCCTTTTCAGGGGGAAGTTGTTGCGCTCCGAGTGGACCCTCAGGAGGGTCCAACGCGCCCTCCGGCAGGGGTGGGTCATTGGATCCCCAGACAGAAAACGAGGCAAAAAAGGCGGCGTTAGAGGCTTTTCAAAAGGGCAATCCTGCAGATAAGGGGGTGACCGCCCAAGCTACAAATTATGGATGCCATATTCAGGTGGATATTCAAAGAGAGGGAAAAATCGTCAAATCCTACTCCTATCAGAGTGGAAAGGCTTTCGAGATTTCATAAAGAGGGAAAGAAAGAATAAACGGAAGAAATGAGATTAACAACGGTCAAGATTGATGATCTCGTAAAAAGTCTGGAGTCGTGTCATTGCGAGAAGCGTAGCGACGAAGCAATCTCATGAAATCAATGAGATAGAAGATATAAGATTGCTTCGCTTCGCTCGCAATGACTCATTTTTGAACTTTTTTGCGAGATCATCAAGAATCAATTTCAAGGAGGTTTCATGATTGAGGGCAAACAAAGGTTGTTTCATTTAGGACTTGGAACTGTGGGGGTGATGTTGTTTGTAGCCGGGGCCGTATTCCTGGCGGTTCCCCAAGCCGAAGGAGCTCCTCCAACTTCAAAACCATTATTAATTTTCTACCCGGAAAAGACTTTCGAAAATGGAACGGCGCGTTATTATGAGTATAAGGCGGAAGATGGAATCACCATCAAATACTTCATTCTCAAGAGTTCAGATGGGGTGATCCGGGCGGCCTTTGATGCGTGTGACGTATGCTGGCGCGAAGGAAAAGGATATTCCCAAAAGGGGGATTTCATGGTCTGCCGGAACTGCGGGCAGCGTTTTGCCTCTGTCCGGGTTAATGAGGTGAAAGGAGGCTGCAATCCAGCCCCTCTCGCCCGAGAGATAAAGGCTGGAAACGTGGTGATCAAAGTGAGCGATCTTCTTGAGGGGAAACGCTATTTCAGCTTTGATAGGAAAGGGTAAATATGACCCTGAAAGACATTGCCCTGAAAAACCTGAAACGCCGCAAGGCCAAGGCGGCCTTTGTTTTTATCGGCCTTTTGATCGCGGTTTCCTCGGTGGTGGCCTTTATTACCCTGATTGAGGCTCTTACTCATGACATCAACACCAAGTTAGAGCAGTATGGGGCCAACATTCTGATCGTCCCCAAGACGGAAAACCTGTCCCTCAATTATGGCGGGATGACGATCGGGGGCGTCATGTATGAAATGCAGGAAATTCAGCAGAAAGAACTCCGGAAGATCCGGACCATAAAAAACTCCGCGAATGTGGCCGCCGTGGGCCCCATGGTCCTTGGAGCCGTGGACGTGAACGGGAAAAAGGTCCTTTTGGCGGGGATGGATTTTGGCGAGATTCCGATGCTCCGCCCTTGGTGGATTCCCAAGGGACAATTCCCGGACAAAGAACAAGTCCTTTCTGGCTCCGAGGCGGCCCGTATTCTCGGGTTGTCTTTAGGAAATACGATGGAAGCGAGCGGCCGCGCCTTGCAAGTGTCAGGGATCCTGGAGCGCACCGGGTCGCAGGACGATCAGATCTTGTTCGTCCCTTTGCAAACGGCTCAAACGCTTCTCCGTAAGGAAGGGCGCATTTCCATGGTCGAAGTGGCGGCCCTTTGCCACGGCTGCCCGATCGAGGACATGGTGGAGCAGATATCCCAGGTTCTCCCGGGGGCGCAGGTGATGGCTATAAAGCAGGTGGTCAAAGGCCGGATGGAAGCCCTGGATCATTTCCGCCGGGTGGCCTATGTCCTTTCCGGGATCGTAGCCTTGGTGGGAGGGCTGGTTGTTTTGGTTACGATGATGGGGAGCGTCCGGGAAAGGACCTCGGAAATCGGAATTTTCCGGGCGATCGGATTTCGGAAAAGCCACGTAATGAAGATCATTCTTCTCGAGGCCGGGATTATCTCGGCGCTGGCCGGCGTCAGCGGATACCTGCTGGGTTTGGGAGCGACCAAAGCGGCCCTGCCATTCTTCTCGGACAGCCAGGGGATCGCCATTCCGCTCGATCCCGTGCTGGCGGGTGGCGCCTTTGGTTTGGCCTTGTTTTTGGGTTTGTTGGCAAGCATTTATCCCGCTCTTCTGGCGGCGCGAATGGATCCGCAGGAAGCCCTGCGGGCTCTTTAGGCGCGTGAAAATGGATTGGCGTGCAAACTGGCAACAAATTTCAGAAATCCCCCCTCGCCCCCCTTTTACAAAGGGGGGTTGGGGGGATTTCCGGAGAATTCAGCCATAACGAAAGACAGTCTTTTTGGTTCCGGCTCGGCCGGGTTAGGAGAAATAAAATGGCTTTCATCCAAGTTGACAACCTGGTTAAAAAATATGGAGACTCGGCGGCTTCGGTAACGGCCGTGCGCGGAATCAGTCTTGCCATTGAGAACGGAGAGCTAATTTCCATTATGGGAGAATCGGGCTCTGGGAAATCAACCCTCCTGAGCATGATGGGAGCTTTAAGCAGCCCCACTTCCGGAAAATACCTGGTGGACGAGATCGATGTTTATGGCCTTGGACAGGAGGAGAGGGCGGACTTTCGCCGAAATTCGCTCGGATTCGTTTTTCAAAGCTTCCACCTTATACCCTATTTGACCGTTCGGGAAAATGTGATGTTGCCGCTTGCTACGGGGAGGGAAAAGGGGACGAAGAAACGCGCTTTGGCCGACGAGGCCCTTACCCGAGTCGGATTGGCGGGAAAAGGGGACCGGCTTCCGGCCCAAATCTCGGGCGGGGAACAGGAAAGGGTGGCAATTGCCCGGGCCACCGTCAATCATCCCCCCATCCTGCTGGCGGACGAACCAACCGGCAACCTCGACTCCAAAACAACGCGGGAAATCATGGAACTTCTGAAGCGGCTTAATGAGGATGGAATGACGATCCTTATGGTCACCCATAATCCCGAATGCGCCCACTTTGCCGGAAGAATCTTACGGCTATCGGACGGCCTCCTGGTTGAAGATGAAGATAGGAGAAAAGAGGGGGGGAATGGGCGATCTTTTTGGGAAAAAAAGGGAGGAGTTTCTAAAGTGGGGAGCCCTGGTCATTTTCCTGTTGTGCACGAACCTCTTAGCTGGAGAAAGCCCACGGATTCTATGGAAGAATGACCATGGATTTTCAGGGGAATCCAAGCGGCATTTTCTAAAGATGCCGGAAAGGAGGGGATGATGTTTGAGCCATCCAAAAAATCGAAAACCAAAGAAGAAGCTATGGGGAAATTGGACCCGGAGAATTCTTTGGAAGAAGACCTTGCGAGTTTGCCATTCGGCGGTCTTCCATTCTCCTATGAAGGAAGATTTTCTGCCTTGTTTGAAGAAGAATGGGAGAAGAATCCCAATAAGAGCGTTAAACAGAAGAACCGCGGGAGCGGGTTTGACAAAATATCGGATGATTCATTTCGGGGGCTCTTTCCTCTCCCCTTGATCGCCCGATATAAATTCGTCCCTTTCGTCGCCGTGCTTGTAGTCGCGTTGCTTGGTTCTTTCGCGTTGGTAAAAAATGCCTTCAATGAACACCCGATCGGCATGACGATATATCATAGCCTCGTGAGGGATGGCGTTGTGGAAATCCCCTTGAAGGTCGTGCAGGAGAAAAAATTGGTTTCTTTTGAATATCGACAGGTGGGCGGGACAGTCCCGCTTCTGGCTTATGTCACCCCTTCCGGGAGGATCGGAACCGCAGTGGGGCTCTCCTTCCCTTGCCATTCTGAAAGGTTTCATCTGGAGGGAAATCAGATCGTTTGCGATGTCTGTCTAACCCGCTGGGATCTGGAAACACTCCAGGGCACTTCCGGCGAGTGCCTGGATCATCCTCTGGATCGGCTGTCCAATACGATACAGGGCGGTAAGTTAATGATCCAGGAAACGGAGATACAGAGCTTGAAATCGAAGATGATTTAGCGGTCAAATTGTAGGTTAGCAATTTGGCCTTTAACTGGGGACCAATTGTTTTAGAGCAGGAGAATTTTAACAATGAGAATAAAAATGCGCATGAATAAAGAGATGGATAGGGAAATGTTCGGGCTTATGGAGAAGTCCTACGACCTATTCAAGAAATTGCCGTTTCTCGTTTTGGTAGGGGTGGTTTTTGGAGTTTCCGTGTGGATCTATAACGGGGGTGCGGACGATCAGAGGGGAAGCTGGGGAAAGAAGTCCGCAGATGGGTATCTCGATCCACGCGGGCAGGGAGTAACTATGACCAAAGTGGAGGCGATTACAGGTAAAGGACTGGTGGAAATTCCGCTCGATTCGATTCGTCAAAAGAGGTTGGTGTCCTTTGAATATGCAAACAAGGAAACCCAGGTACCCCTGCTTGCCATCGCCACTCCGGTGGGGAAGATTCTGACTGTTCTGGGGGTCAGCGATCCTTGTGCCTCGACGAGTTTTCATATGGAAGGTAGTGAAATCGTCTGTGACCTGTGTTTCACCCGGTGGAAGATCGAAACCTTGAAGGGGGTAGATGGAGAATGCCAGGATTCGCCTCCGGAAATGATTGCGCACTTTGTCTATAAGGGGAGCTTGTATATCCGGGAGGTGGATATCCTGCATTCGATGAAGGGGAAAATGGGGGTAATAGAAAAATTGGGGGCGACAAAGACATGAATTGCCTCTTTGTCTTTTCAGTTCATGGGCAACAGATTGACCCAAGCAAGGAATTGTCTTTTTATTCAGTGAAAGGAGGAAAAAAATGATGGCAATTGGACTCGGCTTGATGATCGTCATGATGGTTGGAATGTTCGCAGTAGGGGGGCATTTCATTCATCACGAAGATGGGAAACCTCAAGAACAACACCATCAAATGACGCCGGAAAGAAATGCTTACGATGAGCCCGTTAAGACTCCCCCCAAAATTTACCCGGTGGAGGAGAAGGGAAAAAATATTGGCCCTTGAGGAGGGAGCGAGGAACGTAACGGAGGCTGGAGGTGGGAGATATCGAAATCGAAAGGAATGAAACGAGGTTGCCGAGAAATAAGGGAGTAGGGAATCCCGCTCCGCATGTAAAAATGTATTCCATTAAAAATGGAGGAAAGGAATGAAGAGCATGGGTAAAAAAGCTGTGATAGTGTTTTTGGCAGGTATCTTTGGGGTATTTATTGCGGGCGCAGCCATGGCCCAACATGGACAGGGGCAGGGCCAAAGCGGCGGATCCATGCAGGGTTCCCAGGGGGGTCATTCCATGCAGGGATCCCAGGGTAGTCATTCCATGCCCATGATGATGAACCGGCCGGTCCAGGTTGCGAATGTGGATGGGATGAAAGTGACTTTGGACGTAATGGATATGAGCCTGCATACCTCCATGCAAAATATGAAAGGAAATCCAATGCATGGCGTTGATCACACCCAAAGCCATGCCATTATGCTGACCGTTCAGGACACCGCTTCGAAGGAGATTCTAAGCGATGCCAAGGTGCGTTATACCCTCGTTACTCCCTCAGGAGAAAAAGAGACGGGCACGCTGGCGTGGTCCGGCGATCATTTTGGGGGAGGCTTCAACCCAAAGGTGAAAGGCCCCTACCAAATTCAATTCCTGATCGAAACAGGAGGAATGGAGAGGGAAGCAACGTTCACCTATGAAGCAAAAACCTGAAAAAGTTGTTAAATAATACGAACGCATTAAATTTCTTTACAAGTCATTGCGAGCCCGAAGGGCGTGGCAATCTCGTTCTCCCTCGGGATTGCTTCGTCGCTTCTCGCAATGACAGGTTATTTATTACGTTTGTATTAGTATCCACCGGAAACCCTAAATTTTCCTCCTCCTTTGGCGAGGGAAGGTGTGAAAAAATGGGAAAAGCCCCCCTCACCCTACCCTCTCCCCGCGGGGGAGAGGGTAAACCCGTTGACATTAATAATAAATTTCCTCCCCCTTGACGGGGGAGGGGCAGGGATGATTTTGGGATTTTTTTCACAGCTTCGGGGAGGGCGAGGGTGGGGGTGATTTAGGGGATTATTTCAAAGAATACTGTTTTTTTTCTCAAAAATACATAGAATACCCCATTTGATTAACCCCCTGAGGGCAAATAATGTAAATTAAGATACCGAATGGATTGGAAAAAGGAATTCTATGAAGGGAAAGAGTTCAAAAATAATCATGATCGCTGTCGCTCCGATTCTCCTTTTATTATTGCCGGGGTGCATGCTCATGCATTTTGCCGGGGATCATCATGCAGGAATGATGGGGCACGGGAACCAACACGAAAATACAGGGCGCTATGGAAAATCAACCACCGGAGCATTCCCGCTGGACAAAGATCTTAGGGAGGATTCTCAAGGCGGCATAACGGTCGAAACCCGGTTTATTGAGATCACGGAAAAAGGGGAGCTCTCCTTCAAGGTTGCAATGAATAACCATGCAAGCGGGATTAGTCAGTACTCCCTGGAAAACCAAACCACACTTGTTAACGACCATGGTACGCAAGTCCGGGCTTCCCGATGGCAATCCATAACGATGAGTCCGCAAGGGATATCCGGGACCTTATATTTCCCTGTTAGAGACGACTACGGAAATTTATTGCTCGCCCCGGGGACACAAAATATTACTTTGCAAATTCGGGGGCTGGCCGAAGGCCCCGATCGCATTTTCCAATGGACCGTGGCTTCGGGTCATTCCGGGCATTAGGTAGTCAGAATGCCGATGGAGGCGATTCATGGAAAAGGTCCTTTGTGTGGACGATGACCCAAATCTGCTGAAATTATACCAGCTTGAGCTTTCCGAAGAAGGGTATAAAGTGATTCTGGCCAAGAATGGAAAAGAAGCATTAACAAAATTTGCTCAAGAAAAACCTCAGGTAGTAGTTATGGACATCCGTATGCCGGTGATGGATGGAATCGAAACCATGGCTACTATGCTGGGCAAGGATCGTCAAGTCGCGGTCATTTTAAACACGGCCTATCCACAATATCAAGAAAATTTCATGACCTGGGGCGCCGAAGCCTATGTGATCAAATCTTCGGACCTCAAGGAGCTCAAAGGAACGATAAGAAAAGTTTTGGACAAACGGAAAAAGGCTTCGAAATCTTGATGAGATGGTGAAGATCATACCTGGCGAAAGGAAAGTTTATGTCCTCTAGGAAAATATGCGTTGTTTTCCTATTGATTGCCGCCCTTATTATTGGAACCGTTGCCTTTTTCGTGGGATCAGGGCGTTATAATGTAGCGGCGGTTGAACCTCACTGGAGTGTTACCACGTGGTTAATGGAGGAAATACGCGACCGGTCGATTGCCTTCCACAGCAAAGCGATTCAACTCCCCCCGCTTAAAGGCATGGACCTTTTCCGCAGGGGGTTTACGGAATACCATGCCATGTGCCGATTATGCCATGGGGCGCCCGGCGAACCCCTGTCGAAATTTGCCCAGGGACTGAACCCCCAACCGCCCCCCTTGACTTTGGAGAAAGTACAAAAGAGAGGAGATCCCGAGTTTTACTGGATCGTTAAGAACGGGATCAAGATGACGGGTATGCCGGCCTTTGGTCCGACCCATGATGAAGAAGAGCTTTGGTCAATCATTTCTTTTTTGAGGCAACTCGGCAATCTCGCGCCTGAAAAGTACGAAGCGATGGTGAAAGCTGCCAGCGGGACGAAACCGCAAGAGGGGAAAGGCCATCGCCATGACTCCGGGAAGCACTAAGAAAAGGGATTCTTTGCCTCTTTCAGACATTTCTCGTTGCAGAAGGGAACGGACATGAGGTACAGAAAGATAAGCCTTAAGAGTGCGGTATCCTTAGTTCTGGCTACCCCTGTATTATTTTTGTTGTTTTCATGTGCTACGGTTTATCATGGCTTTCTTATGAAGGGAAGTATCATCGAAACCTCCGATTCCGATGTCTATCTCTGCATCGGCAAAAAGGATGGAGCCTCAGTTGGGCAGGAATTGAATGTCTATAAAATTGTGACTTTTAGGTTTCCTCCAAAGCCATCCCCTACCCTCACGAGGTTTAAAAGAGAATATATGGGTAAAGTGAGGATCACGGAAATTATTGATGAGCATTTTGCAAAAGCAACGGTCATTTCGGGAAAAGTTGAAAAAAATGACATTGTAGAACTGGACGGTCGTTAAAAGAAGATATTTTTATGAGAAACAAGGGGCTGGATGGTTCGAGGGAATCAGGCGAAGCTAATCCTGGAAGGGTAAGCGAATCACACCCATTTCTCCTTGAAGTGGCCATACTTTTCCATAGCCATTTTAACGAATAATCTTTCGGTGGTCATCTTCCTGGTAAGACATCCCTTTTATTTATTATTCCAAGGACAGTCCAATGCGGGAAAAAAACGAAATGGCTGAGTGGAATCAAAGGACACCGCCCGATGAAGAATTTGGCAAACTCAGAGAACTCGTCAGGCAGCACAAAGTCTGCTGGGAGGTCTGGCCGGAATATCATCTCGATCGGCATGGAAAGAAAATACAGATCGGCTTTGAATTGGACCTCTTTGGAACACATCATCTCCCGAAACAATTACCCGAGCCCGGCTGTGTGGAATGTCAGAGGGTATATGCTGGCCTAAAAAGAATCGCCCAATGGATTATGCCGAAAGAAGAGAGGGATAGTCGGTATGAAATTGGAGTATTTGATTCTTCCATTCACTACACAGCTCGGCGAAAGCTCAGGGGCGATGTCACTTTAGTCATCAAAATTTTGCATCGTGAAGGATTTGATCGCCCGACGGATGCTTGCGAAGTCAAATGCCTCAACGAAATGGAGGAAAAACTCAAGGAACTCGGGGCACAAAAGGGAATTTGGATCGAGAGGATAACGTGATCGGTTAATAGCCGACAGGTCGAAGGAGGATTGTTGTTAATCATTGAAATTTCCTTAATAAAAATCATATGGAAGAATGCCGATGGCTAAAGACCTTGTATGCGGAATGGATGTAGAACCCAAACGGCTTCCATCTCCTATAAATGGGGCGGAGATACATATTTTTTCTGTAGCCAACATTGATGGTCTCGTAAAAAGTCTCTTGGAGCGTCACCCCGGCGAAAGCCGGGGTCCAGAACATCTTGAAATAACTGGATTCCGGCTTTCGCCGGAATGACGAATTCTATGGAATTGCGACTTTTTACGAGATCATCAACATTGCCTCGATAAATTTAAAGCGAATCCGGCGCAGTACTCGACTACTCGTCCACCGGAAGCCTCTTCCTACGAGAGAGCAGTGCCGAGGCAAGATGCAGTCAATCAATATACCTGTCCCATGCATCCTGAAATTCGCCAAGGGAGGCCGGGATCATGTCCGAGATGCGATGACGGGAGACAACCGGAATACCGCTGAGGCCGTTGCTCGCAAGCTCGGAATTGATGAGGTTGAAGCGGAGGTATTGCCTGAGTAGAAGGGCGAAGTGGTGAAACGGTTTCAAGCCGAGGGACGCGTGGTGGCGATGGCGGGCGACGGGATCAACGACGCACCGGCGTTAGCCCGGGCTCATGTGGGAATAGCGATGGGCACAGGAACAGACGTGGCCATGGAGAGCGCCGGGGTGACCCTCGTGAAAGGCGACCT
>Ga0315286_10005545_pt1 | contig 12195 bp, 11 predicted proteins | sample YL17G10_0_MG_FD_205038 | JGI IMG/M metagenome (GOLD analysis project Ga0315286, IMG submission 205038) | Sediment microbial communities from Yellowstone Lake, YNP, Wyoming, USA - YL17G10_0 | ecosystem: Environmental > Aquatic > Freshwater > Lake > Sediment | place: USA: Wyoming | collected... | reverse complement strand
AGTCGGTCTGTGCCTCGCTCACATAGACGTCACGCAGAATGTTCACCAGCTCGGCGTGCTGGATTAGGATGCGCATGTCGCCGACGATACGGATGTCCCCTTTGAGGCCGGCTTTCACCGGGTCCGCCTGATTGCCCACGATGCCCTCGAACAGGCTGGCTGGCAGCTGCAAGGTGAAGTCGAAATCCCGTTTGGTCGGCGGCTCGGCCAGCTCACGGTATTCGGTACACCTGCCGTCGTCGAAGTCCAGGGTAAAGCGCTTGGTGTCGCCGTTCCTCACATAGGGCGACACTCCATCGCCCTTGATCTCGGCCAGCACCCGATAGTGTCCAGGCGGGGCCTTGGCAGTCACCTGCTCGCTGCCATTCAATATGTCCTTCAGGCTCTCGTACCAGGCTGCGGTGTAGATCTCCGGCATCGGGCAAGACCTCCTGAGGCGTCAGCGACGCGGCATCCTAATAGAACCGTTCCGGTTGCTGCCAGACCTTGGGCAACTCGTAGTCCTCACAGATGAGCTTGAATGCGTTGTAGCCGCCAGCGGCGTTGATGCCCCCGCCACCCACGCCGGCGTCACAGAGGTAGAGGCCCTCGATCTCTGTGGCAAACCAGTTCATGCGGGTGCGGTCGATGTCGATGTGGCCCGGGCGGCCGTGCGAGAAGTCGCCCTCACGCATGCCGATCTTCTTCTCCATATCGAAGGAAACGTACAGGCGGTCAGCGATGACGTTGTCTCGCGTCATGTTGGGGGCATAGCGACCCCACAGCTCCAAGAAGCGGTCGTTGTAGGTGGCCCGCACCTCGTCCCACTCCTCCTCCGAAAGACAGGAGGCGTTGGGGAAGAAGAACCAGCCGTTCATGGCGTGCTTGCCGGGTGGGGCCTGGCTGGGGTCCCACAGGGTGTTGACCCAGGTGCCTGCACCCGGCGTCTTGGGCACGGCGCCGCCGTAGGCCTCCAGGATGTAGTTGGACATCTCCTGATCCGATTCGAAGCCCACGACGGTGTAGAAGCACTTGTTGATGGCAGGATCGTGCTTGGCCGACTTGTACTCGGGCGAATTGCGCAGGGCGAAGGAGGTCGTGCCCAGCACGTGCTCGGGTCCGAAGCGCCAGTTGGCGAGGCGCTCCCGTCGCAGGGGACTCAGGTGCTCCAGGCCGATGAGGTCGACGAAGGTCGTGTGGCAGTCGGTATTGCTGGCCACCAGCTTGCGGGCCTCGATGACCCTGCCGTCCTTGAGGGTGACGCCGGTGGCGTGGTTGTTCTTCAGGTTGATCTTTACCACCGGGCTGGTGAAGCGCAGGGTCACGCCCTCGCGCAGGCAGGCGTTGGCCATAGCGTGGGCCAGGGTGTGAGTGCCGCCGATGCAGAGATAGTGGATGCCTGCGAACCACACCACCGAGAGGACGAAGCCCCAGCCGGTCTCAGAATGCAGGTTGCTGCCCCACTCCACGCACTGGCGGTAGAGGAGGGCACGTAGCTCCGGCGTCTCGAACAGCTCGTCGATGATGACCTTGGGGCACTTTTGCATATATGTGGCGGGCAGGCCCAAGAGAGTCCAGACCTCGCGGGCCTGCTGCACGCTGTCCGCTCCCTCCTCGCCGCGGGCAGGGTCCGGCGGCGGCGTGTAGAGCCACGCGGCCAGCAGCTTGTCGTACTCGGTGACCTTCCCCTTGATCTCCCGCCACACCTCGGCGTCGTGCTTGGAGTAGCGGGCGATGCTCTCGCAGCTCTTGTCCAGCAGATCGGGGCTGTACAGGACGATCGGTGGCCGGCCATCGGCGAAGGTGATGCCCGACTGGGCGTCGGGCCGGATCACGCGCGCGCCGTGCTTCTCCAGCTCGAAGTCGTGGTAGAAGGGCATGTAGTCGATGAACTCCATGTACTGGGCATGGAGGTTGTGATAGAAGCCGGGGACGGTGACATCGGATTCTGTGTGAGCGCCGCCGCCCTCGTCGTGGCGGCGCTCGAAGACGCCCACCGACAGGCCGGCACGGGCCAGGTAGGCGGCCAGGCAGAGCCCATTGTGGCCGGCCCCTACGATCACCGCATCGAAGCTGGCGTCCGGCACGGCATTCCTCCTTTGGCGGCTAGGAGCCCCCCAAGATCACGGCCAAGGCTACCCCCGCCGCGACGCCACCGCCGACCAGCAGCCCCACGGCCCAGGGCAGCCAGGGCCGTTCCGGGGCCGGGGTCAGCCGCAGCAGACTGTAGACCCGATTGGGGAAGAAGGGACGGCGCAAGGACGAGCGGACTCGCAGGCCACCGCGCAGGTGCTCGATGAGGGGGTTGGCGCGCCCGGCCAAGAGTTCAGTGAGAGCGATGTAAGGGCCACCCACGTAAGCGTCCAGGGGCGGCACTGCCCCGTCCTCGATGTCGATCCGGTCGCCGCGGAAGCTGACAGTGATGACGACGTCGGCATCCGTCGCCTCCAACGCCAAGCGGCCGCGCAGGCTCCGCACCCGCCGCTGCTTGGCGGGGGTCGCGGCCAGGATCTGCTCCAGGTACTGGCCGGTCATTAGAGCGAGGCCGCTGCTTGCCTCCAGGAGACACACCCGGACCGCGGCCTCCTCATCCGTCATCTCTATCTCCACCAGTGCTCCAGGCCGAAGTCCTCGGCGATGGCCTGGAGGGCGTTGTATGCGGGGGCGAAGGTGATGAACCCGTGCGGGTGCTGGGTCGCTCCGCACATGTAGAGCCCAGTGAAGGGGGTGCGATACTGGCTTAGCTCCGGGAAAGGGCGCTCCGTCAGGAGGTTGTCCAGGGCGATGATGCCGCCCATCCAGTCACCGCGCACCATGTTCGTGATGCGACGGGAGATATCCAGAGGCGTGTGCGGCGTCCAGTCGATGATGGCATCGGGCAGGTTGGGGGCGTACTGGGCCCACTTGTCGATGCAGCGGCGGGCGAAGCCATCCTTCAACTCGTCCCAGGCCTCAGGACCGCCGGTGCCCAGGTCGTAGGGGGCGAAGTGGCGGATGAGGCCGGTATGGCAGCCGTCGGGGGCGTCCATGGGGTCGAAGAGAGAGTTGACGGCGCAATTGAGGCGGGGCTCAGGGATCTGGCCGCGGCGGATGCGTCGCCAGTGGTCGTTCAAGTCCTCCAGGGACTCGTAGCCGACGTTCAACACCCACGCCCGGTCGATGTCGGGGTCGAACTCCGCCGCCCGGTGGTGGGGCGCCTCGCGCAGGGCCAGGTGGACGGTGAAAAAAGACCAGTCCATGTGGGTGTAGTCCCCCACCTTGTCCGTGAACTCGCGAGGGAGACCACCGCGCACCAGATGGAGGAAGGTCTGCTCAATATCTATCGAGCTGGCTACCAGGTTGCGGGCACTCACCACGCTGCCATCGTTCAGGCGGACGCCGGTGGCCCGCCCGTTCTCGATCATGATCTCTTCCACCGCGTGCTGCAGAAAGATGCGGCCGCCGCTGTGGGCGCAGGCCTCCCAGAGAGCGTGGGCCAGGTTGTGGGAGCCGCCGACGCTGACGTGCCAGTTGTCGATCTTGCCGACGAGCAAGGGAAAGGAGATGGCCAGCCCCTTGCGGTCGGTGCAGTAGCCGCCGACGGCGGCGTGGAAGGCGAGCATGGCCTTGATGCGGTCGTTCTCGAAGTGCTTGTCCAGGAAGTCGTTGACGCTCATCTGTCGCAGGTGCACCGACAGGAACTCCGACTTGTCCTGCACCCGCCAGATGGAGAGGGCTCTTGTGATGTCCAGCAGCGGGATGGGCGGCGAATACATCAGGGTGCGGATGAGGAGGTCGCGGTAGCCTTTCGCCTCTTCGTGGAGGCGGCGGAAGGTGTCAGCGTCCTTCTGGGAGAAGCGCGCCAGGGAGGCGCAGGTCTTGTCGATATCGGTGTGAATGGTCAGCGCGGTGCCGTCGGCGAAGACCGCACCCATCTGCACCGGCGGCTGCACGTACTTGACGCCGTGGTCGTACAGATTCAGGTCGTCGTAGACAGGGCAAACCCCGACCAGGGTGTGATAGTTGGCGTGCAGGTTGTGGAGGAAGCCGGGCCGGGTTACCTCCTCGGTGGCCAGGCCGCCGCCCTCCTCGCCGCGCGCCTCGAAGACGGCCACATCCCAGCCGGACTTGGCCAGATAAGTGGCCAACGCCATGCCGTTGTGTCCCGCGCCAATGATGACGGCATCATAGGTGGCGTCCGCCATGTTCCATCTCCTTGGCGGCGACTAGAATGCCGCCTGCCTGGCTCGGTAGTCGCCCAAGACCAAACGTGCCACTGCGGCCCCTGAGTCCACCGCCTGGTGGGTGCCGCAGCCATAGCCGCCGGCATCACAGCCCACGTAGTACAGGCCGAGGATGGGCGCTCTGGGCGAAGGCTTGCGGCGGCCGCACTGGCCAACGATCTGGGCCAGGCCGATGCACTCGCCGCCCTGGCCCGGCAAGACGTGATCCCTAGCTAGGGACGACACGTGCGCCGCCGAATAGCGCTCCTCCCTCTCGACCTGAGGCCGGACATCGGGCCAGAGCCGGTCCACCATCTCATCCAGCTTGTTCCACCACACTTCGGGGTCACTTGCCTTGGGGTCCGGCGAGCAGAGGGTGGCGGCCAGGGCGCACTGCTTGCCCTCGGGTGCCAGGCTGGCGTCGTAAAGAGAAGGCACCACGATGAACACGAGCGCCTCGCCCGGGAGTTCACCGGCTTTGATCCTAAGGAAGCGCTCACTGTCCCAGTAGCTGTCGTCAGAGAAAGCGATGTTCACAGGATACTGGAAGACGGGCTTGGTCAAGAAATAACGGATCCCAACGAGGGCCCAGGAGGGGAGCAGGCCCTTCACATAGCTAACGTACCCCTTGTCGAAGTGCTCCTCGCCCACCAGATTGAGAACGGTGGGCTGGATGCCGGCGTTGCTCACGACAATGGGCGCGCGGAAGCCTCCTGCCTGGGTAACCACGCCGCGGACAGCGCCGCCTTCCACCGCAATGCGCTCCACAGCCGTTCTCATTTGCACCTGGCCGCCGTACCTCTCCACCGCCTGGGCGAAGACCTTCGCCACCCGGCCATAGCCGCCGCTGTGGTAGCGCATAGCGCCGCCCGCCATGAAGTCGCGGAACGTCTTGATCGCCTCCGAAGCCGCCAGCAGATCGACAGGCACCACGAACAGAACGTTGGACCACATGCCGAAGTAGCTGTGGACGGAGCGGGGCAGCCGATAGCGGGCCAGGAACTCCGAGAAGGACACATCATCCTGGGCTTCGATGTCCGGGAGGGGCAGAGACGTCATGTCGGTGAAGAGGCGGGCCATCTCCGGCAGGTCGGCGGGGGCGAGTTGGAGCCAACGCGCCATGCTGGCCACATCGCCTGGCTGCTGCGGTAGGGCCGACACCTCCAGCGGCTCGTATCCGCCTGAGGCGCCTTTGTACAGCAGGACGCCGGCCGGGTCAGGCGTGAGCAGCGCCACCTCGTCCTCGGCATCGATCTCGTGGAGGACGGCGGCAAACTGCGAGTTGAGGCTGGGCCCGCCGACGACGGGCCACATCTCATAGCCGAACCCCCCTCTGGAGACGGTGAGGCCCTTGCCGCCGGGCTGGGCGTTCTTGTCCAGGAGGAGGGTCTTCAGGCCGTGTTTGGCCAGCAGCGCGGCGCAAGTTGCCCCGCCGAAGCCGGCGCCAACAACGATGGCGTCGTACTCTTCGTTCACGGCACCCTTCTACTGTTGTCTGGAAGTGGTGGCCCCGGATTCGGCTGGAGCCGACAAAGGTTCTTCCGCCGTCGCCTCGGGGCGCCGGAGCCGCCGGAGGGAGAAGATCTTGCGGAAAAAGAAGACCTTCTTCAACCAGCGGCGGGCCACCAGGCCGATGACCTTTCGGTTTGTCGCCACGTGCATGAGGCCGGGTACGTCGTCCTCGTCAAAACGGATCCAGAAGTCCCAGTTCACCGGATCGGTGATCCGTCCGGAGATCACGACTTCCTGCCCCTCCTTGCTGATGGCGTAGCGCATCAAATCCATCTTGAGCTCTTGCTTGCCCAGGCCCCGCGACCACAGTTTCATTTTGGATCCCTCCACTGGCCAGGTGCTGAGCGGGCGCTATTCCATATAGCTCTCCACATAGCGCTGCACGTGCGACGGCGGCGTCCACCACTTCTTGACGCCCAGGTCCTCCGCCACCTTGTTGGCAGCGACGTAACCGGGCCCCCCGGTGACAAGCCCGCCTGGGTAGGTTGAGGCGCCGCACAGATAGAGGCCCTCGATGGGCGTCTTCGAGCTGGAGCACTCAGGGTTAGGGCGGAAATAGCCCAACTGCAGGGGGTTGTAGTCGCCGTGCTTGATGCTGCCCCGGCGCATGTTGGGGAAGCGGGTCTCGATGTCCACCGGCGTCTCGAAGCGAGTCATAAGGATGCTCTCCGGCTTGAGGCTGGGGGCCACCCGCCGCCACTTGGCCAGGGCTACCTCCTGCAGTTCCTTGCCCCGCTTGCCCCAGCCGCCGGCGATGTCGTAGGGGGCGTGCATCTGGAAGAAGGAGACCTGCTTGCCCGGCACGCGGCTGAGGTGGGGGTCAAGCAAGCTCTCGCAGGTGGCATGGCCGCCGAAGCCTTCGATCACCTCGCCCTTCATAACGCTGTCCCAGTGCGCCAGGAGCTGGTCGGTGCCTTCGAACCCGAAGATGGTCATGAACGCCTCGTTGACCCAGGGGTCGTCGCAGGCGTAGCGGGGAGGCTCCTCAGAGGCGATGTGGAGGGTGTAGAAGCTCCACTTGTCCCACTTCCACTGATCGGCACTCTCGCCCAGGCCCTCGGGCAGATGCTCGCGCCCGACCAGGCTGAGGAAGGTGGAGTGGGGGTCGAGGCTGGAAAGCACCACCTTGCTCTTCAGGGTGAGGCCGTCACTGGTCTGCACCCCGGCGACATGGCCGTTCTCCAGCAGGATCTTGACCACCTCGGCGTTGTCCAGCACCGTGCCGCCGGCCTGGAGCACCTCCCGCACCAGGGCGCCGGCGAACTTGTGCGACCCGCCGTAGCAGTAGCACTTGTTCATGCCCCGTTCCAGCAGCAGGGGGACAAAGAAGCCAACCCCATTCTCGCGAGGATCAAGGCCCCACATGCAGCTAACGTAGAGCATCAGCGCCCGGACACGGTCGTTCTCAAAGAGCTCGCTCAGGATCTCCAGGGGGCTGCGCTCCGTCATCTCCAGCACGACGCGGCCGATCTCGGTGCGCTCCAACGCTATGCTCAGCTCCACCGGAGGCGATGGGGGCGCGTAGGTGGCCGGCGCCACCACCTCGTCCACAATGCGTCGCCAGGTTCCCATGAGCTTGCCAAAGGTTTCAGCGTCCTTGAAAGAGAACTTGGCGATGGAGTCCCTGGTGTCCTCCAGCATCTGGCACAGCAGGAGGGATGTGCCGTCCTCGAAGACCATGGCTGTCTGGGCATTGGGCTTGATGAAGATGAGGGCGTGACGGCTCAAATCGAAGTCGGAGAAGACGGGCATGTAGTCCACCATCATGTGGTAGATGGCGTGAAGGTTGGAGTAGTAGCCAGGGAAGAGCAGCTCTTCGGTGACCAGCCCGCCCCCGATCTCGTAGCGGCGCTCTACCAGGGCCACCCGCAGGCCAGCCCGGGCCAGGTAGGCCGCCGCGATAAGCCCATTGGGTCCTGCTCCCACAACTACGGCATCCCACTCAGTCTCCTCGGGGAACTCTCGGAACAATGGCCCTATGCCCGGGACTACCACTGGCATCTGCGTGCTCCTTTCTCCCCCGCTCCTGCCGCGCGTCGCTTCTCAGCGGTACACCACTTCCCTCTTCTTCTCCTCCGGTATGTACCACGGCGACGGGTACCACCACTCGCCCGGCTCGGCGATGCCGTCCTCGATGAGGATGTGCATAAGGTTGTAGGGCACCGCCATGAGGCAGAGTCCGCCTGGGTGGGACGTTTGGTGGCAGAGGTAGAGCCGGTCGATGGGGGTGCGGTAGCGGGCCAGCTCCGGCAGGGGGCGCTGGCCCCACCACTGATCCTGGCAATGGCGGGTGGCATACCAGTTTCCGGCGATGAGGCCCGCGTTGCGCAGCTCCGAGTCATAGGGTGTGTTCGCCCAGTAGGCGATGATGCTGTCCGGGACGTTAGGGGCCACGTTGCTCCAGGACCGGATGACGGCGGCGTTGATGTCCGGCTTCTGTTTGTTCACCGCCTCCGGGCCGCCCACGTGGTACTCGGGCGCCGGCACCATGAAATAGAGGGGCGACTCCAGGAAGGCGCCTGGTATGGTGCAACTGGTCGGTTCGTCCAGCTTGGTGCCGGTCGAGAGCCAGAGCATCTTGTCCGGCTCCAGGCTGGGGGTCACTTTGCGGGAATCACAGTCGGCTATCTGGTCCATCAGGATCTGGCGGGAGTCGCAGGGGTAGACCATCTGCGAAGCAGGGAACTCGCTCCTGACAGCGAACTTGGGCCCGTAGCGGGGCGGCTCCTTCAGGAGGATGTGAGACACATAGATGGAGCCGCCCTTGAGGCTGATGTCCTTCACCCGCTGGAGGAAGGAGACATCCATATGCTGCGGCCCAACCAGCCTCAGGAAGGTCTGCTTGACGTCGACAGCGCTGAGCACTGCCTTGTCGGCCCAGATGGTCTTCTCGCCCCAGGCGGCGGTGTCGGCCAGGCGCACTCCCGCTGCCCGACCGTTACGTACAATGATCTCCTCCACTGGGCAGCAGGTGCGCACCCGCGCCCCGTGAGCGATAGCGCAGCGTACGATGGCGTGGGCGTACTGATGCATGCCGCCGCGAGGCGGACTGACGCCGCCGATCATAAGAAGCCCCGACCCGGCGAGAGAGGGGATGGCCATCCCCTGCCAGTGAGGGGCGGCGCCCGAGTACCAGGCGCACGTAGCCTGGTAGGTCTTCCAGGCCTCCGTGCCAAGGAACTCGTCGAAGAGGTCGAACAGGGTCGCCTCCAGGAGGCTCTCGCTCCAGAGTTCCGGCGCCTTCTGCTTGAGCACCTGCACCCAGGGGACGTCGTCCGCCGTCTGCTCCATGTCCACCGGGTGGGGTGGACACCAGTAGACGGCCCGCAGCAGGTCCTTGAGGAAGGGGTACTGTGTGCCTACACCCATGAGGGTGGCCCAGCCCACAAAGTCCTTATCGTCGAGGGGGACCACCCCATCAGTGGTCGCGCTGCCAATGCGGCGAGCCAGGTTCGGGTCATGGAAGAACGTCCCGATCTTGGCAGCCCAAGACATGCGGAAGCCGTACTTCCACAGCTCCAGCTGCTCGAAGCCGGGGGACGCCGCCGCGTAGAGATACGTGGCGTGGGGGTCGATGCGCACGCCGGCCATGGGCTCGGTGTTCTCCTGTCCCCCTCCGATCTCCGGCCTCTCCTCCAGCACGCAGACACTCAGCCCACACTTGGCCAGATAGGCGGCCGCCGTGATGCCGTTGTGGCCCCCACCTACGATGACAATGTCGTAGGTCTCTTCCTTGTTCACCTCGGCCTCCTTCCTTTGGGGGATCCCCTCAGGACGCTGTGTCGGCCAGTTGCTCGCCCAGCTGGCGCTCCTCTTCCCGAATCGCCAGGGACAGCTCGAAGACGCGCTCCACAGCCTGAGCCAGCGATTCCTGTTCGGCCTCTGTCAAGTCGGCCAGCAGGCGCGTCAGCAGATCGCTGAAAAGGCGCAGCATACGCTGGATAACCGTTCTCCCTTTCGTGGCGAGCCGTACGAGAACTACCCGCCGGTCGCGATCGTTGACGACGCGATCGACCAGTCCCTCTCGATGCAATCGATCCACTAAGCCGCTGGTGGTTGGCAGCGATACCCCCAGTTCGCGGGCGATCTGGCCCATGGGCATGGTTCCGCCGCGGGCCTCTTTCAGGAGGAGCAAGACCGTTACCTGCGACAGCGTGAGACCGCGCCGAACGCTATCGATAAAGGTGGCGATGCGGATGTTCTTGCCGATCTGGGGAATAAGGACGCTGATCCTCTTGGCCTGCTCGCTCGGACGGTTCATCTCAGCCGCTCCGGGGAATAGTTTGGCGACCGAACACTTAGCCTATCGAACCTAGCATACGCGACCGGATTTGTCAAGACCGCGATCTGCCTCATTGAAAGTGTTACCGAACGGGTAGTGTTGCCCCAAAGATACTGTTACCGAAACCGAAGGAGGCACCATGACCTGAGTGACGGTGCATGAGTACGCTGCCGCCCTGCGCCCCCGCTATCGGGCAGCCAGGAAGGGAAGCAAAGGGAAGATCCTCGATGAGTTCTGTCGGACGACAGGCATGCATCGCAAGGCGGCCATACGCCTGCTGGGCAAGCCAGCTGGGCCCAGGTTGGTCGGCCGCGGGCGGCCAAGGCGCTACGGCCCGCCAGTGGCCGCCGCCCTGGTCAAGCTCTGGGGGGTGGGTGACCGGATGTGCGGCAAGCTCCTGGCCGCGGTCATGCCCGACCTCCTGGCCGCCCTGGAGCGCCATGGCGAACTGGAGCTCTGCTCTGAAGTCCGAGCGCTGCTCCTTCAGGCCAGCCCCTCCACCATCGACCGGTTGCTGCGCAGACACAGGACGGGCGGCCTCCGGCACCCCAAGCGGCAGCGGCCGGCCACTACGGCCCTGAAGAGCCAGGTGCCCATCAGGACCTCCCCACCACCTCCTGGCGTAGCAGGCGCCCGTGGCGAAGGCGAGCAGGGCCGCGGCCACCAGCCAATGCACAGCAGGGAGTAGCCTTGCACTAGATGCTCGCGGGTGGCCTTCGGTATGAGGAGCACTTTGCGGCTGGTTCAAGGGATACCAAGCGCGGGGGCGGCTCTAGGACACGCTGGTGTCGTGCAGGTCAGCCTCTGTCAGGCCAAAATGGTGGGCGACCTCGTGCTTGATGACCCGTTTGACCCGCTCCCTGACCTCGTCGTCGCTGCGGCACAGCCTTTCGATAGGACGCTGGTAGATGAATATGCGATCGGGCAGCGCCACTTGATAGCGGCCTCTCCTTGTGTAGGGGATGCCGACGTAGAGACCCAGGAGCATCCTGCCCGCAGGTACCCGCGCCGACTGCAACTCCTCCGGGCTAGGCCAGTCCCTTACCTCGATGTCTACGTTGGCCAGCCTGTCACGGAAGCGCTCAGGCAGAGCCTCGACCGCCTCCAGAACCAGTTCCTCGAAGCGCTGCCTCTCTAGGTTGGGGCTCATCGACGTCCCGTCCCTCCATTTGACGCGGTCTACCAGGCTGTCCGCCAGACTAGCAAACAGCCGCCGCCCCTACCTCCCCCGCCGCCTCCTGGCGTGCCAGGCGCCGGCGGTGAGGGCGACCGCGGTCGCCGCCAGCCCGCCAGCGAGAGCGGCGTATGGTGGATCCGAGGAAGCGGACTGGGCGGGTCAGAGCTGCACTGTGCCGCCGACGGGCCCCGCGCAGCGGTCATGGACGAGGACATCGTCTTCCAAGCTGCTACCGCCCAGCACCAGGTTGCTCACTCATCTGCCGCTGGCGGAACTGGAAGCGGTCTGGAAGGCGGCCAAGGAGCGGCTGCGCTCCTAGCCGGCTACTTCACCGTCAGCGTGCCCGTCATCAGGGATGGATGGAAGTCGCACTGGAAGTAGTATTCGCCGGGCTGGGTGATGGTGGTGGTAAGGGTTCCCGTGCTACCCGCCTGCACTGCCTGGGGATCGGTCACGGCGATGGAGTCGCCGCCCTTCTTGGTGAAGATGTGGAGGTTGTGGGGCATGGAGTCCTTGTTGTGCAGGATGATGGTGAAGGGCTGGCCGGCCGTGACCTCGATGGTCTTCTTGTCGAAGGCGGTGTTTTGAGCCGTCACATCGATCTGCATCGCGCCGGCGGCCGGCGTGGCTGTGGCTGCCGGCCGCGTGGGTGAGGCCGCTGGGCGTGTCGCCGTGGGAGATGCGCCTGGTGTTCGTGTAGCTGTTCCTCCTCCGCCACCACCGCCGCAGGCGGCGGCCACCACCGCAGTGGCCAGGATCGCCAGAATGGGCAGAACCCAGAAACGCTTGAGCAATGCTATTCCTCCTCAGAATGTTGGCTGTTACTAAACATACCGAACGGAGTCGGCGCCCGCATCATCCCAGGAAGCCTCGAAGGCGCCAATGGGCGGGCGCGAGCGATCCCCTACCTCCCCCACCACCTCCTGGCGTACCAGGCGCCTGCGGTGAGAGCGAGTGCCACGATGAGCAGCACGATGGCGTTGGCAGCAGCCGGAGGACGGTAGGCCTCTAGACGGGGTGACCTTTACACGCCCCGGCCGTGC
>Ga0315286_10005542_pt1 | contig 12197 bp, 14 predicted proteins | sample YL17G10_0_MG_FD_205038 | JGI IMG/M metagenome (GOLD analysis project Ga0315286, IMG submission 205038) | Sediment microbial communities from Yellowstone Lake, YNP, Wyoming, USA - YL17G10_0 | ecosystem: Environmental > Aquatic > Freshwater > Lake > Sediment | place: USA: Wyoming | collected... | reverse complement strand
CTCGCCGATGGCACCTGAGTTCATCAAGTCTGACATTCACGGCCTCTTCCGGCTGGCAGTCCTGGTTGATCGCTTCTGGGTGGACCCGACAACAAACCTGGCTTCAGAGATACGCCAACAGCAGGCGGAATACGGGCTAACGCCTATCGCCCGGCGTCGTCTTCAGTGGGAGATCGAGAAGGTTGAAGCCGTGACGAAGAAGCGGCAGCCGGTAGTAGACGTGGGTGGAGACCCGCGAAACCTGTTGAGGATGGTTAAATGACCATCCTCTGTGTCCCCTCGCTAGACGAGGAGCCGTGGCCCACTCTTGGCCCGCAAGTCTGCGAGTTCATTACTCAGAACCTTGTCCACGGCCCGGGCGACTTGCGTGGCGAACCTGCCCGCCTGGACGATGAGAAGCGGGCGCTTATTTATCGGGCCTATGAGGTGTTCCCCCAAGGCCATGAACAGGCCGGGCGGCGCCGCTTCCGGCGAGTGGGCTGGTCGCTCCGTAAGGGCAGCGCCAAGACAGAACTCGCCGCCTGGATCGCCGCCTGTGAGCTCCACCCCGAGGCTCCGGTGCGATGCGTCGGCTGGGACAAGCGCGGGCAGCCCATCGGTGGCCCTGTCAAGGACCCCTACATCCCGCTCGTGGCCTATACCGAAGAGCAGAGCGAGGAACTCTGTTACGGGACTCTGCTCGTGGTGCTGGGCGAGGGGCCGCTGGCGAATGACTTCGATCTGGGCCTGGAACGCATCCTGCGAAAGAAGGGCGACGGTAAGGCCGTGGCCCTGGCCACGGCCCCAGCGGCCCGCGACGGTGCCCGGACCACCTTTGAGGTCTTTGACGAGACTCACCGTTTCACTCTAGACCGCCTGAAGAAAGCCCATCGGATCATGCTTGCCAACCTTCCCAAGCGGCTGCTCGCCGACCCGTGGGCACTGGAAGTGACGACGGCGCCGACGCCGGGCGAGGGTTCTGTGGCCGAAGCGACGATGGACTACGCGCGGGCTGTCAACGATGGGCACCTACAGGATAGTAAGCTCTTCTTCTTCCACCGCGAGGCATCGGATCACCACGATCTAACAACGACAGACGGCATACGGGCCGCCGTCATCGAGGCGTCTGGGCCCGTGGCTGATTGGTCAGACATCGAGGGCATCGTAGATCAATGGCGTGACCCGACGACGGACAAGGCTGAGCTAGAACGCTTATGGCTCAACCGTTTAGTCCAGGCTTCCGACAAGGCATTTGACATAGATGAGTGGCGGGCGTTGGCAAAGTCGCGGCTTATTCCCGACGGTGCGCTTGTGACGTTGGGCTTCGACGGTTCACGGTTTGATGATGCCACGGCCATTGTTATGACCGAGGTGGAGACGGGCCACCAGTCCCTTATCGGCCTATGGGAGAAGCCGCCTACAGCAAAAGATAACTGGGAGATACCCGAAGCCGAGGTGGACGCCGTGATGCACGAAGCCTTCGGGCGCTGGCAGGTGTGGCGGGCATACTGTGATCCGCGCTGGTGGGAGTCTACGCTGGCGAGATGGGCTGGCGAATGGGGCGAGAAGCGCGTCATCGCCTGGTATACAGGCCGTCTATCCCAGATGGCCTATGCACTACGGGCCTTCAATACTGCTATCCAAGCGGGTGAGTTGTCGCATGATAGCAACGAAGACTTATCGCGACACATCGGGAACGCCTGCCGCCGAACGCTGAATCTGCGTGATGCTGAAGGCGCCCACCTATGGGTAATTCAGAAGGAACGCCCAGACTCGCCGTTCAAGATCGACGCGGCGATGGCGGCTGTCCTGTCCTGGGAAGCGCGGAACGACGCGATAGCGGCAGGGGCCAAGGCTGAGGAAGAAGCGGGGGTATACTTTGTCTAGAGTCGTTCGCGCCCTTACCGCCATCGTCGACGCCGACGACGCCAAGATCATCGCCGTCGCGCTCGTGGGCGTGCTGGTGGTGGGCCTGCTGCTGGTGCTTTTGGCCGGCGCGGCCGGGATCGCGTGGGCAGTGTTCGAGGGAGCGAGGGGGATATGAAATGGGCGAGGAATCGGAAGAGGCCTTGGAGTCCTATATTGCCACTCTACCAGGTTGGGAATTGCTAGAGCCGCCCATCACCATACCGAAAGGCGAGACATGGGAAGTGCATGGCTGGATTCTTTGTGCAGATGGGCTAGTGCGATTGATGGTGAAGACCGGCAGAGAGGAGCCCACCGATGGGCACAATAGCTGACGTGTTCTGGGCTGTGGTACGCCGGCCCTCCAGGGCCATGCCGCCGATAACACCCGCCTGGCAACAGTGGGGCGGGACGCCGCAGGGCAGCTATATGGGATACTCCCGTGCCTACATGAGAAACGAGATAGTCTTCTCGTGTATCGAGATGCTCGCTACCTCAGCGGGTGAGCCCCATATCGTGGGCCGCCGCTGGCAGCGCGAGAGTCCTATGATACGCAACGAAGAGCAGCGCTTACTAGCGCGTGGTGTTAGTCTTCAGGACTGCTACGCCCGCATGGTTCGGAACGGCTTCTACCGCGACTTGCCCAACCATCCGCTCATCCGCCTATTGAGCAATCCTAACCCGTTTATGAGCAGGGGCCAGATGTGGGGCACCGTCGTCATGGACCGCGCCCTGGCCGGCAATGCCTACTTGCTCAAGGCGCGGACTCAGGGCGGGCCGTTCGGTGGAGCCGTGGGCGAGCTGTGGCGGCTTCGGCCCGACAGGGTAAAGATCATCCCTGATCCTAATGCCTTCATCGCCGGCTACGAATACAAGGTTGGCAGCGAAACCATCATCTACCCACCGCAGGACATCATCCACTTCAAGACACGCAACCCGCTCAACGACTACTACGGAATGCCGCCGCTGATGGTTGCCGCCGGCCGGGTGGACATCGACGACTACATGGCGGGCTTCCTTCGCTCCTTCTTCGAGCGCGGCGGGACTGGCCCAGGCTCGATTCTGACGGTGAAGAACAAGCTGTCGGATGTGGCGAAGGCGGAAATCCGCGAGCGCTTCCGCCGCCAGTTCGGGCCCGGCAGTTTCCACGAGATGCTCGTCATGGACCAGACGGAATCCACCTACCAGCAGATGGGCCTCAACCGTGGCCTGCGTGACGCGCTTCCCAAGGAAATCGATAACGTGACCGAGGCGCGTATCGCGATGGTGTTTGGGATACCCGGCTCGATCCTGGGGCTGCTCATTGGCTACGAGTCTTCGAGCTACGCCAACAAGAGACAGGACTGGCAGGTCTTCTGGGATCTGACAATGACGCCGCTGCTGAGCGACTTGGACGACGTGCTGAACCTGTCGCTGGTGCCTGACTTCGGCGGTATAGACGAAGTGCTATTCGACCTGTCTGACATCCGGGCGCTACAGGAGGACGTGGATAAGATTCACGAGCGCATCCGTAAGAACGTTGCGGCCGGCCTCCAGTCCTGGGAAGAGGGGCGTGACGGAATCGGCCTCGACCCCGACCCGAAGGAAGGGACATTCCTCATCCCAGCAAACATCGTGCCGACGCAGCGGGAGAACTTAGAAGAGCCGCCTGAGCCACCACCGTCTATTGCGCCGGTAATGCCTGCGTTGCCTGAGCCAGCGGAAGAGGGGAAGGTGGTCGTGGAGGCGAGGTGTCCGAACTGCAATCGGCTTCTAGGGCATGATGTGAGTGGTGCGCGGTTTGATTGTCCACGCTGCAAGACTGCCGTAGTCGTACAGAACGGGGTATTGACAACTCCGATAGCCTGATATAAGCTGCATTTAACAATTGAATAGCTAGTGCCCTTAGTGGCCCGACGTCATCGTGCGCTTTGTCGCCCGACGAAATGTCGGGCTTTTTCTTTGCCTGCGAAGGGACAGATATGCCGCTGCCGAAGCCGCGAGAGGACGAGGAGAAGCAGAAATTCGTCTCGCGCTGCATGAGCGAACTCAAGGAAGAATACCCCGACAACCCACAACGGCTGGCAATCTGCTTCTCGCAGTGGCGCAAGAAGGAATCAGGAGATGGGCCTATGAGTCGAAGCTGGTACGAGATTCGGGATGTGACTGCCGATGTTGTGGAGGTTCTTCTCTATGACGAAATCGGCGCGTTCGGCGTCACGGCGGCTCAGTTCGTCAAGGACTTGCAGGGCATACGGGCCAAGGCCATCAACCTGCGAGTCAACAGCCCAGGCGGTGACGTGTTTGACGGCGTTGCAATCTACAACAGCCTCAAGGACCACAAGGCCACCGTCAACGTCGTTGTGGACGGCCTCGCTGCTTCGAGCGCATCGTTCATCACCCAGGCGGGCGACTCCGTGCTCATGGCTACCGGCGCCACGATGATGATCCACGAGCCGTTCGGTATGACGCTGGGCGACTCAGCCGACCACGCCAAGATGTCTGAGACGCTAGACAAGATGGGCGGCACCATCGCCTCGCTTTACGCGGGCAGGGCCGGCGGTGATGAGGGCTTCTGGCGCGGCAAGATGAAGGATGAGACGTGGTACCGGGCGGAGGAAGCCGTCGCTGCCAACCTCGCCGATGGCCTTGTCCACACGCCAAAGGCGCAGGCCCCCGTGGGCATCTTCAACCTCTCCAAGTTCAAGCACGTCCCTGAGTGGCTGAACCAGGAGATTCCAAAGCCTGAACCCGAACCTGCCCCTGAACCGGTGCCCGCAGACACCTCACTCTTGGAGGCCATGCGCGAGGGCATTGGTCAAGTCTACAAGAAGCACGAGATACCCCCGCACGATTACAAGAGCGACATCCGCGAGGGCATCTTAGAAGCACAGAAAGGATAGAGACACATGGCAAGGATACCAATCCCTGAAAAGCCCGAAGAGTTGGAGGAGATGCTGGGCGACACCAATACGCTCGCGTCTCTCGTCAAGGAGAACCAGCTAAAGGATGTGATTCGCGCCTATGCGCGGGCCATCGACGACCGGGGCAACCTGGCTGAGCAGGTCAAAGACCAGATCGCCGCCTTCATCGCCGGCGCCGAGGAACTCAAGGGCGCTATCGGCAAAGAGGTCAAGGCTAACCTAGAGTCGGCGATGGCCGAGTACGGCGTCAAGCGCCCCGACCTCTCCGACACCATCGGCAAGGACACAGCTAGTCACGGCGCCGCCTACAACCGTCACGCTCTCGGCGCACCGCTGGACAAGGAGTTCACGAGCGTCGCCGATTTCCTGTCTTCCATCTGGCATCAGAACCAGGCGGGGCAAGACAGATGGCGGAAGATTCGCAACGACTACTCCAGCCTCGACCCGGCCAGCGGCGGATTCCTCGTTCCTGAATCCCTCCGCGCTGAGATTCTACGGGTAGCGCTGGAGACGGCTATCGTTCGCCCAAGGGCGCGAGTGATTCCGATGGACAGCTCCCGCGTTCCCTTCCCGGCCATTGACACTACCTCCCACGCGTCCAGCATCTTCGGCGGAATCACAGCCACCTGGACAGAAGAGGGTGGGGCTCTCAGTGAGACAGAGGCCAGATTCGGGCGCGTCGTCCTTCAGGCATCGAAGCTCGTTACGCACTGCGAGGTTCCGAACGAACTGCTACAGGACAGCATCGTATCCTTCGCAGCTCTGATTGAGCAGCTTCTACCCGAGGCTATCGCCTGGTACGAGGACACCGCCTTTATGACGGGTTCCGGCGTGGGCCAGCCCCTCGGCGTCCTCAATAGCGCGGCTCTCATCACCGTCACCAAGGAGACGGACCAGGCAGCCGACACCATCGTCTGGGAGAACTTGGTTAAGTGCTACTCGCGGATGTTCCCCGGTTCGCTGGGGCGTGCCGTCTGGGTGGCCAGCATCGACACCTTCCCTGAAATTGCCACGATGTCTCTGAATGTTGGCACAGGCGGTAGCGCAATCTGGCTCAACAACGGCGCGACTGGCCCACCTGCAACCATCCTGGGGCGGCCTCTTCTTCTGACTGAGAAGGTTCCGACTCTTGGTGGCGCCGGCAGTGGCAAGGACATCAGCTTCATCGACTTCGGCTACTACCTGATCGGCGACCGCCAGCAGATGAGAGCTGAGTCTTCGATTCACGCGAAATTCACTACCGACCTCACGAGTTACCGGGTCATCGAGCGCGTGGACGGGCGCGGCTGGCTCCTGAGCGCACTGACGCCGGCTAACTCCGGCAGCACCCTGAGCCCATTCGTCACCTTGGGTGAGCGCGGCTAATAGCAGCACAGCCCAGGAGGGCAGTAGCACCCCCTCCTGGGCCATTCCCCTCGGGGCATTGAAACCCTCCGAGGAGAGGCGAAAGGAAAGAGAATATGGCAGCTTCAATCTTGACGGCACTGGGCAAGTCCTTTGACCTCAGCCCGTGCATCGTGCCCTATGACTCCCAGTCTGGTGCATCGACCGGCAAGCGCATCTCGCTAATAGACTGCGAGGGCATAGGCATCCTGATCCAGAAGGCCGTAGGTGTTGGGGCCGATGTTATCGTGCCCCTACTCTACGAGCACACCGCTTCCGTCAGCGGGACCAGCACGCTCTTGGCAAGCATCACGAAGAGCTGGTACAAGTCGGAGACGACTCTGGACGGTGACGAGACCTGGACCGCCTTGGCCCAGACGGCCTCGAGCACCCTTACCTATGCCACCGTTACCCAGCAGAGTTACCTCTACTTCGAGGTCAGGGCTGAACAGCTCACCGATGGCTACACACACATTAGCGTGGACATCGCCGACACCGGCGCCGCCGGCACTCAGCCGATAGCGGTCACCTACATCAAGTTCGGCCTGAAGTCACAGCGCATCCCGTCCAACCTGCCCAACTGCCTGAACCCAGGCGCAGCTAACGCATAGGTGAGTGATGGCTGATGTAGCAGCGGCAAGGGCAGAGATTCAGAAGGTGGTGTCCTTCCTCGTCAACCGCTTCGGTTCTGAGGAGGAAGTATTCAACCATCTCACCCTAGCCCTCGATCACCTACAGGAACCGCCCCCACTGAGGCCAGTCATCGAAGCGACGGTCCCCGTGCCGTCGGTAGAAGTTAGCATTCCAATAGAGGCGGCTGGGGCCGGAGAGGAATCTGAGCCAGGCAGTTCAGAGGAAGAATTGGCCCCATCCGCCGCGGAAGCCATTGAACCTGTCGCCGAGGAACTACCACAACCACCTCCGCGACACATAACGCGCAGACGGCGCTAGGAGGATTACATGGGCGAATATAAATACTGGGCTAAGTACCTGGGCAAGAAGGTTGAGAAGAGCTCGACGGCCATCGCCGGAGCCACCACCAAGCCCATGTTCACCATCACCGGCGGGCGCGTGATGGTCACGGCGCTACACGGCGAGGTCGCGACGACAGCGATTCAGGCACAGGCGAACGCCCTGAGCATCGATGTTGACCCGACTGTCGGAGCCATCGGCATACTTGCCACAGGAGTCGAGACAAACGCCGCCGCGATTGGCACGACCTTCTCGATTACAGGCAACCCCGCCGACGCCGTGATCAAGAACACGGGCGGCGCTATCACCTGTAAGGCCCCGGTCATCCTACCGGCGGGCACCATCACCTACGCTACAGTCGCCGACAACACAGGCGAGATGAAGTGGACGATCTGGTATGTGCCGATTGACCGCGCCGCCTACGTGACGGTGACGTAAGGGGGATGCTATGACTAACACTCAACTGAAGTACCTGGCAAAGCATCTTCTGGGCACCAAGATCGAGAAGTCGGCGGCTCTCATCGTGGGCGCGGACACCAAATCCATGTTCACTGTGACCGATGGGCGTGTCTGCATCACGGCCCTAGTCGGTGAAGTCGCCACGGCAGACATCGGTGCAAACGCCTCTAACCTGACTGTCAACGCTGACCCGACCGTTGGGCTTACCGGTGTAATCGGTGCCGCGGTAGCGATGGCGAGTGCTGTTGTCGGCACTACGTTCTCGATTACGGGCAACCCCGGCGATGCCATAGTCAAGAACACAGGCGTAGCGCTGACCTGTACCTCACCCTGTATCGTCCCCGCTGGCACCATCACCCTCGCCACGAGCGGCACTAACACGGGCTCGATGAAGTGGACCGTCTGGTACTACCCCGTCGATCCTGACGCCTATGTGACGGTGACCTAGCAGACCCAGGGGCGGGGGCGGGCCTTGGCTCCCTCCGGGGTCCGCCCCCGTAGTCCCGACTGGAGGTGAACCTTGACGGTATACAACCGGCAATTAGAGGGCGACCTTAACGACATCCTGACTATCCTCGGCGTGACCAAGACGTCGCTCTGGCCCTTCTGGGAGCCGACGGGCCAACTCGTGACCTGCATCGGCGTGGGAAACCTCATTCCCTCGGAAACTGCCGGAGCCGCCGAGGACTTGGAGCACGACTTTGCACCGCTGAAACTGCCGTGCGGCCTCTACTCCTACCATTTCAACCCGACAGGCGATCACCACCTCGCCGGAACCGACAATGCCGCCTATTCCTTTGCGGCTGCTGCCTTCAGCATCGGGGCTTGGATTCGGCCTCACGTCATCGTCTCCAATACCATCATGTCAAAGTATTCGGCGACAGTGCGTGAGTGGCGCTTCTGGATCGACGCCGCCGGCCTGCTTGATCTCGAACTGTATGACGAAGCAGCGGATACAACCGAGATCGCCGTCAGCAGCGCGGCACTCACCATTAACCAAATGCAGTTCGTCGTCTGCACCTTCGATGGTGTGGACGCGACGCCTGGGATGTGGCTCTATGTGAATGGGGCTGCCGTCAACGATGGCACCTCCACCGAGACAGGTGCCTTCGGGACGATGGTGGATAGTGCAACCCCCATTCTCGTGGGTTCTGGCGGAGTAACAGCGACCCCGGCGGCAGAGTTCGCCGGCCGCATCGCCCTGCCATTCCTCTGCGGCAAGGCACTGGCGGCGGCAGAGGTAGCAAGTCTTTATAAAATCACCCTGCCGATGGTGGGGCTCGCGTAATGGAAGCTTGGATAGGGTTCTTTGCTTGCAATGCGGGAATTCTAATCGGGTTCGTTATCTGGGGTATGGCGTGAGCTGGGAAGACCCTCAGGCCATCCTGAAGGAAGCCCGCGAGGAGGCGCTGAAGGAGCGCACCAAGACACTCGTGGATTGTCCTCAATGCGGGACGTTGCTCGAATGGCGGGACGGGATCGCCAACTGTCCGATGGGCGATTATCGTTCAGCGGGGGGCATCAGGGGAAGCGTGAGAACTTAGTCCTGGTGCCTTCCGCCTCCAGAAAGCAGGAGACGAGAGATGGCAAACTGGCTCGCGGGTAGGGAAGCCTGTAAACGTGCCGCCAAGATCGAAGGCGCTGATAGTGATGTCCTTCTGGATCGCCTCATCGCAGATGCCAGCAAGCGCTTCGAGGCAGATACTAACCGTCTCTTTATCCCCCGTGTCCTGACCCGCTACTACGATTACGACAGGCCGCATAAACTCTGGCTCGACGCTGACCTGCTCACCGTCACCAGCCTCTACAAGAAGTCACAGGACACAACCCCCGTCGAAATCGTCGCCGCCGACTACTACCTGGAGCCTGTCAACGACGGCCCACCCTATGAGCTCATCGAGATAGACCTTGCCTCCAATACTACCTTCGAGCCGGGAGACAATACCTCCCAGCGCTCAATCAAGATCATCGGCTCCTGGGGCTACAGCGCTGATACCGCCGCCGCTGGCGCGTTGGCCGAGGCCGACGATGGCTCTGAGACAGCACTAGAGGTTACTGACGCCTCCCTTATCGACGTGGGCGATACCATCCTTATCGGCACTGAGCAGATGTTCGTGACCGCCAAGGGGACGCTGGACACAGCCACCAATACCGCCGTCACCCTTACCGCTGACAAGGCCATAACTAGCGTCACCGTGGGCGATGGCACCAAGGTCAAGGCGGGCGAGATCATCCTGATTAACTCCGAGCGGTTCTTAGTAGAGTCCGTCGCCGGCAACGTGCTCGCCACGGTACGCGCGTATGACGGTTCAACGCTGGCCGCCCACGCCGACGCTCAGGACGTTTACGCCTATCGCACCCTCACAGTGACACGGGCTAATAACGGCACGACAGCAGCGGCCCATGATACCGCTGCTGCCATCGTCAAATACACACCGCCTGCTGACGTGGTGGAGCAGATCGTCGACGAGGTGATAGCGGCCTGGGCTCAGCAGCAGTCGGCTTGGGGACGCGTCATCGGTGTGGGCGAGGGCGGCGGGTCCATCGCCTTCTCGGGGCGCCAGTTGGGAGAGCGGCGCCGACAGCTTGTGACTTCCTATATGCGCCCGAGGTTGTTGCCCTAATGCCTCCTAGGGGAATCAGCATCACCATCCTCACCAAGGGCCCCGTCCTCACGGGCATGGCCGCGCAGCGAGTTATTCCTGATTTGATTCACCCCACGATCCAGGACGTGATGGACGTTACCGAACAGAGGTTACGTGAGCGATTCAAGCCACGTCCGGGCGGCGCCTTCCTATCCGTCGCCCAGGCCCAGAAAGGCAAGGCCAGCAAGGGCCACTACGTCACTCATCTAAAGGGAGCTTTCAAGACGCAGACACTAGCGAGGGTCAGCGACGGCGGTTATCTCTATGGCCCCTGGCTGGAGGGCACCAGCCAGCGAAATAAATCCACTCGTTTCAAGGGCTATGGCACCTTCCGTAAGGCCAAACTGTGGGTGAAGAAGCGGGTGCCTGAAATCTTGCAGAAGCGGGTAGCGGCGTTCACGGCGAAGTATGGATAGATGGCACTACCAACCTTAAAGACAGCGCTCTTGAAGACACAGAATATCCTCGCTGCGTCTGGCCTCTTCCGAGGCGGTGTGCAAATTGGCGAGCCGAAGAAAGCGCCGAATGACATAGCGGCAGCTGTGATCATCGGCAATGGCAGCATAGAAGAAATCCGCTATGGCGCATCGTCGCTGGACAGGCGCGAGATTATCGTTCGAGTCTACATCAACATGCTGAGCGAGCCAGAAGAAGAGATTGAGTTCCTACTTGACGAGATGTGGGTAACGGTCAAGCCGCTCCTGGTGGTCGGCCTTGAGTTGGGCGCGACAGGAACCTATGAGGTTGACGTAGCAGGAGTCACCTATTCCTGCGGCTATGTGACCGTTGACCAGACTGTTTTCAGGATGATGGATATCAGTATTCCCATTCTCATAGACGACACGGCGACGGTGGCCTGATGCCCTACGAATACGAGGAATTGGTGGCCTGGAATCAGCGGGTGGGCGCTCACCCTATCGGCTATGGCGGCGTGGGCTTCCTTGACTACCACCGCCTACAGATCGAGCGCTGGCTGTGGGATGCACGCGGGCGCATGGAGGTGCCCATTGTGGAAATCGGCGCTGAGTTCAGGCACGAATATATGCCCAAGCCCTATTACACCCTCGGCAATAAGTCCTATCAGCTAGCGATATGGAACCAGGAGGTAAAGCCCGACATATTCGGTGACATCATGCGCCTGCCCTTGGCGAACGAGAGTGTCGGTACTCTCGTGTGCACCGAGGTCTTGGAGCACGTGCCTTATCTCTTCCATGCCGCCAAGGAAATCTATCGCGTCCTCAGGCCAGGTGGTACGGCTTATATGTCGGCACCGTTTATGTGGCCTACCCATGAGACGGAAAGCTACAACGACTATTGGCGTATCACCGAGCAGGGCTGGCGCTTCATGTTCGGCGGCTTCGACGCGCTGATAGTGACACCTAATCAGATGCGGGGGCCGTCGCGTGGCCTATGGGGGCAGCTAGCAACTTGGGAATGTATGGGCGAGGGCTGGAACTGTATGGCGCCTACGGGGTATTTGATAGAAGCACGCCGATGAAAATTTTACTTGTATCAGCAGCGGCGGAGCATTCGATCAGGGACGTCGCGGACGGCTTCGAGGCTGCCTTCGAGGACTTGGGCCACGAGCTAAAGGTGTTCCGCCTAGCATCGCGTCTCCAATTCTGGAACGTAGCTCTTTATGCATGGGCACAGGCGACGGGACAAGAGGTAACAGAAGATGGTTGTCTGCTCCCGCAGATAGTCCGAGAGACGTGCGACTGGACGCTGCTAGAGGCGGCCTACTTCCGGCCCGATGTTGTGTTCGTCGTCTGCGGTATGGCCTTCCACCCCAACGCCCTCGTCATGCTAAAGGTGCACGGCTACAAGACGGCTATCGCGCTAACCGAGTCGCCGTATAACGATGCCCAGCAACGAGTGTTGGCTGAGTTGACTGACTGGGCATTCGTCAATGACCTCTACAGTGTTGGCACTCTCAAGGATGCCAACCCCC
>Ga0315286_10005539_pt1 | contig 12201 bp, 9 predicted proteins | sample YL17G10_0_MG_FD_205038 | JGI IMG/M metagenome (GOLD analysis project Ga0315286, IMG submission 205038) | Sediment microbial communities from Yellowstone Lake, YNP, Wyoming, USA - YL17G10_0 | ecosystem: Environmental > Aquatic > Freshwater > Lake > Sediment | place: USA: Wyoming | collected... | reverse complement strand
GCACCATCCCGGCCCGCAGTCCTGTCGGCGCGACACCCCTGGGATCGCCGGGCTCCAGCCCGGCTCCGGATCAGGCCACGCTGGAGCGTGGCGATCCCAGGCTCGCGACGGATCGGACAGGTGGCAGCGTGACGTCCTCGGGGCTATCGCGCCTCAGTAATTGGCAGCGCGACACCCCTGGGATCGCCGGGCTCCCTTTCGAGTTCCCTCCCTTCGACTTTGCTCAGGGCAGGCAGGGCTGGCAGCCCGGCTCCGGATCAGGCCACGCTGGAGCGTGGCGACGCCGGGGAGGCGAACACTGCATACGTGCGGAAGTCCAACCCGTCCTGCATTGGCCGCATAATAGAGACGATGTCTCCCGTCGATACCCTCGGCCGGTCACTCAGGAGCCTCCGGGTCTCGGTGACCGATCGCTGCAACCTCCGTTGCCAGTACTGTATGCCCGAGGACGAGTACACGTGGCTCGCCCGCGAGGATCTCCTGCACTTCGAAGAGATCAGCCGGCTGGTCGATGTGTTCGTCGCGATCGGGATCGACAGGATCCGGCTGACTGGCGGCGAGCCGCTCCTGCGCCGGGATCTGCCCGACCTGATTGCGCAACTGGCCGCCAAGCCCGCGCTCACCGACATCTCGCTGACAACCAACGGGATTCTGCTCGCTGAATCGGCGGCCGCGCTCAAGGACGCGGGGCTGCGCCGAGTGAACATCAGCCTTGATACGCTCCTGCCGCAGCGGTTCATCGAACTGACGCGTCAGGACTCCCATGCCCGCGTGATCAGCGGGATCGAGACGGCCGCGCGGATCTTCGACGGCCTCAAGCTGGATTCCGTGGTGATGCGCGGTGTGAATGATGACGAACTGGTGCCCCTGCTCGACTACGGTGGGCGCATCGGCGCCGAGGTCCGCTTCATCGAGTACATGGATGTCGGAGGCGCGACGCGGTGGGCCTCGAATCTTGTCGTCGCGCGCCGGGAGATCCTCGAGCGGTTGACGAAGCACTTCGGCGCAGTTCACCCGGTCGAGGAACCTGCCAGCACGGCGCCGGCTGATCGATTCGTCCTGCCCGACGGCCGCGTCTTCGGGATCATCTCGTCGACGACCGAGCCGTTCTGCCAGGCCTGCGATCGCGCGCGCATCACGGCCGACGGAATGTTCTACACGTGCCTCTATGGCACCGATGGGCTCGATCTGCGTGGACCGCTGCGGGCGGGAGGCAGTTCGCAGGAACTGATCGAAGCGCTCAACGCGCGCTGGGTCCGTCGCGCCGATCGCGGTGCCGAAGAGCGGCTCGCGATGCGCGATCGATCGGTCTACCTGCCTGTTGAAACACTGAAGGCGGATCCGCATCTGGAGATGCACAAACGGGGCGGCTGATCGTCGGGTCTGCCCGCCCTGAGCGGAGTCGAACGGAAGACCCGGCCTCCAGCTTGAAATGCTCAGCCTCGGAGAGACCCCGGGCTCCACCAGAAAGAACGTACGGCCGCCATCGACGGTCCCGTAGGGGCAACCCCCCGTGGTTGCCCCACGTGATTCGGGTGGGCACCGTGACCCGACCCTTTTTCCCCTTCTGCGCCAGCCGATCAGCCCGTCAGCGCTTCACTGGGATCCATCCGCTCTCGAACCGGGTGCCCATGACGAGCCTGACGACCTCGCCGTAGTTGCGAACGCCGCTCGCCACCCTGTTCGTCTTCAAGTACGAGTCGTAGGTTCTCCAGGCGACGAGGCGGACGGTGCGAATCTGATCACGCTCATTGCGCTGACGCATCAGTTCGATATCCCGGATGGCCCGGCCCGGCAGGCTGGCTGTCTCCAGCCGGCGCTGGTCCGCATCGAGCGAACCGGCGACCCGCAGAAACAGATCGAGCCAACCGCTGTACTGCGCCCACTCGCCTGCGTGGACGCACGCCAGCCATCCCACAAACGACGCCTCCGACTCGCGAGCCAGGCCCGCCAGGTGCGCCCACTCGTGCGCGATCACCGCGGTCTGCTCAACTGGCAGAAGGTTCGTCGCCGCGATCGTTTCGAGAAAGAACGGGTCGGTCATCCCGCTCACGCCTGCCCGAGTGAAGTACGGATCCAGCAACGACACTTTCGGCCGCCCCACACGCGTGCCGCCGCGCAGGCCGATGGCGCGCACGGCCTCGTCAAACGCGGGCGCCAGCCGCCGAGTCAGATCCTGTCGCCGGTCGCCCTCCGACGCCGGTGGCTCAACATGCTGCAACCGCACCAGCGCTGCCGCGACCTGGTCAGCCAGCGTTCGTGCCCGCTCCGGCGTGAGCCTCGACTCGTCGAAGTCCAGCCAGGCGGTCACCGGCTCGCGTTGGTAGTTCAGGCCCCAACACCCGTAGAAGGCGATGTAGGCCGCGGCAACGGTTGTCCCCAGGTTCAGAATGGTCCGCCCCGTCGCCCGCCACCGCCGGCCGCGCCCGGCGCGGATGATCCGCGCGACGCCCCAAGCCGCCCCAAGGAGACCGAGCACCATCAGGACGTCAAGAAGCGCAAACGGCGCCAGGTTCGACACGCCAGTGACGACCGACTGAATCTGCGGGTAGGCTGCCCGCGCGTACCACCGCTCGACCAGGTTTGCCGGCCACCTCACCGCCATCAACAGCGCGGCCATCGCTATCAGCCCGATCCGCCATACAACCCCTCTTGTCACGCGGTCATTGTGGCATACAGCACGAACACATGCAGCGACGTCCCGTCCCGTCCACTCCCGCCGGCCCCAGCCTACCCGTCGTCTTCTCCGACACCCTGCCATCGCGGCGTCGCGCCATCCGCACCGCCAGTCCTCCATCGGCCGCACGCCAGCTATGGACTCCGGCTGCCCAAACAGATATAACGGCTGCAGTCGGCGGGATTTCTTGAGCCATGGCACACGAAGGACGTCGCATCGAAGTCACGGGCATCGTCCAGGGCGTCGGATTCCGCCCGTGGGTGTTCCGCCTGGCTTCGGCCCACCGCATCGGCGGATGGGTCCGCAATGACGACGCCGGCGTGACCATCGAGGCGTTTGGCACAGGCACGGCACTCGATGCGTTTCTCGGAGATTTGCGTACGTCTCCCCCGCCCGCGGCACAGATTCGTTCCGTGCTCAGCGTGCGCGTGCCTCCTCGCCTGGTGCGGACGTTTGAAATTGTCGAATCTGGCAGGTCCATCGACCGGCACGTCTCCATCCCTGCCGATCTCGCCACCTGTGCTGAATGTCTGGCTGAGGTTCACGACCCCGACAATCGCCGACATCGCTACGCCTTCACGAACTGCACCAATTGCGGACCGCGCTTTACGATTGCGACCAGCGTGCCGTACGACAGGCCGAATACGACGATGGTCTCCTTCCCGATGTGCGGCCAGTGCCGGTCGGAGTACGAGTCGCCGGCCAATCGGCGGTTCCATGCGCAGCCCAACGCCTGTCCCGCGTGTGGACCCCGCCTGTGGCTGACCGATTCGGCGGGCATCGAGACGCCCACGCCGGATCCGATTCGCGCGGCTGCCGACGCCCTGCGGCACGGCCTCATCGTGGCCGTCAAGGGTCTCGGCGGCTTTCATCTGGCCTGCGACGCCACCAACGAAACGGCCGTCGCCCAACTACGCCTCCGGAAACGCCGGGACGAGAAGCCGTTCGCCGTCATGGCCGGCACACTCGCTGATGCCGATGTGCTCGCCCATCTCACCGATGTCGAAGGCCATCTGCTGACGTCAATCGAGCGGCCCATCGTGCTGGTCTGGCAGCGGGGAGGCAACCCGCTCGCGCCGAACGTCGCGCCGGCCAATGGCACCGTCGGCCTGATGCTCCCGTACACGCCCCTGCACCACCTGCTGCTGGCCGAATCGCAGCGGCCCCTGGTGATGACGTCGGGCAATCTGGCCGAAGAGCCGCTGGCCTGCGGCAACGACGAAGCGATGGCGCGTCTGGGCAGCCTCGCCGATCGCTACCTGATGCACGACCGGGATATTGCGACACGGTGCGACGATTCGGTCGCGCGCGTGATCCACGGCAAACCAACCGTGCTGCGGCGGTCGCGCGGCTACGTGCCGAGAGGCGTCGCCGTGATTGAGCCGTTCTCGGAGCCCGTGCTGGCCTGCGGCGCGCTGCTCAAGAACACCTTTTGCATTGGTGTGAGTGACACCGCGTACCTCGGTCCGCACATTGGTGATCTGGACAATCTCGAGACCTACGAGTCGTACGAGCATGCCGTCGAGAAGTTCGAGCACTTCCTTGGGGTGGAACCCGCCGTGATCGCTCACGACCTTCACCCCGAATACCTCTCGACGCGCTACGCCCTCAAGCGCCCCGAACCGCTCAAGATTGCCGTTCAGCACCATCACGCCCACGTCGCCAGTGCGATGGCGGAACACGGGATCGAGGGACCCGTCATCGGCGTGGCGTATGACGGCATGGGCCTGGGAACCGACGGCACCGCGTGGGGTGGCGAGGTCCTGCTCGCGGACTACACCCGGTTCGAGCGGCTGGCGACATTCAGGCCCATTGCGCTCGCGGGCGGCGACCTCGCGATCCGGCAGGTCTGGCGCCAGGCCATCGCGATGCTTGACGATGCGCTCGGAGGCGATCCGCCTCTCGACAGCCTGCCGCTCTTCCGGCATGTGCCGCCCGCCGAGATCATGGTGGTCCGGCAGATGATCGCGGGGCGCATCAACACGACAGCCGCTCACGGCGTGGGGCGCTATTTCGACGCCGTCGGCGCACTCGTGCTGGGACGGGCCGAATCCCGATACGAGGGGCAGGTCGCGCTCGAGTGGAACCTCGTGGCCGACCCCGCCGACGACGCGCAGTACGGGTACGCCGTCACGAGGCGGGGCGCGTTGTTCGAGGTGGACTTTCGTCCGGCAATCCGGGCCATCGTCTCGGACACGCTTGCGGGTCGATCGCCCGCGGCGATCTCGGCCCGGTTCCACAACACGCTGGCCGCCGCGACGGCCGACCTGATTCGAACCGGCCTCGAGCGGCACGGGCGGCTGCCCGTGGTGCTGTCGGGTGGCTGCTTCCAGAACGCCCGGCTGGCCGAAGGGGTGGTTCGCGAGCTTGGCCCGAACGTGCACGTGGTCTTGCACGAATCGGTCCCTCCGGGTGATGGGGGGCTCGCGCTCGGGCAGGCGGTGATTGCCAACGCCGTCGTACAGTCGGGGTCGCAGATTGTGTCGGAGGGATTATGTGCCTAGGCGTTCCGGGCAAGGTGATTGAGGTGGCCGGCAATGTCGCCACCGTGGACTTCTGGGGCGTGCGCCGCCAGGTGCAGCTCGACGTGATTGACGAGCCCGTCGCGCCAGGCGACTACATCCTGAATCATGTCGGCTTCGCCATCCGGCGCATTCCCGAATCGGAAATCGGCGAGACCCTCGCGCTGTACGAGCAGCTGATCAAACAGGCCGAGCAGGATGACCTGATGGCCGAGGACGTCCGCAACGAGATCGCCGCGTCCAGAGATGACCCACGTGCCGGGAACTGATCGCGACCAGGCCGTCTCCGAACTGAAGTTCCGAGATCCGGTGCGCGCGCGCGCCCTGATCGAGGCGCTGGGGCGCCGGACCGCGGAGCTGGGCCGCGCCCCGGTGTCTGTGATGCACGTCTGCGGCAGCCACGAACAGGCCATCGCGAAATTCGGACTCCGGTCGACATTCCCCGGCGGACTCAACGTCATCATGGGTCCCGGCTGCCCCGTCTGCATTACCGACACGCCCGAAGTCGACGAAGGCGTGATCCTCGCGCGGCAGGGTGTCCATATCGCGACCTATGGCGACATGGTCAGAGTCCCTGGCACTTCCATGTCGCTGGCGGATGCCCAGGCCGAGGGCGCGAAGATTCACGTCATCTACAGCGCCCCCCAGGCGGTGGAACTCGCGCGGTCGACGAGCGACCAGGTCGTGTTCTTCGCCACGGGTTTCGAAACGACAGCGGTCGCAACGGCCGCGGTCGTCCTCGGCGGGCTTCCCCCGAACCTGTCGATTCTGTCCGCGCACAAGTACATCCCGCCGGTCATGGAGATTGTGGCCGAAATGCCGGGGACCAGGGTGGAAGGTTTTCTGGCGGCGGGCCACGCCGCCACGATCACCGGCTCGGCCGTGTTCGAGCCGTTTGTCGCCCGCCACGGTCTGCCCGTCGTCGTCGCCGGATTCGAGCCTCTCGACATCCTCGCGGGCCTCGTCAAGCTGGTCGAACTGATTCGCGATCGCACACCCCAGGTCGTCAACATGTTTCCCCGCTGCGTCACGCGCGACGGCAACCTCCGGGCGCAGGAGCAACTCTGGAGGGTGTTCCGGCCCACGGGCGGCCGCTGGCGCGGCATCGCGCACGTGCCCAACGGGAATCTCCGCTTGCGGGACGAGTTCCGGTCGATCGATGCGCGGCGTCGATTCACGATCGATCTGGCGTCGCTGTGGGACCATGCGCCGTCCGCACTGGCGCAGTCCTGCATCTGCGGCGACATCATGGCTGGCCTGTCGTCGCCGACCGACTGCAAGTGGTTCGGCCAGGAGTGCACGCCCGAGAAGCCGGTCGGCGCGTGCATGGTGAGCAGCGAAGGCGCGTGCAAGATCTGGCACCAGTACGGCGGTCATCCTGATCTGGGAGGCGACGCGTGATCCGCCGCGGATTTGTCGACGACAAGATCGGTCTCAAGTACGGCGCCGGCGGACGGGCCATGAGAGCCTTGATCGAGCGCGTGTGCCTCGCCGGCATCGGACCCGCTCCGGTTGACGGCATCGGCCTGGCCGCCATGGATGATGGGGCGGCGCTGCGCGTCGGCGACAGGTGGCTGGTCATCACGACCGACTCGCACGTCGTGCATCCGATCGTGTTTCCCGGAGGGGACATCGGCCGGCTGGCTGTCTCGGGCACCGTCAACGACCTCGCCGTGATGGGCGCGACCGAGCCGCTGGCGCTCACCTGCGCGGTCATCATGGAAGAGGGATTCGCACGAGCAGATCTCGAACGCGTCTACGTCTCGATTCGCGAGGCGTGCCAGGAGGCCGGCGCGACCATTGTGACCGGCGACACCAAGGTGATGGGACGCGGAGAGATTGACGGACTCGTGCTGAACACGGCCGGGGTGGCGCTTTGTGATCGCGTGGTGCCAGACGCCGGCCTCAAGCCCGGCGATCTCCTGATCCTGACCGGCACCGTCGGCGATCACGGCATGGCGATTATGGCCGTGCGCCACAAGCTGGCGCTGGAAGGGGATCTTCGCTCGGATGTTGCGCCCATCAACGGACTGGTCCGCGCCGCACTCGACGCGGGTGGTCTCGACGTCGTCGCCATGAAGGATCCGACCAGGGGCGGCGTGTCCAGTGCACTCCATGAGATGGCCGAAAAGAGCGGCGTCGGCATCATCGTCGAGGAGATGAAGGTGCCGGTGCGCATCCAGGTCCGGGCGGCCTGCGATCTGCTCGGCATCGATCCGCTCGTCGTGGCCAACGAAGGCAAGGCCCTGATTGGCGTTCGAGCGGGCGCCGCCGAACAGGTGCTGGCCGCGATCCGCCGGCACCCGCTCGGCGCCGAGGCCGCCATCATCGGTCGCTGCATCGAACAGCACGCCGGTGCCGTCATTCTCGACACAGGATTCGGCAGGCGCATGCTGGCCGAGCCCGAGGGCGAACTGCTGCCGCGGATCTGCTGATCGCGAGGCGTCTCTCTCCGGCCGCCGGTCGACGCGCACGAGGTGGTGGAACACGCGGAGTGGACGCGTACCGGAAATCGGTCGGGTCCTGACACGCACGGCTCGGCACCATCAGACGAGAATCAGTTGTCGGACAGCACCGAGTTCGGACAGTCTCCATCCACTCAACGAATGGGCTCTCTGCGAAGCGCGGCAGGGTTTGGCTGCTTGAACTGTGCGATGTCGAGTGGTGCGTTCACGGCGTAGCGAAGGACGGTCCACGTCTGGACCACCGTGCCGGCCGATCCCTTCGTCATCCGGAAGGGCAGCATCAGACCGGACACCGGTCGGTGGTCGCTCGCGCGCCAGACGCTTTCGGAGGTCCCGCCGATCAGGCTGGCGCGTTGGAAGCGGAGTTCGGCCGGCAGATGCGATTGCGCGTCGAGAACCAGTTGACCGACCGGGCCGTCCGGCCCACCAACATCCAGCGTCCGGCCCCGTGGGAACCCGGGCAGAAGCGACGCCGTCTCGGACATCGTCAACAAACCTCCCGTGGGAGCGACCGGCAAGACCAGGCTGATTGTCCGCAGATACTCCGTTCGGGCGGCGACGCGCATCGCCTCGTCGGCGCTCGTTCCACTGGCCGCCGCGCGCATGCGCCCCCCAAACCATCCCACGTTGCCGTCCAGGGTCATCGCCTTCTCAGCCGGTTGGCCGTCCGGCGCCGACATCCGTTCACTAATCTGGAACCGATCGGGAAACAACACGAGTATCCGAAACGTGGCTGTGTGCCGTCCGCCTCCGGCTGTGCTGAGGTACGAACCGTCGATCGTCAGACTCTTCAACCGTGAGACGGCCGCGTCCCCGCCCAGTGCGGTGAGCAGCAACGTAGTAATACGGCTCGCCCCCTTCCCCTGCAGACCAGCCGCCGCCAGGCGCCAAGGCTCTGCACAAGCGGCGAGAACAGACACCCCCGCCACCAGTGTGAGCAGGACCGTTCGAGCAAGGATCGTGATTCGCGACATGGGTTCACTCGTGTCTCAGGATGCGGGACGGCTCCATGCGTAGGATTCGCCGTCCGGCGAGGTAGCTAGCCAGGGCAGAGGTCGTCAGCACTAGCGCGACGGCGCTGGCGTAGATCAAAGGTGCCGTCGGGCTGACCTCGAAGAGATAGACAACCAGGAGGCGCGCCGTACCTGCGGCGGCCAGAATCCCGATCACGCAGCCCGCGACGACGGGGAGCAACCCATCGATGAGCGTCGCGCCCAGAAGTCCGTGGGGCGTCGCGCCCAGCGCCAGCCGTACGCCGATCTCGAACGTGCGTTCCGAGATGGTGTAAGCCACAAGACCGACCACGCCCGCCAGGGTCAGCAGGAGCGCGAGCCCGCTGAACCAGGCAAACGCGGTGGCGCCCAGCTGCTCGGCCGCCATCTGGCGGGCAATCTCCTGCGACGCCGTCGTGAAGCGCATCTTCCATGTCCGGAGCATTTCCTGCCTGGCAACGGCTTCTACGCTCGGCAGCAGGACCTCGGCCGACACCGTCCCGCGAACGGACAGGCCAAAGTTCGGCGAACCGAGATCGTCGATCTCGCGGATTTCCGGAATGAGGAGCGACGGATTCGCCCGATCGCGCACGCCTGCCCGGATCGTATCTCCGGTCAGCCCTACAATCTGAAGGTCAGTCTCCGCACCAGGAAGCCGCAGGCGTCGCCCGATCGGACTTTCGCCTGGCCAGAGCATCGCTGCCAGGCTCTGGCTTACGATGCCAACCTTCGGCGTGCGTGCCGCGACGTCGTGGTCCGCGAGGTCCCGCCCGGCCAGCATCGGGATGCCAAGCGTTGCGCAGTATCTCGGGCCGCCTCTAGCCATCCTGAACGTGGCCGTGGTGCGCCGCCCGTCCACGAGGATCTCGCTAGCCAGTCCCGACACCGCACCGCCCCGTGGTTCCCCGAGGGGGATATCGCCGGACACGACCTCGCGAACAAACGGCAGGCTGCGCAGCCGTGCCGCCAGTTGCCGGATGTCCGATGCGCGCCGCACGAAGTCCACGTTGCCGTCCTTCAGCCCGTACTGGAAAATGTCCGGCGTGTAGCTGACATACACCACCTGACTATCGGCGAATCCGAGGTCCTTGTGGAAGGCGTTCTCCATGCTGGCGACCAGAAGACCGGCGCCCACGAGCAGCGCCAGAGACAACGCAACATGACCGGACAGGAGCACGGCATGTGCGCTTCGCCGTCCGGACATCCCTCGGACTTCGCCCCCCGCCAGTAAGCGGCCTACGTCGACGCGCAACGCGCGAAACGCGGGCAGGGCACAGCCCACGGCGGTGGCGAGGAGCGTAGCCGCGGCCGCAAACGTCACAACACGCCAATCCGGCCGGAGCCCCAGTACTCCAAGCCTGACGCCGGTCGGGAGCGGCAGCGCCTCGCACCACCACAAGATCAGCCGCGCAAGCCACAGGGCCAGGAGCGTACCGGCAGCCGCAAGCATCAAGCCTTCCCAGGCCACCAGGCGCACGAGCCCGCACCGGGACAAGCCGATGGCCAACCGCACCGCGAATTCGCGCTGGCGACTGCGGGTTCGCACCAGGAGGAACGCGGTCAGGTTCGCGCACCCGACCAGCAGGACGGCGAAAGCCGCAACAGCCAGCACCTGGCTGGCGCGGACGTCGGCGGCTTGGTTGACGACCCGAGCCGGATAGGCGGACTCGCCGAGACTCTTGATCACGATCCGGCCCCGACCCAATACGGCAACCTCGGCTTCAGCGGCGGCCCAGGCGGCATCAGGCGCGAGCCGCGCGTACAACAAGACGGTGATCATCCCGCGAGGGCCAACAACCAGCGCCTCCGGTATCGCCAGGAATTGCGGGAGCACGTTCAGCGGGAGCCACAGGTCCGCCTCGTCCCCCAAGCGCGGCCCGCTGAACCCTGGAGGTGCGACACCGACCACGGTCACCGCGCGGTTGCTGATGACGATGCGCGTGCCCAGCAGGTCGGGATCGGCCTTGAATTCCTGGTGCCATAGCGCGTGACTCAGAATGACCGCGGGGGGAGCCCCCACTCGGTCCTCGTCGGAGATGAACGAGCGTCCCCGAACGGGCACGCCGAGCACGTCGAAGTAGTTGGCCGACACCGGCGCGCCCACCAGGGTCCGGCCCGACGCCAGCACGAACTGCGGGCGGAAGGATCCGACGCATTCGCCTTCGGCCGTCACGGCCGCAAACGATCGCGCACGTGCAGCCAAGTCGGCGAGCCACCGCAGACGAAAGGACGGCGATTCGACGCGGCGCGGGGCGTCCGACATGATCCCAGAGAACGTCACCACCGTCGCAGGATCGCGGACGGGGGGCGGCCTCAGCCACAAAGCGCTGACGATCGTGAAGACTGCTGTGTTGGCGCCAATCGCGATGGCGAGGGTCGCCACGGCCGCAGCCGTCGTGCTTCGGTCCGAGCGAAGGGACCGAAAAGCGTACCGCAACTCGCCAACGAGGGTGTTCGCGAACCCGGCCCAGACGTGACCGTGTACTGTCATGTCCTCATCTTCGCACGAACCGCCAGACCCCCGGGGAGGCTACCAGACCGAACGGTTTCGGAACACGGGAGAGCGGAGGACGATCGACAGCCCGTCTCCGCTCCACTCTAGCGATGCGTGCCGCGGTCGTCACCGATCCGTGGTCGCCGCCTCGGGCGGCCGCCTATGGATTGATGCCGGCCCTGGTGAATGCCGCCGAACCTAGGGAATGTGGCAGATCCAGAGTTCTTGCCCCTGATAGCACTTGACCCACCAGTCGTCACCGGAATAGCACTTTGACCACGCCCAGTCGTCCTGTACCGAGCAACAGTCGCGGATGACTTGGGTTAGACACATGCCACATGTAAAACTGGAAGCATCGCATGGGGGGCAGCCTGTGCAGAGGCCTCCTTCGCTGGCGAGCGTAGCCGCTGAAAGAAACGCTACCGCAATCAAACATGCGAGAAGACCGCGCCTTGCTGCCTTGCTGAAGGTTCGCATCGTACCATCTCCTTTCGGTTGCATTCACACACGTGTCCCCGTCCCCTGTTGGGTGGTCCCGACCTCAGCGCCGCCGCAGCCGTCGACGTCTACGGCAACGCCCCCTTTCGGATTGCGGAGACGACTTCGGCTTCCTGCCCTCGTGACAGCTTCCCAATCCACACACCTCGAACGGAGCGTCTGCGATCCACGAGCAACAGCGTGGGTGTTCCCGAGATCCGCCCTGCGGTCTGGGCGGGGAGTCCGATCAGTGCGTCCACTTTGAGCAGGCTGTTGTCAAGGAATCGTTGCCCGACGTCGTGGGGTTCAGAGAGCACGGCGAGGACCCTCACCGCGCCGGGTCGCGGGGGCCTCTGCTCAATCAACCGGCGGTAAAACGGCACGCTTTCCTCGCAGAACTTGCACGCGGTCTGGAGGAGCAGGAGAACCGTCAGGTCGGACTCCTCGAACCTGGCGTCCAGGAATGTTCCGATGGTTTCACCGACCTTGTAGGGATTGGCCGGCGGACGGTTGGTCGTCGTACCGGACATGCGCACCACCACGAACACCGTGATGGCGACGCACATGGTGATGA
>Ga0315286_10005536_pt1 | contig 12203 bp, 9 predicted proteins | sample YL17G10_0_MG_FD_205038 | JGI IMG/M metagenome (GOLD analysis project Ga0315286, IMG submission 205038) | Sediment microbial communities from Yellowstone Lake, YNP, Wyoming, USA - YL17G10_0 | ecosystem: Environmental > Aquatic > Freshwater > Lake > Sediment | place: USA: Wyoming | collected... | reverse complement strand
TGGATAAAGCATTTGAATGGATGGCCCGCAGCGTTACGGGTGCAGGAATTGCCCCGCTGGAAGACAAACAAGCCTCGATGCGATATTATGCGGGGAAATGCGGCCCGGTCTTTGCTTGCGGGGCAAATAACAAACTGGCATGTGCCTGGGGTGGCGTAAAGGTCATGCTGGCTTTCGGCAAACTTCCTATTGAAAGGCGCACTTCGCTTATAGAAAATGCGATCGGGAAAGGTGTAGAATTTCTATTAGGGGTTGACCCAGCAGAAGCCACCTATCCGACCGGATGGAGCGATAAACCCAGTGGAAATTGGTGGAAGTTCGGATTCCCGGTTTTTTATGTTACGGATATGTTGCAAAATATCGAAGCATTAGTTCGATTAGGATATGCCAACGACCCGCGCCTGTCTATGGCACTCGAAATGATCCAAGAAAAGCAAGATAAAAATGGGCAATGGGCCTTGGAATTTGATTATGCGGGTAAAACGTGGATTGAATTCGGCAAGAAGAAACAACCTAACAAATGGGTAACAATGAGAGCCGCCTGGGTTTTGAAGCACGCAAACGAAAAGGGTGAACGGGAGAGCGAACGCTTTGAAGGCTAAGGGCAGGCATAAACAGCGCCAAACGGCGGCTGAATACATAATAGTGCGCATCAAAGATTTGAAATAAATAACCAAATTATGGATACAGAGATCACAGATATCCGCAAGCACACCATCAAACAAATCCTTGTCAAACAGGATGATTCATTCCGGTGGGGATTTGATGAGAAACAAGCCCGTGAGCGGCCGGATTATTTGTACTATTCGCCTAATTTCAAATCCACGTTATGGACCTTGCTCCTGCTCGCTGATATCAAAGCGCCTGTCGATATCCCGCAGATCAAACCATCCATCCGGCTTATTACTGAGCATTTTTATGACCCTGAACACGGGATTTTCAGGTTGCCGGGCATGAGTCATTTTCCCATACCCTGCCTGAACGGCAACATGATCTATCTCCACCATTATTTCGAGTCATCCCAATCAGAAACCCTGGATAAAACCATCGGTTTTTTCGCCGCATGCCAACGCTTTGATGATGGTGATTTCAAGACCCCGAAATCATATCCGTACTGTTCAAACATCTCCTGCTACGGAAAGCATACCTGTTATTGGGGAGTAACAAAATTGCTCAAAGGAATTTCGTTCATTCCCAAAAATCAAAGAACCAAAGAAGCACAACAATTAATCGAAAATTGTATTGATTTTGTTTTACACCACGAGGTGTGCTACAGGTCCCATAATAGAGACAAATTTCTTCACCGTGATATTGATAAACTTACATTTCCCAATTTCTATAAGAGTGATTTCCTCGAAATATTGTGGCTGTTGGCAAGAGAAGAAGTGCGCGACAGGAGAATGTCACGCGCCCTGGCGTTGTTGCGATCCAGGATGAAGGACGGCGGTTCCTGGGAACTTGAAAAATCCATGAATATCATCGAATCAATCGGCCAAAAAGACTACTCCAATGACTTTATTACGGAAAGAGCAACCAAGGTACTTGATAATTATGGGCATTGATATAATCAAATGTAAATATGCGTCCGACACAGCATGCACATGACTGCCTTAGCTTGGAATAGCTGTTGATAAATATATCTCGATGCGATACAGAATCTGACACATTTAATCCAGTGAAGCAACAATAGACGAATACCTGGTTGGACGGTTCCATGAAACCCATCAGATGATAGGCAACCAGCGAGACTTTGCAGAATGGCAATGATCGGTACAAAACCAAATTCAACCCAACCAACCCTGATCGCCGCTTGCGGAATAAATTGCCGCCTGTGTCGAGCCTATGTAAGAGAAAAGAAGGCGTGTCCGGGTTGTCGGGGAGAGGATACCAATAAAACAAAAATTCGTATCGCGTGCCGGATCAAGAACTGCGAAAAGATGCTGAAAGGGAAATTTGAGTATTGCTTCGAGTGCGACGAGTTTCCTTGCCCACGCCTGTCCCACTTGGACAAGCGCTATCGAACCAATTATGGAACGAGCGTATTGGATAATCTGGCAAGTATCAAGAATATCGGCATCCTAAATTTCGTCGAAACCGAAAACAGTAAATGGGCGTGCCCGGAATGCGGTGCGATGCTGTGCATGCATCATCCGGAATGCCTTTCCTGTGGAACCAAGTGGCACTAATAGATGAAATCCCACAACGTTTCTCCAAGCACAACGCTGAAAATGAAGCCACAAGAGACCCAGGCAATTCCTGAGGCTTATTGGAGCCTCATGCCTGAGCAGCTCTGCTCTGCACTGAACAGTTCCAATAAAGGTCTCCCGGCGGCAGAGGCTGAGCGACGTCTGAAGAAATATGGGCTGAACACAATTAGAGCACAGCAGCAAGCGACCGCGCTGCGCCTGCTGTTGAGCCAATTCAAAAGTCCGCTGGTGCTCGTGCTGATCTTTGCCGCAATCGTCTCCGGCATCGTGGGGGAGTGGGTGGATGCCAGCATTGTGCTTGCCATCGTGCTTGGCAGCACCATCCTTGGCTTCGTGCAGGAATATGCTGCCAGCAGCGCAGTTGAGAAATTGCGCTCCCAAGTGACGATCAAATCCAGCCTGCTGCGAGACGGCCAGTCACAGACCCTGCCTTCCGAGCAAGTAGTGCCGGGCGATGTGGTCTTGCTCTCCGCGGGCAGCCTGATCCCGGCGGATGGGGTCGTACTGGAAGCAAATGACTTCTTTATCAACCAAGCCGTGCTGACCGGAGAAACCTTCCCGGTCGAGAAGAAGCCGGCGACTGTCCCCGCCAATGCCAGCCTGACGGAGCGGACCAACTGCGTCTTCATGGGGACGAGCGTCGGAAGCGGAAGCGCGCAAGCACTGATCGTGCAGACGGGCAGGGCCACGGTGTTCGGCCAGGTGGCAGAAAAGCTGAGACTGCGCCCGCCGGAGACCGAGTTCGAACGCGGCATCCGTCACTTTGGCAACCTGCTCACGCAGGTCATGCTGGTGATGGTGGTCATCGTTTTGGCGGTCAATATCTTTCTCGCCAAGCCGCTGTTAGACTCGCTGCTCTTTTCGCTGGCACTGGCGGTAGGCCTGACCCCCGAGCTTTTACCAGCCATTATCAGCATCACACTGGCCCATGGGGCGCAACAGATGGCCAAGCGCGGCGTGATCGTGCGCCGCTTGACCTCGATCGAGAACTTCGGCAGCATGGACGTGCTGTGCACAGACAAGACCGGCACGCTGACCGAAGGTGTCGTCAGTCTCGACGAGGCGGTCGATACGCAAGGACAACCTTCCGAAACCGTCCTGCGCTACGCCAGCCTCAACGCGCACTTCCAGACAGGGCTGAACAACCCGCTGGATGAAGCGATCCAAGCTGCCGCACAGAAGGCCGGGCTGGACATCAGCGCCGAGCAAAAAGTGGACGAAATCCCCTACGACTTCGTGCGCAAGCGCCTGAGCGTGGTCATTGCAAATGCCCGGGGAGAGCGCACGCTCGTCACCAAAGGTGCACTTGATAATATCCTGAGCATCTGTAATGGTCTGCAGCATGGGGATGGAGTCCGTCCGCTAGACGCACCGATGCGGTCAGAGATCGAACAGCGGTATAGCGAATGGAGCGAGAAAGGCTTCCGCGTACTTGGAGTGGCGACGAAGACGGTAGACGGGCGGCCGGAAGCCTATTCGGCCAGCGATGAAAACGCCCTCACCTTCGCCGGTTTTCTGCTCTTTTTCGATCCGCCGAAGGCCGATGTGCAGCTAGCCATTGTCGACCTGGCGAAGCGCGGGGTACAGCTCAAGATCATCACCGGCGATAATCAGAAAGTGGCCCGCCACGTGGCGGAGGCGGTGAAACTTCCCATCCACGGCGTGCTGACCGGAAGGCAATTGAACGACCTGCATGACGAGGCGCTCTGGCACCTGGCTGAACGCACCACCCTGTTCGCGGAAGTGGATCCCAACCAGAAAGAGCGCATTATCCTGGCACTGCAAAAGACCGGGCACGTAGTTGGTTACATGGGCGACGGCATCAACGATGCACCGGCCCTGCACAGCGCGGACGTAGGTATCTCCGTGGACACGGCCGTGGATGTGGCCAAAGAGGCGGCAGACTTTGTGCTGCTTAATAATGATCTGGCCATCCTGCGGCAAGGGATCGATGAAGGCCGAGTGACGTTCGCCAACACGATCAAATACATCCTGACGACCATCAGCGCCAACTTTGGCAATATGTTTAGCATGGCCGGGGCATCGATGTTCCTGAAGTTTCTGCCCTTGCTCGCTCCTCAAATTCTGCTCAACAATTTCCTTTCCGACATTCCCGCGGTGACCATTGCCAGCGACAATGTGGACCCGGAAATGGTGGAGAAGCCGCGCCGCTGGAACACCAAGTTCATCCGCAACTACATGGTGCTGTTCGGCCTGGTAAGTTCGACCTTCGACTTCCTGACCTTCGGGACGCTGTTGTTTCTGTTCCGCGCTTCGCCGAATGAGTTTCGCACCGGCTGGTTCATCGAGTCCCTGTTAACAGAGTTGGTCATCGCCCTGGTTGTGCGAACGCGCCATCTCTTCTTCCGCAGCCATCCCGGCACACTTTTACTGGCGAGTTCTCTTACCTTCATTGGGATTGCCCTGATCCTACCGTACCTGCCATTCATCTCGGTTTTTGGTTTTGTGCCCTTGCCCGCGCCGCTCATGCTGGCAATGCTCGGGCTGACAGCGCTCTACGTGCTGGCAACCGAGGTGACCAAGAAGTATTTCTTCTCCCGGGCGGAGAACGCCAAGGCTTAGCTCAAATCCAATGAAGGGTGGTCAGGCAGCGCCCGCGCTTAATATTTCATTCAGCAGAATGGAAATGTTCCGGGACCCAGCAAGACTCAACCAACGAACCCTGCGGTATACTGAAAACTCTTATTGGAGGTAACACAGATGGCGAAACTAATTATTCATACTGACCAGGCGCCCAAATCCCTGGCTGGTTACAGCCAAGCCGTGAAAACGGGAGGCCTGGTCTTCGTTTCGGGCCAGGGACCCTTCGACCCCAAAACCGGTGAGGTCGTCGGAGCAACCATCCAGGAGCAAACGGGGCAGTGTCTAAGGAACATCGAGGCGATCCTGCATGCGGCCGGAAGTTCTCTTGAGAAAGCCGTCAACGCAACCTGGATATTAGGCGAGGAAAGCGACTTCGCGGGGATGAACGAAGAGTGGGGGAAGTGGTTCCCCAAGGATCCGCCGGCGCGGCAAGGCGCAAAACTTGGGATCCATCCGAAGGGAATGAAAATCTCCATCGCAGTGGTCGCGGAGGCCTAAGCTCCCTGCGGCGAATAACTCCCTGGAACCAACAGAGTTCGCCGTGCAATAACGCGGCACCCGGGCAGTGTCAGCGATATCCATAAACATTCGGGCTGCCAGGGTAGACCAAGAAAAGCCGTCGAACACCGCGTACTGCAGACGGTGAGGAGTTGCCCGGCCAAAAGGAGTTGACTTAATGACAAATTTCTCGTTCTGGCAAAAATGGTTGTTTGTTGTTGGCATCGTAATTTCCATTTTCGGGACGCTAATGGCGCTCCTAAGTGGAACATCACTTTTTAATTTGCTCAATCAGCAAATTGACCCAACTTTCTGGGGTACGAATATAGTAGAAAATAGCGCAAGAGAATTTCAAAAATGGTCTTATGGCGTCTGGGGAGCAACTATAGCAGGTTGGGGAATTTTCGTGACTTTTATTACTCACTTCCCTTTCAACAAGAAGGAGAAATGGGCGTGGAATTGCTTGGTTGCAGGATTGTTCGTTTGGTTCGTATTAGATACTTCCATCTCCATAAACTACAAAGTATATTTCAATGTCTTCTTCAACACGGCTCTTCTTGCCTTGGCAATATTGCCAGTGGTGTTTACGCGGAAATACTTTACCTAGCATGTACGAACACAAAACTCACTATCGCCAACTACAGTACATAAAAGCCCCCTTCACTTCGTGTCTGCGCAAATGTACAGAAATTAATACCATTACAGCAACCGTCGCATTTAAAACCCAAACCGTCGTCCAGCACTGCGTGAAGCGAACAGTGTGGATCCCATGTGATTTTTAGGTTAATACTCTGCCCAAACACATTCCTGCTATCGAAGCGAGGCTACACCCGCCCGCGGGCAACGACAGCAGTCAGTCGGCAAGCAATTAATCCTGCAGCCAGGAGAATGGGTATGAAAATATTTCCTAAATTTCAAATAGGCATCTTGAATGGCTGGATTCCGTTTATCCTCTATTTTCTTGGGCTTATTGTGTCGGTATCATTTTACTCAAAAGAGGCAAAGATTTGGCTTTTCAATAATCCCAAAGATGAGGATCAGGGTGTATTTAAATATATCCGTCTGTTCGGGCAAATATCAATGATGACATATATTTTGTTGATGGTGTTAACTCCGCTAAGGTTCGGTGATCCGGTATTTTTCGTTGGTGCAATAATATATCTGATCGGCCTCGGATTTGAAATGAGCGCTCTCTATTATTTCAGAAAAACACCTGTCAGCCAACCAGTTGTAAAAGGGCCGTATCGAGTCTCGCGCAACCCTCAATGGCTGGGGTTATTCCTGGTGCTTTTGGGCTCGGCAATCGCGGCCGGGATTTGGCTTTATATTGGGATGGTCGTAATCGTGGGGTTCATTTATCACAAACAAATCCTTGATGAAGAAGCAGCCTGTATAACGAAATTTGGGGAAAGTTATCGCGAATATATGAAACGCATCCCAAGATATTTTCTGTTCCGTTGATGCGGCGGGGAAAGAGATTGCATCCCCTATCCCCTGTGCACCCCTCGGGGATGTTACGCGATCAGCCAGACTGTCAACCAACATGGTTCTTCGGAAGCCTCTCCGAAGAGCCTTTGGTTTGAAAGGCGACCGCAAGCAACTCCCCGCCTGGCAAGGGGTTTGTTCTATATGCAACCCCATCCCATTCTGGCAGGAGCGCTCACCCCATGAAAGAAGACACCTTTAAAGTCTACGGTTACCGCTGGGTCATGCTGGTCGTGTTCATGTTCATCGTGGCGGTCAACCAGCTGCTATGGATCACTTTCGCGGCGATCACCAAGGACGCGGTCCAGTTCTATGGCGTCTCAGACCTGAGCATCGGGCTTCTGTCGATGATCTTTATGATCGTTTACATCGTCGTCTCGATCCCGGCTTCGTGGGTGATCGATACCTACGGCCTGCGGGTGGCGGTGGGGATCGGGGCGGCGCTGACCGGCATCTTCGGCATGATGCGCGGCCTGACCGCCTCCAGCTATACGCTGGTTCTAGTTGCCCAGATCGGGATCGCCGTAGGGCAGCCGTTCATCCTGAATGCAGTCACCACGGTGGCGGCGCGCTGGTTCCCGGTGCGCGAGCGGGCCACTGCCTCGGGGCTTGGGTCATTGGCGATGTACGTCGGTATTTTCCTGGGCCTGGGATTGACCCCCTTCCTGACGATCCATTTCCAAATCGGCGGCATGCTGGTCGCTTACGGGATCGTGTCGGTGGTAGCGGCGCTGGTCTTTTTTGTGTTTGCCAAAGAGCGACCAGCGACACCGCCCTGCCCGCCCGGAATGGAAGTGCGCTCGCTGGTCTTCGACGGCTTCAAACAGATGTTACGCCAGCGCAACTTCCTGCTGCTGCTGGCCATATTCTTTGTCGGGCTGGGGGTTTTCAATGCCGTCACCACCTGGATCGAGAATATCCTGGCGCCGCGCGGTTTCTCCAGCACCCAGGCAGGGACCGCCGGCGGGCTGATGATCGTTGGCGGGATCGTCGGTGCCCTGATCATCCCGTCGCTCTCTGACCGTATCCGCCGGCGAGTACCCTTTATCATCCTGGCGCTGGCAGGGGCGACGGTGGGGCTGGTGGGCATCGCGTACGCGACCTCCTACTGGCTGCTGCTGGCAGCCTCCGTCACGATGGGCTTCTTCCTGCTCAGTTCGGGACCGATCGGATTCCAGTATGGGGCTGAGACCACCTACCCAACTCCGGAAGGGACCTCAAACGGCCTGCTGCTGCTGATGGGGCAAATTTCCGGGATCGTCTTCATTTTCGCAATGGACGCGTTCAAGTCCCCACAAACTGGTTCCATGACGGTCTCCCTGGTAGTACTCATCGTGCTGATGACGCTGAGCATCGTCCTGGGCGCACTTCTGCGGGAACCAAAATTGTTGCTGACGGAAAGCACCAAGACTCAAGAGAAAGCATAGCAGCTGAGGCGGAATATTTGGAGAAGCGGGGCGGGCGAAGGATGCCAACGCCCCGCTTGCTTTGCCTCCTTCGAGGGGTCTCCACAAGACCCCGGCTTGCTTATCAATTGGAAAAACGATACAATCTATTTAAATGATCGCAGAAACGGTCCGACCGTTGCTGGCTGGCATTCTGGTTGGCGTGGTCGGGCTGGCGAACCTGTCCCTGCGCCCTCAGCTGTTGACCTTCAGCCAGTACACAATTTGGGGGTAATAACCACTGTTCGTCCCGGCGCGGGGACCCTTGCGGGTCATCCGGATTTGGCGTGGGAAATCCGTCCAAAGGAAGAATAATTCGTTTTATCGGAGGTGAAGGATGAAACAAGACCGCTTTTTAGTGGGGATCCTGATCTTTATTGGTGTGCTGGTCATCGCCGCGCTGGCGCTGTTCTTCATCCGCCAGGATACGCAGGTGTACGGCGCGGACGACACTCCGGAAGGTGTGATCCGCAATTACGCCCTGGCCCTGCAGAAACAGGACTTCCAGCGCGCCTATAGTGAATTAGCAGATAAATACAATAAGCCAACTTACGACGCATTCCGCCACGCTTTCCTGACCAATCAATTGGACGTATCGAGCAACGCCCTGCAAGTGGGGAGCGTGCAGTACATCACCAGCGGCGAGGCGACGGTCAGCATCACCATTCTCTACGCCGGCAGCGGCCCGTTCACGCAAAGCTGGAGTTCGACCGACACAGCCACTCTCGTAGAGCAGGACGGAACGTGGAAACTCAGTTACATGCCCTATCCTTTCTGGTCTTATGACTGGTATCAGCCGCCTCAACCGACGGCTGAACCGGTGAAACCATAGGGAGGAGGACTTATGCGCACCATTCGCCGACTCTACTTTTATGCGGTGGCTTTTATCAGCCTGGAAGTAGTCCTGTGGGGGCTGATCGGGCTGCTACGCTCCATCTTCGTCCCAGCCGTCATCGGCGGGAACGCGACCCGGCTGGCCGAAGCGCTGGCGCTCATCCTGGTGGGCATGCCGGTCTTCGGGCTGCACTGGTGGGTGGCGCAGCGTGACGCCCGCAGGGAGATGGACGAGCACGCCTCCGGCATCCGCGCCTTCTTCCTTTACGGCGTCCTGCTGGCCACGCTCATCCCGGTCATCCAGAGTTTTCTGGCAGTCATCAACCGCATGTTCCTGGAGGCCAGTCACCTGTCGCGCCTGGCAGCAGTAGTCGGCAGCCAGCAGACCTGGAGCGATAACCTGATCGCGATGCTGATGAACGCCCTGATTGCATCCTATTTCGTCACCGTCCTGCGGGCCGACTGGAAACAGATCACTCCCAAGGAAACATTCGTCAACGTGCGGCGCATCTCCCGCTACGTGTGGGTGCTTTACGGCCTGTTTCTAACCGTTGCTGGAGTACAGCAGATTCTGACCTTCATCCTGCAAATCCCACCGAGCACATTTGGCGGGCTGCTGCGGGCAAATTTCATCAACGGCCTGGCACTGACCCTGATCGGCACCCCGGTCTGGGTGTGGGCCTGGAAAACGGTGCAGGATTCACTCACTGAGCCCGCGGAGAGCGAGTCGCTCCTGCGTCTGGGGCTGCTCTATGCCCTGTCCCTGGGAGGCGTCATCACCGTGCTCAGCTCGGGCGGGATCATCCTTTACCTGCTCCTGCGCCAGATCCTGGGCGAGAAGATCCTGCTGCAGACCTTCGTCCAGCAGATCAGCAGCCCGCTTTCCATCGGCGTTCCACTGGCGGGTGTGTGGGCTTACTACGGCAACTGGTTGACGCGTTCGATGGGCGAAGTCCCGGATGCCCCGCGCAGGTCCGGGATGCGCCGCCTGTATTCCTATATCCTGTCTGCCATTGGGCTGGGGGCTGCTTTCATCGGTCTGAGAATGGTGCTCGCCTTTGTAGTGGATGCACTGCTCGGCAACCAGGCCTGGGGCGGCACGCTGCGTCTAAACCTGACAGCAGCCCTGTCGACCCTGGGCGTGGGTCTTCCGCTCTGGCTGCTGACCTGGAGGCCGATGCAAGCCGAGGCGCTTTCGCCTGGGGATGGCGGCGACCACGCCCGGCGTTCACTCGTCCGCAAGATCTACCTTTACCTGGCACTGTTTGCCAGCGTCATCGGCGGGATGATCTCCGCCGGCAGCCTGGTCTACCTGCTGCTCAATGCCCTGTTGGGCGGCGGCGCCTCGAACGTTTTACAGGATTCGCTTAAAGCCCTGGAAACTTTGGTTTTGTTCGTCGTGTTGGGCGTCTATCACGGCCTGACACTGGGCAAGGATGGGAAAACCGCCGGGCGTACTCTCGCCGAAAAGCACGCTGCTTTTCCAACCCTGATCTTCGACGTGGAAAACGGGAGCTTCGGCGCGGCCATGCTGGCAGCGGTTCAAAAACAAACCCCGCGCCTGCCGGCAACGGTTCAACTGGTCAGCCAGGCGGTGGCAAAAGGGACGACCCCGCAGGCCGTTATCCTGCCGGGCGACCTGGCGCTCGACCCGCCCGAGGCCCTGCGGAAGTGGCTAATAAAATTTACCGGCAGCCGGCTGGTGGTACCACGGGCGGCGGCGGGCTGGGTGTGGATTGGCGGTGCGCAGGCCGACCTGAACCAGGCCGCGCTAGCACTGCGTCAACTGGCCGAGGGGCAGGAAGTCCGCCAGAAGGCCTCCACCTCAGGATGGACGATCTTCCTATACGTCCTCGCCGGGCTGTTTGGTCTGGAAGCCCTGGGCCTGCTGGTCAGCCTGGTGGCATCCTTATTGTTCCGTTAGCAGGGCTTTCATTATAAGATTACCGCTTTCACTTAGCACCCTTAACCGTCTTTTCACTTTGACAGTCTCGGGATATACTTCGATAGGGTGACGTTTCGCCGCCCTACCCGAAGGAGAGGACTGAGCGATGAAAGTAACCGTCTTACAAGAAAACCTGGTGCGCGGTTTGGGCACCGTCTCCCGCGCCGTTTCGCCGCGCAGTACACTGCCGGTGCTCTCGAACGTCCTGATCGCCAGCGATGAAGGCCGTTTACGCCTGTCAGCCACCAACCTGGAACTGGGCATCACGTGCTGGATCGGCGCCAAGATCGAAGAAGAAGGCTCGACCACCATCCCGGCGCGCACCTTCTCCGACCTGGTCGGGACACTGCCACAGGAGCAGGTCAGCCTGAACTTGAACGCTTCCACCCAGACCCTGAACGTGCGCTGCGGTGCCTCGAATACCGACATCAAGTGCATTGACGCCCAGGAGTTCCCGCCCCTGCCCGTCCCGGACATGGAAGGCGCCATCCTGCTGAACGTGGCCGATTTCAAGGACATGATCTCGCAGGTGGTCTTCGCCGCCTCTGTGGATGAAGCCCGCCCGGTGCTGATGGGTGTGCTGGTGATGGTGGAAAAGGATGCCATTACGATGGCATCGGCGGATGGTTTCCGCCTATCGGTGCGCAAAGGGACCCTGTCCCAACCCGCAGCGCAGCCGTTTACGGCGATCATCCCGGCGCGGGCGCTGAGCGAACTGGCACGCGTATCCGGTGACGGCAACGAGATGATTTCGATGGTCATGCCCAAGGGCCGCGGACAGGTGGTCTTCCGGATGAAAGAAGTGGAAGTGGTCTCGCAGTTGATCGACGGGACCTTCCCGGATTTCCAACAGATCATCCCGCGGGCGTATAAATCCCGCACCATCCTCTCGACCCCGGCTCTGCTCAAGGCCTGCAAGCAAGCCGAGATCTTCGCCCGTGAAGGCTCGAATGTGGCGCGCTTCAACATCAAATCCTCCGGCGAACTGGAACCCGGTTCGGTGGAGATCTCAGCCCAGTCAGAAGAGACCGGGTCGAACGAGACGGTGGTGGCGGCGACGATCGACGGCGTCGGTCTGCTGATCGCCTTCAACGTCAAGTATCTGCGCGAGGTGCTGGAAGTGGTCAAATCGCCCAACGTGGCGCTGGAGACTTCCGCTGCGAACGCTCCGGGTGTCGTCCGCCC
>Ga0315286_10005534_pt1 | contig 12204 bp, 7 predicted proteins | sample YL17G10_0_MG_FD_205038 | JGI IMG/M metagenome (GOLD analysis project Ga0315286, IMG submission 205038) | Sediment microbial communities from Yellowstone Lake, YNP, Wyoming, USA - YL17G10_0 | ecosystem: Environmental > Aquatic > Freshwater > Lake > Sediment | place: USA: Wyoming | collected... | reverse complement strand
CAACGGACAGCGTACTGCGTACAGCGGACGGCGTACGGCCGTCGTACGCTGCACGCCGTACGCTGTACGCCGAACGCTGACCGCCGTTTGTTTTCCCGTCTACCGCCGCCGTCGTCCCTTCTCCCGTCTTTCCCGCTTGCTCCACTTTTTGTTCGACCGGCGCCGGTGCGTTTCCTCGTCGTCGTCATCGGCTTCGGCCTTCCGCCGGGCGCCCCGGGTATAAACGAAAAAGCCCGTCACAGCGGCCAGAACGGCCAATATTCCGGCGACCATGAATATGATCGTATTATCGGTCGAAGCCGGGGCCGCTTCGATGAACACGGTCACGTTCGCCGTCCCCCTGTCCGAAGGGTCCGAGGAATTGACGGCCGAAACGAGTATCAGGTTCTCGCCCGGCGGAAGGGCGTCCGTCGAGAACTGGGCCTGCGAGGAAAGCGGCGCGCCGTCCAGGCTCCAGGAAAACGTTATCCTGGCGAGCTCCGTCGGCGGAAGGCCGGGAACCACCGCATAGAATGTGACCTTCTGGCCCTCCTTCACCGCCCAGTTGTTCAGGGGCGAGATGATGTTGACCCTAAGCGGCGATCTGGCCGCGGCCTTGACGGACCACTCGGTCGAGGCGTTGCCGTCGGCGTTCTGCACCCGAAAGCGGATGACAAAGGTTCCGGTCGGACCCGGCACCTTCCAGTCCAGGACATTGGCGTTCACCAAAAGTTCGGCGCCGTTCACCGACCAGAAGTAGGTCAGCACCTGGTGGTTCGGGTCGCGCGCCGAGACCTGGAATCGGAATGTGGTGCCGTTGACGCCCGTGATGTCGCCTGCCGACGGGCTCCGGTCGTCGAGCACCGGCGGGAAGGGCACCTTCAGCACCTCGGCATCGACCCACATGGCGGCGACGAGCCCCTCCGGGTCGGTGGCGTTGAGGGAGAAGTTCACCCGGCCGACATAGTACTCGTCCGGGCGCAGGACGGCCTTTCCCGGCCTGGAGAAGTTGAGCCTCACGCTCCCGTTACGGGAGGTGGCGTAGCGCAGATTATCGCCGTCCGGGTCGGTAAACATGGTCGCAAGGTCCAGCTCGTAGGTGGTATTGGCATCGAATGCGACGGTAACGCCGCGGGCCATCGCCAGCGGCGCGTGGTTGCTCGGGCCCGGCGGGTGGGCCGAGAAATTCACGGCCAGCATGTAGTCGCTGCGCGCATTTTTGTCGGACAGGTCCTTGATGGTGTCCCGAAGGCCGACGCGGGCCATGACCACGACATAGTATGTCCCCGATGCAGCCACGGACTTTTCCACCGTGACCGTCCGGTCCAGCTTCGGAGGGCTCCCGTCTACGAAGTTGGTCTTCATACCTCCCTCGAGCGTGCTCAGGTCGGCGCCCAGGATGGAAAGGGCGAACATGTCCGAAGGCGGCGGGTCGAGCCGGATGGACGCCGTGACCTTTTCGCCCGAGGACAGTTCGCACCTGTACCAGTCGTAGTGGTCGTAGGCCATGTCCACATTTTCGTAGAAGCTGGAGTTGTACGGCAGCATCCGGGCGCCGGCCGGCTCGCTGTCGCCGTCACCCGCGCCGGGAGTCACTGTGACCTTGAGCGTGTAGTTGCCCCGGCCCGAGTAATCGCTCACCCAGACGTAGTACCAGCCTCCGTAGGTCGCCTGCGCCTCGACCGACTCGTCGGGGTCGCTCCACCAGGAGATGTCGTACCAGAGCGAATACTCGGCCCAAAGGTCCATGAAATACAGGTCGAAGAACGCCCCGGCGTCCTCGTGCATCGCCGCCTTGAAGATGTCCGGCTGCGGACCGCCCCGAAGCTGCACCCGGTACCAGTCGGCGTTGTGGTTCCCCGAATCACTGAGCAGGCCGTGGATCTCGTCCCCGTTTTTGATTATTTGGGCATCGGCCGTGGACCAGTCCAGCGTGTAGGTCCCGGCGCCTTGTTCGGTCCGGACCTCCAGGTAATAGGTTCCGCCAGCCACCGCCAGCGCCGATACGGTCTCGTACTGGAAATTGCTTTCCGAGGCGGCGACCTGCTTCTGGTTCCGGTCGTACAGAAGGAGGCTGAAATTGACCGCATCCGGGTCGTCCTTGTTCCACCCGACGCTGTAGATGAACGACCGGATTATCTGCCCGCTAGAGGCCGTGAATTTGAAAAAATCGGACCGGTCGTCGGAAGAATCGAGGCTCCCGGCGCGCGAGCCCGACGGCGAAAGATCGGTCGCCTGGGCAAACCCGTTGTCGCTGTCTTGGGTCCGGCCGTTCTCGGCGGCCGAGGCCGCGGAACAATTCAGGAGGACCACAAAAAGGGCCAGCGCCGCAGCGCGTCCGTGCACGCGCTACTCCTCCTCGTCGTTCCACCCCTTCTTCTGGCTGGAGGGCGAAAAGGCCAAAGCGAGCGCCACCACGATGATTATCAGGGCGAGCAGGCTGATGTAGAGGATGGTGTTGTCCGGCGTGCTCGCCGAGACCTTCAACTCGACGCTGTCGGTCGAGGCGGTCCGTTCGCCGTCGTCCGCCTGGAAGTAGAATGCGTTATCGCCCTCGGGCAGGGCCGTCCTCACCCGGTAGGTCGCGCCCGACGACAGGGTCCCGGAGACCTTTTCCATTATGATGGACTTCCTGCCGGCCTTGAGCATCACCGTGACGGAGGCGCTGTCTTGGTCCAGGACGACCACTGTGAATGTGAAAACTGTCCCGGTATCGCCCTTTGAGGGGGATATCCTTGCACCCGAAAGAACGGGCGCGTCGTCTCCCGGCTCCACCGTCAGATTGAACTGCATCGAGGCCCGCTCGCCGAACGGGTCTGCGGCAAAAAAGTGCATGCCCGAAGAACCGCTCCAGTTGGCCGCCGGCGTAAATGTCACCCAGCCGTCGGAGGAGATGTTGACGGTAACGTTGGCGGAAAAGCCGGTGACGGTGAATGCGAGCGGCTCGCCGTGCGGGTCCCTGAAGTAGCCGTTCAAATTGAAAAGGGTGGTCGGGGCGTCCTCCCGGATGGACTGGTTCTGCAGCATCCGGAACACATAGGGCGGGTCGTTGACCCAATTCACGGTGAAGTTGATCACAAGCATCGCCGTGGCGTTGGACGGGTCGGCGGCGACGAACGTTATGCTCTCGTTCCCGAACCAGTGCGGGTCGCGCGATCCCACCAGCGCCCGGCCGTTTTGGAATGTCACGCCTAGCATTATGTTATCGAGGGCGCTGAACGCCAGCGTGTCGTTGTCCGGGTCCCAGAACGCACGCGTGAGGTCGACCGTGGCGTTCTGATGCTCCGCGAATGTGATATTGGGGACGTCCGCCAGGACGAGCGGGGCATGGTTCACCGGCATGATCGTGAGGGTCACGGCCACCTCGGCCGTGGCGCCCGCCGGGTCCGAGGCGACGATGTGGAACGTCCGGGTCCCGGACCAGTACTGCGGGGGCGTGGCCGTGACCGTCCCGTCCGGGCCGAACGACACTGCCAGCAGGTCGGGGTCCCGGACCGTGTAGTCGAGCACGTCGCCGTCGATATCGGAAAACAGCGAGTAGACGCTCACCGGGAGCGTGAAGGCGATGTCGGCGGCCCCGCTGAAGCTGAGCTCGGAGTGCTCCGCCGCCGGCGGGTCGTTGACCGGCCGGACGGTGAGATTGACGACCGCCCGGGACAGCTTGCCGTCCAGGTTGGAGGCGGAAACCTCCAAGACGGCGTGGCCGTTCCAGTCGGGGTCGGGCGAAAGACCCAAAAACATTTTCGGGGGCTGGCCGCCCGAAGAAAGCGTGCAGTTGACATGTTCGGCCGCGGTGAAATTGAAAGCCAGGGGCCGGCCCTTCTGGTCCTGGAAGACCGAGGACAGGTCCACCGAGGTGGAGTTGTCTTCGTCCACGGCGATGTCCACCTCCGAAACGAGCACGATGGGCGGCTGGACGGTGACGATGTCCAGAGTGTAGCCCCCGGCGCTGTTGCGTCCGGCGCCGACCCGGATGAAGTAGTCGCCCGGCAGCGTGACCAAGTGGCTGACCCTCTCGACCGGGTCGCTGCCGGTGGAGCTGTTCACATAGCTTCGGGACGGGTCCATGAGGTACAGGTTGAGGTTGGGGAGCCGGGACGCCGGGTCGTAGCCGGCCGTGGTCAGGGTGATGTCTATGGTCGTGTCGGACCTGAGGAATATCCTGTAGTAGTCGTCGGGGTCGTAGTTTTGCGAGATGTTGTCAACGAAGCTCCCGTCCAAAAGAACGGCCGTGGCGTTCTCAAGGTCGTTGTTCGTGTCCGGGCCCGCCCTGAAAACGCGCACCTTTATCGAATACTGGCCGCCCCCGTGCTCGGCCCACACCCGGATGGCGTACGGCCCGGCCTCCTCGGCCACGAAGTACAATGTCTCGTTGACGCCCGGGTCCGGGTTGAAGATGTCCCCGGTTTCGGACAGCGCGATGTAGGTGGAGTTGCCGGCCTTGAAAAGCTCGACGATCAGGTCGGCCGATGCCGGCACCGTGACGGTTACGGTCAGGACGTCGCGCAGGGCCGGACCGGACCCCAGCTGGACCAGAAAGAAATCGCCGGTGTTGTAGACGGAGTCGAGGCCTTTCGTCACGCTGTAGCCGTCCTGGACCGCAACCGCCTCGTTTTGCCGGTTGTTCTGGTCGAGCAATCCGGCGACGGGCGTCAGGTTGGACTTTGTCAGGTTGAGCCGGTAATCGTAGCCGGAGGCCCCGACCCAGCCTATCACACCGATGAATACGTAACCCGTATAGGGGGCGCAGACCGAGGATGAGACCGGCTCGGCGGAAACGGTGGCGTTCGAGGCCAGCCGGTAGCCGTCCTCGTCGTAGATGTAGAGCCGGACCTGGCCGCCTGTTGAGGTCTTCGTGAGTTCGGCCGTGACCGCCTCCACGGTGGTCGCGGTGCGGTTGAGCATCATCTTGTACAGGTCGACTGTGTCCGTCTGGCTGAGCGTTCCGGTGAAGCTGGCGGCGTCGCTGTCGACGGGTATTGCCTGGGCGAAGGTGTCGTTGGGCTCGGGCTCGGCCAGGCACAGCGGGAGCAGGGCCGGGACCGCAAGCAGCGTGACAAGCAGCAACGGCGCCCAGACCGGCCTTGACCTTTGCACCACCCGTTTCCCTCCATTCAATTCCCGGCGCGGCCGGGCATTTAATGCGACAGTTGGAAAACGGTCTAGGCAGTATTAAGGGTTGTGCATAGCTCAAAAATTAAAAGCTAAAAGAAAAAGCGGGCGTACAGCGGACGGCGTCGTACTCTGTACGCCGTCCGCTGCCCGCCGTCCGCTGACTCAGTACTGCGGCGGGTATTGCGGCGGGTACTGCGGCGGTTGCTGCGGGTATTGAGGCGGGTACTGCGGCGGCGGGTACTGCGGGTACTGGGCCGGCGGAGGCGGCTGGTAGGGAGCCGGCGGCGGCTGGTAGGGCGAAGGCGGCTGGGCGTAGCCCGGCGGGGCCATGGGCGCCGGCATCATGCCGGGCCGGATGGCGCCCGCATCCATCTTGGCCAGTATGCTCTTGTAGCCCTGGTAGAAGAACAATATCGCTATGACGCTCACGATGTTTCCAACGCCCGTGGCATTTGTAAAACCGCCTGAAACAGAAGAATTGATACCAGACGGTATCATTACGGCCACGACGATGAAACCGATTATTGGGCTGATAATCATCAGTATCGTACCCAATTTGAATTTCGAGGCCTCTTCAGTGGTGAATACTTTGACCAGGGTCGTATAAGCCATTGCCTGAAATAATGCTGCCACCACTGCCAGGACTCCGACCACGACAATGAGCATCCGGATGGCGTTGACGATGTCCCCACTCAGGATCATCCCGACCATCGCGACCGCGGCGATGATCGCTCCGATGAACGGGATAAGAAATGCAAGCAGGTAGTAGAGAATGCCGCGCCCGACATTTTTCTCGTGCACCGGACCGAATTCATATTTTCCATGGTGGAATTTGATGAAACCGATTATCATCAGGATAAAAGCTATGAACGACAAGAGCCCAGCAATCCAAAATACCCCCCATATGCCGGATAAGGTATTGGACGCGGAAACAGTCCACTTTGACAAGTTGGAGGCTATGACGGCGACGGCTGCCAAGGCGAGGATGAAGCTGATGAGGCTGGCTATGAGGCTCAGGAGGAGGGAGTAATTGAAGAACTTGACCCCTTCGCGGGTCTCGAACGTGGGCGGGGCCATCACCGGATAATATCCCGGAGGCGGAGCATAGACCGGCGGGGGCATTCCGTATGCAGGGGGCATTTGGGGAGGAGGGGCGCCGTACGGCGGATAAGGTTGCATGCTACCTGCATTGACCGGAAAAATATTATAAGGTTGCCCTCCGAATGCCTCGTATGCGTTCACCAGCGGGGCCCGACAAATTATTTTAATATATCACAGCGATTGGGGGCCAAGGTGGTTCAATGGTGGATGGTGTGGTCAATGCATTACTGAGTCCGGGGCTTTTGGCCAAACAGACCGAGTTCCTCTTTGCGGGACTTGGAATATTCTGCTGGGTCATATGGTTCATAATCGCGATATTGATAATGGTATGGGTCTACAAGGACGCGGAAAGCCGCGGAATGAGCGGCGTCCTCTGGCTCGTCATCGTATTCCTGACCTCCTGGATCGGCCTGATCATCTACCTTGTCGTGAGGAAGCCCAAGGTCATGGCCCCTCCGCCCTACCCGATGGCGCCCCCGCCGGGTTACGGCGCCGTGCCCCCGCCGGCCTACGGCGCGCCTCCGCCGGGCTATGGCGCACCGCCGCCGGGCTATGGCGCTCCTCCTCCGCCGCCGGGAGCCCAGGGAATGAACTGCCGCTACTGCGGCACCCCCGTCCCGCCGGGCTCGATGGTCTGCCCGCGCTGCGGCGGGCGGCTGTAAAAGAATAAGGCGCACCGTAGGCGAGCGAAGCTCGCCTAGGCCGGGACGACCGAAGGTCGTCCACGGAGGTGCGAGGCGCAGGGCACGAGGCTGAAGGCGAAAGGGACAAGGGACAAGGTGCAGGACGGCCGGAATGTTCCGGGCCTTGCTCCCTGTTCCTTGCGCCCTCGTCCCTTGCGCCATGCGCCATGCGCCTTGCGCCTTGCCCCTTTCAAAATAGGCAACAATTATTAATCCGCCCGCCCAATGCACCGGCGTGAAGCCCGGACTGATATCGGCATTGCGGGTGGGGACGGCCCTTATCTGCGCCGCCGCCGGGATCATCCTCCTCCTGTGCTGGGGCATCGGGCTGAAGTTCTGGTCGCTGGTCGGCATCATCGTGGTCCTCATGGCATTTGCGGCCGCATATTTCGTTGCCGGCCGGGATTACATTGCCGGAGCCACGCCCGCCGCTGTGGGCGGGGTTGTGGCGGTCTTCATACTGCTCCCGCCTCAAGGGCTGAACCTCCTGGCGGTCGCGCTGCTCTTTGCCGCGGCCGGCCTGGCGTACGTCCTTTACGAGGTAGACTGATTTGTCCTCAGCGAAGACCAAGGCGTCCATCCTTTCATCGGGCCGCATCCTGGTCCCGCGGGGCCTGAAGCTGCCCGTTCCGCTATCCCGGTCATCGGCCGGGCCGGGCGGGAGTGCGACTTCCATTTTCCTACAGATAGGCGAAAGCCTGATGAGGCTCGAGGTGGTGAGAGAGCCGGAGCAGGGTGGGCGGCCCGACCTTACGCTCCGCGAGACCGGCGGCCGCTTCGACATTCTGAAAGGCGGGCGCGTCCTGGCCCGCGATGTGCGGCCCCAGAACGCCGGCTTCCACGCCCCGGGCCAGGCGTTCATCAACCTGCACGACCGCTGCCGGTACACCTGTGCCTTCTGCACGCTCCCGGTATCGCCGGGAAAGGGGCTTTCGGCATCGAGATGGACCGCCCTTATCAAGGGGGCGCTTTCGGCCAAAAAGGTCGATGCCGTGGCGCTCACGACCGGGGTCCCCGTGTCGCCTTCGGGGGCGTGCCGGGACCTTGCCCGCATCGTCCGTTCGATCCGCCGGGATTTCCCAAACGTGCCGATCGGCGTCGAGCCCTATACAGTCGAGGAAAGGGACATTCGCCTGCTGAAGCGGGCCGGCGCCACGGAGCTCAAGCTCAATGTCCAGTGCGCCACCCCGGGGCTCATGGAACGCGTGTGCCCCGGCCTCGACCGGGACGGGATCCTCTGGAACCTGACGGCGGGAGTGCGGCTGTTCGGAACGGGGCGGGTCTGCTCCAACCTGCTCATTGGGCTAGGCGAGACCGACCGGGAGGTCCTGCGGACGGTCCGGGAACTTGCGGCTATCGGCGTGGCGGCCAACCTGCGGCCGCTCAGGCTCAATGCGCTCAACCGGTCACGATTGAAGAACGCGCTGGGAAAGGAGCCGCGGCCGCCGGATGCGGCGCGGATTTATCGGCTCGCGCTGGCCCAGAAGAAGCTTTTCTCGGAGCACGGCCTGGACCCCTCCTCATTCCGGACGATGTGCCACCGGTGCACCGCCTGCGACATCGAGCCCTTTTGCGATGTCTGAGCTTCAACGGGCGGAGGGGCCGCCGGGCTCTCCGCCGACGAGGCTGAAGCCTTCCTTTCCGTCGCGCCCGGACCCTGCCGGCTCCACGGGCTCCGGCGGCTTGCGGCGCATAACAAAGAATGCGGCCATTCCCACGGCCACCACCACCAGCATCACGCCTCCGACCAGGACGATCGTCGACGGGCCCGTTTCGCCGCCGGGGCCCGGCTTGACCGTCTTTTTGGGCAAAACATTCACGGTGACCGGGGCGGAGCTGTCAGCGGGCGTGGGGTCGCGGTATCTGCACTCGGCCGAGACCTTCAGCTCGTGGACGCCGGCGGCGCCGGCCGTCCAGGTGAAGACCACGGCCGCCTTTCCGCCCGGGGCAAGATCGTCGATGGTGAAGTTGCCCACGACCACGTTGTACTCGAGCAACCGGACGGTCACCGGCCCGGAGCTCGCCGTGCCCAGGTTCTCGATATCGGCCGAGACGGTCGCCTGGGCTCCCTCGACCGGCGAGACGGGCCAGACCGAGAGCTTCCCGCCCGTTATGGCGATGTCGGGCCTCACGACCGTCACCACGAGCACGAGGACGGCCCTGGCGGAATGCGCCGGCTCGACGGTGAGCTCGATCCTCTCCTCGTTCCCGGTGTACTTGTCCGGGACCCTGACCGTCAAGGTCACGTTCTCGCCGGAGAACGCCTTCAGCGTCAATGACCGGGCCGACATGGCGGCCGAAAGTTCCCCTGGCAGGACCGAGAGCTTGAAAGTCTCTTCGCCGTTGCCGCGGTTTTGCACGCGGACGGTCGTGCGGGCTTCCTCCCCGGGAGCAAGCGTCAGTTTTGCCTCGGCCAGATCGGAGGAAAAATCGTATCCCTGCTCCGCCTCGACGGAAACGGTGGCGTTCCAGCTTGCCCCACCCAGCGAGGTGGCGACAAGCACGATGTCCTGGCGCTCCCCGGCCAGGGCCAGCATCGACGGGGAGACCTTGAAAAGGACGGCGGCGGAGCCCTTGTGCGCAAGCTCCAGCAGCTGGCTTTCGAAAGAGACCTGCCAGCCTTCAGGCGCGTTGAACGAGAGGTTGGCGGTGTCGGGCCCGTTGCCCAGGTTGCGCACTGTGAGCTTGAAGCTCGCGTTATCGCCCGGCAGGGCGCTGCCCTCCTCCGGGTCGCACCGGACCTGAAGTGAACGGACCGCGAGCACTCTGACCGACAGGTTCAGCTCCCGCAGGATGCCGCCCGTCAGGCCCTCGCTGCGGACCTGCAGGGCCCATTTGTCGGTGACGAGCCCGAGGTCCGGCGCGGTGACGGTCACGGTGTGGTTCGAAGAAGCCCCGGGCTCCAGCTGGGCCCTCTCCGGCTCGACCGTGCCGGTCCAAAGGTCCGGCGAGGGTGAAAGCCGAAGCGACACGGCCTCGGCCGTGTTCGAAAGGCTGCCCAATGTAACGTTGAAAACCACCGTCTTCCCGGGAAGGCACGAAAGCTCCCTGACATCCGAATACAGCACCAGCCCGAAATGGCGCACGAAGATGTCGGAGGTGACATTGTTGTTGGAGAGCTCCGCCTCGTACGGAGCCGGGACGGCCTCGATGATGAAATGGTGCGCTCCGGGGAAGCCCGCCGAGCTCCAGGCGATTCCCTGCCGGACCTCCTCGCCTCCCATCAGGGTTATGTCCTTTTCGGAAAGCACCATATCGTCCATCCGGAACCGAAGCAGGCTGGCCGCCATGAACCCGCCCTGGTTGCGTACGGTCGCATTGAGCCATACGCTGTCGCCTTCCAGCGGGGACAGGTGCGAGACCGAGAACTTGTCGCGGGGGACCACCAGATCGGGCCGCGTGAATATCGTGGCGTTGCGCTCGGCTACGTCGTTGCCATTCCAGAGCTGGGGCGTGATGTTGGAAGCGGTGATGCAGACATAGGTGACCAGCGAGCCGAAGAGCTTGGCAAGGTCCCAGGAAGCCTGTACTGTGACGTTGGCCTTGGCGGGGATGACCGCTATCGTGATGTTTTGGCCTATCTGCATTCCGCCCTGGCCGGGCTTTCCGTTGTAGAACGCGGCGGTCGTGTTGTAGGCCGCGCCCCCGCCGAGGTTATGCACCTTCGCCGTTATGTTGACGGTCATGCCCTCCACGAGCGACGGCTCGGAGTAGGCCATGTCGACGCCGAACACGGCCGGGTCGGGCTGGTTCGAATAGGGCTCTATCTTGGGGTCGCCTATCACGCAGTTCTGCCACGACTGGGTCGCCATGCCGGCGTAGAAGCTCTCGCCCAGGTTCCAGCCGCGGGTGTAGCGCTCGAGGAAGTACTGGGGCCGTGAACAGGCGCTGAGGTAGGGCTCGGCGACGTTCCCGTGGACGCCGGTGATGCCCTCGCGGACCATATCGGCGATGAGCGACTGGCCGTACGAAGGCGGGTAGGCAAACGACCGCGCGCTGGTCGAAACGTACGTGGAGCCCAGGGCGCCCGGGACCCAGGTGAAGGAGGGCTTGGCGTTGTTGCCCGCGTTTCCGTCGTTGGAGCCCCAGGAGCAGTAGCCCGAGACGTTGCGCTGGTCCACGACGTACCAGGGCGTGTCGTCGAGGTAGGCCGTCCAGCCCTTCTCCGTGAGGGTCTTGTTCGCGGCCCGGCACCAGTCGTTGCCGGACTGGTAGCCGCTGCCGTCCTTCCAGGGCTGGGAATCCAACACGAAGGTTCCGCGGCGGCCGGTGGAGTTAGAGGCGTAATCTATGAGCCTGAGGCAGTCGGCGAGGTCGTAGCCGTCGATACGGGTAACGATGAATATTCCTACCTGCTGGCGCGAGAAGCGCTCCTCGCTGCCGCCGAACGGGTTGTTCATCCAGTACTGGTTGTTGATCGCCGCTGCGTACGGTCCCAGAATGAGCCCGAGCTCGTCCATGAACGAGGCGTACCGGTCGTTGTTGTCCCAAACGCCCAGCGGGCAGCCCTTGGTCGTGACGATGTAGTTGAGCGAGCTGTTGAGGCCGGAGGCGTTTATGAACCTCTCCACGGTGGCGCGCACCGTCTGGAACTGGGCCGTGCCTATCCACTCGGCGGTCGGCATCGAGATGTTGCACACGTTCTTGTCGGGGACCTGGCGCTTGTTCTTGAAATAGTTGCCGACCTGCATCGATATCTGCGACTGGTTGTTGATGAGCAGGAGGACGTCGGAGTAGTCGGTGGCGTTGGCCCGCGGAGCGGCCGGGGGAACGGGGTGCGGGGAAAGGGGCGCGACGTCGGATGACAACGAAACGGATCGCTCCGGGCCCGAAAGGGATTGCGCGCCAACGAAGGAAGGCAGGACCATCAGCGCAATCAACAGAAATGACAGGCGCTTCATGTCCCATCACATTGCTTGAGGCGATATAGATATTTTGGTGCCTGAATGCCGGTAAGCCGGGGAAACGATGAACCGCCTGGAGTTTTCGGCTCACCGGTTCGCCGGCTCCGTTGACGAGCTACGCTCGTCTCGGCCGTAAACGACCTACGGTCGTTGCGGCCGAGAAGACCGACAGCGGTCGGTCTTCAGCGGCCTAAATGACCGGCCCGGGGCCGGTCTTTTGCGGTCCCGGTTCGTCCGTTTCAATCCTGCTTCCAGGTCGTCAGGTATATTCCCAGGGCGAAAACGATCGTCGCGAACACCCCGATGACGATCGTGTTCTGTCCGGCGGCGAGCATGTTGTCGAATATCAACGATTCGCGCATGCCCGTGTTGACATAATAGAGAGGCAGGACCTTGGCAAACGACTGCAGGAACCCGGGCAT
>Ga0315286_10005533_pt1 | contig 12205 bp, 4 predicted proteins | sample YL17G10_0_MG_FD_205038 | JGI IMG/M metagenome (GOLD analysis project Ga0315286, IMG submission 205038) | Sediment microbial communities from Yellowstone Lake, YNP, Wyoming, USA - YL17G10_0 | ecosystem: Environmental > Aquatic > Freshwater > Lake > Sediment | place: USA: Wyoming | collected... | reverse complement strand
CAGGTCGTCGACGAGCCCGGGCGACATCTTCCCGTAGCGGTGCGACATCGCGTAGCCCCAGAACGGGATCCAGACGAGCACCTTCGACCGGCCATCGGGTCCGACCCAGTAGAACGGATTGTTCTCCCATTCGCGCAGGATGGTGCCGATGCGGTCGAAGTAGTTCGGCGCGGTGGAGAAGTACCGGATGCCGGCGTGCGCCATGGCGGTGACCGTACCCCACGTCTGGCCCGGCACGTCGGAGGTCATCACCGCGTCGATGGGGACGCCGGTCCGCTCGGCCAGCACCGTGGAATAGCGGAACAGCCGGACCAATTCCTCCGGGCGGCACAATCCCGTCAGCTCGTTGAGGTACATGCCGTTGAGCACGACCTGGCCCTTCTTGACCGCATCGAGGAACTCCGCGCGCTGCCGGTCGTCGAGCCGATGCAGATACAGGTCCGCCGCCCACAGCACTTCGACGTTCCAGACGAACCGAGCGCCCGGCGGGTAGTCGGCGGTGCGTTTGGCCGCCGCGAGACCATCGACAAGGTTTTGCACCTGCCTCTTCTCGATCGCGGTTTGAATCTCCGTATAGCCGATGTCGGTATGTGAATGGGGCGTGATGTAGACCGTGAGCTTCTTCACCGGTTTGAGCGTGACCTCGCGGGAGGCGACCGTCTTGCCGCTCACTTCGACGGTGACCTGCCGCTTCGTTTCTATCTCGACGGCCTTCACCAATAGCTCGACCTCTTGCCGGCCGCCTTTGAGGCTGAGCTTCGCAGCGGGCGTGTCGCGGGCTTCCAGCCCGCGATTCGAGGGCGGGACGCCCTCGACACGAACGACAGCGTCGGCGTCCTCGCCAAAGTGCCGCAAGGTCACGGAGACCGGCTGGAACGCCTGGCCATCCCGTTCCACCAACGCCCGCACGGACCTCACTTCGTCGAGGAGCGTCCGCGACTGCACCGGGCCCAGTTCGGCACCGGCCGGCGCCGTCAGCCCGATCCAATCGTAGAGCATCCAACTGCCGCTGAGGGTCGTGATACGGACTTCATTGTCCCCCGTCCTGAGCACCTTCGGGGAGAAGAACATGCCCCATCTGCCCAGCAGGCCCTTGTCTGGCTGACCATGAATGGAGGCATCGCCCGCGCCGGCGGGCAGCGATTTCTCAAATACCAGCCCATTCACCTCCACTCGCACCGTGGGGGGACTCGTGCTGTGGGCATCGATGAAGTGAAACTCCAGGTGGCAATCGCCCGCGACGGGAACGGCTTTCAGCCCGAACAGCACCGCGAAGGTGTGCGGTCGCGACCCCGCCCAACTGTCTACCGGTCCGGGCTGAACGTAAGGCCAGTCCTTCTTTGTGTCCGAGCCGCCGATCACGAAGAAGCCATCGTCCTTGAACTTCGCCCAACCGTCCGGCGCCAGCGCGAACTCCGCGTTGCTCCGGTCGGCTTTGCCGATCTCCCACAGCAGCAGTTGCTTGGCCTCGCCCGCGGAGAAAGCGGGACGGCTCGCGAACAACACCAGGGTCAGAAGGATGAAGCGAATCATAGGCGATGTACCTCCAGGCAGTGGGTACCCATGCCGATATCGAAGTTCCGTCCGTAGGGTGGGTTCTTGACCCACGCGTTCGCTCATACTACCTTGCGGGTCCTCGGCAGACAAGACCCGTCCGGGAGCGGTGACCACGGACCTGACGCTTGCTCGGAAGATCACCGCCCTTTATTCTGTGTGAATCGACAATGATGCAGTCCGGACATGCTTGATCGTGGGAAGAAGCTATGATGAACAAGACACCAGCGATTCTTCTGACTGTCGTTGTGTTCGCATCGTCGGCACATGCGGCGCAGTTCGACAAACCCTGGAGCATCGAGCGGCCCCGTCAGACGATGCTGGCGGCGTGGCAGCGGCTCAGGTCGCTCGAAATCTCCGGTGTTGCGACGGACATGCGATTCAAGATCACCGGCGAGAGCCGCTTCGTCGGTCCCGAAGGTGACGACGCCAATCCCGGAACCCAAGAGAAGCCTTGGCGGACTCTGCAAAAGGCGTGCACCGAGCTCAAGCCCAACATGGTCGTCTATCTGAAGGCCGGGACCTATTACGGCCCGGCGGCGGCCAGAACGCCGGCCACCGAAGACTCTCCGGCCGCCATCCGGGCGGTCGAGGGCGCCGAGGTCGTCATCACGTACAGCGATGAGTGGGTCAAGGCCGAGGCCGACAAGCTTGTCAGCGTCGAGCCCTCCGCGGACATCCACAACCGGGCGATGGGCAAGGACGGCCAGGGCCAGCACTACCCGCCGTTGCTGACGCTCTCGGGCGGCTTCATCGAAGTCAGCGGCCTGCACTTCGTCGGCGTGCGCGATCGCCTGCCCCACAACCTCTACTCGGAAAACGGCGTCTCCATCTCCCGCGGCACGGGCTACCGGGTCCTGGGCAACGAGATCGAGAACGTCGGGCACTGCGGCGTCAAGGCGATGCACCATGGCGAACATGGTTTCCTGATCGAAGGCAACTTCATTCACGACATCGGGCAAACGCAGCACGATCACGGTATCTACTGTCCCTCCGACGATGGCGTCATTCGCAGGAATTTCATCCTCAACTCGGCCGGCTACGGCGTTCACGTCTACACCGTGCCCGAGCGAGCCGTCATCAGCCACAATATCATCGCGGGCCATGCGGCTTATGGGATCATCCTCGGCGGGCCGGACGCCAGGGTCCATCACAACGTCGTCTTCGGAAATCGCGAGGGCGGACTCTTCTTTTTCCGCGACGGCTGCCGCAACACCGTGGTCAAGAACAACGTCTTCTGGGGGCCGGGAAGGGCATTCGGCGTGGACCACGATCCGCGAGACAATCTTGCTGACTACAACTGTATCGTCCCCGAGGCTGCCGTCGCCACCGTCTCGCCCGCCTACACCTATGGGCCACACAATATCAGGGCCAATCCGGGCTTTACGGACGGGGCGGCACTCGACTTCACAATCCGGCCGGACAGCCCCTGTGTGGACGCAGGCGACCCCAACGTCGGCGCCTACCATGGCAAGGCACCCGACATTGGGCTGTTTGAGACGGGCAGGCCTCCCATTCCATCTATCGGGCACGGGGCTTCGTCACAGCCTCCACAACCATAGCTTTGGCCTGGGAGGCTTGCTCCGAATTCGGGTATATTCGGGTGAGCTCTTCCAAAATTTTCTTGGCGGAATCCGGGTCGCCCATCGCGCACAGTACTTTGACGTGTCGCACGAGCACCAGGGCGCGATCATAGGGTGTCATCTCCAGCTTGGCCAATCGCTCCGCCAGGTAGCGAGCCATCCGGTACTCACCTCGGCCCCAATGGACGTCGAGTCTGATCAGATTCAGGCCCGGCGACAGCACCTGTTGCGGGTCTTCGTACAGGATGGTTTGCAGGGCGTCCATCGCGGTATCCAGCGGCGAAGGATCGCTCGATGGCGGCCCCGGATCAGAGTCCGGGGTGACGACACTGACGCGGCGGGTCGAATTGACGAGGGACTGGGCTTGATGCAGCAGGCCGGCGTGCCGGAGCTCTTGACGCCGCACATCCTTGGGCTTCTGGAACTCCCCCAGTTGCCGCATCTGTTGAGCAAGCTCCTCCATCTGTCCGAGGGCGAGCAACGCTTCCGCACGGGCCAGACCGTGGCGGATCGTCCAGGTCTTGTCCTGGGCCTTTTCCCAGCGGGCTTGATTCAGCAGCCGCAGGGCGGCATCCGGTTTTCCGAGGCCTCGCAGCGACAACTCCCCTGCCAGGACCATCGTCTGCTGTCGAATCGGGGAGCCTTCGACCGTCTTTTCCTGAAGCCTTGTACAGATGCTCATCGCCTGATCGTATCGCTGCAGGGACGCTACACCCAGGTGCTGCGCCAGCTCCAGACACAGGGCCTGGTATGGGGGCTGGGCCACCAATTCGCCCACCCGCTCCAGAAGGACCTGCTCGGCGGCGTTTTTCCACCCCGGCTCCTGCAGATCGTTGCCGAGGGTATACAGACGGACCACCTCCGGAATCGGCCGCTTGCGAAAGTCGATCTGCGATATCTCCTGCTTGAAGGCCCCGGGATCGCGAGGCTCGGCCCATATCTTGTCCGCCCGAGCCCCGGCGTAGACGGCCTGCGCGGTTTCCGCAAGCACCTGATCGCCCTTGAACATTTGCACCTTGACCGTATGCTTGCCGGTGCTGAAGAACACACGCTCGATGGCTCGACCCGTCTTGACGATCCCGTCATCGAAGGTCCAACGATAAGCCGAGGACGGAGGACGGAGGACGGAGGACGGCGCGCCATCTGTCCTCGGTCCTCCGTCTTCTGTCTTCTGTCCTCTGTCTTCCGTCCTGCGGTCCGGGATCGCGCGGAACCTCATCCGGATCAGCGCCACCCTTTCTCGGTCCTGTCGCCAGTCATCCACGACATCCCAGTCGAAGCTGACTCTCTTCTCGCCGGCTGGATCGCTCTCGACGCCCGTCGCGACAAAACCGCGCACGGAGGGGAAGTCGCTGCCCGTCATCACGCCGAGCTTGCCGCCTGGGGGTTTCCAGGCGGCCAACGTAAACATGGTGCCCCAGGGACTATAGTTGAAATAGTCCAGCTTGTGGATTCCGGGCTGCAGGACCACCTTCCCTTGCTTTTGCCCCGTGATCCCTTCCCGGTAATCGTGGTTCCCCGGCCAACTGACGACCGGCTTGTCATCGACGAGCAGGTGTGATCCCCAGTTGGAGGCGGTCGCAAAAATGTACTCCCCGGCACGGTCGGCCTCGAAGAAGCCGGTATAGCGGTAGAGAGCCAGGCTGTTTTTGGCGGCTCCGTCGTCGGCACCGAGCAGCAGGGGATGGACCGGAACCCCATGGTGAATGCCGGTGACGAGGCTCAGACCGACGCTGGGGCCCGCTCCGTTCCAGACTTTCACAAGGCCGGGCAGATCTTCACATTCGCGTTGCCGGCTCTTGTCCGCTCGCCTGGTCTCAAGGACAAGGCCGCCATAGGGCTCCCACTCTTTCGGCCCGGGCTCATATTTGTCCTTGGGGACCCAGTAGGCGTAGTACGTCGTCCATCCCTGGCCCCCAAAGAAGAGCAAGTCGATCTTCCCTTCTTCCGGCGTCCCAAGCCGGTGGCTGCCGACTCGTATGCCGTTGGCGGTAAACACGGCCACCTCGTACTTCGAAGGATCGAAGCCCGGGACAGGCAGTGTGACGTATCCGACTCTCGGATTGTCATCTCTCGTTGGGAAGCCCGCGTTCACCCAGCCGGCCCAGTGATGCCCCTCGGAGCTGGAACCTGTCGTGACGAGCCTGAGCTCCTTCGTTTTCGGAGGAATGCGGACGTCGATTCCTATCGGCGTCGAGTACTTGGTCAAGGGAGGCGAGGAGTAGAGTTTTCTGTTGCCGGCATAGACTTCAAATACAATCGACGCGGATTCGCCGGCGTCCTCGCGCACACCAATCAGGGCTATGAACCGGCGGAATTCCTCCCTGCACCCGTAGGCTGTTTTGCCTGGGCACGTCATGGCTATGGCGTCTTTGTAGGTCTTCCCGTCGATCCTGTAGTAGGCGCCCGACCAGTCCGCACTGCTGCTCTTTCGCCCGGAGATATCGACGCCCGGCACTTGCGGCTGGTTGGGGTCAGCCTCGATCGTGAACTTGAGAGCCGCTCCCGGGACCTGCCACGAGGCGGACGATGCAAATGCCGAGAAACACAAGGAGAACACGAGGAAGAAGGTGAGAAGGTTTGAACGTGGGAAGGTGAGAAGGGCTGAACCTCTTATCTTCCCACCTTCCTCTTTTCTCACCTTCCAAGTTCTCATTGAGCATTCCTCTCGCTACCGGTGTCCTGGTGGGCCAGGGCCTCGAAATAGGCGCTGATGATCTGCTCGTACCCCTTGAATTGACCGGCCGTGCCCTGGGATTGCATTTCTTCGAGCCGGCGGGCCAACGCCGCATCCGGGGTCCGTTGCACGACCACATGCTTTCCGATCGCGCTTCGCGACCGGCCCAGCGAATCGATGGCGGAGGCATAAGCTTTTTGGATACCCACGCCATCTCTTTTGCCCAGGGCCTCCTCGACGGCCCGCATGGCGGTGACTGACTGCTCCAGCTCCGCCGTCGGCAGATTGTGGGACTTGAGCTTCGGGGCGATTTCTTGCGCCGAGCGGCGGATTTCGATTTGTCTGGCGGTCGTCGCCTTCATCATGTCCAGCACCTTGGCCGGCAGGCGGCCTCCCACTCCGAACATCGTTGTGCCGTCGGTCGTCTTGCCGAGGCCCGTGCCGCCCGTCTGCGCCTTTGTGTCCTCGTCTTTCACCTGGCCGCTTTCGAGGGGCGTGTTCGACGTGCGCTCGCGAAGCCCGTAGTCATTGCCGGACAATGCCTTCGCCACGGACTCGACCAATTGGCCGTCCGCCATGCCGGTTCGGCCGGCGCCGCTGCGGCCCTGGATGATATTGTCCTCCGGCTTCTGATCGCCGGTCTTGCCTTTGGCGCTGGTGCTGCTGATCGTGCCGTCGGCAATCGGGCCGGCCGTGTGGTCGAGCGAATTGAGGTAGCTGCCGATGTCCTCCACTTCCGGCCGCATCTCCTCCTCCGAGGTCACCAGGTCGCCGACCAGGTCCTCCAATTCCGAGGGCAGGTCCGCCAACGGAGCGACCAACTGCTCATCCTCGGGGACCTCGGCGATGAACTGGATATTGTCGTAGAAGCCCATCGTCGCCTCGCAGTTGATCATGAGCTTCTCGGCCATCTCCACGGCCTGGGTCTCAAGACGGTAGGCATCCACCCGCGCCTGGCGCATTTCCGCCGCCTCGGCGGCGGTCTTGGCAAGCTCCTCGGCCTTCCCGAAAACACTCTTGGTCTTCTCGACCATCGCATTGTCGCCGAAGTCCTGGAGGTCCAGATTGGTGAAATCGGTCACGGCCTTCGAGAGGATCTCCGCCAGTTTCGACTGGTCCAGAGCCAGTGCTTCGAGGCGGTCCTTCTGTTCGTCGCTGAAGTCCTCCGGCGGCAGGTCGGCAATCATCTGCCGGTCGTGCATGATTCTCTTTTGTTCGCCAACGAAGAACTTCAGCTCGTTCTCGAAAGTCTTCAGAGCCTCGTCCGGGTTGGGTCCGAGGTCTTCGGGCTTCCCCAAGACCTGCTCCGCCGCCTTCTCCGCGTCGGTCTGATTCTGGCGGGCGAAGGCGCCCTTCAAGGCGACCAATTGATCCAGAATATACGCCTGCAATCTCTCGACGGACCCGAGCGAGAGTTTGACAGTCGCCCCGTCGAGACTTGTGGTCGAGGTGCCTTGCGGGCCTTTATCCGCCGAACCTACGACCGCGATCTTCTCCATCGTCTGTTTGTGCTCGCCGTCTCGCAGCGCCACGAGCTTCTGAACGAAACTGGGACGCGGCTCGGTCGAGGCGGTCCAAGCCTCGGTCATGCACTCACCCACGCGCCCCTGCTTCTTATTCAGCTCATCCCGGTGGCGGCCCAGTGCTGCGGCGTTCTCAGAGGCTTTGCGGCTCGCGATGAGGACATCGTCAAGATTCGTCAGGAGGTTTCTGGTATTGCCCAACGCCGTCTGCTGGGCTTGGATGGCCTTGTTGAGGGCCTCGAAGGCGCCCGCCGCCGGTGCGTCCGCAGAGACCGTCATCTCGTTCAGTCCTTTCACTTGGATCGTCAGCGGCTGTGACCTGCCCGTGTTGCCTTGCGGACAGAAGTCCTGGCACGAGGCTTCCAGAACGTAGCTGTTTCCCGGCTGGAACCGCTCACTGTCTATGGCCAGGAGCAGTGTCTCCGTGAGAGTTTTCTTCTTGCCCGGCGGTCCTTCGTACGTCCACTTCTGCAGGACGACGGAGTTGCTGTCGGTCTGGTTCTGCCGCAGCGTCACCTGGAGTTGCCGAATCCCGAAATCGTCCGAGGCCCGAATGGGCAATTGCAGTCGCTGTCCTGGGTCTACGAGCAGCCGGTTGCTGTCGATCTCGAATTCGACCTGCGGCACCCCATCCTGTCTCAATAGAATCGCTCCCGAGGCGATCGTCACATCCTTCGAGGCTTCAGACACACCGACTTCGATCTCATAAGTGCCCGGTTTTCGCAGCCGTGTCTTGGCTTGCCACTGGCCGTCGGCCTGCTCGAACTCAATGGTCCCCTCTGCGGTTTTCCAGCGAAGGCGCTCGGCTTTCTTATCCAAGCGGACAGTCACCACGGCCGCCGAATCGGGCAGACCGGCCAGCGGCTCCGGCGGACCCAGGCTGTCGACCGGGTCCAGCCCCGTGTACGCCGGGGCCGTGATGCGGAAGTGAGACTCGGCGATCCGGGGAATCCGGTTCACCGTCACCTGGATGTTGGAGCTGTACGTGTCCCCGGCAAAAACACGGAAGGCGAACGAGCGATTCACCTTCGCGAAGATGTGGTTGAACTCGTGAGACTCGCCGCCGGCGGCCCGCATGGTCGCCTTTTCACCCGTTGGCTGCTCGGGATCGATCTGCGTCCCATCGTCCCGCCAGAAAATCTGCGGATAGCTTCGCAGTGCATCCGCCCGGCCCCCGACTTTGACCACCACATTCAGATCTTCTCCTTCGGACAGCATCACATCCTGGTCCGGCGTCATCTCCAGCGTCACTGACCCGGCCGGGGGCGTGTCGGACAGGGGCAGGAGATATCGCGCCAAAGCATTGGCCGCTTGGCGCCCGAAGGCGACGGCGTAGATGCTCCACAGCAGCAGGATCACAATGATCGGTATGGCCCATCGGGCGAGCCGGCGCTTGTCCCACAGCTTGCCCAGGTCTGTTTCGGGCATCTGCGACAGGGCGGTCTTGACCGTCTGGCGTGCGAAGGGCTTTTCCGCCGCGTGGAAATGGCGTCCCTCGAAGTACAGGGCATTGATCAGCAGGTTCTCCGGGACCTCGAATGCGGCCTCTAACGTCAACGCCGCCTGCGCAAGGGATTGCGGCCTGAACACCGGCTGAATGACGTTCTGCCAGAGCAGCCAGGCCATGGACCCGGCCGCCGCCAGGGACAAGGCCAGCCGCAGCCCCGGCGGCAGATGGAACGCGTTGTCCAGAAGACAGAGCGGAAGCCACATCCCCAGACAGCCGGCTATGCAAATCAGTACTCCCACGGCCAAGCGGTTGGCGATCATGATCCGCCGGCCTTTGGCGACGACCCGTGCGACCGCGCCGTGCGTGGCGGTTTGCGGAGACTCTCGTGTTGTACGCCTGCGTCTAATCATTGGAACCCACCACGATTGTATCGCCTTTGCGCTGCATGCGCCACAGGGTTTCCGAAAGCTCCACTTGCGGCGTCGGGTCTTTCGGCAGGAAGATCAGCCGAAAGAACGTGCCGCGCGCCGAGAGGGCCAGCTCTCGATTCTTCGGATCGTACTTCCAACGCCAGATGCTGAGCCGCCAGGGCTCGACGAGTGCCCCTCGCTCCTTGTCCCACTCGCCGCCGATCTCTCCGAAGTTCGTCGGGGCCACGTGCCGGCGCAGATTCACCAACGTCAGGACCTCACGGCCGTCTTTGCCGAGGATGGCGCCGAGCAACTGCCGCTCGTCATAGAAATCCCTGATCCGCTTGAGATGATCCTGCGCCAGAGCCAGCAACTCCGGGTCCTTCTGGGCCGGCCAGCCGACCACGTATTTGCCGCCTTGCCGCATCGCCAGGTAGAAGTTCTCGCCGAAGGTCGATGTCACGACGCAGGTATCCTCACCGGCGATCTTCGTGGGCACGGGGGTAAGCGACTCACGCGTCAGCGCCTGCACGGCGTCTTTCGATCCCAGCTTGACGCCTGTGAGCTTCACTTTCACCTGTGCCGTGACGTTCTCCTGCTTGTCGAGCATCCGGATGCGCTCCACGTAGACGAGATCATCCAGCGACTGGCCCTCTTTGCCCTGCTCCTTGCTGCGCAGGATCCATCGAAGCGTTTTGTCCTTTGTTTTCAGGTAGATCGTGGTCGTGTACAGATGGCCCTGCAATGACTCGCCGCTCGCAAAATCCACCGTCGCCGCAAGGTAGCGGACCGGGTGGGGCTTGCCCGAGAACTCTTTCTTGGCGGGTGAGTAGTCGGCGTCGCCGGTTTTCTCATCGTACTTGGTCGTTTCCGTGAACCGCCATTGGCGCGTCATCTCCTCCCTCTCGGAATGGAACTGGATGTCGCGCACCGGCTCAAACGTGAACGTACGAACCTTTCCATACTGCACGTCCTCGCCCGTAATCATATCGGTCGTCTTCAGCTCGCCGGCCTTCGGTACGTTGAGTTTGAAGGTACGCCCCGGGGTCAGGAAGATATCCCCTGTAAACATTTCCCCGTTCGACAGATACACCGCCGCAGGTCGTGTGCCGTCCTTCTTCGTCTCCTGAGCGGCTCCGCTCGAGAGACCGAACATCAAGACGCAGAGGACGACAGAGGGAAGACGGCTTGCCTCGTCGCGAACGACGGCTTTCATCTTGCATCTCCTTTAGAACAGGTTCATCTTTCGCCTGAGAGTCCATTCCAAGGCAAGGATAACCAGCAACACCGCGACATACACGTAGTTGTGCTGAACCAGCGGCATGTCGATTGTGACGGCCTGCTCGACGACGCGGCTGCGCAGCGTGTCGGCGAGCCTGCCGAAATCACCCTCGCGGAAGTACGCGCCGCCGCTCTGCGTGGCCAGATAGTCGAGGAAGGCGTGGTCCACTTCCAGCTTGGCCCCCTCGTTCAGCGAAGGCCCGACGCGGAGGGTCTTCTCATAGGACTCCAGCGGCTTCTCTCCCACGAACGCCTTCAGATCGAAGGCGTAGGTCCCTCGCTTTCGAAAGACCATGCTTGTGCTGAACTCGTTTTCGGAGCCCAGGGTGCCGGAAATGTCCTGGGGCTCGGCTTGCCCGTTGCTGGAAAGGGTGGCCTTCAGATGCACCTGGCCTGCCCCATAGTGCCCCGCGACGCCGATGGTCGCGGTCGCCCGCTCGCCCGGCCGGTAGTGGGGCTGGTCCCATCGCACCGACAGGAATCGCTCCCCCTCCTGCCACTGCGAGACGTTTCGCACCGCCTGCCGCCAGAAATGGCTGAAGGCCTCGCTCAGGGCCTGCGACGCTCTCGTCCACTTCCAGAGCGTGTCCGTGGCAATCGCCAGGCAGTACCCCTGCCCGTAGCGCTGCATCGCGACGACCGGCACGGTGCCGCCGCCGGCGCCGGCCTCCAACAAAGCGACGGCCCCGCCGCGCAGGGAACCGGTGGGGTTGAGGCTCTCGATGTCGGCCCGCTGCGCGCGGGCGAGCGACTTGACCATCTCCGAGACGATGCGATGACTCATCGCGGCGACGGGCACGTTGACGGTGAATGGTCCGGTCCGAAGCTCACGCCCGGCTGCCTCCAGCCGCCACGGGAACAACGGCTCGATGACTGTGCCGCCGTAGCCGCCCTGGGCATAGGAGGCTTTGCCGCCCAGGAAGATCACGGCCCCGCCTTGCCGCACGTACTCCAGCAATGCCTGCACTTGTGCCGGCTGCCACTGAGAGGCGGGGAACGAGCCGATGATGATGCACTTGTAGAGGTCCAGGACCTTTTTCTCCGTGGGGAAACCCGCCTCCAGGACCTTGTCGCCTTCCTGGCGATTGTCCTGAATGACGAACCGCTCTTCACTGATCCGGAAGAGGGTCGTCAACGCCAGCGAGGGATCGCGGGCGAGCTCTTTGCGAACCGAACTGAAGTCCCAGCCCACTTCCTGGGCGAACAGAAGCGCGGGCAGCTTGTCCTTTCCGATCTCAACGGAGAAGGCCCGCACGTTGTTCAGCCCGGAAAGCTCGCCTTCCAGCGGATCGATCCGCAGGCGATAGTCCCGCACTCCCCGGTCGGCAGGGCTCTCGACGCTCAGCTCGACACGTTGCCGCTCCAGGCGAAGGTCCACTTGCCCGGTCGATCTGACTAACCAGCCATTCGTCGTGTGCTCTTCGAGGGCGACCGGTGTCTGGGCTTGTTTCGGTGCGAGACGGCCGGCACCCCGGCGAGTGACGATTTCCGCGGCGACGGTGAACTTGCTCTGCGGCTCGACCACGGCGGGAGCATCGAGGCTCGCGATGGCGATATCGTCCCAACCTGCGGGATCGCTGCCCACGCCGGCCACATAGACGGGCACGCCGGGCAGGCGGACGTTCTGGATCAGCTCATCGCCGCCATCCGTGATGACCACGACCCCCAGATACTTGGAGATGTCCGGCTTGTCCGCCATCGTCGCCAGAGATGCGCCAAGGTCGGTC
>Ga0315286_10005532_pt1 | contig 12208 bp, 11 predicted proteins | sample YL17G10_0_MG_FD_205038 | JGI IMG/M metagenome (GOLD analysis project Ga0315286, IMG submission 205038) | Sediment microbial communities from Yellowstone Lake, YNP, Wyoming, USA - YL17G10_0 | ecosystem: Environmental > Aquatic > Freshwater > Lake > Sediment | place: USA: Wyoming | collected... | reverse complement strand
GCTGCCCACCCGTACCTTCACGGTACCGCGACGGTCCTCCCGATTTGAATCCGAAGCGCTGCGGGTCGTCTTGGACTTTTCCAGGTGACGTGACCTTCTGTTGGCACGATGATTCTCTTGCATCCGCAATCGATGGTTGCCAGGCATCGGCCGTGCTCCGTAACGGGCGGCGGGATCCATCGGGACCGAAACTCGCCCGGGTCAGGATGTCCGGCATCTCGATGTTTTGCACCCGTCCTGAGAGGGGTTGATTCCTGAAGCGAAGAGGACGAGAAACGAAATTTTGAAAATTCTTGCGACAAAAATGCGAATCTTTGTCGAAATGCGTATTTTTTTCTTGACATACAACATCTAGTATGGATAAATTGTCCAAAACCCCAAATACAGTAATCGCCCATCGCTGGGATGAAAATATAAGGTTATAAAGTGGATGGATTCAATCGGGGACAGGTCAGAGAAATCCAAAACCAGTAGCAACAGGAGGTAAAGAGCATGGCAACGGCGAAGAAGAAAGCAATCGCAAAGAAACCCGCCAAGAAAGCAGCGCCCAAAAAGAAGGTTGCAGCCAAGAAGAAGTAGAGGACAATCTTCGTGGCGTGAACTCCTGGTTTGGTTTTCAAGAACAAGTTCACGCAGAAAAAGGGTTCCAGCTCGCAGTGGGGTGGAACCCATTTTTTTTGTGCGGACTTCCCCGAACTCCGCTCTCCCGAGTCGATCGGTCTCGCCATCGAGGAAACAGAGAAAGGACATCTTGTGCAGGCTTCGCCTGGGAGAAGCGGAAAGGGGTCAACGAGCCTGCCCGATCAAGGTCACAGGGAAAGCGGCCACGATTGGGTCGGGAATACGGCAAGTAAAAAGGGGGTCACTTCAAGTGACCCCCGGATCTTTCTGGTGGAGCTGAGGGGAGTCGAACCCCTGGCCTCATGAATGCCATTCATGCGCTCTCCCAACTGAGCTACAGCCCCGTGAGGTTCGGCTCAGATTAGGGGAGAACCCGTCCTTTGTCAATCCCGTGTTGGATTCGGCCCTGATGCTCGTGGTAAAGTGTCCTGCCTTTCTAGACCACGGTTTTCTCGCCGGATCTGAAAGGGGCTTTGAAGGTCGCATCGGACAGGAAGCCCGCCCGTTCAGATGGCTGCCTGGGGATCGGGATGGAGAGAAGGAGGCGCAAGGTTTGCCCGCCGCTGCGATGGCTCCTGCTGCTGCTCGGCAGCATCGGCTTGCTTCAGGGCTGCTATTCCCTCAAGACCATGGGGATGCGCAAGGAGGTCGTGGTGATGGAAGCCACGGCGTATTGCGCCTGCAGGGAGTGCACTGATTGGAGACGCAAGGGGTGCTGCATGGGGCCGCCCGTCTATGCAAGCGGCCCGCACGAGGGGGAGCGGAAGAAGGTGGGCATCACATCGAATGGGACCAGGGCGAGCAAAGGGACGATTGCCGCAGACACCCGTCTCTATCCGTATGGCACGATCCTGTTTGTGCCGGGCTACGGATGGGGAGAGGTTCATGACACGGGACGGGCGATCCAGGAAAACCGAATCGACCTCTTTTTCACATCGCATCGAGCAGCGCTGGAATGGGGAAGGAGACGCGTGAAGGTTGAAGTCTATCGGCGTTGAGAGGAAGACACGAGGAGGAAGTCGAACCAGAAGGAGGGCAGAGGGATGTGCTCCCAGTATTTTGACGAGTCCCACAACATCTTGCGCCAGTCGGTCCGGAAGTTTGTCGAAAGGGAGGTTCTGCCGTACATCGAGGAATGGGAAGACAAGGAGGAGTTTCCCCGGGAACTGTACAGGAAGGCCGCGGAGTCCGGCTTGCTGGGACTGGGATACCCGGAGGACATGGGTGGCACGCCGGCGGATGTCTTTCACGTGATCGCCTTCATGGAAGAAATCCTCCGCTCCGGCTCCGTCGGACTCGTCGCAGGCCTCGGCTCTCACGGGATCGCCCTGCCGCCGGTCTTGGCCATGGGGACAGAGGAGCAGAAGAAGAGATTCATCCCTCCGGTCATTGCAGGCGAGAAGATCGCAGCTCTCGGAATCACCGAACCGGATGCCGGTTCGGATGTGGCCAACATCCGGACGCGGGCGGTCCGGGACGGAGACGCATATGTGGTCAACGGCGCCAAGACCTTCATCACCAGCGGCTGCCGTGCGGACTTTCTGACGACGGCGGTGCGGACAGGAGGCGAGGGCTACAAGGGAGTCAGCCTGATTGTCGTCGAAACGAACACCCCCGGGTTTCACGTGGCCAAGAAGATCCGGAAGATGGGGTGGAACGCTTCTGACACCGCTGAGCTCGTCTTTGAGGACTGCCGCGTCCCCCGTGCGAATCTGATTGGCGGAGAGGGGATGGGGTTTTACGGGATCATGGAGAACTTCCAGAGAGAGAGGCTTTCCCTGGCCGTGATGGCACACCAGGTTGCTCAGATCGCCTATGAAGAGAGCCTGAAGTACGCCCAGACTCGCCAGGCCTTCGGCAAACCCCTGACAGGGTTTCAGGTAACGCGCCACAAGCTCGTGGACATGGCGACGAAGGCTACCGTGGCCCGGGAGTTCAATTACCGGGTGGCAGCGAAGATGCAGGCAGGCGAAAACGTGGTTACCGAGGTTTCGATGGCCAAGAACTTCGCCTGTGAGGTCTGCGATCAGGTGGTCTACGATGCGGTGCAGATCCACGGCGGATATGGATACGCCCGCGAGTACCTCGTCGAGCGGCTCTACCGGGATTCCCGCATTCTCAGCATTGGCGGCGGGACCACTGAGATTATGAAGGAGGTCATCTCCAAGACTTTGAAGATCTAGCGAGGGCCCTGACAGGTCAAAGGTGAAAGGGATGGTTGTTTTCGCTTTTTCCTTTGAACTTTTACCTTCCTAAAGAGCGATATCTCTGGGTCACGGCACTAGAAGTTCTTGCCCCCATGAACCTTCCACCGATCCGGGCCCATGAACGCCGGGAGTTCGGCGGCACAGACAGGTCCCGTTTTGACCGGGCCGTGCATTTTTTTCTGGAGCTCTGGACAGAGGGGCTCGGCCAGTCCTGGCAGGAGGATCTCGGATCTCGGAGCCTTCTCGTCCAAGCCTTCGTCCAGGCAGGCCCGGTGAACACGCTCTGCCGTGAATACTCCGTAAACCAGCGCCATGTCCACGGTGTGCCCAAGCGTGTCCACCACGAGGTACCAGAAGGGACTCACGGTGGTGGCGAGGATGGAGGAGAGCACCTCGATGGTCAGCGTCGAGTTTCCGGATATCAGGACAGGCGAGTGTGCGCCGGGCTTGTTCAGGGGGAAGAGTCCGATGGGTCCAGGGCTCGGGAGCTGGAGCACCTCAACCTCGGGAAGGATTTCCTGAGGTCTGGCGGCCCAGCGCAAAGCGAGGAAACGCGTCCGGTTCATCCGGCATCGGCTGGAGGAAAGCTCTCCGGAGCGGAGCTTCGAGACGAATTCCTCGCGGCTCCCGAACCCGCATGCCCGGCAGTCATCTCCTGACACATACGAATCCAGCATCATTCGATCTTCATACAGATTTGCCCTGAGCATTTCTATGCCACCTCACACTCCGAAAGCTCTGCGATGAGTACCCAATGCCGCAGTTCGCGGTGAGCGACCTTTGCGGGATGGCGCTGGGAGGATCACGCAGCAGATCGAATCAAGGCGGGGCTGTCCGTTCCCAGGGAAAAGGGAGAAGTGAAAAGGTGAAAGGGAAAAACAAAAGCGCGGCCCGTCAACGGCGAGAGGGAAGTCGTCGAGAGGCCGACTGCCGACCTACGGAGACTTGGGCGCACCCGGGTCCTGGATCCCGAAACAGCGGAGAATGTCCAGTGCCGATTTTCTGCCTGCGCCCATGGCCAGAATGACTGTGGCAGCTCCGGTCACGATGTCTCCGCCTGCCCAGATTTTGTCCCTGGAGGTCTTGCCTGTCTCCTGATCCGCGATGATGTTGCCCCACCGATTCACTTTGAGTTCTGAGGTCGTGCTGGGCACAAGGGGATTCGAGCTGTTTCCAATGGCAACGATCGCCGTGTCGATTTGGACGTCGAAGTTGTCGCCCTCGACGGGTATGGGCCGGCGCCGGCCCGATGCATCCGGTTCGCCCAGTCGCATCCGGTTGCACCGGACTGCCTTGACCCAGCCTGCTTCGTTCCCGATGAATTCAAGGGGAGCGGTCAGGATATTGAACCGGACTCCCTCTTCCTTGGCGTGGTGCGCCTCTTCGGCCCGGGCAGGCATTTCCGCTTCGGTTCTTCGGTAGAGGATGTACACCTCATCGGCACCCAATCGGAGGGCAGTCCGGGCAGAATCCATGGCCACGTTGCCGCCTCCGAACACTGCCACCTTCTTGCCCCTGGCAATCGGCGTGTCATATTCAGGATACCGGTATGCCTTCATGAGGTTGCTTCGGGTGAGGTATTCGTTTGCACTGTAAACCCCGCACAAATTCTCGCCCGGAATGTTCAGGAAGACCGGAGCTCCTGCGCCAGTCCCAATGAAGACAGCATCGAAGCCGTTCTGAAGGATCTGGTCGATCGTTGCCGTCTTCCCGACGACGAAGTTGGTTTTGAAGACCACGCCGAGCCGGCGCAGGTAATCCACCTCTGACCGGACGACATCCTTGGGAAGCCGGAACTCCGGGATCCCGTATACGAGAACCCCGCCCGTCTCGTGAAGTGCTTCGAACACGGTGACCGTAACGCCCCTCTTGATCAGTTCACCCGAAACGGTTAGGCCCGCCGGGCCGGATCCGATGATCGCTACTTTGAGCCCGTTGGGTGGGGGGATCTCCGGGTACTGGACTTTGCCGCTCTTCCTCTCGTAGTCGGCTGCGAATCGTTCGAGTCGGCCGATAGCGCAGGGCTCCCCCTTCTTGCCCAGCACGCACTGCGCCTCGCACTGGGTTTCCTGGGGACAGACCCGACCCGCGATGGCTGGCAGGGAGTTCCTCTCCTTGAGAGCGCGGGCAGCGCCGAGGAAATTCCGCTCCCGGATCTCGGCGATGAACTTCGGGATTTCGATTTCTACAGGACACCCTTGTATGCAGTAGGGCTTCTTGCACTGGAGGCATCGATCCGCCTCGCGCAGCGCAAGCTCCTCGGTGTAGCCCAGCGCAACCTCGTAGAAATTGTGGGCCCTCTCCTGGGGATCCTGTTCCGGCATGGATTGACGGGGCACGGAGGGCTTCTTGGGAGTCTTCTTCGCCGGAGGCTTGTTCTCGGTCATTTGGCTCGTCACTCCTCTGGGGTTACTCCTCCTTGCTGTTTGAACTGCTCGAGGCTGATGAGTTCCTGGCCCTTGTACATGGCCAGGCGCTTTATCAGGAGGTCGAAATTGACTTCGTGGCCGTCGAACTCGGGCCCATCGACACACGCGTAGCGTGTCTCACCCTTGATTTCGCAACGACAAGCGCCGCACATGCCTGTGCCGTCCACCATGATCGGGTTGAGACTCACGATCGTCTTGACGCCATAGGGCCGGGTCATATTGCACAGAGCCTTCATCATGGGCACAGGCCCCACACCGAGGATCCGGTCGACACGCTCCTTCTCGTCCAGCATGCGTTTCAGTTCCTGGGTCACGAAGCCATGGATCCCGTAGGACCCGTCGTCGGTGCAGACCTTGAGGACATTGCTGATGGCAGCCATCTCCTGTTCCAGCACCAGAAGTTCCTTGGTCCTGGCGCCGATGATGCTCACGACATGGTTCCCGGCCTGTTTGAGCGCCTTGGTAATCGGGTACAGCAGGGGGATTCCGATCCCTCCTCCGATGGAGACGGTAGTACCGAAATTCTCGACCTCGGTGGGCGAACCCAGGGGACCCACCAGATCGTGCAAGGTTCCGCCCGCAGGGACCCTGGCGAGGTGGTAGGTCGTCTTGCCCACCTCCTGGAAGATCAGTGTAATGGTCCCTTTCTCCGGATTCTTGTCCGCCACGGTCAACGGAATCCTTTCTCCGTATTCGTCGATCCGCAGGATGACAAACTGACCTGGCCGGTGGGCACGGGCGATCTCCGGAGCCTCTACTTCGATCAGAACGACTCCGGGTGCCAGCTTTTTCCGCTCTACGATCTGGTGCATGGTCCTGCCTCGATATTTCCTGGCCCGGCTGTCACGAAAAGCCCTTGGGTCCAGCTTGGGATGGTTGGGTTTTCCTCAATCCAGGAACGCCACAAGACTGAAATTATAACACTCCCTGCATTGCATTTCAATCGGTCGAGCAGGAACGAGAAACCGTTTCAGAAATCGGCACGATGGCCTCAGATGCGCTGGCAATCGTGGTGAAGTCAGGGCGGGAAAAGAAGCCGCGGAAAGAACGTTTTCTACATTCTTTATACACCTTTACAGGTAGGGGAGCTCGGTGCTACCCTTCGCTCAACCGAAAAGAGAGAGCGGGAGGAGACCTCCAATGGCTTCAACCTACAGCTACAACCTCTACGAGGAGGCCCAGATCTTGTTGGCTGCGGTCCGTCTCTTCCGGCATCGGGAGAGGAGGCCGCCCTCCATCCAGGAACTCGCTGAATGGAGCTGCTTTTCCATCGAGACGGTTCACCACATCTGCAACCGGCTCCAAAAGATCGGTGCCATGGATCGGATTCGGGGGGCCTTTGAAGACCACATCTGCTTGAAGGATCCCATGCAGGTCGAGGCGCTGCGGGAGGTCGACGAATCGCCCGACATTGAAGCGGACGTGAAGAAGTGGAAAGAACAACGGGCAGAAGCGATTCGGGAGGTCGAGAAGAAGTTCTCCGGTGATTCCCTTCGGCGGGAGAAGGAGGACCGATTCTCCAAGATCGAGGAAAAGCTTCGAAAGGGCGGTAAGCAGGAGGCCCCAAGCCCGCTGGACGCACTGTTTCGAAAAGACCTGGGGAAAAAAGAGTCTTCCTGACCATTCCCGTTTCTATTGATTGGCCGGGGGATGATTTCAGAGGAGGATCTCTCGATCCTGAAGATCCTGGAGGAGCCGGCCGAGGTCGTTGAATACCTCCGCCATTCTGTCATTTCGCAGGAGATGGCATCTTCTTGCCCGGGTAGTACACCACGTCTCGATCCGTGATCAAACGGTCGAATTTCCCGTAGGCGTCATAGAGCGCTCTCGGGAGCTTGAACATGCCCCTGTGCAGCTCAGGCGAGTAGTAGCGCAAGTGCATGTTCTTTTCGTGAAATCCCTTCTCGATGTCGATGCCGTCCGGATCGTGAGCCTTGGAGGCCAGGGTGAAACTATAGAGCTCGTGGAAGGAATGACTCATGTACCCGTAAGGGCGGACGTAGGGAAAGATCTGGCGAAGCGTGTTGTAAACCCTTGCGTGCGCCTCGATTCGGGCCGGGTTCAGGCTCTCACTCTGTATGGACGCACAGCCTTTCTCGGAGAGCCGGTCATACACGATCTGGTAGAACTCTCTCGTATAGAGGAGTGTGGCGGGTCCTCCCTGCAGGGGATCGGAGAGGTCGATGACAACGACGTCGAATCTCTCTTGGGTTTCTTCCAGGAACTTCCTTCCGTCCTCGAACCGCAGTTCCACACGACTGTCTTCATAGGCACCCTGTGACCATGCAGGCAGGTAGGCCTTGCAGATGTCCACGAGTTGCTCGTCGATGTCGATCATGACGACCCGATCGGGTTCGTGCTTGAGGACTTCCCTCAACGTGGCTCCTTCCGCGCCGCCGATGATACAAACGGATCGAACAGGGCTGTGCGTGAAGAGGGCAGGGTGGACCATCATCTCGTGGTAGATGAACTCATCCAGCTCCGAGGACTGTGCCATGTTGTCCAGAAAGAGCACCCTCCCGAGAGAATGGGTGTCCACCACGTCGATGCGCTGGAACTTCGATTGTGTGGACAGGTGAATTTCACGGACTCTGTGCGAGATCTGGAGATTCTTCGTTTTCTCTACAAACCATCGGGCTCCCATGTCTGGCAACACGCTCCCTTCGTTTTCTCTCTTTCTTTCAAGAGAAGAAGAGGATCTTGCGAAATGTGACGAGATCCGAAAAAAAAGGTCAGATCGACGGGTGTGGTTCGGTGGGCTTATGCCGTATCTCGCTAGAGGGGAGATTGAGGGTTCCCCTTTGCACCTCCATGACCGAAACATCCTGCGCACGCAATTCCGACCGGATGTGTTCGAAGATGATGTCCATCTTCACCTGTGTGCCGCAAGTGAAGATGTCCACGGCTCCATACCCGAATTCGGGCCACGTATGGATGGCGACATGGGACTCGGCGATGACGACGATGCCGCTGACGCCGTGCGGGGAGAACTGATGGAAGAAGGGTTGGATGATGGTACCACCCGACCGACGGATTGCCTCCAGGAGAATCGATTCCAACCGTAAGGGATCGTCCAGAAGGGCTCTTTCGCAACCATACAATTCCACGATCAACTGTTTCCCCAAGGACTGCATCTTGTTCCCTCCCCTCGGCTTGAGGCATCCCAACCGGTGGTGGGGCCTTAGGATCGGTACATCATCCGGAAGCCGTCGAATCTCACCCCTTCCTCTGAATTTGTGGTGCCCTGCAAGACGATGATCCCATCGAGCAGGGACCCATTTGAGTGGACGAGATGGGTGGAGCCCGGGAAGAAACCCCTACGACACTGTTCGGATCCGGGCTCGTTGAAATGAAACACCCTTTGTTATAATATGTTCGAGATTTTGTCAACCACTTTCACGTAGAATGTATTTCCCGTTGGCTCTTTTTTCATGCGTCACGAAGGGTCAGGGGGGAGGTACACTGCCCGAACTCGATCGCAGGGGGATCCGCGCACCTTGGACACTCAGAATCAGGGTAAGAACAACAGGCTGTACGAAGTCCTGTCCAATACCCGACTGACAGTCTTTCTTTGTATTCTTCTCGCTGTGGTCAGCATCCTTGGAACCCTTGTCCCCCAGAATGCACCTCCGGCTGAATACGAAGCCCGTTATGGGCAGGCCGGTACGAGGATTCTCGGTGCGCTGGGTCTCCTGGATCTGTATCACTCTGTGGGTTTCGTTTTCCTGCTCTCTTTTCTCGCTCTGAATCTCGCGGCTTGCACCCTGAAGAGATTTCCGAACGTGTGGCGCGCTCTTCGAAGGACCCGCACTGCGGCTACGGATTTCACCTTCAAAGACTGGAAAAACCAGGAAACGCTCCTCTTGAGGGGCCAGCCCCGGGAGATCGAAGGGGAGCTTGAACGCGTTCTGCCTAAGTTCTTTGGAAAGCCCGCTCGTCTTCCGGCCCTGGAGGGTCAGGTCGGGATCGAACGTTTCGAGCGCAATCGATTTGCCCGTCTCGGTCCCTATATCGCCCACATGAGTCTCATCGTAATCCTTCTGGGGGGCCTGACGGGTGCGCTGTTCGGCTTCAAGGGTGCGCTGACCCTCCGAGAGGGGGAGGAGACGTCTGTTGCGTGGCTTCAGGAGGGAGGCCAGCAGATCGAGCTCGGCTTCCGAATCCGCTGCAACCGGTTTGTCTTCGAGCAGTATCCGAACGGAAGCCCGAAAGAATACCGCAGCGAGGTGACCCTGCTGGACGAAACAGGCGCCACGATTCGGGATGCAGCGATTCGCGTGAATCACCCTCTGTCGCACAATGGGATCGGCTTCTATCAGTCCACGTACGGCTCTTCGCCGGAGCTGGTCCTGGTTGCGCAGCATAATGAGAGCGGAGAGACGATCGAAGTCCGGGCAGAACTGAACAGGCCTTTTGCCCTGCCGGGTGGACAAGGAGTCCGGGCACTTGCACTGGAATTCAAAGAGAATCTCGTCATACCGGCTGAAATGGCCAGGATCAGCTCGTTCTCTCGCGAGAATCTTGGGCCTGCTGTGAGGATTGTCATCTTCGACGAGAAGGGGTTCCAGGACCCATTCTGGATTCTGAAGGACTTTGCGGAACTGGACCGGAAGCGGCAGAGTCCTTACCACTTCATCCTATCCGATTTCCGCCTGGTCCCGTATACCGGACTCCAGGTCGCGAAAGATCCGGGAGCGTTCCTGGTCTGGATCGGCTGCACTTTTCTGGTGATTGGGTTCCTGATCTCTCTGCTCATGGATCACGAAATTGTGTGGGTCTCCAGAGAATGGTGCGGTGAGAAAGAGCTCCGGGTTCACCTTGCCGGCCGGGCGGTCCGTCACCCGATGGGCTATGCCGGCCGGTTCGAAAGACGAAAGGCCCTTCTGCGAAAAAGACTTGCCCCTTGGCTGAAGGCGCCTCAGGACGCTGTTGCGAAGGATCGCAGGGGCAAGAAAGTGGGCTAGGGGGAAATTCTCGCATCACTTTCCTGCAGGGACGGTACGAACATGAACGAGACAACCTTGGTTGGCATCTGCATCTGGATCTACCTCGCCAGCTGGGTACTCTACCTGGTCCACTCGATCGTGCGGCACAAAGGCTCTGGCAGGGCTGCTGATGTTCTGGCCCTTTCGGGCCTCCTTCTGCACACCGTTTCCATCGCCCTTCGGTGGGTGGAGTCGCACCGCCTCGGGATCGGCCATGCGCCCTTTTCAAACCTGTACGAGTCCATGCTTTTCTTTTCCTGGACGATCGTGTTGATCTATCTCATTTCACTGAAACGGCTTCAGAGCCGGCTCCTGGGCGCCGTCGTGATGCCCTTGGGCTTCCTGGCACTTGCCTCCACGTCCCTGATGGACCGGGAGATCCAGCCGCTCGTCCCGGCGCTGCAGAGCAATTGGCTCACCGCTCATGTCATCACCTGTTTCTTGGGCTACGCGGCTTTTGCCGTCGCGTTCGGCGTCAGTCTCCTCTACCTGTGGAAGGTGAAAGAGTTGAAGGTGAAAGAAAAGGCTCGGGGCGTTTCAGAGGATAGCCTCTTCAGACGGCTGCCTTCCGCGGAGGTTCTGGACGAATTCTCCTATCGGATCATCGGGGTCGGTTTCCCGCTTCTGACCCTCGGTATTGTAACCGGTGCCGCATGGGCGAACTCCGCTTGGGGGAGCTACTGGAGTTGGGATCCGAAAGAGACCTGGTCCCTGATCGTATGGCTCATCTATGCAGCATACCTGCACGCCCGGATCGCTCGAGGTTGGAGGGGACGGCGCAGCGCGTGGCTGTCGGTTGTCGGTTTCTGTGCCACCCTGTTCTGCTATCTCGGAGTGAATCTTCTCCTTTCTGGCCTGCACAGCTACGGGACGGGTTGAAACTCCCCTGGCTGGAAGGCGGATTGTCGGATCCCTGCTGGATCGCATGCTGTTTCTCTGTGGAACCGCGGCAGGGGAAGGGTTCGGGGGAAACCGACTCTGGATCTTCCTCGACCGGTGTCGGGGCTTCCAGAGGAGATTGTCCGGGAAAAGATGCCCCGGGGTGAAGGGATTTGAGGAGGGTTTCGATCTTTTTCCCCTGCACCCCGGGGCTGGGAGGCTTCGGCTTACCAGGACAGACTCCCGGCGAGGGTGGAGAGTTCCCGAGTGAGCAATGCCACGACATCAGGAGGATGACGAGGTGAACTGGATCGCCCGCGCGTTTCAGGGGACGGTGTCGCTCTCGCAGCCTGGCGCTTGTTGATTGTCCTCGATATTGCACCCTTCCTTTCGTAATAAGCATCCAAACGAAGCAGGACAGGCTTGCTGTTTGTCCCTGAGATTTCTCTGGAGTTATGCACCGATCTTGAGTCATGGTGACATCGATTCGTCACGTCGGGGATATTGGGATCCGTTCTTTACGTTCTGTAAAGGATCCTGACAGCATCCTGCCATCGCCCCACATCTTCCTCGAATCCTGCCGCTCCCAAAACACGAGTCTGCTGAAGTACTTCAACAGGGATGTTTCAGGGTCGGTTTGCCAGGAATCGAACCCTGACGCTTCTGGCAATGCTGCCCTGGCTGCGCAGAACGAGTTTTCCCTTGACAATCAGGATCCTTCTTTGCTAGGTTTGACCCCATGAAAAGTCGCATAACATTTGTAATGCTTTAATAATAAAAAGTAATACGTGACATAAAACGGAGTTTATGCCAGGTACGTATAACAAAACCATTTGGCACTGTCTGAGGGTTCTGAAGAGTTTGCAATTGTGCGTCGAACAGGATTCATCAGGGGGGAAAGGGGGGATGCGATGAAGTCAATCCTGCTCCATGCCGGATGAGGCGGGGAGTTGGTGGAAGCTGGGATGTGGATCAGGAAGACACCCAAGAAAAAAGGAACCGAGAAGCAGGAAGGCGCATTCGTGAATACCCAAACCAAACTCTATGCGGTTTTGATGGTTTTTTTCATGGTTCTTTCCTCAGTACC
>Ga0315286_10005530_pt1 | contig 12209 bp, 16 predicted proteins | sample YL17G10_0_MG_FD_205038 | JGI IMG/M metagenome (GOLD analysis project Ga0315286, IMG submission 205038) | Sediment microbial communities from Yellowstone Lake, YNP, Wyoming, USA - YL17G10_0 | ecosystem: Environmental > Aquatic > Freshwater > Lake > Sediment | place: USA: Wyoming | collected... | reverse complement strand
CCTTTAATAGCATTAACAAAATTGCCCTTTATCTCATCACCCAAACCCTTAAATGAATCTTTTGTCTGCTTCAGTGAGGAATCGACCTTCTTTGAAGCATCAGCAATAGGCTGTGACATATTATCTACAACATTTAATTTTACATTAATGTCATGTTCAGCCATAATATCAACCTATTTCTTAGCCATTTTGTTTGCGTTATCAATTTTTATTTGTTCACGCTTGTTAACCATGAATCCACAAATAGAAAAAGCCTCCAATAGTTTTGAAGGCTGTTCGTATCTTCCTTGTCCATCTGGATAGCACATATTGTTTGTCGCCTTAAAATGCCAGAAGTAAGGAATAAATCTGTTTATATTTATATCATTACAAAAACTAACAGGACACCGATTAATATTAAACCAACCCCAGCTTATTTTCTTACGCTTGCCTTTCGACAATGGCCTGCAACATATTTCACATCCATCAACCCCACCACAAGTACAGTCAATTTGTAGGTTGTTTTTTACATTCATATTGCATCCACGATCTTTTTTCTGTTTTTTATCACAATTTCCGCAATTATATGCCAATGAAAACGGTTTATATTGCATCAAAACTGCGACAATTAACTTTTTTTTTCCTCTGTGGTTAGTCTGTTCGCCAGGTTCCAATACTTAATTATTTCAGCCTGTTCATCACTGTTATAATCGGCTTTAGGAGTTATTAGGATTTTATCAATGAAAGCATCAACAACAGTCAAACGTGCTTTGTAATCAATGTTTTCATCGTAAATTCCAAACATTTCCTTTTCCAGTGACCCTGTCTTTGGCTTAAATTTCCATACAACTTTATCACTGTCAACGTATTCAATACTTTCCTTTGAGGATACGGGTATCATGCGTATTCCCCTTTCTTGCTGTTAAGGTTATGCGTCATTGATAGCAACTGTAAAATCGTTATCAACGAATGATCCTGTGATTTCCCATACCATTAGACCATTATCAACGCTTTGCTTGCATTCGCGTATCTCGCTTTTATTCGATCCGCTTGTAATACTGATATAACTATCAGCAGCACTACCGAACTTGATAGTAGTAGTCGCAAGCGTGCCAGCAGCCATTCCGGTTGTTGGATTAATAGAGCTTGCATCTTCCATGTATGCGGTTACTGACCACGATGCCTTTTTATTAACAATCATACTCTGCAAATTACCGCTCTCATCTCCCATATTCTTGATCATCTGCACATCATTACCACCTTTAACAGAAAATTTTAGAATGTGCAAAGCAAGACCGTTGATAGTCTGAGTCGCATTTTTGAGAACAGCAGGCGGAACAGTACTAATTGCTGCAATAGTATCTGTCAAATAAGTTCCGGCAGCAGGTGCGCCATCTGGAACACCTTTGCCAGTAAATGTTATAGTGCAAGGTTTCCCAACCTCACCGCTAATTTCATAGTCGAACATAACACTATGAGCCTTGGTGATAATAGTATCACCGGCAGTTTTATCGCCAGTATAACCCCATAGAGTCATATCTTTCCAGTTAGTCGCAATAACGCTTGTAGGTGCCCATGAATGCTTTTTTGTCGCAAGTGCATACACCATACCGCAACAATTAAGGAACCCGCCGACATTGGGGACAGTGGCCGATCCGGTTGGAATAATAGGGAGCGTTACCTTTACATCAACCAAACTCATCCCGGCAACAGCCTGAGGATTTCCAAATATCCCTTGCGCGAGCGCTTGCTCTGCGAACTCTTTTTTATAGTCAAGTGAAAAGTTATCGTCAACAGTTATGAAATCTGCTGCCGCTGGCGTTGCTTTAGATCCAAGTGCAGATTGCACTTTGGCAGTAAGCAAATTAAGCTTTTGAAAAGTAGGTACCATAGGACCATCCTGGTTATTAGGTGTAATAACACTATCATAAATTCTTATTTCATCAAGCAACCCCTGAAAGTCGCTATAATATGCTTGTGCAAAAATTAACGATAGAGCCGTGTTTGATATTAAATACGTTCCCGCTAAGATAGTCGCACTCGTTACATTCACACTATCGGCGTAAATATTCCATTTGCCATTTGCATACGTAAATAAAAGGTCATGCCAATTTGTATCGGTTATAGTATACCCGGTATTCACCGCTGGTGAATTATTATAATAAAAGAAAAGATTATTTGATGTATTTATTCCTACACCAAAATTTTTATTCTGTGCGTGCAATCCTTTTACTACGAACATCGCTATATTGACGATAATCGTATCGGCAAGCTTTAACCATAAACGTATTGAGAACGAATCCGTAGCCGCAAAATTGAAAAGCGCATTATTTACAGTTGATAATCCGTAGTTATCACCTAACCCGAAAGAAAAAGAAAATGCCTTACCTACTTTACCCGTTGCGTACGCGGGGGTAGTGTTCCAAACAGCGTTAACCCCGGCTTGGGATTCGTTCGGGTTATCTTCGGCTTTCCACCAGAGTATAGGAAATGACATATTTTGTTTTCTCAACTATTATGATAAAACAAATTCCATTTAGTCACTAAACTTGTCGGATGATACGTATTGCCACGCTTATCTGGTATTTTCTCGCTGCTCTTAAACGACAATACAGCCTCTTTACTCAATGGCAAATATCCAGTATTGTTAGCGCCGAATACTTTTATTAAATCAGCCAATGCCATATCAAGCGCACTGTCAGCTGTGATCTCTGGTTGTACTGTCAGGGTTGGAGTGATACGATAATCAACACTTATTATTACTTCAGCCTCTTGAAATCCATACAGCCCGTTAATCCCCTCAACCGCTGTTTCTGTATTATACCTTATCAACGCGCACGGATACGCACTCACACGCGCACGATCAGCCTGGTTGATTGTTCCCCATGTATAGTTATACCCGCCAACAGTGGTCATACCACTGATAATAGTTGCAATCTCTCCAGATATAGTTGTTGCTCTTGCTGTCATGATCTGTATAAAATTCCTGTTTGCACCATTTGATAAGGAGAGAGTGATTGCGCTGTATTCATAAACATTTCTTTTGTGATCTGACTTTTAAGCAATTCGCAACGCTCTTTATACCATATCAATTTTTTGAAATAGCTTTCATTTTCAGGCACCTCAACATTATTTTCAGCAGTACAATCTTGACATACAAGGAAACAAAAATATGCAATCGCATATTCTTTTATCCTGTAACTTAATGGAGTTTCATATATACTCGTAGAAACAACGCCACGCTCAAGCGCAAGCGCCTCAAGTTCAAGGTCAGTGTTCTCCATCCAAATATCATGCCGTCCATCTTCCGCTCCAGATTGAACAAAATCACGGACAACACTATCTGTTATATCTGTAAACGCTATGTATTTTGCAGTATATGCCATTTAGAACCCCGCTAATTTAATGACACGATCAACAGCAGTATTCATTTTAATGATAAAATCAGGCTCTTTTACTTGTGCAGCTTCGTATAAAAATTGATCAGGTTTAATACCTGGATGATTGACTTTTTTGGCGAACACTTTATTTCCACTTTGTGGTCTTATAGTATGCGCTCTTGTTCCATCATGCACATATTTTCCGTATTGTGCAGTACTTTCATTCAAAAATATTTCTGCGGATAATCCTTTATTCCTAATCGTATACCAAATTGATTTTGCAAGATTACCGGACTTCGTTTTAAATCTATGAACGGTACGTGCTTGATTCTGTATTGACTTGCTAACTCCAGCTATTTCCTGAGTCATTTCTTTTTTTGCAATATCAGGTATAGCATTAAACGCTTTGAGAAAACTATCCAAGTCAATGGTAACTTTTAATTCCATTATTTTTTAGGCCTTCCACGACCGCGCTTGTGTTTTTTCATTGCTGCCTCAAGCCTATCAACATTTGAACCGATTTCTTTTTCAGGTTCAGGATTAACAGCAACTATTTTACCGTATTCTGTATTATCAACATACGGCTCTTGCTCAGTTAAAACAACAGGAACCGGCATTTCTACCGGTTCCTGTTTAGCATTATCATCGCACACAATCCAACCATACGATAGATATTCAGCAAGTCTGGAATCTTCTATCTGTTTTGTCCTGTTACCGTCAATCCATCGTACAGTTATCATGTTTTTATCCTTATCCGAGAATAGTTGCAATGTGTTCATTCTGCACAGCCTTGAAACCTCCACAGAGATGAATACGATAGGTGATGATGCCATCGCCTATGCAACGGACAAACAGATACGTAAGACCGAACTGATCCGTAACAAGCTGAGTCTGAAGAATGGCGCTCGCTGGGATCAGCGGGGGCCGCACAACACCAACAACAGCAGAACGCTCAAAGCAGAATGCGCCTGTGTACGATCCACCGATTGTCAATTCATCAGCATCAGCACCAACTACCACAAGACCCGGCCTATTGATTACAAGATTTCCACTTGTTGCAACAAGACCTGTATTAACAACGTATTTATTCGCGTCAGTGGTTCCACCGGCTTTAGTAATAACATCACCAGCTACAAAACCGGTAGTATTAACTGTTCCGCCCTCAGTAATGAGCGTCGTCGTTCCAACAGGATGCGAAGCAGATGTGAGATCGTAGCCAGTACCTGCTCCGGCGGTATGTGAAGAAATCCCACCGGATACGCTGATGTTGAAACCATGCTGCGGGAGGTACTTGCCTGTCCGACGTTCCGTATCTGAACCAGCAATCATAGCCTGGTTGTAAATTCCAAGATTCGACAGGTTCATAGCAGCGTCACTATTCATGACACACTGCAGATCAGAAAGCGATGCGCCATTGTCCACCAGGATTTTCTTAGCGGCAGTAAGTGCCGTAAGATCGCTTGCGAAAGGTGTCGTGCCTGCCGTGCCGGTCGCTCTGGATGAACCGTTTTTCACGGCGGTAAACGCGAGTACTTCCATCGCATTGCGAACTGTACGCATTGCGTTTTCGGTCTTGAGACGCAACCATTCCGCACCGTTGTCACCGTTAAGGAGTGACCGTTCCTGTTCGCCAGAAACCGACCACGAATCCATGTACGATTTGCTGATCGAAATACCAATGCTCGACGCAGTCGCCGCAGTACCGAGATCGGCATAAGCGGCAGGCGTGTATTCAGCAACCGTATTCTTCGCGGTATACGGAACGTAAACGGTATCGCCTTTGGCAACACCTTTGTCGTCAAACGTGGTAGAAATTGAATTGAGGAAACCTATAGGCTCCTGTGAAACTGTCTGCGCTGCCGAGTAAAGTACCGGGGCAATGCTTGTCATGGTAAAATCGCCTGCTGACATAATGCACTCCTTGTTATGTTAGTTTGTACCCTTCTGCCATGAGCCTGTTACGCTCTAAACCAGAAAGGTTGTTAAATTCATCTAATGATATTGATTTTTCATTTTTTTTATCTTTAGACCCACCAGCGCCTCCGCTTCCGGGTTTTGATGTGTTTTTTACAAGGTCAGGTCGTGATTTTTTCAGCTTTTCAATTCCTTTTGCTGCTTCTATTTCCTCATCACCATCAACAAAAACCACATCGCCAGATTCTGTCAACCTAACCCTGTCTTGTGCAATGAGGTCTTTAATAAGATAATCAGCAGCGTGAAAATGATCGCATATAACCTTGTTCAGCTTTTCTGCTGTTTTTGAGTTGCGCAGATCACGGTTAGCCGCTTCTATTTTAGCATCCCGCTCTGAAATCTGTTTCTTTAGCAACTCAAAATCTTTTATAGGTACGTATTCTCCGCTGGCTACTGTTTTTGTTTTGAATCGTGATAGCACATCAGGTAATTCGTCGGCACTCGTAACGTCTATTTCAAATGTGTTACGAATAGCATTGCGATATGCTTCTGTTTCCCTGCGCAACTTGGCATTTTCTGCGCCTTTTTTGTTAGCCGCTTCAATGCCGCGTGACTTCTCAGCCTCGATTGCCGCGAGTACAATTCCCTTTTGATCGTCTGTCAAAGAGCTAATAACTTCTGATACATCCATACTTCCCATCCTTTCGGCTCAAGGCCGTGTTTTGTGTCTCATGGACATACTACATTTCTCCTCAAGGGAGTATATAAAAGGGCAATAAAAAAGGGCAATGTCCGATGTGTAAGCACCTTACATTGCCCTAAGTCAAAACTGCAATAACTCTCCCCGCTAAAGGATAATTACTGCCCGATTATTTCAAAGAATTATTTTTTCTTCTTTTCTTCCTTAACAGGTTGAGATGCCAACCAATCCCGCATCTGCCTATTCTCACGAATCGCACCTTCCACCCGCTTTAACTCATCGGTCAATTCAACAAATCGCGTATCAAGTAATTCGATGGTTATCATATTAGTGAGGGGTAGGATAACAGTTAATGTACCCTACAACACCGTCAATTAAAACTTTAACCTTGCCGATGATTGTACCATCGGCAGCGGTTGATCCACTTGATGCCGAACCACCAGCAACAGTTACCGACAACGCCGCATCCCACGCACCTGCTACAGGGGTACTCACCTGCAAACCAACAGCATTGCCCGTATGAGTACCGGCAAGCGATACCGAGGCCGCATTAAACGCGGATACAACCGCGCTCGCCGCAATTACGCCGCTCGTAGGCACATCAATCATACCAAGTACACCGCACGACAGGTTAGATACCGTTGCCGTACTGGTAGCCTCATAGTATCCCTTAACTCCAAATTTATTTCCGGTTGATGTACAAGCCGCTGTATTTTTTACCTGCCCCATAATAGCGCCATAAGACGATGCACCACTCTGTGCAGTAGTAAGCAACAGTCGCGCCCGTACGGTACGCAAATCAGTAGTGCCAAAGTTTGCACCACCATCATCAGCGCATATATCCACACTTTTTGTTTTACTAGAATTGAGCTTATTTAGCGGATCAGTATTAACTGCCGCGCTTGTAAACGTACCGATTGTCAGATTGTATCCTACTGCGTTATCAGTAGGCTGGATTGCATTGCCTAAAAGTTTTACTGCCATAAAACGCCTCCATGTAAATGTTTTTGGTAGCCGTTGGTACTGCCTATTAATAATAATAAGCTATTGCGTAAAATAAATCAAGATAAATCTGTAATTTATATATAATCAAGGTAATTTATCTCATCTTCGGGCATTGTTACCGATTGTTCAACACGATAAACATGCTCGCTATCGCTCATGTACCGCGCCGGCTTAACCCGCTTTTTAGGCAGCTTAACCTTTGGAGTGTCAGGCACGAACTTTTTACTTTTCCCCATACAGCACCTCTTTTGGTATCGTTGCAGTTTTCTTTTCCTGACCATTCCAATTTTTAAGGTTCTTTTGCCATGATTTTGGATTCTCATCAAACGCATCAGCTCCCTTTATTCCCATTAAATCCTTACGATCTTGATCCGATAATTTTTCCAGATATTTTTTACCCTGCTTAGGATCATAATCACTACCCGATTTATCTGGAACTTCACCGTTGTATATTGTTGATATATTGCAAAGGCAATTCTTGACAACTACCCCATTGCTTATGTATATTGTATCATCACCTATTTGGAGGTCATAAACATGTCCAGAATAAGCGAAGGTCTTAATGTCGGCGATATAGTCAAGAGCTATATCGGGGGAGAGTCCGAAAAGAGCATTTCTAACAGAACTGGGGCTTGTAGAAATACTATCAAAAAACTCTTGATAAAAGCTAATGTTAAACGGCGTTCTATGAAAGAAGGGGTTGCCTTGTTTAACTCTCTTCATGCTACTCCTGAATATTATAAGCGCATTACTGAAAAAGCTCATGATTCTGTTAGAGGCAAAAAACAAACAGAAGAACATAGGGCGAAGATTGCTCTTTATAACTCCAAAAATATTGTCCATAATTCTGCTTCTGAAAATCTTATTATAGAAAATCTCAAAAAGCAAGGAATTGAATGTATACCCCAATTTCCTCTTGGAAGATACAATATTGATTTTACCATTAAGGAACTTCCCATCGCCGTGGAAATCTTCGGGGGTTGCTTCCATTCCAGTGGAAGACACTCCGATAGATTCATTGAACGTAGTAAATATATCCTCGACCAAGGGTTGTCTCTCGTTATCATCTGGACTCATTGTAAAACATGGCCTATTACTGATTTTACTACTCAATATCTTGTCAGTTTTTGTAAGTTTATGAGCAGCAATCCAACCCCGATTCGTCAATATAGGGTGATTACCAGTAACGGTGGATCGCTTTCCGGATACCGTGGTTATTTCAACGACATCGCCACGGTAAAAGCTCTTGGATGCAGCGACTATATTGCCTCTGAAATAAATTCTATTTCCGGGTAGTACGCAGTTCGGATGAAAAGGATATTCTGGAGCGCGTTCCTTTGGATATATCCCAGCACCCATTCCGTATAAATCAGCTTCGCAGTGAAAATTGCATATATCAAACTCAACGTGCCTATCACTTAAATTAAATTGTATTCCAACAATATCGTCAGTGTAAATCGCATCGCTAAAAGCAGCGTCACCATAAGCCCTTGCCATTTCAGTACGTGCTATTCTTTCGGTATTGTATCGTTCTTTGAAATATGATGCGTATTTAATGGCATTTTCAACTTGTGCAGCGCTTGATTTATTTGTAATATCCAGTATGTTTTGGTAAGCCCTTTTAAGTTTTGAGGTATCTTGATCTGTGAGGCGATTAATTCTATGCTGCACAATGCTAATCTCTTTTTTGTACTCTTGGTAAGCTTCCGAGCTATTCGTGAGGCCATATATACCCCTCGCTTTGTCTATAATACTTTGTACATCTTTTGCCACATCAGATATTATTATTTTTTTATCTGATAAATCCTGTGCAGTCTTACGCCACGAACTCCCGGCAGCAAGTGATCGCGTTATTTCTTTTTTTACTGCCAGTATATCAGTAATAGAATTTAGTGTAGTCTTAATCGGTACACCAGCAGCATTGTATGCGTGTTCTGCATACCAATATTTAAAGCTATTTACTCGCTTTTTTCCTGCTATTTCTGTACCAATTCCAATAGATACAGATTCAACAATGTAATTAAGCAGTAAATTTTTAGTCTCTTTTTTAACATTGTACTTTGTGTATATCTTAGTGATTTTATCTGATATTACAGATACACTATCATTTTCTGATATAGTAGAAATCAGTGCATCACTAACCTTTTTCAGCAATACACCGTTTTTTTTCTCAAAATCAGATACTGCTTTTTGTATCTTATTCACCTATTGCATCACCTTGATTAGTTAATGTCATAGATTCACTAAGTTGCATTTTCTTTATCTCTGTTGCTTCTATCAAATCAGCCTCAAGAGCATCCTTTATTTCCTGCAATTTCTCAGGATCATTTTTCCATCTGCGCTCTGCAATATCAAGCCACAATAGTTTTTTAACAGATTCTGGCGGGAACTCCTTGAGTATCAATAATGCAGTTGTAATATCGTCGTTATCAGCAGTAGGGCTAAATGAATGCGGATATTCTACATCATACGGTATATCGCTGCCGATATACAGACCAAACAACACCGCCAGGTCTTCCTCTGTTTCTTCCCCGCACTCGCTTGTTTCCTTGAGTACCTGTTCCTCTGCTCGGAAATCCCATTCTTTTGCAATCCCGCTTTTCGATTCCACCACACCCACTACACCAGCCTGTTTAGCCTCGTCCTTTATCTCGCCCTTGAGCCGTTCGCAGTTATCTACCAGCGTTTTGATACCCTCTTGTGAAGGCGCAATGTACTGTGGGGGCCATTTGCTATCAGTGCCGCAATCGAGGAAAGTAGCAGGGCCAAGCGACTTCGCTCCTGCACCTAACCCGCTTGTAACGAGGATGCTAAACGTCTGCATAATCTCCATGAAATTAACCTGCGACTCTTTATTAAACAGGCCATGTACCAGTACTGCTAAATTGTAAAATTGCGGATCGGGAAACTCTTTAATTTTCGCACTGGAAGCAAAGGCCGTGATAATTACCACCGGGATAACACCGAGACCGTGTATTCCTTCTTCTTCTACGATGGTAATTTCTTTGCCATCAGTTCTGACAATGTAAAACAACTTCCAGTTCTGGTTATCCCATTGCCTGAAATACTGGCGGCACTCTGTTTTATCACCGGTTTTCACTTCCTCGTACTTGTCGTAAAACGTGATTGATACCAGCTTGCCCTGCGCGTCGCAAACATGATTTTTCACTTGTTGCGGCTTGCGCTCGTAGATGTACGGCAATGCGCGTTGTGCTTTCATCTCCTCTGCAGTCTGCGCTTGTGCCACAACATCAGCCGTGAGATTATCCATCACGATGAAATTGAGTGAGAACAGCCGCGCATGTTTAATAGCGTTTTTCATAAACGTATTGAGCGACGTTCCGGCGTTGTCGCAGTTGTCAATGAAAGCCTCAAATAGTTCGTTTGTAGTTTCGCGCCTGATCTCGCCTTGAAAGCAAGGATCAACCATAGCATTGATGATCGGTTTAAAAACATTAACATAATAACTTATTTTCCTGCGCGTCTGATAAAACATTTCCCTATCGGTATACTGTAAATAACCGCAATCTCGATAATGCCGCGACCCCTCAAACGTTTGCTCCAGAAAGTCATACTGATTAACCGTGCGGTAATCTTTGTATCCTGTATAATCCTGTAGTATGCCTGTTGTTGGGTTATTGTATATACTGCTATCAGGTACTAACTGCGATGCTGTTGGCAATCCACTTTCATTTGACATATTCAATCCTTGTTAAATTTCTGTATCTTCTTGACTTTTTTGCTTTATAGCATTAATATAACCTATTTCATGGTCATGTACAAAGGCTTTCACTTGTCCGTATCGGGCAAACCAATTACCTCGACCGCTATGTATGTTCTGTGTGCTATCACCGGTATCATCAGAACGAGTACAAAATATTTGTACAGTATCAAAATGCAATCGCAATTCTGATACGCATTTTTCTACTCTTTTAACATCGTAATTATTAAATTCGTTCATATCGCTAATCTCAAAGCTTGACCAGGAGCTGGGCCGAGCGTCTTTGATGCAAGCCAGTACCGCCGCGCATCCATCCGGTGATCAAACCCATTGCTTGCAGGCACATCAAGTATTTTTCCGTTCTTGTCCCGCGCCCACATATAATTCCGCTGCTCTTTTATAGCCCCGATACTGCGTTCTGTCCAGACCTGTTTATACTGGTTCACTTTCTGGATTCCAGCTACAACGCTGTCCGGCCCTTTTATGGCAGGCTTAATATTCCACCCCATACGGTGCAACTCCTCAATACTTTTTGGCTCTGCACAGTCCGCAACGATCTCATCACGCCCCCTTATCAGCCCCACCGCAATCATTCGCGTAGAAAGGTCGCTATTGGTTAATCCTGTTTCAGCTATTACCTCATCAGATACTAAAAACTCGTTCATAACTTTATTTCTAACCAGTACACAAGGATCATTAAATCCAAAGTCCAATCCGTACCCGGTCACATTGCCATGTTCTGGCCAATCTTTAATCGTGGTGAAATTAGGATGGATAAGGCCATCTATTTTACCGACAAGGCCCAACCCGTAGACGCGCCACCAGTTCGGGTCTTTGTCCCGGTTGCTCTCAATGTTGTCAATTACCTTCTGGATAATCTCGCGTGAGATAGGATCAAAGAAGCCTATCACGGCCTTTACATCGAGGTACGTGCTGTGTATAAAAGTGGTCAGCGGGTCAGTAGTTAACCCTTCTGTATGTGCCCAAAACTCGCAAGTAGGGTTCCAATCAAGAAAAGTGAAACGTGAGGTACGAATATCTAACTCACGATATGAATCATAATGCACATTATTACACTCGTTTATATAGAGAATGTCCCGGCGACCACCACGCATTTTAGTTGGATCATCAGCAGGAAAGAACTCTATTATTGCACCATTACCAAAATTATAAATATGTTCTGATTTATTAAATTTCTCGTCTTCATAATCATCGCCAAGTATACGCACGAAATCACGAATACACCCTCTCCGCAAATGTGGCAAACTCTCACTGACCACTGATATTATCAACGGTCTGATCGCACATTGGGCGATATAGATTAAGAGTGATATTATAGAGTGAGTTTTGCTGGAAGTTGTGCCACCCTCATTGAGGGCGCGGCGTTTTGTCTTGCTGAGGTACGCGGCTGCATTCTCTTTATATACCCGCGTTGGTATAGTTTTCATTATTCACCAGATGAAAGTTTTTCAACTATAGATTTTAATTCCGGGTCGGTAGTGAGAAATAT
>Ga0315286_10005529_pt1 | contig 12210 bp, 10 predicted proteins | sample YL17G10_0_MG_FD_205038 | JGI IMG/M metagenome (GOLD analysis project Ga0315286, IMG submission 205038) | Sediment microbial communities from Yellowstone Lake, YNP, Wyoming, USA - YL17G10_0 | ecosystem: Environmental > Aquatic > Freshwater > Lake > Sediment | place: USA: Wyoming | collected... | reverse complement strand
GGGGTAGAGCTGGCTGCAATCCATGCCCCACGCCTGGGCACGCTCGTATTGCAGCCGCGGATGGGCCTCGGCGTCGACGTACACCACGCTGCCCCCGGTGCGGGGTACGGGCGTTCCGTCGGGGAACGGCTCACCCTGGATGATGCGCCGGGCCAAATCCAGCGCCACCATCGATTTGCCCACCCCCGGCGCAGAGCCCAACAGGCTGAGCATACCCCGCGGGATCCACGAGGGCCACACCCAATCCAGCGGCGGCAGACGCCCTGCTACCTTGTCCAGCGAGTCGTAGGGGCTATGGTAGGGCAGGCAGGCCAGCAGCGGTTCGACAATGCGCTTGCGGTTGGGCAACCCGGCCGTGAGCTCCCACAGCACCTCCTCGGCCTGGCCGGCGCCAGCGAGGGGGCGCGCGCGCACGTAGACCGTCCGCCACGGCTCGTCCATGGCCTCGAGGCGGACGGGGATGGTCTCATGGCCGGCCAGCTTGTCGACGACGGCCTGGATCTGATCGACTGTCCTCATGTGTACCCTCCCTGGTTCTCGTGCTCTGCGCAGGCCCGTGTCCACCCGGCGAGGGCGGATTCGGATGCGCGAATCGGAATCCCGATGCCTTCCAGGATGTGTATACCACAGGATCCTCGAATCGTCCGCGTTTTCTGTGGCAGCCTGGTGTATTGGCCCAACTTTTACCGTAGGTTCAACAAGGCGGGGAAGCGGCCTTTGCGTCTTGGCGCGGATCGTGGTATACTGGCTCGTGTTCGATCATTGGCACTGCCGAGGGGTGCGAAAGGAGCGAGGCCATGGAATTCACACGTGAGGGGCTGTATCTGCTGATCAACTCGCCCAAGCCGCTGTGGCTGGTGCGCGCCGATCTGTCTGGAGCGGACCTACGCTGGGCGAACCTGTTCAAGACCAACGCCATCCGCGCCAATCTGAGCGGGGCGGACCTGCGCTGGGTGAACCTGAGTGAGGCAAACCTGAGCGGGGCGGACCTGAGCAAGGCCAACCTGCGCGGGGCGAACGTGGTCGGAGCGCAGTTGAACTGGGCCAATCTGAGCGGGGCGGTGCTGAAGGAGACCAACCTGGAGGCGGCGCACCTGATCAGCGCCCGGCTGCCGCAGGCCAACCTGCAAAAAGCGAAGCTTGCCAACGCCACGCTGAACCGGGCCGACCTGCGCGCGGCGCTTCTGAGCGAGGCAGATTTGAAGGGCGCGATACTGACCGACGCGTCGCTGCAGGGAGCCGACCTGAGCGGAGCCGATCTTTCTGGCGCGAACCTGCGCGGAGCGCGGCTGGCCGACGCCAACTTGCTGGGCGCGGACCTCAGCGGAGCTGACCTGACCGGCGCGGAGGTGAGCGAAGAGCAGTTGAAGCTGGCCCGCTCGCTGGATGGCGCCACGCTGCCGGGGGCTGATGGCAGCCAGGGAGGGGATCCGCCCGGGGTGGAGCCATCACCCCAGCCGGAGGAGCCTGGAGAGCCGGAGGGGCCGGTCCAGGAGGGCGATCGAGCCGTGGGGCAACAGGTGCCGCCCGCAACGCCCGACGGGGGGGACTGACTCGGGATCAGGAAGAACAGGCGCGAGGGGGATGTGCCGTCCCCCCCAACTACAGAAAACGGAGAGGTGCCCATGCGAGACAGGATGAATGCTGCCTTGGGTCGCAGCAAAGCGGACTATACCGAGATGCGCATCGAGCAGCGCGAGGCGACGACGGTGGCCTTTCGCGGCAGGAATTTGGAGACCGCCAGCGCTGTGATCGACACGGGCGGGATCGTGCGCTGCCTGTGCCGGAACAATGGCTGGGGAGTGGCCACGTTCAACAGCCTGGAAGACCTGCCGGCGAGGGTGGAGCAGGCGTACCAGTGCGCCCGGGCAGCCCACAGCGAGCAGCCCATCGAGCTGGCGCCCATCCCGGTTCGCGATGAGCGCGTCACGGTGTCGCTGGATCACGACTTTCGCGGTGTGTCGCTGGGTGACAAGAAGGCGTTGGCCGAGGCGTACAACGATATCCTGCTGACGTACAGCGACGAAATCGTCGACACGGTGTGCCGCTACGCCGATACGTTCAGCCGGGTGTGCCTGGCCTCTTCCGGCGGCACGTTCATCGAGGAGGAGCGTCCCGAAGTCAGCCTCTTTGCCATGGCCGTGGCCCGCGAGGGGGACGATGTGCAGACCTCGCACGAATCACGAGCCGGCCAGCGAGGTTTCGACTTTGTGCAGGGCTGCGAAGATCTGGCGCGCACTGCGGCGCGGCGAGCGGTCGACCTGCTCCGCGCCGAGAGCGTGGTCGGGGGAAGGTACCCGGTCGTCGTCAACCCCCTCCTGGCGGGGGTGTTTATCCACGAAGCCTTCGGGCACCTGTCCGAGTCCGACTTTTTGTACCAAAACCCCCAGGCGCGCGAGATGATGGTCCTGGGCAGGCGTTTTGGCCGGGATGCCCTGACCGTGTTCGACGACGGGTCGGTCCCCGGGCTGCGCGGAACCCACCTCTACGACGACGAGGGCACGCCCACCCGGCGCAATGAGCTGATCAAGGATGGCATCCTGGTGGGGCGGCTTCACTCGCGCGAGACGGCCGCCAAAATGGGCGAGCAACCCACGGGCAACGCCCGGGCCATCAACTATCGCCACCCGCCCATCGTGCGCATGACTAACACGGCCATCGAGCCGGGGACGGTACCTTTCGCAGACATGATCAGGGACATCCAACTCGGCGTCTACGCCTGCGATGCCTATGGCGGCCAAACGGCCCTGGAGAGCTTTTCGTTCAGTTCCGGCTACGCCTACATGATCCGCGATGGGCACGTCGCCGAGATGGTGAAGGACGTGATCCTGGCGGGCAATCTGTTCACGACCCTCCTGAACATCGACGCCCTGGGGAACGACTTTCAGTGGGCGCACGCGGGAGGTGGCTGCGGCAAGGGGAATCAGTTCCCATTGCCGACGACGGAGGGCGCGCCACACATCCGCATTCAGGATGTGGCCATTGGCGGCAAGTAAGTGCCGCTGCGAGCGACAAGAGGGGAATTAATGATGGAACTTCTGGAGCAACTTCTGACGCGATCCGAGCAGGCCGAGGTGGTCAGGCTGCGCGGCGAAACCACCACTGTCGAGTTCGAGGCCAACCAATTCAAGACCAGCAAGGTGGAGGAAACCAGCGGCGTTGCCGTGCGCATCGTGCGCAACGGCCGGCTGGGGTTCTCTGCGTCCAGCGACGTGTATGCCATGGACCGGCTGCTGAGCAACGTGCTCGAGTCTGCCGCGTTTGGGGACGAGGTCCCCGTCGCCTTCCCGGCACCGCAAGCCGCCGCGGCGGTGGCCGCGTTTGACCCTGCCATCGCCGAACTGCCCGTGTCCCGCCTGGTGGACCTGGGCCGGCAAGTCGTGGACCTGCTTCTGTCGGTGGAACCCGAAGCGCAGGTCAACGTCAGCCTGGACCGGGGGGTTCAGCACATGGCTCTCCACAACCAGGCGGGGACGGAGGTGTCCTTCAAACGTTCGCCGTTGTCCATCGTGGCCGACGTGACTTGCATCCAGGGAGACGACATCTTGAGCCTGTTCGACATGGTCGCGACCACCGTCTGGGATGAGGATGCGCTGGGCTTCGCCCGGCGTCTGGCGGACAAGCTGGCGCTGGCCCGCAGCATCACTCCCCTGCGCACGGCCAAAATGCCCGTGCTCTTTGCGCCAACCGGGTCGCTGGTGCTGGCCCTGCCGCTGATGCAGGCCATCGACGGCAAGAACGTGTTCACCGGCGTCTCTCCCCTTGTGGGCAAGGTGGGCGAAAAGTTGTTCGACGACAAGGTTGACTTTGTGGACGATGGAACGCTGGATGGCGCGGCCGGCAGCGCCCCCTATGACGACGAAGGGGTGCCCCACCGCCGCAATGCGCTTGTCGAGCGCGGTGTGGTGAAGGGCTTTCTCTACGACCTGAAGACGGCTGCGCTTTCGGGGGTCAAATCTACCGGCAACGGTGCGCGCACCTTGTTCCGCCCGCCTGCGCCCGCGCCGACCAACCTGATGTGGCCACCGGGCGAGACCCCTCTCGCCGAAATCATGGCCGGCATCGACCAAGGCCTGCTGGTGGGGGATGCCTTGGGCCTGGGCCAGGGCAATACCATCTCCGGCGCGTTCTCCAACCCGTTGAGCCTGGCTTTCAAGATCGAGAAGGGCCGGATCGTGGGGCGCGTGAAGGGCGTGTCCATCGCCGGCAACATCTACGAGCTCCTCCGCGACGTCGCCGCGGTCAGCCGCGAGACGCTGTGGGTGTACGGCAGTATCAGCCTGCCCTACATCCTCCTCCCTGAGATGAACGTCGTGACCAAGGAATAGATGGCGAAATCGGACGAATACCGTAGAGTCCTGGCCTCTTTGGAGGAATGGGACTCTTTTCTGTTGCAGGAATCAGGCTTGCCCGGCCCGCGAGGGAACCTGGAGTTGGCGCAGGCCGTGGCTGACGTGGGGGACGAGGCGCTGTTCGAGCGCTACCGGTCCCTCGATGCGGGGCGCGCCCCGGCCAACTCGCCGCACGAATTCCTGGCGTTCTGCGGCGTGCTGGGCCTGGGGAGGCTGCTTGCCGGTGGCAGGCGGGACGTCCTGCCCGTCCTGCGCCGGTGTGCTTCCGATCCGCGCTGGCGCACGCGCGAGGCGGTGGCCATGGCGCTGCAGCGGCTGGGCGACGCCGACATGGGGGCGCTGCTCGACGAGATGGAGCGCTGGAGCGCGGGGAATCCTCTGGAGCAGAGGGCGGCGGCAGCCGCGCTGTGCGAGCCGAGGCTGCTGCGCGATGCGGCGGTGGTCGTGCGCGTGCTGGATGTCCTGGATGGGATCACCGCTTCTCTCCAGGATGCCGCGGACCGGCGCGGAGATGCGTTCCAGGCACTGAGGCAGGGCCTGGGCTACTGCTGGAGCGTGGCGGTGGCGGCGTATCCTAAAGTGGGCAAGGCGCGGATGGAGCGATGGCTGGTGAGCCACGAGCGCGACGTGCGCTGGATCATGAGGGAAAACCTGAGAAAGAAGCGCCTGGAGCGCGTGGACGCCGACTGGGTGGCCGCGTGGCGGAAGCTGCTGGGCGCGGGGTAACGGGGCAGGGCTGTTGCATTGTCGCTTGAGAGGCGGTTGATGACCCCGCTCTGCGCCCCGTCTCAGGGCGATTGCGCCTGACGCGAGCTGAGACCGCCCCCGGGATGGGGGCTTGGAGCGTCGAAAGAAACGAGATGCTTCGCTTCGCTCCCTGGACTGCCCGCAGTCAGGGCAGGCAGCATGACAGGTTGCGGGTTTTGGGACCGTGTACGGTGGTGCGCCCCTACCGGGGCGAGAGGCGGATGCGGTGGATGTCTACTGTTGGACTGGGATGGTAGAGGAGCACTTGGGCGTTCGCATCCAGGGTGTAATCCCCGTCTGAGACCTCGACGCGGCAACCGCCGGGGTAGTGCAGGCGCGGCACATAGACCTCGGTAGGCGCAGACAGCGCCGCATCGTGGCGGAAGGCGAAATCAAAGACGCGGCGCCGGCGGTCAAAGCTCATTTCCAGCGGCTCGCCGGCCACCTTGCGGGCGTACGGGCGCACGATGGCCTCCAGCGCCCGCCCCCCGGAGTTCAGATCGGCCGGATTGGCCTGCTGGTCGCGGCTGTAGATGGACAGGTCCTCGTCGTTCCACTGATCGCCCCGACGGTTGTCGTTGTCGGCGGTATAGTTCCACACGGTGCCACTGAGCTGATTGGCCTCTAACGCCCGAAAGCTGCGATCCATGGCCTGTACCTGGGCGGAAAAGTTGCCCGTCCGGTATGCGCGCTTGCCCCTCAGATCGAAGGGGATGCCGAATTCGCCGATGAGGGTGGGGATGCCCCCCATGCGTTCGCTCGAGTCGGCCTTGATGCGCGCCAACTGCCGGGCAAAGGCGCGCCGGACTCGTCTTTGGCCGAAGGAAAGCTTCCCCGTGCTCATGTCGACGCCCAGGAAGGGGATCCACTTCTTGGTGAACAGGGTGAGGCCGTCGTACCAGTGGGCAGCGTGCACGGCGTTCGGCACGTCCTGCGCATCCCAGCGGGGCGGGGGCCGGCCCACGACGCCTTCCAGGAAGATCATCGCGCCCGGGTCCACGCTGCGGATGGCGCGGGCGTAGCGCTGCAGGAAGGGGGACAGGTAGTCGTTGAAGCTGACGCTCCGGCCGTCCACCTGGGCAAAATGGTGTGGGCGCAAAAGGCGCGGCTGCCCGCCGCCGTCCACGTCCCAGACGCCGTTTTCGCGCCAGGGGCACTCCACCCCGTCGTGCCAGGCAGGCACCCCGGCCGGATTGACCCACTGCTGACCTGTGCGCCGGGCGCCGCGCACGCCCATCTTCCACACGTCCACTTCCTGGGGAAATCCGGCGCCCAGCAGCATGGCCTGGAAAGGTGTGGGCGTGCAGCCCAGGCGCAGCAGGCCGTGGTTTGTCGCCAGGTCGGGCCAGCCAATCCAGCCGGAGGATGGCTCGTTCATGGACTCGTAGCCCAGGACGTTGGGCAGGCCCTTCAGCCTGTGTACGACTTGCAGGATGGCGTTGACATAATGGCGCTGAAGGAACTCTTGCGCCGGCTCGCCGTCGACGTGGGTTCGCGGGCAAAAGTCGGTCCCGCCGAAAAAGAGGGTAAACAGGGTGGCCGAGGCGAGCTTGGCGGCGTTGGTGGGCCAGATCATGCGCGGGAAGGGATCGCCGTGGGTGGCGTGGACGACGGCCGCTCCGGTCTCGGCAAAGCGGGCGACGTCCATGCCCACTGCCTCGAAGGTCCAGCCGGGCGCGCCGTCCCCACCCGACATGCGACTCCACACGTCCTGGTGGGGGTCGACAAAGAGGTCCAGGCCGTGCTCGCCCGCCTTGCGAACCACTTCGCATAGGTAGTCAAGATAGTCCTGGTCGTACAGGCCGGGTCCGGCGTGTTCCACCGCTTCCCAGGTGACGAGCAGGCGCAGGACGTTGAACCCCCAGGCGCGGAGCCGGGCCAGGTGCTCGCCGGCTTTTTCCAGGGGGAAGGGCCGGCCCACGAACGAGACGTCGCGGTGGTCGAAAAAGCCATCGCGGATGTGGGTGGCTCCGTTGGGCCGAAAGGGGACCTTGCTGCTGCCCCCCAGGTTGGCGCCCCGCAGCAGGAGCGTGCGGCCTTGATCGTCTTTGAAGGCACTCCCCTCGATGCGCATTCGCTCTCCGAGTCATCCTACTTGTGGCCGCGTTGGCACAGATCCCAGTTGCGCCCAGTGCCTCAGATGTGCCGGCGTCTCTGCTGAGGGGTCGTTAACTAGCCGGGCCTGGCCCGTACGTACTGCCTGGGCCAGGGGACATCGTGACCCAGCACTCGGGCGGCGTGCAGGCACCAATAGGGGTTCCGCAGGAGCTCGCGGCCCAGAATCACCAGGTCGGCCTGTCCGTTGCGAACGATGGCGTCGGCGTATTCCGGCGTCGAGATGTGGCCGACGGCGGCGGTGGCGATGCCGGCTTCTTTACGCACCTTTTCGGCAAAGGGCACCTGGTAGCCGGCGCCGATGCCAGGCGGGGCGGCAGGCACCAGGCCGCCGGACGAACAGTCCACCAGGTCCACGCCTCGCCGCTGGACCTCGCGGGCTACGACGACGACGTCGTCGGGTGTCAGGCCGCCCTCGGCCCAGTCGGTAGCCGAGACACGGACGATAAGCGGCTTCTCGTCCGGCCAGACCAGTCGGATGGCCTCGGTCACGCGCAGCAGCAGGCGCATGCGATTGGCCAAGGAGCCGCCATACTCGTCGGTGCGGTGGTTGGACAGCGGCGAGAGGAACTGGTGGATCAGATAGCCGTGGGCAGCATGGATCTCGATGACGTCCACGCCGGCCTCGCCGGCTCGCACCGCAGCCGCCTGCCAGGCGGCGACCAGCGGGTCCAGGGCAAGGAGGGCCAGCTCACCGGGTATGCGCCAGGCGGCGTCGAAGGGCAGTGCGCTGGGGGCGACGGCCGGCTGGGGACCCTCGCCCTTTTCGGTCGTAAACGCCTTGCGTCCGGCGTGGGCGAGCTGGACGCCCATAGCAGCGCCCTCCGCTTGGACCAAGCGCCCGATGCGGGCCAGGGGCTCAACCTGAGCGTCGTCCCACAGCCCCAGGTCGTTCTGGCTGACGCGGCCGCGAGGCTCAACGGCAGTGGCTTCGGTTATCACCAGCCCGACCCCGCCGGCGGCGCGAGAGCCATAGTGGGCCAGGTGCCAGTCGGTGGCGCGGCCATCGGTGCCGGCGGAGTACATGCACATCGGCGACATTACGACGCGGTTGCGCAGGGTGCGTCCGCGGAAGGGCATGGGTGAGAACAGATGGGGAGCCATTAGACCTCGTCGATCGTAAGCGGATACGTGGACAGCGCCTCGCACCCGTGCTCGGTGATGAGGATGGGGTTCTCGTAGCGAAAGCCGATGGCCTCCTCGGGGCAGGCGTACTGCATGGCGCAGATGAGCATCTCGTTGGCCTGGTAGGTGTGTTCGGGATTGGTCCAGTAGGGGAAGGGGCCGTCGTTGAGGCCGATGCGCCATTCGTCTCCCATCAGGCCGATGCCGTGCTCAAAGCCGGGCACCATGTACTCGGCAAAGCCGCGCTCTTCGCAAAAGCGCAACAGCTCGTCGGCCAGGCTCGACGGGCTGATCCCTGGCCGGTAGGTTCGGAGGCAGAGGCTCACCACATCGAGAAAGTTGTGGGCGTGCCAGCGTTGGCGGGCGGTGGCCGGCGCCAGAAGGTAGTTGTGGGCGTGGTCGCCCAGGCCGAGCTTGAACATGGCGTGCAGGTCGACCATCAGCGGCTCGCCGGCTTGCAGCGCCCTGCGGGACGCCGGCGTGCAGGCGCCGGCTGCCAGTCCGGTGCGGTAGCCGGAGGCTATCTCGTTCCCTCCGGTGAAGGACCATTCCCACTCGCTGCCCGCTTTTCGCATGGCGTAAGCAGCCAGGCCCGCAATCTCGGTCTCGGTCATGCCGCGGTGGCCGCCGTCCTTGATAGCGTCGTACACGGCCTGGTGGCCGGCGTCCACGATGCGCGAGGCCTTGCGAAAGCGGTTGATGGTGCCCGCGTCCTTGATGAGTGACAGCCGGTCTACGATGTCGTGCGAGTTGACCAGGCGGGCGCCGGGCAGGGCCGCACACAGTCGCTCGTATTCGTACTGAGTGAGGTTGCCCTCGGGCAGGTAGGTGGCCAGGCCGCTTTCGATGCCGACGACGCCCTTGCCGCCTCGGAGGTGTGCTGTGAGGAGTTCGGTGAGCAGTGAGATCTGGTCCTGGCCGCCCATGGGGCCGTATCCCAGGACGTGTTCCTGGTCCAGCCACGAATCATCGGCAACGCGGGCGGCGTCGATGACAAAGGTGACGGTGGTGGGCAGGCCATCCGGCGGGATGACGACGTAGGAGCGCCACGGGCAAAAGGCGTCGAGGGTCCAGGAGAGGGTGCGCAGCCTGGAGCCCAGGTAGACGTCGACGCCGTGTTGGGCCATTTCGGCCTGGATGGCGCGGATGCGGTGGGGCATGTCGATGAAATACGGGTCGCTTGGGGTGCTCGGGTTGCTATTCATGGCTTGGTTCTCTCCATCTGTCGATCCCCGCTCGGTCGGGAGACCCGTCGAGCGCATAGAGGCGATCTCCGCTCGGTCGGGAGACCACGCCGAGCGCATAGAGGCGATCCCGGCTCGGTCGGGAGACCTCGCCGAGCCCATAGAGACCTCGCCGAGCGCATATCAATACTGCGTCGGGATGGTGGCGAGCACAGCGTTCAGCCGGTCGACGACCGGGGCCAGGCTCAGCGCCTTGACCAGGTTGCCCTTGAGTTTCATCTTGCCCGACATGAGCGCGGCGCGGGCACTGAGCTCTGCCCGCGAGATGCGGGCAAAGGTGTCATAGTCGCTGATGATGGTGAATTCGGCCTGCGGCCACTGGCCTTCCTGGACCGACACCTCCTGTACCACGCCGTCGACCAGTTTGTAGTACAGGGCGCGGTCCTTGCCGTCGGGGCAACCGGTGTAGACGGTGACCATGCACGAGGTGATGTGTTTCATCTTTTCGGGCGATAGGTCCGCCTGGAGCCGCCGTGTGGCCTCCTGAGCCCATTCGGGACTGAGATATTGAAAGCTCATTACCGTTCCTCCTGTTGTCAAATTCCTTGGTTCTACTGCCGAGATTGCTGGGTCTGGTTATGCGCTTGCCGCGATCCGGCAACCGATGCGCTATGCGCTGTTGAGGTCCAGCGTCAGCTCGATGGGGCAGTGGTCGGAGCCAATGACGTCGGACAGGATGCGGGCATCCCGGACGTGTGGCGCCAGCTCGTCTGCCACCAGGAAATAGTCGATGCGCCAGCCGAGGTTTCGGGCGCGGGCGTCGAACAGGTTGGACCACCAGGTGTAGGCCACCGTCTCGGGATTCAAGTGGCGGAATACGTCCACGAAACCGGCGTCGAGCCAGCGGCCAAAGGCTTGGCGCTCCTCGGGGAGAAAACCGGAGGTCTTGATGTTCTCCCTGGGCCGCGCCAGGTCGATGGGCTGGTGGGCGGTGTTTACGTCGCCGCACACGACGATCCGGTGGCCCTGGCTACGCAGGCCGGCACAAAAGTCGAGCAGGGCATCGCAGAACTGGAGCTTGTAGCCCACCCGCTCCTGGCCGCGGCGCCCGCTGGGAAAGTAGGCGTTCACCAGGGTCAAGCCGGTGTGTTCGGTGACGAGCACCCGACCTTCGACGTCAAATTGCGCTAGACCAAAGCCGTGGCGCACGGCGAGGGGCGCTTCCCGGCAAAAGGTGGCCACCCCGCTATAGCCTTTGCGCTCGGCGCTGTGCCACGCGCTGTGGAAGCCGCGAGGGTGATGCAGGTCGGCGATCAGTTGGTCGGAGTGGATGCGCGTCTCTTGCAGGCAGAGGACGTCGGGCGGGCTGGCTGCGAGCCACGCCCATAGGCCGCTGCGGATGGCGGATCGGACGCCGTTGACGTTCCAGGAAATGAGTCGCATGGATTAGACCGCTACGGGCTGTGGGCATGCCAAGATGGCGTCGATCAGCCGCCGGCGATGATGTGGATGACCTTCACCTCGTCGCCGTCGGCCACCGGCTGAGTTGCGTATTCAGTCGGTGGGACGAGCGCGTTGTTCAGCGACACGACGACGTGGGGATAGCTGAACCCGCAGGCCCGGAGGACGTCCGTGATGGCCATCCCCGGCTGCCAGGCGAGATCCCACTTGTCGTTGACGTGAATCATGGGTTGGTGTGGTCTACTATCAGCTTGACCACGTCGGGAAAGTCGATTCCCAGGGTCTGGACCTTTTCCAGGGTGGGAATGCCGTTGCTGTTCCAGCCGCGCCGGGCATACACGGCGTCGGTGAGCGTTTGGTACTGCGCCTCGCGGTGGCGGCGCAGCGCCAGGCGCTTCTCTGCCGTGCTCATGCCGCTGGGATCGATGCCCACCTGTTCGCGAAGCTGCTTGTCGTAGCGCTCGGCCCGGCTCTCGTACTCGACGTCGGTGACGGGCCCGGCGGAGCGGTAGGGGATGGCGTCGTGTTCACGGGTGCCCAAGCCCATCTTCAGGTTGAACAGGCGCTGAAAGTTGTAGACGGCTTCGGACATGGCCACCATGTCTTCGCCACTCTTGACGTCAGTGCGGCCGGTGACCGCGGTGAAGAGCTCGACATAATTCTGAACGTGCTCCGGCACCTTGGCGGCGTCGATGCCCGTGTAGCGGGTGCGGTTGTCGGCCGGCTCGACGTCGTTCCAGGGCAGCTTGCACAGGCCGTTGAGCCCGAACCAGGTGCGCCACATGGGAAAGTAGTGCAGCGCTTCGGCCTTGTCCTGGAAGGTGGGGATCTGGTTGTTGACGGCATCCATAAAGATCAGCCACGCTTCGTCATGCTGCGGCCCCTTGTTGGCCAGGCCGTAGCCGGCCTGCTGTGCCAGCGATTCCTTGGTGACGTATTCGCTGTATTCCAGTCCCTTGGCCTCCATGCCAATGTCCTGGAGAAACTGTGGGTCAGCGCCGTACTTGTCGGCAAAGAGCGCCTTCATGCGGCGAATGCCCAGGCCCACGATCGCGCCAAAACCCTCGCCCCTGCCCATCTGGTGGAGGAGCTCTAGCATAGCGTCGCCGTTGCCAAAGTTGAGCTCCATGCCGCCCGTGCTCTCTTTGTTCAGGATGCCCTCTTCGTAGCACTCCATGACAAAGGCCACCCCTGTGCCGAAGGAGATGGTGTCGATGCCATAGGCA
>Ga0315286_10005528_pt1 | contig 12210 bp, 10 predicted proteins | sample YL17G10_0_MG_FD_205038 | JGI IMG/M metagenome (GOLD analysis project Ga0315286, IMG submission 205038) | Sediment microbial communities from Yellowstone Lake, YNP, Wyoming, USA - YL17G10_0 | ecosystem: Environmental > Aquatic > Freshwater > Lake > Sediment | place: USA: Wyoming | collected... | reverse complement strand
GTCCTGGCCCAAGCGGGATACAACGATCCGATGCCGTTCGCCGCGCTGTCGGACCTCGAGAAACAGCTCCAGCTTTTCGACCTGGCTCTTTCCGATAAGCCCGTGACGACCGACGCCCTTGATCTTCCCGTGGAAGTCTTATCCGGATCCGCGATGAAAGAGGCGAATACGGCCGTCCTGCTGAAACTGACCGTGGACGAGAAAACCGGCGTCCCGCCAGGGAAAACGGAGCTCTTCGCCATTATTTTCGATAAGGATCATAAGATCGTTTTAGCGGAACGGGGAGAAATGGATACCGCGCCCCATGCCCGGAAAACGCTCTTCCCCTACCTCTTGACCCATCTTCTGCCTGGGGAATATGAGGTACGGATCATGGCGAGAGCCATGGGGACGGGGCGATCCGCGGCTTCGAGGCTATCGTTCGAAGTCCCGGCGCCGGCCGCCGGATCCGGGATGTCGTTGTTTTCGCCTCTCCTTATGGTTCCCGGAGAGAAGGCCGAATTCGTGAGGATGTCGCGTCCGGCCAAAAGAGAGAAGGAACCGAAATCCATCATTCGTTTCTATCCTTTTCTGCCGGCCAACGGCATGCCGCTCATAGATGATCTGCCGCCGGACGCCGATAAGATTTGGGTTCTGTTGCCCCTCGATCATGGGACCGGAGAGCCGGCCGAAAACGATTTCGACGTCAAGCTTATTCGGGCGAACGACGGAGGGGAAATGCCGGTCGATTGGGGCCTCATCGATACCAAGAAAGCGGAACCGGGGAAGGATTTCCTCTTGATCGGGATCGGTCTCCCGGGCCTCAAGCCGGGCGCCTACAGGCTGGAATTTTCGTTCACGGACATCAAATCCGGCGCGAAGACTTCCGCAACGGCGACGTTCGGCAAGAAATGAATTAAAGGCGATGGCGGCGGGCTGTGGAGGAAACAATACCTATTGGATCTCGAGCGAGGGAATCTCCAGCCGGCGGCCAGATCCCGCGAAGCGGCCAAGGTGAAAAGTGCGAGTATTGATTCGATCTCAGGAGGCATGAAATGATAAAAAGACACTCCCCCCGGCTGTGGGTCATCCTCTTCCTGGCTTTGCTTGCGGCCCCGTTCGTCTTCGGTCAGGAAGTCCAAGCCCCGGTCCTCGATCCCGCTACAAAGGCGGCAATCGTGGACCAAATCTCGACGCTCCTCAACACCAATTATGTATTTGCCGATACGGCTAAAAAGATCGAAAATCGCCTCCGGGAGCGGTTCAAGACCGGGGCCTATGACAAATATTCGGTTCCTCAGGCATTTGCCGAAGCTGTGAACAAAGACCTTGCCGAAATCGGCCATGACCGTCACATGGGCTTCGCCCATGCCCCCGCCCAGGCGGCCGAAATCGCCCGCCTGCGGAGCCGCAACGCCGACGAGCTCACGGCCGCGCGCGCGAGGGAGCTCGAGGCGGCCCGGCGGAACAATTTCGGGTTCCGCAAGGTCGAACGGCTGGCGGGCAACATCGGCTATGTGGATTTCCGTTCGTTCGCCCCGGCTGGCGAAGCGGGAGCGACGGCCGTGGCGGCCATGAATTTCCTGGCCTATTGCGACGCCGTGATCGTTGACCTGCGGCAGAATGGGGGCGGCAACCCCTCGCAGATTCAATTGATCAGCAGCTATTTTTTTTCAGAGCCGACGCATCTCAATGATCTCTATTACCGGGCCGAGGACACGACCGAGAACTACTGGACCCTGCCCTTCGTCCCCGGCCCGCGGATGGCCGGGACGGATCTCTATATCCTGACCAGCCGGGCCACGTTCTCCGGGGCCGAGGAATTTTCCTACAACATGAAAAACCTCAAGAGGGCGACTTTGATCGGCGAGACGACCGGCGGAGGGGCGCATCCCACGGACGCTAAAATTGTGCAGACCGAGTATGTTTTGAGGGTTCCCGAGGGCCGGGCCATCAATCCCTATTCCAAGACCAACTGGGAGGGGACCGGTGTCACGCCCGACATCCAGGTTCCGGCCGCGGAGGCCTACGACCGCGCCTATGCCCTGGCCCTGGACAAGCTGCGGGGCAAGACGACCGACCCGGAGCGGAAGCGGACCTATGAGTGGATTCTGGTCGAGCTTGCGGCCAAGGCCAAGCCCGTCTATCCCGGCGAAGGCGCGCTGAAACGGTTCGCCGGCGAATATGGGGAACGGAAGGTCGTTTTCGAAAATGAGGCCCTCTTTTACCAGCGCACCGGTCCCAAATTGAGGTTGATGCCTCTGACCGAAACTCTGTTTGCCGTCGAGGGCTCGGATTACTTCCGGGTGGAGTTCGAGATGAAAGACGGGAAGGCTGTGGCTCTGGTCGGCGTCTACGACAACGGGGACCGGCTGCCCTATCCCAGAACGAAATAGGGTCTTGGGGCGGAGGAGGCCAAAATCATGTGCAGAAAAGTCCCGAAATTCGGCATATTGTTCTCCGTCCTCGTCTTTCTTCCATCGCCTGTTCTTTCCCATCAAACTCAGAGGATGATCGAGGCGCTTCGAAAATAGGCTTGCCGGTCCGGAGCGGCGTCCGGGATTTTGCCCGCCTCCCCAAGTTGACTCCTGTCTCGATTCGTATATATATTACCTTCATCCGCGATTCCGCAAATATCTTCGCCATGAGAGAGGAGGCCTAATGACCGATCCGAAGAAATCCGACAAGCCCGGCGCGCCCGTGACCCGCCGCGCCTTCCTGGGAACGACCGCCACGGCCGCGGGCGCCGCCGCGGGCATGCTGATCATCCCCCGCCGTGTGCTCGGCGGGACGGGCTACACCGCGCCGAGCGACACGCTCAACATCGGCTGCGTGGGCGTCGGGGGCAAGGGCTCGTCCGACATCTGGGCCGCGAGCACCGAGAACATCGTCGCCCTGTGCGATGTCGACGACACTCAGATGGCCGGCTTCATGTCGAGCAAGGGGAACAAGCCCGAATACCAGCCCAAATACGACAAGGCGGCGAAATACCGCGATTTTCGCCAGATGCTCGACACGGAAAAGAGCCTCGACGCGATCACGGTCAGCACACCCGACCATACCCATGCCGTCATCGCCATGACGGCCATGAAGATGGGGAAGCACGTCTTCGTCCAAAAGCCGCTGACCCACACCATCAAGGAGGCCCGGCTCCTGGCCGAGGAGGCCAAGAAGCGCAACCTCGTGACCCAGATGGGCAACCAGGGCCATTCGAAGGAGGGCGCGCGCCTGATCTGCGAGTGGATCTGGGACGGGGCGATCGGCGACGTCCGCGAAGCGCACGTCTGGACCAACCGGCCGATCTGGCCGCAGGGCATCGACGCCCCCAAGGAGATTCCGTCCGTCCCGCCGACCCTCGACTGGGACACATGGCTCGGCCCCGCGCCCTGGCGGCCGTATCACCCGGCCTACCTGCCCTTCAATTGGCGCGGCTGGTGGGACTACGGTACGGGCGCCGTCGGCGACATGGGCGCCCATCTCATCGACCAGATTTATTGGGCCCTGAAGCTCGGCCATGCCGAGACCGTCCAGGCCAGCGCCTCGAGATTCACAAAAGATTCCTATCCCGTCGCCGAAATGATCACCTACGGCTTCCCGGCCCGGGGGAAGATGCCCCCGGCGAAGATGGTCTGGTATGACGGCGGCCTGATGCCCCCGCGGCCGGCGGGGCTCGAAAGCGGGCGGCTGATGGGCGACGATGGCGGCGGCTGCCTCTTCGTCGGGTCCAAGGGGATGATCATGTGCAGCACCTATGGCGAAAACCCGCGGATCGTCCCTGAAAAGATGATGCAGGACTATAAGCGTCCCGAAAAAACCATCCCCCGTTCCCCCGGCATCATGGAGGAATGGATCGAGGCCATCAAGACCGGGAAAAAATCCACGACGGACTTCTCCTATTCGGGGATGCTCACCGAGACCATGCTCCTCGGAAACGTCGCCCTCCGGATGAAGGACGCCAAGACCGTCCTCCAATGGGACGGCGAGAAGATGGAAGTCACCAACCTGCCGGAAGCCAACAAATGGGTCCACAAGGAATACCGGCAGGGCTGGTCGCTGTAAGAGAGAAAGGCGAAAGGAAAAAGACCATGACCAAGCAGACATTGATTTTCGCGGCGATCGCCCTCGCAGCCTTCGGCTTCGCCGTCTCCCAGTCGATTCCCAAAATCGATTGGCCTCCCCATGACGTCAACCGGCCCCAGCCGCCTGTCGTCGATCCCGGGCCGGCCGTGCCGCCCGCGCCCGTCCCCGCCGACGCCGTGGTCCTCTTCGACGGAAAAAGCCTCGACGGTTGGGAAACCGCTAAAGGCACGCCGGCCGCATGGAAGGTCGAGAACGGCTATATGGAAGCCGCTCCCAAGGCCGGATCAATCCAAACCAAAAAGGGCTTCGGCGACTGCCAGCTCCATGTCGAATGGGCGGCCCCGGCCGAAGTGAAGGGCTCCGACCAGGGCCGGGGCAATAGCGGCGTTTTCCTCCAGAACATCTATGAAGTCCAGGTCCTCGACTGTTACAACAACAAGACGTATGCCGACGGGACCACGGCCGCCCTTTACGGCCAGCACCCGCCCCTCGTCAACGCCTGCCGGAAGCCGGGAGAATGGCAGACCTTCGACATCGTCTTTCACCGCCCCCGGTTCGACAAGGACGGCAATCTCGTGACGCCGGCCCGTTTCACGGTCCTGTTCAACGGCATTCTCGTCCAGGACAACGCCGTCCTGACCGGGCCGACGGTTTTCCGGGCAAGGCCGCCCTACAAGGCGCACGCCGACAAGCTGCCGGTCGGTCTCCAGGATCACGGCAACCCGGTCCGCTATCGGAACATCTGGATCCGGGAGCTGTCGTGAAGAGCAGGGCCTCCCACGGGAGGTGGATTAGCGCGGCTGGAGCGGCCGCCCTGCTCCTCCTCGCGGCCTTTGTCGCGGGACCGGGCATCCCCGGAGCGGCGGGACAGGCGCCCGCGGCGAAGAAGAAAGTCCTGATCGTCTGGGGCGGCTGGGCAGGCCACGAGCCCAAGCAATGCATCGACGTCTTCGCCCCTTGGCTCGCCGAGCAGGGCTTCGACGTCGAGATCGCGAACAGCCTGGATGCCTACAACGACGGAGAGAAGCTTAAATCCTTAGCGCTCATCGTCCAGGCGGTCACCATGGGCGCCATCAAGCCCGAGCAGGAGCGGAACCTGGAGGCCGCGATCAAGAGCGGGGTGGGCTTGGCCGGCTGGCACGGCGGGCTGGGCGATTCGTTCCGGAGCAGCCCCGAGTACGAATTCATGGTCGGCGGCTCCTGGGCCGCCCATCCGGGCGGGATCATCGACTACGAGGTCAACATCACGAACCACGACGATCCGATCACCAAGGGATTGAGCGATTTCAAGATGCACAGCGAGCAGTACTTTATGCTGGTCGATCCCGGCAACGAGGTCCTGGCAGTGACGACGTTCTCGGGCCAGTCCGCGCCCTGGATCAAGGGCACGGTCATGCCCGTCGTCTGGAAGAAGCTCTACGGCAAGGGCCGTGTCTTTAACTCTACGCTGGGGCATGTGGCCAAGGACTTCGATGTGCCCCAAGCCCGCGAGATCGTCAAGCGCGGCCTGCTCTGGGCCGCCCGGGTCGTCGGGGGCGATCCGGCGGTCGTTCCGGTGTACAAGAATAAATAAGGGCCCGGCAACATCAGGGGTCGTGTCACCTGAATTTGACAGACACGGCATCGCCGCCTATATTTAATATTCTCTATGGAGGTCGACGATGTATTTCGGTAACGGCACATTCATCCTCGTGATTCCGGCGATCCTATTGGCCTTGTACGCTCAATTCAAGGTGAAGAGGACCTATGCCCGCTTTTCGAAGGTCATGGCCCGGTCCGGCATGACCGGCGCGGAGGCGGCCCGGTCCCTCCTCAATTCCGGGGGAGTGGGCGACGTTCCCGTCGATAAGATCGAAGGCCGGCTGACCGACAATTACGACCCGCGGAAAAAGGTCCTTCACCTTTCCCCGGAAGTCTTCGACGGCCGCTCGCTCGCGGCCCTGGGCATCGCCGCGCATGAGACCGGCCACGCCCTGCAGCACCACGTCCATTACGCTCCGCTCCAGTTCCGGAACGGGTTCTTTCCCGTGGCCAACATCGGCTCGACCCTGGCCTTCCCCTTGTTTTTCATCGGGGTGCTGGTGAGCGGCAGCCGCGGCCCGAGCGTGCTCATGGACCTCGGCATCCTGCTCTTTGCCGCCGCGGTTCTGTTCAGCGTCGTGACCCTGCCGGTCGAATTCAACGCGTCCCGGCGGGCCATCGCGATTCTCCGGACGCAGGGGTTCCTCGACGGCGAGGAAATCGGGGGGGCCCGCAAGGTCCTGTCCGCGGCCGCGCTGACCTACCTCGCGGCGACGGCCATGGCCATCCTTCAGCTGGTCCGGCTGCTGCTCATCCGGAACTCGCGCGACTGAGGCGGCTGCATCCGCCGATCCCACGGCCATCCGACGCCGGATGGAACCGGCCCCGATTGATTCTTCCTTGTTTCAGTCGGCCAGGCCGTCGACGTTTTCGCCCTTGACGCTCTTCACCCCCCCGCTGGGGAGCGGCTGGTGGACCTCCGGCGCGGCCGTGATCGTCTTGACGGCGGCCGCCGTCCCGGCGATCCCGAGCTGGCCGAACAGGAAAGCGAACGTCTTTTCGAGGCTCCCCCCGATCGAGGCGCGGGCGTCGGCCGGCAGATTCCAGAACCGTTGCTTGAAGGGGCCGATCGCCTTCTTGCGGGCTTTGTAGAAGAATTGGGCATCGGTGTCCTTGGGCTTCCGCTCGTCGGCCGCATTCGTCCTGAGCCATTCGTACATGTCGTGCCGGAGCGCTTCGGGCACGGCCTCGTGCTCGATCACCAGCGACTGGAAGGCGGTCGCGAGATGCACTTCGCAGGTGCCGGCTTCGACGAACTTGTGGAAGGCGGACTCGGGCAGGGTGCTCGCCCCGTGCTGGACGGCGCCGCCCAGGCCGTATTCGCGGCGGGCCTTCTCGCTCAGGACCTTGAGGACATCAAAATCGATAGCCGCCTTGGCGATCGAGCCGTCGGGCAAAACCACCCCGCCGTGGCTCGTCCCGGTCTGGATGCTGATCTTGGAGATGCCGGCCGCCGCGCCAATCCGGGCGTCGTAGCCCCGCATGAAGGCATCCAGGTCCTCGGGCGTGCTGTTCTTCAGCCCCACTTCGCCGATCTCCCCGCCGACCGAGACCGTGACGCCGGCCGGCTCATGGCTCCGGATGAACGCCGTCAAATCGGCGCACAGCAGGCTGTTCAGCTTCTGCTGGGCGTCGAGGGTGGGTTGGGCGAGATCGACGAGGGTCGAGGTGTCGATGTCGATGTTGTAAAGCCCGGCCCCGACGGCCTCGAGGATCAGATCGCGGATGGCCTGCAGCTCGGCCTCGGGCGCCGCGGCGTATTTCTTGCCCGACGCCTGGAAGTGGTCGCCCTGGATGAACACCGGGCCGCGATGGCCTTCCCGGATCGCGGCGGCCAGCACCGCGCTCACGTATTCGGCCGGCCGCTGGTCGGTGTAGGCGATCTCGCTCCGGGCGATCTCGAAGATCAGCGCCCCGGCGTCGATCCTCCGGGCGGCGCGGAACGCGGCCCGGGCCGCATCGTAGACCAACATCCGGAGGTTAATGGCCGGCACGGTGAACCGGCCCGGGACTTCGCCCCGGCCCATCGCCATGTAAAAGGCGTGGATCGAGGCGGGCCGGATGCCCAGCGCCTGGCTCGCTTCCCAGATCACCCACCGGGCCGCGGCTTTGGCCGCGTCCTCTCCCAAGACGGCCTCTTCGATCAGCGCGTCCATGCGTTCCGGAAGGCGCGTTTCGTCGAGGACCGCGATCCGGTCGTCCCGGCGAACGACGATTCCCGTCAGGGTTTTCAGGATTTTATCGAGGGTGTCGTTGGCCATGATGATGTGCTCCTTGGAATGGATTTTCCGTCCTCACGTCCCGATGTCGAGGCGAAGGATCTTCCTGACCCGCCGCAGCTCTTTCCATACGGCCAGGGGCTGCCGGGAGGGACGCAGGCGCGAATCGAGGTCACAGCTCCAGTGGATGGGGAACTCCTCGATCCGCAGGCCCCGCTGCTTCGCCTTCAGAAGGATCTCGATCTCGAACGCGAACCCCGGAGTCTCGAGCCCGGCGAAGAGCTTCCGGGCGAGGTCGCCCCGATAGAGCTTGAAGCCGCATTGGGAATCGCCGAATTCCTTGGGCAGGCCGGCGATGAGCCGCGCGCTCCGGCGGAAAAGGCGGGAGAAGATCCGCCGGGACAGGGGCCGGTTGCGGCAGATGACGGACTCCGGGTGAGTCCGGGAGGCGAGGGCGATGTCGATCTCTCCGGCGCGGATGCGGGCGTAGGCCGGCAGGGCGTCTTCGTAGGGGATGCACGACCCGCTGTCCGCGCAGAGCACGACGTCGCCCGTCGTTTCGCGGACGCCGGCCTTGACCGCCGCTCCCTTGCCTGCGTTCCGGTCGAGGCGGATGACCCGCCGCGGGACGGCGTCGGGGACCATGGCCGTCAGGGCGTTGTGGAAGGTATGGTCGGTGCTGCCGTCGTCGACGACGATGACTTCCCCCTTCAAGCCGGTTTCGCCGAAGAAGAACGCCGCGGTCGTGATGTCGGGGGCGATCTTGCGTTCCTCGTTCAGCGCCGGGATGACGATCGAAAGGTCCATCAGCGCCTCCTCCCGTCGAGGAACCGCTCCCAGGCGTCGGTCCGGATGAAAAGGGTGAGGAGGACGTCCGGCCGCAGTCCATAGAACTCTTCGTGGAACGTGTCCGCGATCAGGGGCCGGATCCGGGCGGCCTGCTCCTCCGAGGCGATGACGAGCGCCGCGTCCTCAAATCCGCCCGCGGCAGCGGCCTCCTGCCAATAGCCCACCCGGGTGTGGCGGCGGAGCGACCAGGGTAGCGGCCAGGTTTCGTAGAGGCCGCACACGACCTTGATCAAGGACTTTTCCCGGTCGGGAAGGACGGCGGCGACGTCGTCCACGCGCTTCACGAGCTTCAAGTAATCGGAGCTCGTCTGGGCGTAGACGTAGGGATTGCGCGGGTCGGCGGAATACCGGAAGCTCGCCTGGCCGCTCTGCCAGGCAAGATGAAGGAGGCCGATGCCGAGAAGGCCTCCGGCGACGATTTTCAGCGGCGCCTTGCGGAGCATCCGGAAGAGATATTCCGTCCCGATGCCCGCCAGGATGATGAATCCCAGATGAAAAGGCAGCACGTTCCAGGGCGTTTTATAGGCCGGAAGGGAGAATGCCGCCGCCGCGAGGAGCGAAGCCAGCGCCGCCGCCACGGGGAACTCGCCCCGTTTCCGGACCGCGGCGATGATCCCGAGGCAAGCGAGGGCCAGGATCAGCGATTCGCTCCAGACGAGGCCCCCGGTCCGCGAATACGTCAGCAAACCGAGGTAATATCCGATCGGGTGGGCATGGAAGCCCGGGTCGCCGCTTTTGGCGAGGTAGTTCCCGAACGCAAGGACGGCATCGAGAATCCCCCGGGGATGGCGGAAAAATGACGAAAAGAGGACGGCCGCCGAGAGAACGGCCGGGCCGAGGCCCAGGGCGAGGTCGCGGAGCGGCCGGGGCTTGCGTTCGGCGGGGGAAGCGACGGCCCGCTCTTTGTTCAGGCCTCGCGTCAACAGAACCGCGGCGCCAACGGCGGCGAAAATGATGACCGAGGTCTCCTTCGTGGCGAACATCAGGCCCGCCGCGAGGCCGGCCGCCGCGGCCCGGGTCCCCGTCGGGCGCTCCCGGTATTTCCAGAGGGCCAGGGCGAAAGTGGCGATGAAGAAGACGAAGATTGTCTCCTGGATGTAGAACCGGCTGTAATACGTAAACGCCGGCGACAGCGCGGCCAGGAGGCCCGCGGCCAGGGCGGCCGCCCGTCCCATGGCGCCGGAAAAAAGGAGCAGGAGGACGACGGTCCCCGCTCCGAAGAGGGCCGGCAGCAGGCGGAGCATCGCCTCGTCGAGGGAGGCCGTCGTGGGACGTCCCAAGGCCTTAGCCAGAACCCAGGTCAGATAGTACAGCGACGGACCGTGGTGGTCCGCCGGATCATAGCGGTACTCGCCCGTTTCGAGGAGGGCGCCGAATTTCATCGCCTGGTTGGCTTCGTCGTGGTGCATGGGCCGGAGGCCCAGGCCGGGCAGCCGGAAAAGAAGGGCAGCCAGGACGACGAGCGGGGCGAGCCCGCGAAAAACCGCTTTGTTCATTTGGCCGGCGCGCCGTAGACCTCCACTTCGACGCAGTGGTTCATGTCGTTCGAAGTGTTGCCGTTGCTGTACAGCCGGATATAGCGGGCCTTGGCTCCCTTGGCGTCGAAGAGCTTGCCCTCGTTGGTTTCGATGTATTCCTTGTCCTTGCCGAGTCCGAGGCCGCTCGAATTGTCGTGGTCGTTGTTGAAGACGGTCGTCACGCCGGTGACGAAGTCCTTGTCGTCGGAGACCTGGACGATGATGTCGCGGTAGACCCGAGCCTGGGCATGATAATGCCAGACGAGGACGGCGGCGAGGTTATATTCGCCCTGGAGATCGATCTGGACCCATTGTTTTCCTGGACCCAGCTCTACGAAGTAGCCGTCCTCGCCCGACTTTTCGCCGTCGGTAATGAATTTCAGCTCCCCGATCACGGGCTGCATGTCGCTCGAGATCACGGGCTTCTTGGCCGATACGAGCTTCGTGCCCTTCGGGACGAAGAACGGCCCGCGCGGCTTGCCCGTGACGGCTTCGAGGTTCGGGGTGCGGATGTTGCGGGGCGTGCCGATGAACATCGGCTTGGGCAGCTGGAGCTTCAGCTCCTCCTTGGCGGGGTCCTGGGACTGCGAATGGGCGGGGACGATGACGGCCGCCAGGATCAGAAACTGAAGCGCGGCGGCGCAGAATAAAACTCTTTTGACCATGACAAGCTCCTTCGGTGTTGGGTTGCCGATCGGCCTTGGGGCCCCTCTAATATATCGATTGCCCGGCGTTCTGACAAGGGGGAGAGAGGGGCGGTGATCCGAACATCCGGCCGTCGCCGTAGGCTTTGATCACCAGGGCCCAGACGCCGGCGTGGCGGCGGCAGTATTCCTCGACGGCTCCGGTGTCCATCACCATGAACGCCGTGGACAGGGCGTCCGCCGCCGCGGCCGACGTGTGCAGAGCCCAGGCGGCAAGATGCCCGGCCGCCGGGGCTCCCGTGCGCGGATCGTGGATGTGCCGGCCCTTGACCTCGGTCCCCGAACCGCTGAGCGCCCGGCCGTCCGTCAGGAGGATTTCTCGCGGCGCATCTTCGCAGGGCCAGCCGCCCCCAACGCCGACCGGCCAGCCGGCGGGCGGGGCGGGGCTTCCGTCGGGAGGCGATGCGCTGCTCCCGCCCGGCGGGATCGGCTCCCGGGATGCGACCGGCGGCGATCCAATCCCGACGGCCGTACTTGTTCCGCCGTGGAGGAGCGCGTCGGTGATGCTCCACTCCTTGAGGACTTCGAGAGCCCGGTCGAGGGCATAGCCCTTGCCGATCGCGCCGAGGTCGAGATCCAAGGGGCGGAGGATTTTATCGCCCGCATCGAGGACCCGCGCCTCAAACCCCGCCGTCGTCCGGCGAAGCTCGAGCGGCGAAGCAACGCCCGCGGACCGCTTCCAATGGACGTCGAAAGCGCCGTTCGTTTCGCTCCGGATGAGCTCGGCGAGGGAGAGACACTCGAACGTTTCAAGGCCGATCGGCATGCATTCGCCGGGGCCGAGGCGGCTGAGCCGGCCGATCTCGCTCGCCGGGTCGAAGCGGCTGAACAGTCCTTCGAGGCGGTCGATTTCGCGGAAGGCCGCCCGCGCGGCCTGTCCGGCGTAGGATTCGTCCTCGCCGGAAATGAAAATCTCGAAATAGGTCCCCATCGCCTGATGGGGGAACCGGCGGACCGGGGGAAGCGTCATGCGTTCGGCGGCGGAACGAACGTGAGGTCGATGAACACGACCGCGGTCAGGACCAATCCCAGGGCCGCGTAGCGATGGACGCCGATGAACGCGCGCTGGGCGTCGAAGACGAAGAGCGGCAGCATGGACCCGAGGGCGGAGGCGATCAGGGCGAAACCGAAGAAGGCCAGGGCCCAGAAGAGGATTTTCCGCAGCAGCGATTTGGAGAGGTTCTTGAAGATGGGGCAGGCGAAAGCCTCGAAGACTTCGGTTTCACACCTGTCCGGCACATAGGCCCGGCCGCGCCAGAGGAGAAGTGCCGCCAGGGTCAG
>Ga0315286_10005527_pt1 | contig 12211 bp, 11 predicted proteins | sample YL17G10_0_MG_FD_205038 | JGI IMG/M metagenome (GOLD analysis project Ga0315286, IMG submission 205038) | Sediment microbial communities from Yellowstone Lake, YNP, Wyoming, USA - YL17G10_0 | ecosystem: Environmental > Aquatic > Freshwater > Lake > Sediment | place: USA: Wyoming | collected... | reverse complement strand
TACAGCAGGGTCGGCTGCGTCGCGAGGCTCACCTGCCGGGCAGCCTCGAAATACTCGCGTCCCTGCACGGCAAGGGATACGATCTGGCGCGCCTTGTCCTCCGCGTCCTTCGGGGCCGGCCCGTGCCTCTGCGAGAGCTGGTTCTCCACGTACTTCTGGCTCTCGAACCACCGCAGCATCTCCCAGCACGTTGCTTCCCTATTGCGGGTCTTCACATCAACGTACTTACGCATCCGGCCCTCCGCATACCCATCTGGCTCGGGCGACGCGAAGTATCTGGGTACTTCCCCTCGCCCCATCGCAGGGAAACCCCCCTCGGCTCGCCAAGAACGCGCTAGTCTGACCTTTAGTTAGCACGAAAGGCCCCCCAATGCAATACCGCACCCTCGGCCGCACTGGATTGCGCGTTTCGGAGATCGGGTTCGGCGGCGCGCAGGTCGGCATCCCGAACTACATGGAGACCTGGGACCCGGCGGGCGCGGCCGAGCAGGCGACCATAGTCGCCGCCGTCAACCACGCCCTCGACACCGGCCTGAACTACGTTGACACCGCCCCTAGCTATGGCAATGGCATCAGCGAGGAGATACTCGGCCGCGTCATCGGCAAGCGTCGCGCCGAGTGCGTCGTCGCCACCAAGGTCACCAACTATGATGGCCCGAGCGTGATCGGAAGCGTCGAGCAGAGCCTCCGCCGTCTCCAGACCGATGTCATTGACGTCATCCAGTTCCACGGCGGCGACTATCCCCCCGACGCCCTCGACACCATCCTCAACCGCGGCGGCCTGGAGGCATTCCGCAAGCTCCGCGATCAGGGCAAGGTCCGCTTCCTCGGCTTCACCGCCGAGATGCCCTCCGGCGGCGTCTCCCAGCTCATCGCCACCGGTGCCTTCGACGTGATGCAGATCCGCTACAACTTCATGTACCAGAGCGCCTGCGACTTCATCAACGAGCAGGGCGTCATGCGCGAAGCGGAAGCGCAGGCGGGGCGAAAGCGGAGCTTTCGCTTGCATCCAGGTGGCTGCCAGGAAGCGCGGGCTACGCCCGCGCCCGGGATGGGCATCGTCATCATGCGCCCGATGACCAGCGGCATCTTCCAACGGCTGATGAACCGCGCTTTCCCCCAGCTCTCAGAACCCGACCTCGGCGCGTACTTGCTGAACTACGTGCTCTCGAACCCCTTCGTGGATGTCGCCATCATCGGCATGCGCCGCACCGACGAGGTGGACCGCAACAACGCCATCTCCGACAACACCGCCGCGCGCCTCGACCTGCCGGCCGCGCACTACCGTTTCTTCCCAGGGCTCTGAGGTTAGGCGGGAAGCATCCCCCTCGCCTCCGCCAGCCTCGCGTTCGCCTGCCCCAACGCCTCCGCCGCCGCGCCGATCGCGTCGGCCACCTCCACCATCCCCGCCGCCCGCGCCTTCTCGATCCACTCTCTCAGTTGCTGCACGTGCGCCTCGTTGTGCTCGATCCAGTGCGGCAGCAGGTGTTCCAGCCTATCGCTTACTTCCATCCTCCGCCTCCGGTGCGACCAGTTCTTACCTCCCCGGCCTCACCCCTCATTCCCTGCTACTCTGCGAAGTAGCCAAGCTGCTTCGCTACGAAGCACGAGCTCTCCACACTTGGAGAGGGGATGTCCGCAGGCCTGCCCTGAGCGAAGCCGAAGGGACGGGGGTCAGGACTCGATCTCCGCGCTAACCACCCGTATTTCCCGCCCGCCGGTCAGCTCTACTTCCACTGACCCGCACCCCGCGCAGGCGACCCTCGGCGCAAGGAAGGGGCCCGCCCGCCGGTCGCCGAGGGGTGCAGCGGTTTCCTCCCCGCACTGCCTACACCGCACCTGCGCCGGAACGTGGCTGATCCGCAGCTCCACCCCGGGCGACCCGTCGCGCTCGGCCAGCGCCGTCACCCAGAACCGGAGCTGCTCGTCCTCGATCAGGTTCAGTTCCCCCAGCTCCATGGTGATCGAGAGAACGCGCCCGCCACCATGGCGCTCCGCCGACCGCCGCACCGACTGCCAGATCTCAGACGCGATCCCAAACTCGTGCACTCCGCGCTCCGTCCCTGAACGGCCGTGTAACCACAAAGGCACAGAGGCACCAAGAACGACATCAACCACAGATGAACACGGATGGACGCAGATTGGGAAACGGCCTCGACCACGAGCGGCACGCTACACACGGCGGACCCTTCCCATAGTGTCTTTGTGTCTTCGTGGTTATGTCGTTCCCAACCCCAACGCCTCCAGCACTTCCTCCACACCCTCCCCAGCCAGACAGTTCGTCTTCACCACCTTGATGCCGGGCCGCACCGCCCGCAGGTCCTTCACTGGCCGATCGAGATCAACATGCACCGCCTCTGCGATGTCCACCTTGTTCAGCACCACCAGATCGGCCGACTCGAACATCGCCGGATGCTTCTCGATCACGTGCGATCCCTCGCTCGCCGACGTCACCGCGATCCTTGCCTCCACCCCAAGCGAGAAGTATGACGGGCAGATCAGGTTGCCCACGTTTTCGATGAACAGGACGTCTATGCCGGTCTGCGGCAACTGCTCGAGCGCGCGATAGACGAGGCTTGCATCGAGATGGCACATCCCCCCCGTGTTGATCTGTAGCACCTTCACCGCCCCCCGCCCCGTCATCCGCTCCGCGTCATGCGTGGTGGCAACATCCCCAGCGATCACTGCCACGCCATGCTTCGGGCTCAACCGCTGCACCATCTCCGCGATCAGCGAGGTCTTCCCCGCGCCCACCGATCCCGTCACATCAAACGCCCGGATCCCGCGCTCGCGGAAGAGCTGCCGGTTCCGCTCCGCCAGCTCCTCGTGCCGCGCCTGTATATCCTCGCCGATCATGATCTCGACGCTTCCGCTTTCCGTCGTCTCGAACAGCCGCATGTGCGTTCTCCCATTCCCCTCCGATGGCCACTTCGTCGCCGCGCGATGCCTTCCTGTAGTGGACGGTTCCGTGGCGGGCGACTTGCCTCCATCCGTAGGGGCGCATGGCGATGCGCCCCCATCCGCCTTGGCCCACGCCCACCTACCGTCGATCCACTGAACCACGCAGGGAGCCGCGCCGCGCTAACAGAACCCATCTGCGGAACCCAATCCACTCGAAAGAAGGACGATCATGCCATACCGCTCTCGTGCCGGCCTTCGCCTTGCCGCCGCCCTCGGCCTCGTCGCCCTTGCCGCTCTCGCCTCGCTTACCTGCAAGGCCGACGAGCCCACTGCGGCGCCAGCCCCCACTATCGCCGGCTGCCAGCTCTTCCCGCCCGACAACCCCTGGAACACCGACATCTCGGCCCTGCCCGTTCACCCGAACTCCGCCGCCTTCGTCGCCAGCATCGGCGCGGACAGGCCTCTCCATCCCGACTTCGGCACCGAGTGGCAGGGCGCGCCGAACGGCATCCCCTATGTCGTCGTGCGCGGCGATCAGCCGAAGGTGTCCGTCACCTTCGAGTACGCCAATGAGAGCGACCCCGGCCCCTACCCAATCCCCGATGACGCCCCCATCGAGGGTGGCCCGCAGAGCGAAGGCGACCGCCACATCCTGGTGGTTGACGCGGACAACTGCAAGCTCTACGAGCTGTGGCACGCCAGGAAGACCGCGGATGGGTGGACAGCCGGTTCCGGCGCTATCTTCGACCTGAACTCGAACAAGCTCCGCCCGTTGGGCTGGACCTCCTCCGACGCTGCCGGCTTGCCGGTATTGCCAGGGCTTGCTCGCTACGACGAAGTCGCGGCCGGCGCCATCAACCACGCCCTCCGCTTCACCGTCAGGCGCAGCCAGCGCGGCTACATCCTCCCCGCCACCCACTTCGCCAGCCGCAGCGATGACCCCAACCTCCCCCCGATGGGCCTGCGCGTGCGCCTCAAGGCCGAGTACGACATCTCCGGCTTCCCACCCCAGGCGAAGGTCATCCTGCAGGCACTGAAGACATACGGCATGTTGGTCGCCGACAATGGCGGCGACTGGTTCCTCACCGGCGCCCCCGACCCGCGCTGGGACGAAGAGCAGCTCAACACCCTCAAGCGCGTCAAAGGCACCGACTTCGAAGCCGTGGCCACCGGACCGATACACAGGTAGGGGCGCATGGCATGCGCCCTGTCTGTTCGGCAGGAGCGAGGCGCCGCCGCAGGCGGTCCTGACGGCGACTTCCCTCACCCCGAGTCAGACTCTGCCTATCCGAACAGCCCAGGCTCTGGACGGGACGTCCATCAGGCGGTAGACTCGGCTTGCTGCCGCACAGGGTAGCTCCAAACGCGGCAGCCCGGGGGTGAGGCGCAGATGAGACTGTGGAAGCGCCGGCGATGGCTGATACCGTTCGTTCCCGCCTTGCTTGCGACCCCCATCTTCCTCTCCGTCGCGCCCGCGCCCTTCGGGATCGCGTGGCGACACGCGATGCCTGTGGCGGAGTTCTCCTACGATATCGGCGTGGTGCTGGGGCTAATCGGCTACCCCCTGGCCGCGGTCTTCCTCTGTCTCTGGGCACTGCTCGGCCCAGGACCGCGTGAGGTCTGGTCCCGCCACTTGCGTCTCGCCGGCCTGCTCGGCATCGGGGTCATCGTGACCTTCGCTGGCGCCCTCGCCGACGTAGTGCTTGTCGAGAACCTGGAGCTGTGGCGGAACCGCCGGATCGCCCTGCGCGCCTCTACGGTGATCGCCGCTATCGAGCGCTACCACGCCGACCGCAGGGAGTATCCCGCGGCGCTCTCACAACTGACGCCGACCTACCTCAAACGAATCCCAGGGACCGGAACGCTCACCCCTAGCCACTACGAGTACAGCCGGGTCAGCAAGGATGCCCTACTGCCACTCGCCCGCGAGAAGCCACCCTACGTGCTTCGGGTTGGACTCCCCGGTTTCCATCAGTTCGATACCCTTCCCGACGAGTCTCTGAACTGCCTGCGATACTGCCCCGGCGGCGACTATCCGCCAGCGGGGAGACCGGGCGCTGCAGGCTTGCCCGAACACTGGGAACTCGTGGGGGGATCACTCCCCCCGCCATAGACCCCTAACTCTGCGTTCGGCAGGAGCCTTGGGCCCCGTAGCCTTGGCGAAGGGGGCTTGCTCCTGCCCTATCCGCGTCCATCCGTGTCCATCTGTGGTTGACCCCTACGGTGCCGCCGGCCCCTTCCACACACTCCCCCCGAACGTGCACACGTAGATCGTATCATCATCCTTCGGATCGAACGACACTCGCTGGATGTTGCGGAACGGTATCCCCCAGAACGGTTCCCACGTCTCGCCCCCATTCTTGCTCAGCCACAGCCCCGGCCCCGGCGCGCCCTCCGTCAGGCACATGTACACCCAGTCCGGCCGCCTCGGATGCACCGTCGCGCCGAACGTCTCCGACGCCTCGCGGCCGATGCGCTTCCACGTCGCGCCGCCATCGGTCGTCTTGTACAGCCCGCCCTGGTTGTTGTTCGCATCGGCCGCGCCGAGGTAGATCACCTTCGAATCGCGCGGGTCAACATCGAAGTCCTTCGGCCATAGCAGCGGATTGCTTCCTGTGATGCACTCCCACGTCTCGCCCCCATCCAGCGACCGGTACAGCCCCGGCCCCTCGGGCACAAACTGCTCATCCCTCATCAGCGCGGTGACGAGACAGAACAGCGTCCCGTCCTTGTGCAGGATCAGCCGGCAGGCGCGCTCGTTCACCCCCGGCGCGCCGAGGCCGTTCGACCTCTTCGCCCACGTCTTGCCGCCGTCAACCGACTTGTAGACCCCCGCCTCGAAGGCCGATGCATACAGCACCCGCGCCTCCTTCGGGCTGCGCGGATCGAGGATGATCGAGGTCACCGGTTTGCCCGGCAATCCCTCCGATGTGTCCCGCCACGTCGCCGCGAAGTCATCGCTGATCCCAACACCCCCGCCGGCCAGCGGCCAGTAGTGCCGCCCCGAGATCACATTCGCGTTCGGGATGTCGTGCAGGTCCGCGAACGCGCCCCAGACGCGGCCAGGCACCTCCGGGTCGAACGCCAGCTCATAGGTCGTATTCCGCAGCGGCTCCTCCCACTGCGACAGCCACGTCTTCCCCGCGTCCTCTGAGCGCGCGAACTTGATGTCCGTATAGGCGATGTAATGACGGTTGCTCTCGTGCGGATCAACGTAGTAGTGCCACACCGTCGTGACCACCAGCCCCGTGTTGATCCAGTGCTGCCCCTTCGCCGGTGGCGCGCCCTCCTCGACCCGGCGCGTGTGCAGCGTCTCCCACGTCTTCCCGCCGTTCTTCGTTATCTGGAAGTTCATCCAGTCGCTTGCCATCGCCACCTCGGGGTCAACCGGGCTCACCCCAAAGCCGCTGATGTTATCCGGCCAGCCGCCCGTCTCGGCGATGATGTAGTTCGGCTGGAGGTTGAACCGCGGGTCGCTCGCCACGCTGAACAGCGTCGGCTGCCAAGTGTCTCCCGCATCGTCGCTGCGGAATACCTGCCCCGGGCCCTCGCGGGCAGCCCACACGCGAATGGGATTCGCGTTCGTCGTCGCCACGAACCGGTACTGCGCTGCCGCCGGGCCCCGCCGCCTTCGCACCTCGGTGTCAATCCCGCTCCCCATCGCCTGCTGCCACGTCCGCCCGCGGTTCGCTGACCGGTACACCCCTCCGACGTACTTGCCATCCACCAGCTCGCTCTCGAGCGAGCAGTAGAGCACGATCTTATCGTCCTGCGCGCTCGATCCGCCGGCGAACGCAAGCATCTGCTTCCCCGGCAGTCCTTCCCCGATCAGCCTCCAGCTCGCGCCCGCGTCCTCGGACATGAACACGCCGTCCCGCGTCCCCGCGTAACACCACCTCTTCCCCTTTGGGCTCGTCTGATCTATGTGGAAGCCGACGACCTCTCCGCTGACTCCGTCGCACCGCTGCCAGTGCTCGCCCTCATCGGACGAGCGATACACTCCATCCCACGTTCCTGCGAGCATGAGCTGGGCGTCGCCCGGATCAACCGCAAGCTCGACCAGCCCTCTGCCGAGCCCCTCCCCAATAGGCGCCCATGTCTTCCCGCGGTCGCGGCTCACGCGCAGCTCTCCTTCGTAGCCGCTCGCCGCGTAGATCACGTTGGGGTCAGTGGGATGGAACACCGCCCGGCAGCGAGTGTTGCCCTGAAGGTACTTGTGATGGATCATCTCCCACGTGTGCCCGCCATCGGTCGAGCGGAAGGAGCAGCTCATATCGCAGTTCAGCAGCATGAGCTTCGGGTCATGGGGCGAGATCGCGGGAGTGAACATCGCGCCCCCGCCGCTCAGCCCAACACTCTGCCACTTCGCCGACTGCTGCTCGATCACACCATCGGTAGCCATCGCTGGCCTCCAGTCATCGCTCCCCGCGCTCTCAGATCCGACCGCGCCGGGAAGAGCCAGGAATGCGAGCACTGCAAGCGCCGCAAGCCCCGCTGCCAGCACGAAGCTGGTCCGCAGCGCCTCCGGTGCGCCCAGACGAAGACTGCGCGAAACCATGATACGCGCCTCCCACAGGCCGCGGCCCGCTTCTCTGCCGGGCGTTCCGCCACCTCTTCCGGAACAGGCGGCGTAAAAGACCATCTCACACTCACCGCCGGGCCATGGAAGAACACTAATAGTGGCATTGCGCCACACTGAACCTTCAGAATCCGACGCTCCGAAAAGGCAAACCCACCGAGAGGTGGGGACGCAAAGCTATGGATCTGAGCCCGAGGCACGACGCTGACTCGGGCAAGACCGCCAGGCTGCCGAAGAGTTACACCAGCCGCACGATCGCCGGCGCGGCGCACACGGCAGCCTTGGCCCGCAGGACACTCACCCGTCCTGGCAGGGAGACCGACCTGCCGGACGGGTTTTTCGCGTTTGTGCGCCTCCTTCAGCGCTCGCGGGGCTGACAAGTTGGCGGTTCGCATGGCGTGGCGATTCGCATGCGCGGATCACGCGCGATCCTCAGCGCGGACATCATCGCACGGGAGCCTCCGCCAGAGGTGACAGGGACTCTGCGGGCTCCGCCATGAAGGAGGTGTAATAGAGAAAACCTCCCGACAAAGAGCTGGAACTCTGATACGACAATAAGGGCGCGGCGGGAAGCCGAGGGCCAACAACCGAGCTGCCGACCTATACGCCTCCCCGCCGCGCCCGACCATGGCCGGGGGTTCCCCTGCCTCACCTCTCACCTCTCACCTCGCCACTCTCTCGCCGCAGGTGGCGGGCCGCTTCGCTTCTCTTGGATTCCCCCGGGGCGAGTAAGGCCGCCCTAACACTGTTCCACGTGGAACATCAGCGCGTGTTGAACGCGTACAACCGCAGATCGGAAACCAGGGGGCATCACCGGCGAGTTCTCCTGGCCGCGATTTGTCAAGCGTAGGACGATTCTACAACGGGTCCGGAGGCGGCCGTCCCCGTAGGGCAGGATGTTCAGCTCCTGCCCCCGTGGAAGCCCCTTCTCCGGGGCGACCAGGACCGGCCCGGGGGCGGGGTTCGTTTACCCTGAGCGCGGTCGAAGAGTGAACCTCGCCCGAGGCGCGCGAACCTGCCAACGCAGGCTTCACGAAGCCTGCGCCCAACTAACCGACCATTAGTTGTGTTCTCTGCCCGCGCCTCCCCTACTCACTCTTCTCGAAGCTCTCCCAGATACGCTTCCAGGCCATCGCGGTGTTGAGAACAGCGTCGTGCAGGACGACGCGGTCGAGGTCGGCCAGCAGCTCCGGGTTGCCCTCGGAGAGCACGGTCGAGAACGACGGGGTTTTCGCGCCTCCGTAAGGATACTCGTTGGGTGAGCAGGCGATGGAGTTCAGCGCGAAAGAGGCGCGGCAGACATACATGGTGTCGAGCCAGAGATCGGTCTTCGGCCGGGGGCCCGGGATCGCGTTATCCCCGAAGTCGAGGCCGAACTCACCATCTCTGCCGCGGGCGGCCTTCAGCAGTTTGTCGGTATCCGAGTCAGGCGTCGCCGGATGGAGCTTCTCCTTGGAGAAGCCGTCGCCGACCTTCGCCTTCCAGGAGTCCTCCCAGCCCTTGTGGAGCGGGCCGCCGGAGAGCTTCCGCTTGTCACAGTGCAGCGGCATGCAGGCATCGGCGACGAAGTGGCTCAGCATGAACAGGTACATCGCGGCCGCCTGCCTCCGGGTGCAGCAGTCGGCATTGACGTACTGGCGGTCCTTCAGGTCGCCCGGCACCAGCGCCTCCAACTGCTGATCGCCCATGATGAGGAGATGCTTGATCGTCGTGCCCAGCGCCATCGCCCCATTGGGGATGTGGCGGCCCGGGGGCGCGTCGCCCTTGTAGGGCGCGTTCCACCAGACGTTGCCGAGCGGGTCATTGCTCTTGAGGTAGGCCGCCATCGCCCGCCCAGGCCCGAGCTTGGAGACGAGCGTCTTCCTGTCCATGGTGAAGCGCTTCACCTGATCGGCCTCCGTGTAGAGGGCCATCTTCATGGTGTGGTGGTAGATAGACGCGCCGGTGCCCCGGCGCGTGGCGAGGGCCAGGTCCGGCAACCACGCCCCGGCCGAGGCAGCATTGGCGTAGGGCTTGAGGAGACCAACAAGGTCCGTCGTCTTCCCCTCATCCTCCAACAGCGCGATCGCCCGAATGGCGATCCAGGTGTGAGCGACCTGCTCCATCGTTTCCCTCCCTTACGACAAAGCGATATTGCGGGCGTAGCCACGCCCGCTTCACAGCCGCGTAACCTAACCTACCCCCGATGCTTCCTCCACCCAATCCATCCGCGGAAGAAGTCAATCAGCCCGAAGAGCATCGCGCCCCAGGCGACCCAGTAGCTCCCGCCGGGCTTGGAGGTGGCGAAGGTAAAGACCGTCACCACCGTTCCGCCCGCGAACCAGAGCGCGCCGTAGATCATGTGCTTCTTGTAGGCCGCGGCCAGCACCTGCCGGCCCTCCGCGCTCTGCTTGTACTCCGCGATCTCTCGCTCGACCCGGTTGACCAGCTCGACCGCGTCCGACCCGTGCCAGCCGCGCGTGACCAGTTGCTTGATGATCTGGTCTCTCTTCACCCCCCGACTCAGCTCCTTGGCCACCTCCTCTGTCTGCTTCTTGGCCACCAGCTCGTCCTCACGCGTGAATCCCTGTGACATGGTATGCACCTCGATGTCTGGTGTCGGGCGCGCGCCCGCTCGCGGAGGCCCCCTCGGTGGTAGCTCAGCGTGAACAGCCCCCTTGCGGTTAGGGGGTTCTCTGGGGAGGCGGCGGGTACCTTCAGCAGACCAGCGAGGGGCGGAGCCGATTGGGTTCCACGGGCCGCCCTTCGCGCCGGAGGCTGCCCGCCGTGGCCTTGGCGGAGATGGGTACCTTGGCGGCGAGACGCCGTTGCGCCCGCTAGTGCGTCACCGGGCGCTCGACCACCTTGCTGCCAGCGGCGGCGAGCTTGGTGCGCAAGACAGCGGCGAGGGCGGGCGTGTCCTCGACCTTCATGTCGCTGTCGTGGGCGGGGTTGTCGTCGTTCTGCCAGTGCTCGTTCCACCAGGAGAAGCCCGTCAGCTTCGGCCAGCGCCCGCCCAGGATATCGTCCAGCGCGGCCCCGGCCCAGACCTGGGGCGCGATCAGCGGGCTGCCCGCGGTGGCGCCGAACTCGGCGACGAAGATCGGCTTGGTCGGCGCCATCGCGACGAGCCGCGCGTAGCACGGATCCATCTGCGCGCGGAAGCTCTCGTAATCCGTGTCGGTCGGCGACTGTGGGCCGTAGGCGCTGACGCCGATCCAATGGATGAAGTCATCGCCCGGATAGTAGTTCTCGAACCGGTTCCAGGCATTCTCAGGCCAATCGGTGGCGTTGACGTGGAAGACCCAGGTGATGTTGCGCGCCCGCTGCGACCGACTCGTGCCGATAATGCGGCGATAGGCGGCGACGAAGCGCTCGGGGCCGTCGGGCTTGGTCGGATCGCCGAAGCCATCGAGCTTCCCCGCGCCATGGTGCAGCCCGTTCCAGGGGAACCATTCTCCATTGCACTCGGTGCCGAACTCGACGATGAGCGGAGTGCCGAACTCGCGCGCAGCGCGCATCCAGGCGCGAAGCCGCGTATCGAGATGCCCCGCGATGAGCGCCTCGATACCGAAGCGATCCCGGCTCCCCTCTTCCTCCTCGCGCAGCATCAGCCTGATGTACGGCACCGCGCCCATCTCTCTGATCCAGCTTGCGGTGCTCGTCGGGAAGGCCGTGCCGGCGAACCAGTTGTGGGAGAAGTAGACCCAGGCGACCTGCTTGCCGACAGCTTGCTGGTACGAGGTCACCTGGGCGGGGGTGATGTCATCCTCCCAACCGCTCGTTCCCCCTGGGTAGACGCCGTGGTAGAGCGAGCCGGTGGGCGGCGAGACGACGCGCGATGGACGGGGGTAGAAGGCGCTCGCTTCGCAGGCGACGAGCATCAGGGCGATTGTCAGGAGGCGTCGCATGATCATACATCGCTTCCACATCAGGCCGTGGCATTCCCCTCGTACTGCGATACCAGCGCCCCCTTGCTCAACACCTCGAAGTGCGATTCGAACGTCGGCCGGTCGCAGCGGTAGATGACGCCGATGGGGATGTCCTCGCCCCACTTGAAAGCCAGGTCGAGCGCCTTGTGGCGGTCGTAGGGGTCGTGGCTCTCATCAACCTTTCGCACCCGCTGGCGATACCACTGGAAGGTGTTGACGTGGTTGTAGGTCGGGCAGGGCTGGAGGATGTCGAGCAGCGCGAATCCGCCCTTGTGCTGGAGCGCGGCTGCCATCATCTGCTGCAGGTGCTGCATGTCGCCGGCGAAGGCGCGGGCGACGAACGAGCATTGCTCGGCGATAGCGATGGCGAGCGGATTGAAAGGCTGGCTGTAGACACCGTGCGTCTGAAGCTTGGTGACGAAGCCGAGGTCGGAGGTCGGCGAGGCCTGGCCCTTGGTCAACCCGTAGACCTGGTTGTTATGCACGAACGCCTTGATGCCGATGTTGCGGCGGATGGCGTGGAGCAGGTGATTGCCGCCCTCGCCGTACATGTCGCCATCGCCGCTCGTGATCACGACCTCCAGCTCGTGGTTCGCCAGTTTGATCCCGGTGGCGGCGGGAATCGCTCGGCCGTGGAGGCCGTTGAAGACGTTCGCCTTGGTGTAGTGCGGCAGCTTCGCCGCCTGGCCGATGCCGGAGACGAGCACGAGCTGCTTGCGGTCAACGCCCGCCGCCTCGATCGCCTTGTCGAGGGCGCGCAGGATGGCGAAGTTGCCGCAGCCAGGGCACCAGGCGACATCGGTGTCGAAGAAGGGCTTCG